>Ga0207674_10006484_pt1 | contig 13760 bp, 15 predicted proteins | sample KBSCornC72_FD_184303 | JGI IMG/M metagenome (GOLD analysis project Ga0207674, IMG submission 184303) | Corn rhizosphere microbial communities from Kellogg Biological Station, Michigan, USA - KBS Corn C7-2 (SPAdes) (version 2) | ecosystem: Host-associated > Plants > Roots > Rhizosphere > Soil ... | reverse complement strand
TCTGGCCACGTCTTCTGGCGCGTCTTTTTGGCCACGTCTTCTGGCGCGTCCCGGCCTCCATATAGGATGGGCTCGCGCCGTCGAGGTCCCGGAGGGGGAAGCGTGACGATTCGGGTAGCGATCGCGGACGACCACTCGCTCGTTCGCCAAGGGCTCCGCCGGTACCTGGACATGGCCGACGGGATCGAAGTCGTGGGCGAGGCCGCCAACGGGCAGGAACTCGTGGACCTGGTCATCAAGGAGGAACCGGACATCGCCCTGGTGGACATCCGGATGCCCGAGATGGACGGCCTCGAGGCGGCTCGGAAGATCCGAGAGACCCATCCCAAGACCGGCGTGATCATGCTCACCGCCTACGACGACCGGCAGTTCGTGGTCGAGGCCGTGCGTAGCGGGGCCCGAGGCTACGTGCTGAAGGCCCGCGACGCCGAGCACCTGATCCAGACCGTGCGCCTGGTCGCCGGCGGCAACATGGTGATCGACCCCCAACTGGTGGTGGCGCTGGCCGAGGAGCTCTCCCAGGCCAAGGAGCGGGACCGCCGCGCCGAAACCCTGACGGCGCGCGAGATCGAGGTCCTGCAGCTGCTCGCGTTCGGGCACACCAACCGCGACATCGCCGAGCGCCTGTACATCTCGCCCGACACCGTGAAGACCCACCTCGAGCACATCTTCGAGAAACTCGGCGCCTCGGACCGCACCGCGGCCGTCGCCGAGGCGCTGCGGCGTCGCCTGATCGAGTAGCCGTCCCGTGCTCGGCAGGACGACCCTCCGCGTGGACTAGTCACTTCGGGCTACAGCCGTGCCCGCCAGACGGCCTAGGGCCGGTCCACCGGTTGACCCCGGTCGGGTGATGGAGGCGCGAGCCCGCCTGCTTCATCATGGTCGCTCGAACGATGTCCACGCAGACACAGCGCAGGGCTCCATGGCTCGCGCCCTTCGTCCTGCTCGTCGCGGGCGGCGGCGTGGCTTTGGCGTATGCGGTCTCGAGCCGCTCCGGCGCTCCCGACGAGATCCGGTTCCCCGTCGTCGCAGGCTCCTGCGTGCTGTCCGCGATCGTGATCTTGCTGAGGAGCCGGCATCAGGACGCGTGGCGGAGCGCCCGCTCGCTCGGTCTAGGGATCGCGGCCATCGGGGTCGTCAGCGGCGCGCTCATGATGACCGACGCGACCGGGCCCGAACCCCCCAGGCTCGGGCTGTACGACATCGGCTTCCTCGCGGTTGCCGTGCTGTTCCTGGTCGCCGTGGCGATCGAGTTCCGCGAGCACGTGGCGCGCGAGGACCGCCGCGAGATCGCGGCCGATGTGGCCCTGCTGAGCGCGGCGATCGGCACGATGCTGTTCCTGAATCTTCGGCCCGAGTCGAGCACGGACCCGGCGAGCGCCGCCTCCTCCGCGGAATTCGCGCTGATCATCGCCTCGGGTGTCTCGGCCTACGGCGCCCTCGCGCTCGCGCGACCCAACGTCGCGCACCTTGGGATGTTCCTCTCCGTCTGCGCGATCTGCGTGGGCGTCCACGGGTTCGCGGGGCTGTGGCTCGACGCGTCGTTCGAGATCGGCCGACCCGAGGTCGACCTGCCGATCGCGTTCGCCGCGCTGTTCCTCGCGGCCCTCGTGAGCGTGATCCCGCGCAAGGTGACCGAACGCAAGGACCCGGCGCGGTACGGCCGGGCGATCCTCACGACGCTCTCGGTCGCGGCGACCAGCGCCGCGCTCGCCCTGGTCGCGGTCGACACGCGGAGCTCCACGATCGGAAAGGACCAGGCGTCGCTCCTGATCGGCGTGCTGGCCGCGGCGGTCGCGCTCCGCATCCTGGTGAACCAGGTGCGCGGGACGCAGTCGCAGCGGGCGGTCCACGACGCGCTCGATCAGAAGGAGAGCGCGCTGCGCGAGACCGACAAGGCACTGTCACGGCTCCAGCGCGCGAACGAGACCCTGCGCGAGTCCGAGGAACGGCTCCGCACGGTCTTCGAGGCCGCGGTCGACGGCATCGTCGAGCTCGACCCTCGGGACGTGGTCGTCCGCGCCAACGGCGCCTTCTGCAAGATGGTCGAGCTCCCGCAGTCGCTCGTCGAGGGCCAGCCGTGGACCGCGCTCGCGGCCTCGATCCAGGCCGACGACCACTTCGCGTCGCTCCCGGTGACCGGGCAGGGGACACTCCAGCGAGAGGGGCACGCGATCTACCTCGAGTCGCGGACCTCGGAGATCCCCGGGGATCCGCCCCGGCGGCTGCTCCTGGTCCGTGATGTGACCGCCGCCCGGGTGGCCGACCAGACGATCAGGTCACTGTTCAAGTTCCTGCAAGACCGGGACGAGGACCGGACGCGGATCATGCGCCGGGTCAGCGCGACGATCGAAGGCGAGCGCAACCGCATCGCGCGCGACCTGCACGACGGGCCGGTGCAAGGGGTCTCGGCCGCGTCGCTGTCGCTCGAGGCCGTGCTGCTGATGCTCAAGGCCGGCGAGCTCGACGAGGGGCTCGGCATCCTGGCCAAGGTGCGCTCGGAGCTCTCGGAGGAGGCGGACAACCTTCGGCGGCTGATGTCGGGTCTGCGCCCGCCGCTCCTGGAGGAGCGCGGGCTGATCCCGGCGCTCCGGGAGACGGTCGGCAGGTTCGGGCGCGATAACCACGTCCACACGGAGTTCTCGGGCCGCGCGAGCGGCGAGATCCCGCAGGACCTTGAGACGCTGGCCTACCGCGTCGTCCAGGAGGCGCTGTCGAACTCGGCCAAGCACGCGCACCCGGTCTCGGTGACCGTAGCGGTGGAGACGACGGGCGGCCAGCTCCGCGTCGAGATCATCGACGACGGCGAGGGCTTCGACGCCGGCAAGGCCCGCGAGTACCTGCAGAGCGGGCGGGTGGGCCTCGCCTCGATGCGCGAACGGGTCGAGCTCGCGAACGGGACGTTCATGGTGCACTCGGCGCCGGGCAGGGGGACGACCGTGGTCGCGTCGCTGCCCATGGGCGCGGTCCCGGCGGCGAGGGAGTTCTCCAGCGACGACGAAACCCCGGCACCGGCGAACCCACCGGCTCCTACGGCGAACGGCGGCCCTACCGCGCGTCAGCTCGAATCGAGCAGCGCGGGGCCTTCGGGCAGCGCCGCCGGAGGGGACGGGCTCGGCGACGGCGAGGGGGACGGGCTGGGCGACGGGCTCGGGCTGGGCGATGGGCTCGGGCTGGGCGATGGGCTCGGGCTCGGCTCGGGCGATGGGCTCGGGCTGGGCTCAGGCGAGGGCGAGGGCGAGGGCGAGGGCGACGGTGTGATCGACGGCGCCGGCGGCGGCGGCGGGGTCGGCGCGCCCAAGGTGTAGCCCTCGAACGACGGCGTCGCGAAGTCCTTGACCTGCATGTTCGCGGTCGCCTGCGACATGAAGTCGTGCCAGATCAGCGCCGGGATCGTGCCGCCGAACAGCGCCGAGTAGCCCTCCACGTTGGTCAGCGAGATCTCGCCCCGCGGGTACCCCACCCACACGCAGGTCACGAGCTGCGGCACGTACCCGCAGAACCAGGCGTCCCGGTACTCCTGCGCGGTTCCGGTCTTGCCGGCGGCGGGGCGGCCGATGTTCGCGGCGGTGCCGGTCCCGCCCGAGATCACACCCTGGAGCGCGTACGTCACGAGGTCGGCGTCGTTCTGCCGCAGGACCAGCTTGCCCCGGCCGCCGATCTGCAGGTCGGTCTTGCCGTCTGCGAGGTCGACCCGCTCGAGCGGCGAGGCACGGTGCCGCCATCCGCGAGCCGCGAGCGTCGCGTACGCGTTCGTCATCTCGAGCGGCGTGACCGCCTGCGTCCCGAGCGTGATCGAGCACACTGGCTCGAGCGGCGACCGGATCCCCATGCGGTGCGCCGTCTCCACGATCGCATCGGGCGTCACGGCCGAGGCGACCTGCGCGAAGACGGTGTTCACGGAGAACGCCGTCGCCTGCAGCAGCGTGAAGTCGCCGCTCTCCTCGTCAGCCGCGTTCGAGAGCTGCCAGGGGGCGCCGTCGGTGTAGCAGGCGGGGTCCGGGATGGTGATCGAGGCCGGCCCGCTCCAGCGCGAGTTCAACGAGTAGCCCTGCTCGATCGCGGTCGCGAGCGTGAACGGCTTGAACGCCGAGCCCGCCTGCCGCCCCGAACCGCCGTCGCCGGTCGCGAGGTTCACCTTCGAGACCGCGAAGTTCTTCCCCCCGTACATCGCGCGGACGGCGCCGTTTCGTGGATCGATCGCGACGACCGCCGCCGCGGGATCGCCGGGCGTGGGCAGCCGGTTGGCGACCGCCTCCTCGGCATAGTGCTGCATCTGCGGATCGAGCGTGGTCGTGACCTGCAGCCCGCCGCTGAACACCTGGCCCTCGCCGTAGGTCGAGATCAGATCGCGCCGCGTGTAGTCGAGGAAGTAGCCGAGCTTGCCCGGGAAGTTCAGGCCGACATCGATGGGGTTCACCTTGATCGGACGGCCCTCGAGCTGGGTCGCGCGCTCGGCGGTGAGGTAGCCCTCAGACGCCATCTGCTCGAGGACGTAGTTCCGCCGCTCGGTCGCTTCCGGCTCGTGCTCGACCGGGTCGTAGAACGAAGGGCTCTGGACCATGCCGGCGAGCAGCGCCGACTCGAGCGCCGACAGCTCGGAGGCGTCCTTCTGGAAGAACGTCTGCGCGGCCGCCTGGACGCCGTAGGCGCCGCGGCCGAAGTAGACGGTATTCAGGTACTTGGCCAAGATCTCGTCCTTGGTGAACTCGCGCTCGACCTTGATCGCGAGCAGGCTCTCGCGCACCTTCTGCTCGAGCGTGCGCGGCGGGACCACGTAGGTCTCGACGCCTGTCTTGGGATCCTCGGAGTACTGACCCGCGTAGACGTTCTTGACGAGCTGCTGGGTCAGCGTCGAGCCGCCCTGGACGATCTGGCCCGAGACGAGGTCGGTCCACGCGGCGCGGAAGATCCCGGTGACGTCGATGCCGGGGTGCTGGTAGAACCCCTTGTCCTCGACGGCGATCACCGCGTGCTGAAGCTGGAGCGGCATGTCCGAGAGCGGGATGATCGTCCGGTCCACCGTCGAGTGCAGGGTCGCGATCTGGTTGCCTTCGCGGTCGTAGATGTAGGTGGTTTGCAGCGGCGGGGGCGTCTTGGGGAGCTCGAGCTGCGAGTAGACGTAGAACAGCGTCAGCAGCAGGCCGATCACGGCAACGAGGGGCACGACGACGAACACCCACCACCAGCGGCGGAGCCAAGCTTTGAAACCTTTCCGCTTCTTGGAGGGGGCGTGCTTGCGACCCTTGGGTGCGCGCGCGGGCGCGGTCTTGACTGCCAACTCGTCATCAAGTGTAGTCACGGATGCGGATTCCCCCCTACGCGACCTGCGGAAACGTCGTGGAGTTCCCGTGGAGACTGGCGATAGAGGTCCGGATCAGCCGGCGCGGGCCACGAAGGCCTCGTGCAGGTGGTTCCAGTGGCACTCGGTGCAGACCTCGACCACGTAGCACCAGGACCCGGGCCGGTCCGCGGCCATGTCGAGCCCAACGTCGAGCGGCCACACACGCCCGTTGTCGTGCTTGAGCCCGTCCCCGTAGACGTAGGTCACGAGCTTGAGCCTGGCGTCGTGGCAGACCGGGCACTCCCGGCGGGTCGGCTCCCCCACGTGCTCGGCGGCGCGCATCAGCTCGGGGTGGGCGTCGCAGATGTCGGTCCAGGAGGCGAGGCCCGTGCGCACCTGGTTGATCAGCGCGCGTTTGGCGAGCGAGTAGTCCACCGTCGCCAGCAGGTGGCGGCGGCCCCGCTTGACCGGGAGCCGTTGTCGCATGGCAGCCATGGTCGAGGCATCGTACACCCGGCTCCCGACGAGGGCGGGTTCGATCGCCCGGGACGTTCAGGGGGCGGGGAGGTCGACCTGGGCACGCGCCTCGGCCCGCACCGTTCGATCCCCCGCGACGAGGAACAGGTCGCCCACCCGCACCCGAACGGTCACGGTCGCCTCGAACGTTCCTCGGTCGCACCCGCAGGCCTCGAGCGCGGCGTCGTTCCGAGCGGCGTACTCGGACGCGAGCTCCGCCGGTTCGGGGCCCGGCTCGTCGATCGCGAGCGCCTGTGCCGCCGCGAGCGCCGCCGCGTCGGCGGCCGTCTGCGCTCGCGACGCGGCGTGAAGCACCCGGGCGACGTCAGAGGCACCCATCGCGAGCACTACCAGTGCCGCCATCACGCCGGCGCTCAACACGGTCACCGAACCCCGCTCGGCATGCTCGCGGGCGGCGTTCGGTGACCCGCGAGCATCCTCGGCGTCGCTTCGGGACCGATCGTCGGTCACGCGAACTCCTGACGCATCGTCGCACTCCCTCGGAGCGACACGATCTCGGGGAGCAGCCACCCCGCCAGCAACGACGCGACCGGCGCGTCGTACGTCACCTCGACCGTCACCGGAGCCCCACGGGCTCCGCTCCACGTCGCGTCCACGTCGATGCGTGCGGGATCCAGACCGACGGCGGCCGCCCGGACCGCTTCCTCGACCGCCTCGCTCGACCCCTGGACGGCGGCCTCGCGCGCACCCGCGCGCGAGGCCTGCGTCAGCACGAGGGAGTCGCGGGCGATGACCCCGACCTGCACGAGCGCCAGCAGCAGGAGCAGCAGGATCGGCAACAGCAGGGCGAACTCGACGGCCGCGGAGCCGCGTTCGTGCGCGCGATCAACCAGCACTGCCGGCAACCTGATCGATGATGGAGTCGAAGAACGCCGGCAGCTTGCCCGACGATCGCGCCCACGCGATCAACACCACGGCGACGGCGGCGGCCGCGAGGATCACGAGCGCGTACTCGGCCGTCGTCTGCCCCGCCTCCTCCGAGATCCGGTGGCGCGCTCGCACGTAGCGGGCACGGACGTACCAGGACAAGAGCATCCGGTTCACCTCCTCTCAGGCGATCGATCGAACGGTGGTCAACAGGACCGGGACCACCGTCAGGAGGAGGAAGGCGGGGAGGACGAGGAACACGAGCGGGAAGAGCATCTTGACCGGCGCGGTCCGAGCGCGTTGAGCGGCGGCGGCGCGTCGAACCTCGCGCACGTCGGAGGCGAGATGCTCGATCTCCTCGGCGAGCGACGACCCGAGGGAGTCGGTCCGCGCCAGCGCGCCGAGCAGCCGCTGGAGGTCCGGGAGCGCCAGGCGATCGCCCACGACGATCAGCTCGTCGCGCCATCGACCGCCCAGGTCGCTCGCATCGAGCACCGACCGGAGCTCGTCCGCGAGCGGGCCGGTGGCGGCCTCGACCGCGCGTCGGAACGCGAGCTGGGGCGGGAGGCCGGCCGACGTCGCGACCGCCAGCAAGTCCAGGAGCACCGGGATCTCGCGATCGGCGGCCGCCGACGTTCGGCGGGCCAGCCGAGCGAGTACCAGATCGGGGACACGCCAGGCGACCGCGCCGGCCGGGACGCCAAGGACCGGCCCGACGATCGCCGAACCCGCGAGCATCGCCGCGGCGGCGAGGAGCGTCTTGGACGCGACGACCTCTCGCTCGCTCCGCTCCGTGCCGCTCCGGTCCAGACGAGTCGTTGTCGTCCGCGAGAGGCGGATCTTCCGCAGGATCGGCCAGCCCCCGACGACCTCCAGCACGTTCCGGATCGCGATCGTCCGACGTCGGACGATCGCGCTCGACGCCAGCGGATCGGATCCGCGGCCCGGACCGAACGCCCCGACCGCGAACGCGGCCCCGAGGCCCGCCTGGATCGCCACCAGCGTCGCGGTCACGGTTCGACCCGAAGGAGGTGTCGGATCCAGACGTACGCCGCCCCCTGCAGGGCGAAACCGACAGCGATCGCCGCGACCCCCGCCGGCGTCTCGTAGGCGGCCTCGAGATCTCGACGTGCGATCGCCGACAGGAACAGGAAGAACCCGATCGGGAGCAGGCCGAGGATCGTGGCGGACAGCCGCGCCTGCGCCGTGAGCGACTCGAGCTCGCGCGACGAGGCCCGGCGATCCCGGAGCGTCCCGGCGAGGTTCTCCAGGCTCACGGCCAGCGAGCCGCCCGTCCGCCGATGGAGCTTGAGCACGCCGGCGACGAGCCGGGCGTCCGCACCCCCAATGTCGCGGGCCCAGCCGTCGATCGACTCGTCCATCGGATCTCCGAGGCCGGTGCGATCGGCGAGCCGGCGGAACGTCGAGCCGAGGAGCGGGTCGAGTTCGGTCGCAGCCAGCTCGATCGCCTGGTGCAGCGACCGACCCGAGCGCATCGCGGAGGCGATCAGCGAGACCGCCTCGGCGAGACGTTCCTGCGTCGCTCGCTCGCGGCGACGGTTGCGACGCCGAGCGACCATCGTCGGTGCCGCCAGCACGACCAGGGTCGCCGCGATCGAACCGGCGAACCCGGCGAGCCTGCCGCCGAGGAACCATGCCGCAACGGCGCCCAACGCGACGAGGACGTTCCTCGGCGGCCGGAACCTCCGCGTCGGCGATCCGTCCGTCGACACGAGCCCGGCGAGCAGCCGCCTCGAGCGTTCGGTCACCGTCGCGCGCGCGAGCAGCGTCGTCGAAAGGACGACCAGCCCGGCGACCGCGACCGCCGCCATCACGAAGGTTCCCACGCATCGATGCCGGCCTCGAACAGCCTCGGGTCGACGACCTGGTCGCGTTCGGCAAGGGAGGCGACCACCCTCGGTGCGATCCCCGTGCAGACGAAGGCGCCATCGCGCCCGATCCTGGGGCGGAAGCCGAAGATCTCGACGACCACCGGTTCCCCCGCCCCGTCGAGCTCGTCGACCGCCGCGACCTGGAACACGACGCGTCGGCCGTCACGCAGACGCGCGGTGTGCACGACGACGTCGATCGCCGATGCGACCTGCGCCCGCACGTGGGCCACGGGGAGGTCGACGTCGGACATCAGCGCCATCGTCTCGAGCCGCCAGAGGGCGTGACGCGCGGAATTCGCGTGCGCCGTCGAGAGCGACCCGTCGTGGCCCGTGTTCATGGCCTGGAGCATGTCGAGCGCCTCGCCGCCACGGACCTCTCCGACGACGATGCGGTCGGGCCGCATCCGAAGCGCGTTCCGCACCAGGTCCCGGACCGTGACCTCGCCGCGACCCTCGACCGTGGCCGGCCGGGACTCGAGGCCGATCACATGGGGTTGCGCGAGTCGGAGTTCGGCGGCGTCCTCGATCGTGATCAACCGCTCCTCCGGCGGGACGAAGGAGGACAGGATGCCCAACAGCGTCGTCTTCCCCGAACTGGTCCCGCCCGAGATCACGATGTTCATGCGTCCCCGAACACATGACGCGAGGAACCCGAGCATCCGCGGTCCGATCGACCCGTGTTCGAGCAGGTCACTCGGGCCGAGTGGAACGGACGAGAACTTGCGCACGTTCACGACAGGACCGCAGAGCGAAAGAGGCGGCACGATCGCGTGCACCCGAGAGCCGTCCGGAAGTCGCGCGTCCACCCAAGGTGACGTTGCGTCGACCCGAAGACCCAGGGGTGCCACGATCCGTTCGATCACGTGGAGGACCGCCTCCTCCCCCTCAAACAGACGGTCCGCCACCCTCTCGATCCGCCCCTTCCGCTCCACGTAGACGTCGTCGGGTCCGTTCACCATCACTTCGGTGACCTCTGGGTCCTTGAGCAGGAACTCGATCGGACCCATCCCGACGACCGCATCCGAAACCGCGTTCACCACGTCCGCGAGCGCGTTCTGCGGCAGCATGTGGCCCTGCTCCCGCAGCAGCGACAGCGCCTCCTCCCGCACCCGCAACCGGCGCTCGGCGCGGGGCATCGCGTCGAGCTGCCGGGCATCCACCCGACCGATCAGCCGCTCGTGCAGGCTTCGCCGGACGTCCACGAGCGCATCCGTCGGCTTCACGACGCCTCCAGCGCCCGTCGGGCCAGCCCTTCGAGCGCGCGCCCGATCCGTCCGCGCATCGGCACCAGGCGCCCGTGATCCTGTGCTCGACCGACCGCGCGATCGGAGGGGATCACGGCGATCGGGGGCTGCCCGAAGACGCGTTCGACGTCGCCGGGAGTGATCTCGGACCTGCCGGCTCGGTTCACGACGAACGAGCAGCGCCCCTCCAGCGCCGCGACCTCGATCGCACGCTTGGCGTCCCGGAACGAGAGCACGTCGAGCCCGAGCACCACGAGCACGCGATCCGCGAACTCGAGCCCGGCCAGGGCGATCTCGTCGAGCGCGCGAGGAACGTGCAGGACGACGACGTCGCAAGATCGCCGCGCCGCGGAGATCGCTGCGCGGTACGTGGGAGCCCCGGTCGTCGGGAACCGTTGCCCGTGAGCGGGCGCGAGGAGGGAGGCGAACCCCGCCGGATGCCGCCAGGCGACCTCGTCGACGTGCTGGGATGCCACCTCGTCGCCCAGCGGGACCAGATCGGCGATGGTCCTCGGCTCCTCGTCGGCGGGAACGCCGATCGCGGCCGAGGCATCCGCGAAGACCACGTCGAGGTCGACAAGGATGCAGCGCCGATCGCGCTTGGCGAACGCGCCAGCCAGGTGCGTGGCCACGAACGTCGCGCCGGCACCCCCTCGCGCCGCGTAGACCGCGAGTACCGGCGCTCGCTCGCCGCTCGACTCATCCGACTTGGATCCGACCCGCGCCGCTGCGTGCGCGAGCTCCTCGCGCTCGGCGGGCCAGAGGAAGAACCCGGCGGCTCCGCTCCGGATCGCACGGCGCAAGGCGCCCACCGATTGGCTCGTGTCGACGGCGAGCAGCGTGCTGCCGTTCAGCGACCCGCGCGAGGGAACGAGCGAAGGTGCGGCGACCACCGCGTCGGGCTCGAGCTGTCGAACGGCCTCCGCGAGCTGCGACGCGTCGACGGCGGTCCCGACGACGCGAGCACGACCCGTCCGATCGAGGAAATGCATGACCTCCTCGGCGACGTCCGGCGTCTCGAGCGCGAGCACGATCCGCGCGACCTCCTCCATCTCCGCTCCACGTCCAGGGGGAAGAGCCGACCAACGAGAGAGGGAGATCCGTTTCCGGGGAGTGGCGGCGAACCGCGTGTGCGAACAGTACGCGTTCGCGCGAGCACCGGACAATCGCCAGGCCAACCGATTCCGCGTTCTTGTCGGGCGAGGGGGGCTACGGAGAATCCGCTCGGCCGTTCGGAGCGACTTGTCGACCTCGGAGGGGACCCCCGAACGGCGCCTTGCCCGAGCGGAGGGCGTGTGCCTAGGGTCGAAGCAAGCCGATCCCTACCGGGATCTCGAGCGCGCCGAGGGTCCGATCGGCACGAACCATCGGGCCGTGCGCGGGAAGGAGAGGGGGCGTATGAGCGTGCGGAGAACGCGGTTGCGGCTGATCGCCGCGGTCGCAGCCCTCGCAGTTGCTTCGCTCCTCGCGGTACCGAGCGAGGTGCACGCCGGGACGACGAAGACCTACGTCGTCCTGTACAAGGGTTCGTCCGTCTCGTCGGACGCGTCGAACGTCATCGCCGGAGCCGGCGGCACCATGCTGATCGCCTACAAGCAGATCGGCGTGGCGATCGCGACGTCGGACAGCTCCACGTTCCGAGCGAACCTGCTCCGCGACAGCCGGATCCAGGGCGCGCAGTCGACGGCGGGGTTCGGGGTGCAGGTCGACGACGGAGCGATCACCGGAGCGGACGCGTCCCTGCCGAGCACGCCGGCGACCGACTCGGATAGCCTGTCCGGCTTGCAGTGGGACATGAAGCAGATCCACACGCCCGAGGCCCACGAGATCACGGGCGGGAGTCCCCAGGTGCTGGTCGGCGACATCGACACCGGCCTGGACTACACGCACCCGGACCTGGCCGCCAACGTCGACAGCGCGAACAGCGCGAACTGCGTAAGCGGGGCACCGGTGCAAGGTGCGGTCGCTGCGAACGACGACAACGGTCACGGCACGCACACGGCCGGCACGATCGCGGCCGCCTCCAACGGCATCGGCATCGTGGGTGTGGCGCCGAACGTGAAGATCGCCGGGATCAAGGCCGGCAACGCCGACGGGTTCTTCTTCCCGGAGGCCGTGATCTGCGCGTTCATGTGGGCCGGCACCCACGGCTTCGACGTCACGAACAACAGCTACTTCGCGGACCCGTGGCTGTTCAACTGCAAGAACGACCCCGAGCAGCGGGCGATCTGGGAGGCCGAGCGCCGCGCGATCAAGTTCGCGATGGGGCAAGGCGTCACGGTCGTGGCCGCCGCCGGCAATCAGGCGGACGACCTGGCGCATCCGACACTGGACGCCACGAGCCCGGACGACACGACACCGGTCACGCGTGAGATCACCAACGCGTGCTCGGTCGTGCCGACCGAGGTTCCGGGGGTCGTATCCGTGGCTGCGAACGGCAACCTCGGGCTGAAGTCGTTCTACTCGAGCTACGGGATCGGTTCGATCGACGTCATCGCACCGGGCGGAGACTCGATCCTGCAGCTGACGGCCGCGGCGCCGAACGGCCGCGTCCTGTCGACCTGGCCCGCGTCGCTGCTCACGACGACGTGCCTGCCGGCTCGCCGGCTCGTGGACGCCTCCGGGGCGACCTACTGCTACCAGCAGGGGACATCGATGGCCTCGCCGCACGTGGCGGGGGTCGCGGCGTTGATCGTGAGCCAGTTCGGCCACATGATGCCGGGCGCGCTGCAATCGATGCTCACCTCCACGGCGACTCCGATGGCCTGCCCGCCGGACCTGTCGATCTACGACTTCTTCCCGGCGGTCGACAACGGGGCGCCACAGGTCTGCACTGGGGGTCCCGCGTACAACTCCTTCAACGGACACGGCCAGGTGGACGCGCTCAAAGCGATCACCTGAGCCAGGGAACGCACCACCAGCGAGAGGGCCGGTCCGGACGACCGGCCCTCTCCGCGGTGCCACCGAGCGTTGACCTGCTTGGGAGGCCGGCGCTAGGGTCGGAGCCCGGATCGGGAGATGGCTCGTGACGTCGGGTGAGTTCACGGTGACGATCGATGCGAAGCCGGAGGTCGTGTGGCCGTGGGTGGCCGACCTCTCCAAGCACGTCGACTGGTCCCCCAAGCCGTACCGGATCGAATGGCTCGAGGGCGAGCCGAACGCGGTGGGAAGCCGGTTCCATTCGGCCGGCGTGATCCCGGGCGACAAGCATCACGAGAACGAGGGCACGATCACCGAGAACCAGCCGAACACGCGGTTCGCGTTCCGTTCGAGCGATCCGCAAGGCGAATACGCGCACACCTATGTGCTCACACCGAAAGGCGACGGGACCGACGTGACCCACCGGGTCGAGTTCGTCAAGATGCGCGGGATCGCGGTGGTGCTGCTCCCCCCGGTCTTCGCGCTCTCGGGCAAGCCCCAGGGCCGCAAGCGGATGGAGGTCCTCAAGCAGAAGGTCGAGGGCTAGGCCTAGCCGTCCGCGGCGGAGCGCGTCGTTGACGTCTTCTGCCGCGGAGTGAGCGAGCGACGGCACGACCGCAGCCACACCGAAAGGAGCCACCCGTGACCGGGATCGAGATCCGCAGGTTCGAGCAGGCCGACGAGACGCGGACGTTCGAGCACGGTTCGTTCGAGCTCATGACGATCGGGGGCGTCACGATCGGGCGGGCGAGCTACGAGCCCGGCTGGGTGTGGTCCGAGCACGTCGGCAGGCCCGCCGGAGAGGAGCTTTGCGAGGTCGAGCACGTCGGGCTCGTCGTGTCGGGACGAGCCGCGGTGAAGATGGCCGACGGGACCGAGGGCGTGCTCACCCCGGGCGACCTGTTCTCCATCGGACCCGGTCACGACTCGTGGGTCGTCGGCGACGAGCCCTATGTCTCACTCCACCTGCTCGGCGCGGACGAGTACGCGAAACACTAGCCCCGGGGCGTCCACTCC
>Ga0207674_10006483_pt1 | contig 13761 bp, 7 predicted proteins | sample KBSCornC72_FD_184303 | JGI IMG/M metagenome (GOLD analysis project Ga0207674, IMG submission 184303) | Corn rhizosphere microbial communities from Kellogg Biological Station, Michigan, USA - KBS Corn C7-2 (SPAdes) (version 2) | ecosystem: Host-associated > Plants > Roots > Rhizosphere > Soil ... | reverse complement strand
GGAGGTCTTCAAGCAAGCCATCACCAAGTTCACCGCCGGGCTCGCGGCCGCGCAGGCCATCACGGGCGATGATGCGGCGAAGACGAAGTGGACGAACGTCGCGTACGCCGGCCGCGCTCGGGCCAATCTGATGGCGGGGAATTACGCTGCCGCGAAGACCGACGCGCAGGCCGTGGCCGTTAACTTCCAGTACGACGCCATTTACGCGGAAGGCGCTGCTTCCACGCAGAGCACGACGGGACAGCAGTTCCACCAGAATCGCAATCGCTCGGGCGGGCTGCGCCGCATGTACCACTCGCGCGTCCACGTGATCGATTCGATCGGGACCGGTGAGGCCTACCTGCGAGACTGGTTCGATCCGGCCAGGGACGACAAGCGCATGGCCGTCACGCGGAAGGCCGGACAGCTCGGTGTGAACAACCGCTTCGCGTATTTCGGCATCACGAAGTACGCGGATCGTGCCTCGCCCATCCGCATGCTCTCGAAGATCGAGTCCACGCTGATCGAGGCCGAAGTGGCGTATCGCGCCAACGACTACGTCACGGAAGCCAGTCTCCTCAACTTCCTTCGGGCACGTCCTGCCGTTGGTCTTCCGCCGATTTCCACGCCCACGACGGCCACCGCCGCACGAGACGCGCTCCTCAACGAGCGCATGGCGGAGCTCTTCGTGGAAGGGAGCCGTGAGTACGACCTGGCGCGCTTCGGCCTCGTGACGCAGAAGCTGGGACCGGCACGCGCGACGAAGCTTCCACTCTCGCTGAACGAGATCCAGAACAACGCCGCCATGAAGGTTGGCGAAGGGACCTGCCCGAGCATCTCGTAACGCATCCCGATCCACACCGTGATCGTCGGGGGCGGGCCGGTCTCCGGCCCGCCCCCGACGCTCATACTCCAACAGCAGTGTCCTTGCGCGCGATAGGCGTTGACCCATCGAATCGACCGATGTCGCAGCACCAGTGGGCGCACGATCTCTCACGAGCGATGTCCAGACGCGATTTTCTCGCGAGGCTCGGCACGGCCGGTGCCGGGGTTGCCGTCGCGGGATTGAGCGGGTGCGGCGGCTCGACGGGAGATGACGGTGGAATCGTCGCGCCTCCGGCAACCGGGAACATCGCCGGCCTCGTGTCAACGCTGGCCGGCGTGCCGCAGGCAGGCCTCGGCACACTCATCCTGATGAACGGGCGTGGTCGACAAACCGGGCAGCGGTCGTCGCCCGACGCCAATGGCCGCTTCGCATTCTCGTCGGTGACACCAGGCGAGTACCAGCTCCGCTTCAATGCTCCGGGGCTAGCGGTCGTGCCAGAACCCTTTCCCCATCCGATTCGATTTTCCGTGGAGGCGGGGAAGACGACTGACGTCCCGGTACGCGTCCAACTCGGCAACTACAACCAGAATCTCGTCGAGATCTATATCGGCGACGGCTTCTTCCAGCTGCAGCCCGATGGCGCGGAGAACGGTGAGAGCGTCGTGAAGGTCGGGACGAATGTCTGTTGGTACAATGTCGACAATACGGTGCACACCGTGACCGGTGGGCCGTGGGGCGACTCGGGTGAGCTGCAGAAATCGCAGGCGTATCTCTGGCCCGCCACGCAAACGGGCCTCTTTGCGTATCAGTGCAAGTACCACGGCGCCTCGGAGAAAGCGCTTCTCCGCGTCACGCCGTGAGCGCCCCCCATCTCGGAGACGAGACATGACCACCCACACCACCGGCCGCGGGATCCCACGGCTCGATTTCCGCGCGTCAGTGCTCGTGCTCATCGCGGCGGCCGCGCCGATCGACGCGCAACAAGTCAACTATGCCCGCGCCGAGCAGCTCCTCACCTGGAATTCCGAGCGCCTCGTGTCTGGCGACCAGGTGAACCCGCAATGGCTCAAGGACGGCAACCGTTTCTGGTACCGCAACAAGACCGCGAACGGAGCCGAGTTCGTGCTGGTCAATCCCGCCGCGGCATCGAGAACGTTGCTGTTCGATCAGGTGAAGCTGGCGCAGGCCATGACATCGGCGTCGGACACGGCGTTCGACGGCAACAAGCTCCCGTTCCAGACCTTCAAGTTCGCGAAGGACGGCGACAACGAGAGCGAGATCGAGTTCAGCGCCGTTCGCAAGCGCTTCAGCTGCAACATCCAGACGTATCGCTGTGTGGTGAGCGACACGGTGCCGAGCGACGTGCCGTTCGTGAAGTCGCCGGACAAGAAGCTCGAAGCGTTCATCTCCAAGAACAATCTCTGGGTGCGCAACGCCGAGACGCACAAGGACTCAGTGCAGCTCACGACCGACGGCGTGGAATACAACGGGTACGGCACGACCATGCCGCGTCCAAGCCAGCTGCAGCGCCCGCAACCCGTGCGCCCGCAGCTTCGCTGGTCGCCCGACTCGAAGAGGATCGCCGTGATGCGAGCGGACGAGCGGAACGTGGAGCACATGCACTACATCTCGTACACGCCGCAGCGTCCCAAGCACTACTCGCAGCCGTACGCCTTGCCGGGTGACACGGCGGTGCCCTATCCGCGCATTCACATCGTCGACGTCGGGACGAAGTCGAACGTCGTGGCGAAGGTCGCGCCGCGTCCCAACCAGCTCTCCATCGGCGGCTCCGTGCGTGACTCGGCGTGGGCGCCCAACTCGAGCGCGCTCAAGGTCTCGTTCTACACGCGCGGCTCGAAGAGCGCGTATCTCGGCGTCGTCGACGCCGCGACGGGTGACATGCGCGTGGTGGCCCGCGACACGGGCAAGACGTTCGTCGAGATCAGCAACCCGCAGGATCCGGGGTCGTTCTACGTCACGAAGGACATGAAGGATGCCTTCTGGTGGAGCGAGCGTGACGGGTGGGGCCATCTGTATCGCTTCGACGGTGGCGGCGTGTCGACGGTGGCTACGACCGACGGCGACGGCGGAATGACGATCGCCCCGCCGCCGAAGGCTCAGCTGACGTCGGGCGCGTGGCAGATCGGCCAGATCTCATACGTCGACGAGGTGAAGAAGCAGGTCTACTTCACCGGACGCGGACGTGATGGCATGCTGTACTACGCGAAGCTGTACCGGGCGAACTACGACGGCACCGGCCTCACGATGGTGACGCCCGAAGATGCGAACCATGTCATCTCTTTCAGTCCGAGCGGGAAGTACATTGTGGACACGTACTCGCGGATCGAAACGCCACCAGTGACGGTGCTGCGTTCCGCGGCGACGGGGAGCGTCATCAAGAAGCTCGAGGAGGCGGACGTGTCGCGCCTGAAGGCCGTCGGCTGGAAGCCGGGTGAGGTCTTCTCCGTCAAGGCGCGCGATGGCGTGACCGACATCTACGGCGTGCTCTATCTCCCGCCGAACATCGATTCGACGAAGAAGTACCCGATCATCACGCACATCTACCCGGGGCCGCAGGTTGGCTCGGTCGGGGCGTGGAGCTTCAAGAACGGCGGCGAGCAGTTCTCGCTCGCAGCGTTAGGCTTCGTTGTCATCCAGCTCGATCATCTCGGGACGCCGCTCCGCTCCAAGGTGTTCCACGACAACTACTACGGAAACTTCGGCGACAACGGCCTCCTCGATCACATCACCGCGATCAAGCAGCTGGGCGCGCGCTACAAGTTCATCGACACGGACCGCGTCGGTATCTTCGGTCATTCGGGCGGCGGCTTTGCGTCGACCGACGCGATTCTGCGGTATCCCGAGTTCTTCAAGGTCGCCGTCTCGGGGGCCGGCAATCACGATAACCGCTCGTACAACATCTATTGGTCGGAGAAGTACCAGGGCCTGATGGCGAAGGACACACTTCGCAAGACCGACAACTTCGAGACGTCGGCGAACAAGACGATGGCGAAGAACCTTCAGGGCCACCTGATGCTGATGCACGGCGACATGGACGACAACGTCCACCCGGCCAACACGGTCCAGCTCATCGAAGAGCTGGAGAAGGCGAACCGGACGTTCGACCTGGTGTGGGCGCCCAACCGCAATCACGGGTTGAACGAGCCGTATTTCATCCGCCGTCGATGGGATTACTTCGTGACGTGGCTGATGGGCGTGACGCCGCCGGACAACTATCTGATCGTGCCGCCGCCGGATTTCCGCCCCAATGCTCCGCCCGGGCCTGACCCCGACGACGATCAGGATCCGGATGGCTGGCCCTACTGGAAAGCGGCCCGCGTGCCGAACTAGTTGTCATTCCGAGCGCAGCGCCGAAGGCGCGGAGGCGAGGAATCGCCGTCGTCCCGAAAGAGAGACTGGCCCCTCTACAGAAATTGGGGTCAGACTCGAATTACATCGTTCTGTCTTAGCCGACGCACCCGAACCAGGTAATTCGAATCTGACCCCAATTTCTCGAGGGGCCTCCTCGCTCCGCTCCGAATGACAACGCTCTCCGCCCCGCGCGCCGGCCGGCGCGCGGGGTAGTCCTTCTCCGTCGAGCCGAGAGACATGTTGAAGATTGCCAGGGGCGGCCGCGCGATCGCGGTCGCCGCCCTTTCGTTTGTGACGTTAGGCGCCGCGGCGGTCGTGCAGGCGCAGACGACGGTCGATCGGTGGCTGGTGCTGGGCCCGGCGACGGCTCCCCTTCCGTTCGGCGCGGCGTCGACCGACTCGGCTCGGCTCGACGCGTTGCGCCTCGAGACCGACAAGGCGTGGCCGTCGGAGGGAGCGACCGTGCCGATGCCGGGAGGCACGTCACTGCGCTGGCAGGCCGGGAACGCCGCCGCGACGGATGGCACTGTCCTGTATGCCGTCGCGTACGTGACGTCCGATCGATGGATTCGGGCCTCGCTGCTGGTGAAGGGGGGTGACGCGGGGAGCCGCCGCGTCTGGATGGACGGCGCGCGGGTAGGGACCGCGCCGCTGGACCTGGCGCAGGGGAAGCATCTGCTCCTGGTGGAACGCGTCGGCAGTGGGTCGGAGGCCGGCGCACCGCTCGTGGTCACGCTGACGCCGACACGAGGCAACGGCGTGCTGGCAACCTCGCTCGATCCGAGGCACGCCGCGACGTTCCGCGAGCTGCGCGACATGGTGGCGTTCATCGACGTCGCGTTGAACTCCCCGGGGACGCGCGCCGCGTACACGACGCGCCGGCAGGACGCGGTGCTCGATCGCAGTGTGCAGGCGATGGAGGTTCGCGACGTGGCGAGCGGGCGCCTCCTGGCACAGCTGTCGGGGGAAGCGTCGTCCCCGGTGTGGTCGCGCGACGGCGCGAAGCTCGCCTATCTGGCCGCGTCCGAGCGTCGTGAGGTGCCCGTGCCCGCGCCCGAGCGCGATGTGATGGTGTGGGACGCCGCGTCCGGCGGGGTCACACGCGTGATGGCGCGCGAGCCGGCCACGAGGCTTGTCGGATGGTCGGCCGACGGGGAGTGGATCTACTACACCGGGACGGTGCGCGCGGCGCCGCCGGATGTCGTCAAGCCCGGAGAGGCTCGCCGGCTGACCGAGGTGTGGCAGCGATTCGGGACGTCGGCGGACAAGGTGCACCTGTTCGCCGCCAACGTCAGGCAGGGAACGCGCTACACCGTGGTCGGCGATTCGAGCTTCGGCGTCGCTGGTGCCGCGCTCAGCCCCGATGGCAAGCGCGTCGCGTTTTCGCGCAGCGCCTACAACAACGCCTCGCGGCCATGGCTGCACGGCGAAGTGTGGGTGGTGGACGTCGCGTCGCGTGTCTCGAAGAAGTTGCTGTCGCTCGACCGGGAGGCGTTTGGTGCGCCAGGCGCGTTCGCGTGGTCACCGGATTCGAAGGCGGTGGCCTTCTGCGCGAGCGCGAAAGCGCTGCTCGAGGGAGAAGACCCGACCTTCTCCGTCTACGAGAATAACCTGTACGCCGTCAACGTCGACCATCCCGCGTTGGTGAACCTGAGCGAAGGATTCGTTCCGAACGTCGGGGGCGGGCTCGGCTGCACCCGAGTGGTGTGGAACGCGACGGACGGGAAGATCTACGTCCCGGTGGACGCCGGAGCCCGGACGCTGCCGGCGCGGACCAAGCGCGCGGTAACGTCGGCCGTCGAGCGAACGACGCTCGAGGTGGTGCGCGTACCGGGCGAGGTGATGTCGGCTGCCGATGTCGCGGCTGGCGTGCTGGTGGGCTCGGTGGAGGGACCGACGACGCCGCCGGCGCTCTATCGCATCGATCTCGCGACGGGTGCGTCCTCCGCCATCGCGCAGCCTAACGTGGGAGCGCTCGCCTCCGTCGAGATGCCCGCGTGGAGCTCGTGGAACTTCAGGAACAGCCGCGGCGAGGACGTCGAGGCCTGGTACTGGACGCCGCCGGGCTTCGACTCGACCAGGACATATCCCATGGTCGTGCACTACTACGGCGGCACGCTGCCGATGAAGAAGAACTTCGAGAACCGCCTGTTGTGGCTCGCGTCGAATGGCTACGTGGTGCTCTTCATGAATCCGGCCGGAACTCCCGGCTACGGGCAGAAGTTCGCGAACTACCACATCAACGACTGGGGCTTCCCCGCGGCGACCGACATCATCGAGGGGACCGAGCAGTTCACGAAGGCGCACCGGTTTGTCGACGCCGCGCAGGTGGGAAACTTCGGTCACTCGTATGGCGGCTTCATGACGATGCACCTGCACACGCGAACGAAGATCTTCCGCACGGGGATCGCGCTGGCCGGGATCAGCAACATTGCCGACTACTGGGGCGCGGGGGCGAGCGGCTACTCCTACACCGAGGGTACGTGTCCGGGGTGCTATCCGTGGAACCGGAAGGATCTGTACGTCGATCGCTCTCCGCTCTTCCAGGCGGACAAGATCACGGCGCCGATGCTCCTGATCCACGGCACGGATGACACGAACGTGGTTCCAACCGAATCGGAGCAGATGTTCACGGCGCTCCGCATGCTTGGGCGTGAGGCGGAGCTGGTGCGGATCAAGGGGGAGAATCACGGGATCAACTCGAAGCCCAGCGTGGAGCAGCTGCGCGACGCGATCATGCTCGACTGGTTCGAGAAACAGCTGAAGGGGCGTCCGGATGCGTGGGCGGCGCGGTGGAAATGACAGCTCGAAGAGCGGCTGACGCCCGAAGAGCGGCTGACGCCCGAAAAGCGCTGAATTCCGAAGAGCGCGAAATCCCGAACGACGCGAAATCCCGAAGAGCGCGAAATCCCAGAGGGCGGAACACCCAAATGCGAAAACTGCGGGGACTGCCAGATCACCAGCCGGGCCGCCCTTGTCGCCGCTGGTTGTTCCGCTCTTCGGGATTCCGCGCGGTTCGGAATTCCGCGCGGTTCGGAATTCCGCGCTGTTCGGAATTCAGCGCTTTTCGGGCGTCAGCCGCACTTCGGCCTGCGCTCTTTAGCTGTCTCGCCGTCCTCCTCGTGGTGATACCCGGCCCATTGACGGCGCAGGACCTGCCAGCGCTTCCGTGGCGCTCCATCGGCCCTGCGTCGTTCGGCGGCCGCATCGATGACATCGAGGCCGTACCGGGCCGTCCCGGAACGATCTTCGTGGGAACCGCTGGCGGTGGGGTCTTCCGCTCCACGAACAACGGCACGACATGGTCGCCGGTGTTCGACCGCGATGGCCGCACCACGTCGATCGGCGACATTGCGATCGCACCGAGTGATCCCGGCATCGTCTGGGTCGGAACCGGCGAAGCGAACAATCGGCAAAGCTCGACCTGGGGTGACGGTGTTTATCGCTCGCTCGACGGCGGTGAGACGTGGACTTCCATGGGGCTCGCCGCCACGCACCATATCGGCCGAATCGCGATTCACCCGCACAATCCATCGGTCGTATTCGTTGCCGCGCTCGGCCATCTGTGGGGCGCGAACGCGGAGCGCGGGCTATATCGCACCACCGACGCCGGCGCGACGTGGAAGCGCGTGCTCGCCGGCGACAGCGTCACGGGCGCAGTGGATGTCGCCATCGATCCCGATGGCCGTACCATCTACGCGGCGATGTACCAGCGCCAGCGACGCGGCTTCGGCTTCGTCGGCGGAGGTCCGGGCAGTGGCCTGTATCGCTCGCGCGATGGCGGTGACACCTGGGAGCAACTGACCGCGGGACTTCCGGTTGGTCCAAAGGGACGCATCGGGATCGCGATCGCGCCGTCGCAGCCATCGACGATCTATGCTGTCATCGAGAGTCGAAACGGCGGCGTGTTTCGATCCGACGATCGCGGTTCCACTTGGCGCCGGCAGTCCTCGACCAACCCGCGTCCGATGTACTACTCCCAGCTACGCGTCCATCCGGCGCACCCGGATCGCGTCTGGATGCTGGGAACGAACATCCACAAGTCGATCGATGGCGGCCGAACGTTCACGACCGATACGACCGGGGATCGCATCCACGTGGACCACCACGCGCTCTGGATCGACCCGAGCGATGGCAACCACATGATGCTCGGGAACGATGGTGGACTCTACTTCACGTACGACGGCGCCCGGAACTGGGACTTCATCGACAACCTTCCGATTGGCCAGTACTACGACGTAGACGTCGACGACCGTGACCCGTACTTCATCTACGGTGGCACACAGGACAACGGGTCGTGGGGCATTCCGGTCCGTACGTACAATGGAGTCGGCATCACGAACGCCGACGTGGTCAACATCGCGTATGGAGACGGCTTCTACGCCGTCGCCGACCTGGCGGACTCGCGGTACGTCTACGCGAACTCGCAGAGCGGGCGTGCGTATCGCGTGCACCTCACGACGCGCGAAGAGCGTGGTATCCGTCCCGTGCCAGCCGACACGACCGAGCAGTATCGCTTCAACTGGAGTTCCCCGATGGTGCGGTCGCCGCACGATCCGCGCACCATCTTCTACGGTGGCAATCGGCTGTTTCGCACGCACGATGGCGGCGAGTCGTGGGATGTGATCAGCCCCGACCTGACGCGGAACAGCAAGTGGAAGGTGCTCCCGATCATGGGGATCGTTCGCGACTCCACGACACTGTCGCGCGACGACGGCATCGGTGATTACGGAACGGTGACGTCCGTCGCCGAATCGCCAGCGAGCCCCGGCACGATCCTCACCGGCAGCGATGACGGCGTCGTGAGCCTAACGACGGATGGTGGCACGACCTGGGCGAACATCACGTCGCGATTCCGATTGCCGGCACCGCGCGGGGTGAGTCGTGTGCTCTGGTCGGCGCACGATCCGCGTACCGCGTTCGTCGCGTTCGACGGTCACTACGACGACGACATGGCGCCGTATCTGTTCCGCACAACCGACGGCGGAACGACCTGGGCACTGATGGTCGGCGACCTACCGGCGGGTCACTCCATCAAGTCAGTCGCCGAGCACCCGACGAATCGCGCCGTGCTCTTTGCGGGAACGGAGTTCGGGTTGTATGTCACGACCGATGGCGGCCGCCACTGGATGCACGCGGGCGGTTCGCTTCCGCGAGTTCGCGTCGACGACATCATCGTGCACCCGAAGACCCACGATCTCATCCTGGGCACGCACGGTCGGAGCATCTTCGTTCTCGACGATGCTGGCCTGTTCGACCGAGGTGCGCCCGTCGCGGCGGCGGGTGATGCAGTCCTCTATCCGGTTCGGCCGGCCGTGCAGCGATTCATTACGCGCGTGCTGCCCACGCCCGGCGCGCGGACGTTTCAGGCGCCAAACCCGCCGTCGGGCGCGATTATCACGTACGCGTTAGGCGCACCGGCGTCGCCGACTGACACGGTAGCCCGCCTGTCGATCGCCGACGCGACGGGCCGAAGCGTCCGATCGCAGACCGTGGCGGCCGGCGCTGGACTTCACCGAGTCGGCTGGGATCTTCATTACGATCGATCGCCCGGTGTCAGTGACGCGGATGAAGGCTGGTTCGGCACGCCAGCAGGTGGCTGGGTGGCGCCCGGGCGCTACACCGTCACGCTGGCAGCGCGCGGCAAGTCGGTGTCGCAGCCGGTCGAGGTCACGGGCGACACTCGGCTCGACATCGCCGCGGGAGCACTCGAGGCGCGGCACGATGCATCGCAGCAACTCGCGGCGCTCCAACGATCGTTCAACGACGGCGTCGTGCTGCACCGACGGATGGCCACCGAGTATGCTCGTATTGACTCCGTGGTGGCAACGGACTCTGCTCGGCGCGACTCGCTTGCGCCACTCCTGCGGGCGGTCAAGACGCGCCTCGACTCGCTTGGTGGTCGGTTCGGCGCGGGTTTCGGCGGCGCGAAGTTCGCCTACCTCGATCTCGACGGATCGATGCAAGCGTCATCGACGAAGCCGACGGTTGCGCAGCAGCGCACCATCGAGCAACTGCGCGTGAAGCTCCGGGTCGATCTGGTTTCGCTCAACACGCTGCTGGCCGGCAGCTTCGCGGATCTCCAGCGTCGAACTGACGGAGTGCGAGGAGCCCTCCCGTCCGTCGTGCCACCTTGAGGGCGCCAGCCGCTCTTCGGGCGCTAGCCCGCCCTGCGCTCTCTAGCTGTATGTCCGAAGTTCAACGATGATGGTTTTGGCTTCTAGTTCACCATGGAGATCAACGTGACAGCGCGGTGGATTCCTCTCCTGTTGGCAGTGATCGCCACGGCACCAGTCCGCGCGGTGGCGCAGGCGGCGGGCGAAGGCGCACGCGCGCCAGTCGACGTGACGGCGACGGACTACGCGCGCGCCGAGGCGCTCATCGGGTGGAACGCGCGCGAGCTCGTGATCGATGCGGCGGTGAGTCCCAGGTGGACGTCGGCGCATGGCTTCTGGTACCGCAATCGCGGCCGGAAGGGATACGATTACCTCGCAGTCGATGCAGCGACCGGCGTGAAACGACCGCTGTTCGATGCCGTGCGGCTCGCATCAGAGCTCTCGCAGCGCGCGGATACGGCCTACGATCCGACGAAGCTTCCGTTCAGCGACCTCACGCTGGTACGCGATGGCAAGGCGATTCAGTTCGATGTCGGAAAGAAACGCTGGTGGACCTGCGACATCGTCGCCTACACCTGCACGGGCCCGGACTCGACCCCGATGGTGAAGCCGAGCGAGGTCAAGTCACCGGACAAGAAGTGGGTGGCGTACGAGCGAGGGGGGAATCTGTATCTGCGCGGCACGGAAGGCGGCGCGGAGACGGCGCTCACCACCGACGGAACGCCGGACTACGGGTATGCGCTGTCGAATATCGGCTGCTGCCAGCAGGTCACGAACGTCCGCAACAAGACGGAGCTCCGACCCTACGTGCTCTGGTCGCCGGACTCGAAGCGCCTGATCACCCACAAGTGGGATCAGCGAAACGTCAGGCAGATGCACCTGATGGAGGTGAAGAGTCCGGGAGGGGTCCTGCACAGCTATCGGTATGCGCTCCCTGGCGATTCGGTGATCCCGACGTTCGAGTACCACATCTTCGACGTCGCGTCGCGGAAAGGGACACGGGTGAACGTCGGGCCACTCGAACCCGTGAACACGACGTGCTGCTGGCTGTCGACCGACACGACGTGGAAGGATGTGCGGTGGTCCAACGGGAGCGACGAGTTGCTGTTCACCGCAGGGAAGCGCGGCTTTCACGAGCTCACGTTGATGGCCGCCAACGCAGGCACCGGCACCACGCGGACCGTCCTGAAGGAGACGGGGAAGACGTTCGTCGAGACGAACCAGAACTCCGGTGGCATCCCGAACTGGCGTCCGGTCGGTGGCGGGAAGCAGGTGGTCTGGTGGTCCGAGCGCGACGGCTGGGGACACCTCTATCTCGTCGACGCGGCAACTGGCGCGATCAGAAACCGCATAACGAGCGGCGCCTGGATCGTGAGCGACCTGTTGTCCGTCGACGAGGCACTGGGGTACGTGTACTTCACCGGACGCGGCCGCGAAGCCGGGCGCGATCCGTACTACCGCTTCCTCTATCGCGCGAAGCTCGATGGCGGAACCGTGGAGTTGCTCACGCCCGAGAACGCGGATCACAACATCTCGTTCTCACCCGACGGGAAGTACCTCGTGGATGCGTATTCGCGGCCCGACACGATCCCGATTTCGGTGATACGCGCGCCGTCGGGCGCCATCGTGAAGGAGCTGCAGCGGGCCGACATCTCGCGCCTGGTCGCGGCCGGGTGGACGATGCCAATTGCGTTCACGGTGAAGGCGCGTGACGGGCAGACGGATCTCGAGGGACTGCTGTATCGACCGTCCAGGATCGTGCCCGGGCGCAAGTATCCGGTGATCGACTACATCTACCCGGGGCCGCAGATCGGATCGGTGGGAGGACGCCAATTCAACGTCAATCCCGGCGGAAACGCGCGGTCGCTGGCGGAGCTTGGCTTCTATGTCGTGCAGGTCGATGCGATGGGGACGCCTGGCAGGTCCAAGGCTTTCCACGACACGTTCTACGGCAACATGACGGACAACGGGATCCCCGACCAGGTGGCGACGATCAAACAGCTCGCCGCCCGGTACCCGGAGATGGATCTCGATCGTGTCGGGATCTTCGGGCATTCCGGCGGCGGCTTCTCATCGACCGATGCGATTCTCTCGTATCCCGAGTTCTTCAAGGTCGCGGTGTCGAGTGCGGGGAACCACGACAACCGGAGCTACGATTTCACCTGGGGCGAGAAGTATCAGGGACTGATGAAGAAGTTGAACGACTCGACCGACTCGTTCGATTCGCAGTCCAATTGGCGCAAGGCCAGAAATCTCCGGGGCCGGCTGATGCTGGCGTACGGGACGCTGGACGACAACGTGAGCCCGGTGGCGACAGAGCTCGTGATCGACGAGTTGATCAAGGCCAACAAGGATTTCGACCTGCTCGTCATGCCGAACCGCAATCATGGCTTTGCGATTGACCCGTACCTGATTCGGCGGACGTGGGATTACTTCGTCAGGAACCTGATGGGCGCTACACCGCCAGACGGATACCTGATCAAGGCCGCGCCGACGCCGTAGCGCACGACTCGGCCGATCAGCCCTTCGCGGTGTTGGCGGCGGTACTCACCGTACCCACGGTCGCTTCACCGTGTACACCGGAATCGCCGTGATCCCCCCGCGCTGCACCGACAGGAGCCGCCGCTTGCTCAACCAGCGCAGCGCCTCCTGCACGGCGCGCTTCGAGAGGCCGGTGCCAGCGGCGAGATCGAACAGGCTCACCTGCACGTTCGGCGCCCCCGCGCCATGCGTGCGTCGCCACAGAAACAGATAGACGAGAAAGGCCGACGGCTGGCGATCGTGGCCCACCAGGTCCGCCATCAGCGTGTCCAGCACGTAGTCGTCGACCTCGACCGGCGACACTCACTCCCTCCGCGTTCGAGCTATGGCAACGGATGCCATAGTAGCGAAAACACGGCTTGCGAGGCCAGTCGGTCCGCTGAGTATTGCGCCTCGCGATCGCACCGCGTTTCGATTTCGATCATCTGACTTTTGCACGGAGGGACTCGTGATCAAGGCCATCAAATTCGTCGGCGTTCCCGTTTCGGACCAGCAGCGCGCCCTCGACTTCTACACCCAGACGCTCGGCTTCCGGGTGATCACCGATCAGCCATTCGACGACAACCAGCGCTGGATCGAGCTCGGCATCGGTCGCTCGAGCTCGGGCATCTCACTGTTCACACCGGAGGGGCACGAGAACCGCATCGGCACGTTCACGGGCATCTCGTTCGTCGCTGATGACGTGATGGCGACCCATCGTGAGCTGGCAGCGAAAGGGGTGAAGTTCATTCAGGAACCGCAGCAGGCCGATTGGGGAACTGCCGCGATCTTCGCCGACCCTGACGGGAACCAGTTTGTGCTCGGCTCTCCGTGACGGATCAAGGGGCGATCAAAGGGATCCGAGACCGGCGCACAACTAACGACGCGTCGGACAATTCGGGGTCCAGAAGCTGGCCAATGTCCTGGGCACTGGACCGTGTGGCGTCT
>Ga0207674_10006482_pt1 | contig 13762 bp, 5 predicted proteins | sample KBSCornC72_FD_184303 | JGI IMG/M metagenome (GOLD analysis project Ga0207674, IMG submission 184303) | Corn rhizosphere microbial communities from Kellogg Biological Station, Michigan, USA - KBS Corn C7-2 (SPAdes) (version 2) | ecosystem: Host-associated > Plants > Roots > Rhizosphere > Soil ... | reverse complement strand
TGCGCCGACGTGGTGACGCAGCTGGCCGCGGTGTCCCGCGCGCTCGACCGGGCCGGGTTCAAGGTCATCGCCAGCGGCCTGCAGCAGTGCATCACCGCCACCGAGGACGGTGCGGACCAGACCGGAAATCTGGAGCGGATGGAGAAGCTGTTCCTCTCCCTCGCATGACCTCCGCCTGTGGGGCCTCGTGCACCCCTCGTGGGTGCTGGCACCGCTGTGAACGTCGCTCGTGCGCGACCATCCTTACGGTGCGGTCTGGTCCGAGGACCGTCGTGGGGCTCCCTCGTCGTCCGCGGCGCCGTTCGCGGGACGGACGAGGGTCCGGAGGAAATCATTGGAGTCGCCGCAGGACCGTTCTTCGCAGGTCGCGTACGGCTGAGACGGCCAAGTCGTCGCCGATGACCGGGCTCGGGAGGCGGGTGCACAGCGTCGAGTCCTGCCGGGGGCACCCCTCGGGACTTGCCCGGCCAACCAGACAGCGGCGTCGTGGCCGTCGCCGGCGGATCGCGCGGCCGTGTGTCTACTCGGTGACCACCGCCCGGAGCACGTTGAGCTTGGCCGCCCGGCGGCTGGGCGGGACGGCCGCCGCCATACCGGCCACCGCGGCCAGGACCACGACGATGGCCAGACTGGCGTACGGGATGCGGAAGACGCTGATCCCCTCGTCGGAGAGCGCGGACACCAGCGCCCAGCCGAAGAACACGCCGATCAGCAGCCCGAGCACGGTGCCCTGCAACGCGATGATGACCGACTCCCAACGGATAGCAGAGCGCAGCTGCGACTTGGTCATCCCGACGGCACGCAGCAGCCCGAGCTCCCGGGTCCGCTCGAATATCGACAGTGCGAGCGTATTGGCGATGCCGAGCAGCGCGATGAGGATCGCCAGCCCGAGCAGCGCGTACACCAGCCTCAGCAGCTGGTCGAGGAACTTCGTCTGCTCGACCTTGAACTGGGCCCGGTCCAGCACCTTGGCACCGGGGTAGGCCTGGGCGACCTGCTTCACCGCGGTCAACGCCGCCTCGGCGCTGACGCCGGGCGCGCGCTTGACGAGGACCTTGCTGTCCAGCCGGTTGGTGAAGTTGGCCTCGTACGCCTGGGTGCTGAGCAGGTAGTTGCCCGCCTGTCGGTTCTCGCCGTAGATCAGCGCCAACCGCAGGCTGCGGATGCCGGAGTCCTTGAACGCCACCGGCACCGGGTCGCCCAGCTTGAGGCCCTTCTGCTCGGCGACGTCCTTGTAGACGCCGATGGAGCCACGTCCCAGGTCGTTGGGTGATCCGCTGATCGGGCTCACCTTCATCAGCTCGACCGCCGTCTGCGGGTCCGTGGCCTGCAGGAGCACAGCGCTGCCGGCGACCTGAGCCACGCCCTGGCGCAGGCCCGCGGCCGAGCCGATCTCGGGCAGCGTGCGCAGGCGCTGGGCGAGCCCGGGATCCACGCCTCCGAAGGTCCCGCCACCCGAGTCCACCACGATGTCGCCGCTGAACGCGCGGTCCACCGCTACGTCCATCGACGCCTTCGCCGAGGAGACGAAGATCGTGATGAGGCCGACGACGCCCACACCGATCATCAGGGCGGAGGCGCTGGCGGCCGTGCGCTTGGGGTTGCGCATGGCGTTCTCCCGGGCGAGTTCCCCGGTGATACCGCGCAGCCGTGGCAGCGCTGCGCCGAGGGCGCGGCTGAGCGGCAGCGAGATCGTCCGACCCAGGATCGACACGCCGAAGAACACCAGCAGGGCGCCGGCACCGACGATGGCCACCGGCTGCTGGACGTTCCGGAAGAGTCCGATCAGCAGGGCGGCCAGACCGAGGCCGAGGACGCCGACGCCGACGAACACCCGCTGCTTGGATCCGTAGCCGGTGCTGCCCACGACGCCTTCCTGCATGGCCGCGATCGGCGGCACCTTCGCGGCCTTCCGGGCCGGCGACAGCGCGGCGAGGACCGTGATCCCGACGCCCACCACGACCGAGATGACCGCCGTGGCCGGCGTGAACACGAGGCTGGTCGTCGGGATGTCGAACCCGACGGCCGTGAGTAGGCCCTTGAGGCCGAGCGCGACGGCGAAGCCGGCGGCGATCCCCAGCGCCGAGGCCAGCACGCCGACGGCGAGCGCCTCGAGGATCACCGAGCCGAGCACCTGCCGTCGGCTGGCACCCAGCGCGCGCAGCAAGCCGTTCTCCCTGGTGCGCTGCGCCACCGTGATCGAGAACGTGTTGAAGATCATGAACCCGCCCACCAGCAGCGCGATCACGGCGAAGATCAGCATGAAGGTGTTGAAGAAGCTGAACCCCTTGGCCATCTCACTCTGCGTCTCGGCGGTGATCTGGGCGCCTGTCAGCGCCTCCGTCCCCGGCGGGAGGACGCCGGACAGCCGGTGCGCCAGCTCGCCCTGGGACACCCCGGACGCGGCGAGCACGGACACCGAGTCGTACTTGCCCGGCTGCCCGATCAGCCGCTGCGCCACAGCACGCTTGAAGGCCACGATCGTGGCTCCTCCGGGGCTGTCGGCATCGCCGAAGCGGGCGATGCCGGCGATCCGGACCCGTTGCGGCGGTCCAGTGACCAGCACCGTAGTGGTGTCGCCCACGTTCAGGCTGCCGTCCCGGGCGCTCTTGCGGTCGATGACGACCTCGTCGTCACGACGGGGCGCCGCCCCCTCGACGATCGTGAAGGTGTTGAGCGCCGTGTTCTCGGTCCAGCTCAACCCCAGCGTCGGCGCCCCGGTCGCGGGGTTGCCCAGTGCCGTCCCGTCCTTGCCGATCAGGCGGGCGTACCCGCCGACGTCGCCCTCGGCCGCCGCCACGCCGTCGACCCGGCGGACGGTGTCCACGAGCGCGGCATCGACCCGGCCCCGCTGCGTACCCGCGCCCGGTGGTCCCTCGAAGGCCGCCTTCGCGCGGACCACCGCATCGGTGCCCTGATAGACGTTGGCGAACAGGTTGTCGAAGGTCGTCCGGATCGTGTCGGTCAGGACGAGCGTGCCGGCCATGAAGGCGACACCCAGCGTGACGGCGAGCGCGGTCGCGACGAAGCGGAACTTGTGTCCCAGCAGCCCCTTCCAGGTTGTGTGGAGCATGGCGGCTCACTCCCCGAACCGCTTCATCCGCTCGAGGACGCGATCGGCGCTCGGCCTCGCCATCTCGTCGACGACCCGTCCGTCGGCGAGGAACACGATCCGGTCCGCGTAGCTGGCAGCGATCGGGTCGTGCGTGACCATGACGATCGTCTGCGCCATCTCGTCGACGGCCTGCCGCATGAAGGTCAGCACCTCGGCGCCCGCTTTGGAGTCGAGGTTGCCGGTCGGCTCGTCCGCGAAGATGATCGCGGGTCGGGTGGCCAGCGCCCTCGCCACGGCGACGCGCTGCTGCTGGCCGCCGGAAAGTTCGGCCGGGCGGTGGTGCAGGCGGTCGGTGAGGTGCATGGTGGCGATCACGCTGTTGATCCACTGCTCGTCGCCTTTCTGTCCGGCGAGCCGCAAGGGCAGCGTGACGTTCTCGATCGCGCTGAGCGTCGGGATGAGGTTGTACGCCTGGAACACGAACCCGATGCGATCCCGGCGCAGGATCGTGAGTTCGTGGTCGTTCAGTGTGCTGAGGTCGGCGTCCGCTATGAACGCCCGCCCAGACGTGAGCGAATCGAGCCCGGCGACGCAGTGCAGCAGCGTCGACTTCCCCGAACCGGACGGGCCCATGATCGCCGTGAACTGGCCGGTCGCGAACTCGACGGTCACGCCGTCCAGCGCCCGCACCTGCGCCTGTCCCGTGCCGTAGACCTTCGTCGCCGCCTCCGTACGCGCGGCCACAGTGGGTTGTGCCCGGGCACCGGTCTCTGTAGCCAGGGTAGACATGAAGGCCCCTCCTCCCCGTACGGCTCTCTCCAGGCTGATCTGTGGGCATCGGCCCGGCTAGAGGCCTAAGACCCATCGCGCTCCCGGACCGGGCGCCGACGGTTCAGCCGCCGACGCGGCGGGATATGCGGCCACGGCGTCCGCCGGCCCGAGCGGGCGGGGCTGCAGCCCGTCGCCGCGGCCGACCTGGTCGGCCGGAATGACAGAAGGTCACCCGCGCCGGCGGACCGGACGTCGTGCACGACCGGACGAACGACATTGCCGCCGACAAGCGCCGACCTACCCGACCCGCATCTGCTGCTCCCGGGGCACCCGGCCGTGGCTGGTCATCCGGGCCCGCAGCAGCGCGCGGTCGATCGGAGCCGGTTCGGTCGAGTCGAGGAATTCACGCAGCACCCGGGCGAACCGGTCCGGTTCGTCCAGGTGCGGGAAGTGCCGCGCCCGCTCGAAGACTTCCAGCACGCTGCCTGGGATGGCCGCATGAGCCGCGTCGGCGTGCGCGACCGGAATCACCGTGTCCAGCTTGCCCCATACGATGAGGGTGGGCCGGCCCTCGGCCAGATACAGCCGGTCGGCCGCGCCAACCCGCTGCCCGGCGGGCTCGACGACGCTGCGCAGGGTGTGTACGAAGGCCTCCCGGGCCGGGCTGTCCGCCAAGGTGGCATAGCCTCGCAACACCTCCGCCATCGACGGGCCCGGCCGCATCGGCAGCCAGCGCAGCAGCCGGGCCGCCGCCACCCCCGCATCGCGGACCCGACTGTTGGCGATCACGGGAAGCACCAACTCCGCGCCCGGCAGCGTCGCTGCCCGCAGCGCCAAGCTGACCTCGCGGCCGAGGCCGCCGCTCGACACCAGGACCAGCCGCTCGCAGTACTCGGGGTACTGGTAGGCGAACTGCATGGCCACGCCACCGCCGAGCGAGTGGCCCACGACGGTCACGCGCTCATGACCCAGGCACTCCAGCAGATCGCGCAGCCCGCTGGCGAACGCGCCCAGGGAGTAGTCGGCGCGCGGCTTGTCCGACTCGCCGTGGCCGAGCAGGTCCGGGGCGATGACATGGGCGCGCTCGGCGAGCGCCGGAATCACCGGAGCCCACGTGGCACCGCTGCAGGTGATCCCGTGGATCAGCAGGATGACCGGCAGTCCGGGGTCACCGGCCACCCGGCAGACCACCCGGTGACCGTGCAACACGACTTCGACCTGATCCATGACCGCCTCCTACCGCTGAAGCCCAGGAGAGCACGTTCCGGGCTAGGCCGCGAACCAAGCGCCGAATCGAAGAACGGGCGGCCGGTGTCGGCGATGACGAACGCGTCCCGGCCGGCGATGTTGCGCTGATCCGGACACAACTCGGCGATCCGCCGGACCGCCTGCCCGGGCAGATCGCCGACCTGGAGGGCGCGCTTGCGTCACGTCGTCGGTTCACGCGGTTCACTGGGCACCGTGGGAGACGAGCCGACGTGGATGGCGCGCGGCGAGCTGACGCTGCCCGCCGACCTGTCGTGGCTGAGCGGCAGCGAGGCCGCCCGGGCGAACGACATGAGCTTCCGGAAGCGGCGCACCGAATACCTGCTGCGCCGCTGGGTGGCCAAGCACGCCATCGCCGCCCGCCTGGATCTGCCCGCCGACCTCGCGTCGCTCGCGCGGATCGAGGTGCGCAACGCGGCCGGCGGGGCACCGGAGGCGTGGGTCGACGGGCGGCCGGCGGGGATCGGGCTGTCGCTCACGGACCGCGCCGGCTGGGCCGTGTGCGTGGCCTCCGTCCGGCCCCGGCGGTCCGGCTGCGACCTCGAGCTGGTCGAGCCGCGCAGCCCCGCGTTCGTCCGCGACTTCCTCACCGAGCCGGAACGCCAGACGGTGGGGGCGGCCGGGTCGCAGGCCGATCGCGACCTGGTGGCCAACCTCATCTGGTCCGCGAAGGAGAGCGCGCTGAAGGTGCTGCGAACCGGGCTGCGCCGGGACACCCGGTCGGTGGAGGTGCGGCTGGACAGGCCGGCGCTCCAGCCGGCCGGCTGGGCGGGTCTGCTCGTGCGCGCGCACGAGGGCAGCGAGTTGCCCGGCTGGTGGTGCCGGCGCGGCTCCTTTGTGCTCACCGTCGCCTACGACGCGCCTGCGCCACCGCCCGTCTCTGTGGAGGGACCGGCCGCGCTCACCGGAGCGGAGCCGGTCCACAGCTGGTTGCACCGTCCGCTCTGACCCGCTCCGGTGTCCGCGGTCCGGGCCATCCCGCGCTCCAGCGCGTCCACGATGTACGGCCGCAGCTCGGCGGCGGCGATGATCCGGTCCACCGAGCCGACCTGCAGCGCCCGCTGAATCGTGTGAATGCCATCGAACTCCGCCGCCACCTCGCCCAGCTTCTCCGCCCGCACCGCCTGGTGGGCCTGTTCGTATGTGGCGCGTAGGGCGGCGGCGTCGCCCTCCCCGGCAACCGCCATCCGATCCCGCAGCGCGACCAGCCGGGGGTCGCGCTCGGTGCGCGCCTTGACCTCGCGGACGAAGACCACCGCCGCCGCCGGGGCGCCGCCGATGACCGACGCGAAGGACCCCTCGACCGCGGCGATCTCGAGCTGGTCGTTCAGCCGCTTGGAGAAGACCACGAAGGCACCGCCGTGGTAGCGGGAGATGACCACGAACACGATCGGGCTGCGGAAGTTCGTCACCGCCCGGCCGATCTCGGCGCCGTACTCCAGCTGCCACCGCCGCATCGATTCCGGCGAGCCGTCGAAGCCCGACAGGTTGGCCAGCATGACGACCGGCCGGTTCCCGCTCGCCGCGTTCAGCGCCCGGGCCAGCTTGCGGGAGGACTGCGGGAACAGCGTCCCCGAGGTCCAGGCCGGCGGGCCGTCAGCGGGCAGGAAGCCGCGCCGGGCAAGCGTGCGGGACTCCAACCCCAGCAGGCAGACCGGGATCCCACCGATGTGCGCATCCCACACGACCGCCGACTCCGCCGCGCGCCAGCGCGCCCACCGCTCCAGCGGCCTCGAATCGGCGTCGACCACCGCCCGCATCACCGACCGGATGTCGAACGGCTTCTTCCGCTCCGGGTTGTGCACGGCGGAGAACACGACGCCGACGGTGCCGGCGGGACCGCCGCCGACCGCGGCGTGCGGCGCGGTCCGGACGTCCCGGTCGACCGGGTCGTCCGTGCGCGCCCGGCGCGGGAAGCGCTCGCCCGGCACCACATAGGTGTGCTCGTAGTGCCGGAGCAGGATCTGGCACGCGGCAGGCAGCGTCGGGGCCCAGTACTGGCCCTGCCCGTTCGGGCCCATGACCCGCTCGAAGCCGCCGATGCCGACGTTGTCCTCTGCCGACACGCCGCCGGAGAAGTCCAGCGCCTGCTTGCCGGTGAGCACCATCGCGCTCTGCGGCGTCATGACCAGGATGCCGCGGGTATGCATGAGCATGGTCGCCTCGGCGTTCCAGTACGGCTGGGCGCCCACGTTGATACCGGTGACGACCACGTTGATCTCGCCGCCGGCCTGGGTGAACTCGATGATCCGGCGCAGCACCGCGCCGATCCAGTCCATGTTCTCGGTGCCGGAGTCCATCGCGATCCGGGCCCCGGAGGACAGCGCGAACCACTCCACGGGCAGTCGCTCGGCCTCGGCGAGGTCGAGCGCGGCGATGATCCGCCGGCACTCCGGCTCGGCGAGCGCGCCGAGGCCGCGGGTCGGGTCGCCGGCGATCAGAACCCGGGTCATTCCCTCGGGCACCTTCTCGGTCTGGCTGGTGGCCAGCCCAACCACGAGGTTGGCGGTGTTCTGCCCGTACGGCCGCTGCACCGGCACGAGGCCCCCGGCCTCGCCCAGGTCGTGCTCGAGGAACCGGCCCGGCGGCAGCTCGGCGGCTGACCCCGGCGGCGGGGCCAGCATCGTGATCAGCTCGTACGGGTACGGCACCCCGATGCGCCGCGCCCGCAGCACCCGCTGCCGGTAGTCGCTCAGCGGCTGGATCAGCGGGTTGCCCGGCGGTGAGACCCGCACCGCCACGCCGCCCTCCTCGCCGAGGCCCTCGACGTGCAGGACGACGTCCCGCAGCCGGCCGCCGGCGGAGGTGTGCGGGTGAGGTTCGTCGAGCCGCACCCGCAGCACAGCCTTCTGCAGGCCGACCCCGGCGGCCAGCGGAGCCCACCGCCGGGCCAGCACCGACCACAGCCGGCGCGGCACCTCCCAGGGCGGGCGCACGTTCAGCACGACCCGGTTCGCCTGTGGACGGTCCCGGTCGGGCAGCCCGGCCAGCGCGTCACGCATGGCGGCCAGCGCTTGCAGGCCGACGCGCTCCAGCGCCGGGTAGCCGACGATCTCGCCGGCGGAATCACGGGCCGGCGTGAGGTCGCGCACCTCGGCCATCGCAAACAGGCGCACGTCCCTGGGGTTGCTGTGCGCGACCCCGCGGAACAGGAAGATGTCCTCCGGTGACAGCAACCGCTCCAGCGCGAAGTTGGCCAGCCGCCACAGCTCGATCCGCTCGGCGAGCATCGGGTGCAGGTTGCGGTAGAGCGGGTCCTCGACGAAGCCGCCGTCCGGCCCCGGCCGGAAGGTGACGTGCTGGGTGCGGGCGTGCTCGGCCGGGGAGCCGGCGAGGCTGGTGATCGTGATGTCGAGGCGGTGCAGCGTACGGCCGAACTCGCAGCCGGCGACCCGCTCGGCCAGCTCGGCTGCCATCGCGTCGTTGCCGGGAACGTCGCCGTCCCGCCAGGTCACGATGTCCACCACGACCGGCGGACCGGTGTCGGCCATCGCGGTGGCCACGTCCGCGGCGAGCTCGGCCAGGTCGGGCAGCGGCACGTAGCCGACGACCAGGCGCAGGTCCTCCTCGCCGAGCCGCAGCTCGGCGGCACCGAGCGGGTGCCGCGACGGCCGGTGGAATCGGATCGGCCCAAGCTGGCAGTAACGGTAGAACCGGCGCACGTGTGTTTCCAGCAGCACCTCACGCAGGTCCGGACGGCCAGGCGGCTGCTCGGCGGCCGCGCGCCACCAGCGGAGCAGGGCCGGCCGCAGCGGCTGCGGGCACCGGACCAGCTGCTCGACCAGGTCCTCCCGGTCCGACCGCGCCGGGTCGGCGGCCAGCGCGGCCAGGTGGCGGTCCATCCGCGCGTAGACGTCGGCCACCCGGCGCTGCAGCTCCGGCTCGTCGAGCTGGCGGAACGTCAAGTCGGCGGCGAGGTCGGCGACCAGTTGGTAGCGCCCGCGGGTGGACCGCGCCAGCCCGTCCAGCCGGCCGCGCAAGTCGCCATCGGCGGTGCCGCCGGCCGCGGCTGGCTCCCGCAGCCGGCGTTGCAGGATCGCCGCGACCGCTGGGGCGACCTCGGCGGCCCGCCGGAACGAGCGGAACATCCAGACGACGGCAGACTCGAGCTCGGGCGTGCGCCGCAGGTCGCCGAGGCCGTACCGGGCCAGTGCGGTGGTCAGGCGGCGCCGGAAGGACTCCGGCAGGCCGGCGCGGTCGGGGTCGAGCCACTGCAGGTACGACAGCAGGTACTCCTGCGCGCTGCCGCCCTCGAGCTCTAGTCGGTCCGGCTCCGGCTGCGGCCGGTACAGCCCGGCCACGTCCGCGAACAGGTCCAGCAGCTCGTCCTCGCAGCGGAGCAGCTGCGGCGACACCGCGGCCGGATCTTCCGTGAGCCGCCGGTGGTCGGCCAGCACCTGCCGCGCGGCCTCGGGGGGCAGGTCGTAGCCGAGCAGGTACCTGCGCAGGACCGCGTACACCGGCGCGCAACCGCCGGACGGGGTGGCCGCCGCGGCGAAGGCGGAGAAGTCAACGGCCGAGAGGCCGGGCCCGGCCATCGGGCGGGCACGGTCGCACCCGTCCGCCGGCTCGTCCTCCCGGATGCGCAGCAGCGGCGCGCCGGCGTCCACCTGGGAGTTGGCCGCGACCGCGATGTCGGCCACCGTGCCGGCGAACGGGGCGAGCACGGTGGTCTCCATCTTCATGCTCTCCAGCACGGCGACCGGGTCGCCCTCGGCCACCCGGTCCCCCAACGCCACCGGCACGCGCAGCACGAAGGCCGGCCCGGCGGCGCGCACCACCCCGCCGTCGTCGCGGCCGACCCGGTGGCTGACGCCATCGACGTCGACGAGGACGGTCGCTCCCTGCGCCGCCGTGACGGTCCGGTACGCGCGTCCGGCCACGGTCAGCCGGAACTCGTGGTCGCTCCACCGGTCGACCCGTAGGTCGACGAGCCTCCCGCCGGCCGGCCCGTCGACGTCGACCTGGTAGCTGTCCGGCCCGGTCCGGTGGACGCCGAGCTGGTACGCCCGGCCGCGATAGCGCATCCGGACCCGGTGACCGGCCTGGTCGGGCATCTCCGGCCGGCCGCGCGCCGCTGCGGCGTGGAACGCGACCTCGGTGGCCCGCTGGTCGGCGTCGTAGGCATGGACCGCGGCCTGCAGCAGCGCGACCGGGTCCGGCGCGGGCAGGTGGTCGCCGGCGGCGGTGATCCGGTCCAGCCACCGGTTGTCGAACTGCCCGGTCCTGACCTCCTCCCGACCCAGCAGCGACAGCAGGAACGACCGGTTGGTGGTGCCGCCCTCCACCACGACCACGCTCTGCGCGAGCGCGCGCCTCAGCCGGGCGATTGCTTCCTCGCGGTCCCGGCCCCACGCCACCACCTTCGCGATCATGGAGTCGAAGTCCGCGGCCACCACGTCGCCCTCGGCGATCCCGCCGTCGACGCGGATGCCGGGGCCGGTCGGCGGCCGCAGCAGCACGATCCGACCTGGCGCGGGGCGGAAGCCGGACTCAGGGTCCTCGGCGCACAGCCTGGCCTCCACGGCGTGGCCTCGGACCGGCGGCGGGGCCGGGTCCAGCCGGCCGCCGCAGGCAACGTGCAGCTGCAGCTTCACGAGGTCGAGACCGGTGGTCAGTTCGGTCACCGGGTGTTCGACCTGCAGCCGCGTGTTGACCTCCATGAACATGACGGCACCGGTCGCCGGGTCGACCAGGAACTCCACAGTGCCGGCGTTCCGGTAGGACGCCGCGGACATCAGCCGCACGGCGGCGGCCCTGATCGCCTGCTCGGACTCGGCGTCCAGCACGGTGGACGCGGACTCCTCGATGACCTTCTGGTTGCGTCGCTGGATGCTGCAGTCCCGCACCCCGGCCGCCCACGTCGTACCGTGCTGGTCGGCGATGACCTGCACCTCGACGTGCCGCGCGGCGGACACGAAGGCCTCGAGGAAGACCGCCGGGTCACCGAAGGCCAGCATCGCCTCCGAGCGGGCCGACTCCAGCGCCGCGGCCAGCTCCCCCTGCTCGCGGACGAGCCGGATGCCGCGTCCCCCGCCGCCCGCGCTGGCCTTGAGCACCACCGGGTAGCCGAGGCGGTGCGCGTGTGTCGCCGCGTCGGCAGCGTCGGTGACCGGTCGCCCGCTCCACGGCACCACTGCGACGCCGGCCCGCTCCGCCAGGCGCTTCGCCGCGACCTTGTCCCCCAGCAGCCGGATGGTCGCGCTGTCCGGCCCGACGAAGACGATGCCCGCCTCCTCGCAGCGCTGCGCGAACGACGCGTGCTCGGCGACGAAGCCCCAACCCACCCAGACCGCGTCGGCCCTGGCCGCCCGCAGGGCCGCCAGCACCCGTTCCTCGTCCAGATAGGCCGAGATCCGGCGGCCGCCGGCCGGGTCGGCAACAGTCGCCGGCCCGAGCGAGACCGCCTCGTCCGCGGCCCGGACGAACCAGGCCGTGGCGTCCGGGTCGGTGTAGACCGCGATCGTCTGGATCCGGCGGTCTGGGAACTGGTCGTTGAGCTCGGCGACGGCGTTGAGAGCACGCATGGCCGGTTCGCCACGGTTCACAATGGCGAGCCGGTGGATTTCAGTCACGGTGCACCGTCCTCGGCGGTCTTGGATCTCATTCCGCCATGGCGGCGGCCACGGGGGCGCGGGCGTCGTCGGCGAGCCGGCCCGGCAGGGCGATGGTTCGGTAACCCTCGACGTACACCAGCACCGTCCCGTGCTCGTCCACGACGGAGCAGTCGTACCGGTCGCCGTCCGGTCGCACGATGGCGTACCGGCCGCCGGCCGCGGTCACTGGGTCGGCGAGCACGCGCACGGCGTCAATATGCAGCGGGAGCCCGAGCACGCCCTCCCGGCCTGCCTGCCACAGCCCCGCGGTCTGGAAGCAGAGCTCGACAAGCCGCGGTCCGACGAGGGTCGGGGCCGTCTCCGGGACGTGGTCGGGCGGCAGGTCGGCCGCCAGCCGACCGATGCAGCCGCCGTCGTACCGCCAGGCCCGATCCACGACCTGGTACGCCGGGCCGTGGAAGTAGATCCGGTAGACGTCGGCGGCGGCCACCGAACGCTCGGCCTGCTTCAGCGGCGCGTCGTCCTGCTCGGGTGCGGGCTGCTCCGCTTCCGGTGCTTTCCGGCTCAGCCGCACCCGGCCGGTGAAGTGGGTTGTCACCTGCGGGGCGTCGCTGCCCGGGAGCAGCCGCTCGCCCTGCAGCCGGCAGTCGGCGACCAGGTCCGGCCCGTCCCGGTGGACGACCGCGCCGATCGTCAGCATCCGCGGCTCGTCCCGGTAGAACTTCACCGGAGCCTGGAAGTCGAGGTCTTCCACCGCAGCCACTCGATAGCCGGGCGCGAGCAGCGTGGCCACCTCGGCGAACGCCTCGGTGCCCATCACCCCTGGGAGCACAGCCGTGCCGTCGATGCGGTGGTGGTCGAGGAACGGTTGCCGGGCCGGGTCGAGCTCGGTGCGGACCACCAGGCCGGAGTGCACCCCAGCGCCCTGCACGGCACCCACCATCGGCCCGGCCCCGGCCACCTCGGCGACCGCCGCCGGGTCCAGCCCACCGGTCTGGTGGCGTTCCTCCGCGAGGACGCCGAGCCTGCCGGCGACCACGACCTCGCCGGACTCGGCCGAGCTGGTCAGCTCCCGCCGGATCCAGGCCACCCCGGCCTCGGGCGGCAGCATCTCGATACCCGCCATCTCCATGATCTTCGGGATCGAGCCCCGGGTCGCCATGCCGATCCCGCTCCAGGCGGTCCAGTCCAGGACGACTCCGCGGGTGCCGGGCCGGGTCCGCCGGAAGTTGCTGGTGACCTTGCACAGCAGGTCGTTCGCCGCGCTGTAGTCGGTCTGCCCGGCGTTGCCGAACCGGCCGGCGATCGAGCTGAAGGCCACCGTCGCGCCGATCGGCATGTCACCGGCCCCGGCGAGCAGCGAGAACCAGCCGTCGCTCTTCACATCGAAGACCAGGTCGAACTCCCGCGGCTGCTTGTCCGGCAGGGTGCGGCTGATCTCCAGCCCAGCCGCATGCAGCAGGACGTCGACGCGGCCGCTGACGGACCGCACCTGCCGCATCACCCGGCCGACCGCGTCGGCGTCGGTCAGGTCGACGCAGTGGTAGTGCACCGTGCCACCGGCGTCCCGGACGGCCTGGATGGCGGCGAGCGCCGCCTGCAGCCGCTCGTACCGGGCCATCTCCTGATGCACCAGCACCGGCGTCGGACGTTCCCCACGGGCCTTCAGCCGGGCCGCGACGTCGGCGGCCAGCCCGTCCCGGTCGGCAGCAAACCGCTGCAGGTCAGGATCGGCCGGGTCCGGTGCCGGGGTCAGGTCGAGCAGGTGGAACGTGCCACCAGAGGCCGCGGCCAGGTCGGCGGTGATCGCGGAGACGATGCTGCCGGCAGCGCCGGTGACGACGAAGACGCTGTCCTTGGTCAGCTCCAGGCCGCCGGCGCCGGTACCGAACGGCCGCTCGGCCAGGCCGATGGCCCACCGCAGGTCGTCGCCGTAGCCGACCTCGACGCAGCCGGGATCGCGCTCGGTCTCGGCGATCAGCAGGTCGGCCAGCGCCGCGGTGCGCCGGCTCGGCGCGAAGTCGACGACCTTCACCAGCGCGTCCGGCCGCTCCCGCGAGTACGCCTTGGTGAACCCGACCACGCCGCCGCCCAGCGGGGCCAGCGCCCCCCG
>Ga0207674_10006481_pt1 | contig 13763 bp, 16 predicted proteins | sample KBSCornC72_FD_184303 | JGI IMG/M metagenome (GOLD analysis project Ga0207674, IMG submission 184303) | Corn rhizosphere microbial communities from Kellogg Biological Station, Michigan, USA - KBS Corn C7-2 (SPAdes) (version 2) | ecosystem: Host-associated > Plants > Roots > Rhizosphere > Soil ... | reverse complement strand
ACTGAAGTGACTCTTGCGCATGTCCGTCCTCCCGATAGCATTCGTGCTCTCTCGGAAGTCTCGCACATTCTTCGGAGACCTTTCAGGGGGTCAGGTCAATACGAATTCTTTAACTATAGTAGGCTGAACACTGCGTTTGTGGAGCTCTTGCAGAGCTATAAAGTCCACGAATTAGTAGGGCGGCCCTTGGCGTCTCCAGAAAAAGCCAGTAGCTGGCAAGACTTCAGTATTGATGGACACTCGGTCCATATACCTTATCGAGTTTACATCGAGGAGGAGCCGCGCACCCTTGAGGGCGATCAACTCATTCTCAACGCATGTCTTTTTACTCGCCATCACTCTGGATATGTGCGCGAGCGCTATTTCCTGCAGCTTGCCACACTTGAAAAGCTGCCCGAATGGTCGTATCCGTACCTCTTTTTGTCTTTGAGTGACTACGTGCCAAACATCTATTCGATTATTCACGATGCTGGCATGCACCACCTACGGTCGCTGGCAAAAGTCGCTCTCCAGAACCCCAAGCAATACAAATTGGCCGTGAAACGCGCAATCAGCTTTGCCGCAGAAAACGGACAACACTACACGAGTTCGAGTGCATACAAAGTGCTACAAGCCATCGCCGAATCCAATCAGCAAAACATCAAACAGGTCTTGAGTTAATCGACCTCAATGCGTTCGGATCTTTTCTCAGCAGCCGGTTCCTGAAGCATTGCCGCTAACACAGTCACCGGCACCCGACTCGGGCGAGTTGCCCGTCGTAGGATTCCAGTTATTACCAGCAAATGAAACGGCAAGTAATATGACGACGGCCATGACAATAACGCCGATTACCCAACTATAGTCTGTTTTTGGTGGAGATTTGGCACTTTGAGCTCTGCGCCACTCCATCTTCTCCCGATCATTTGGATCTACCAGTTCACTTGGACGCCCTGCTAGCCAGTCAAGATCATTTTCGTCAGGTATATATCCGTCCATGGCATTATGATAACAAAGCTACGCCGCTTGTTCATTATCTCGCCAGCCAGCAAAATGCTCAGCTAAGTAACTCCTGAGCTCTTCTTTAATTTGAATTCCTTGCTCCAAGCCAACCACGGTAACAGATGAGGAAATGCCCGAAGGCTCTCAACCTCGGGCATTTCTTTTGTTTTTCAATCTGTTAATTTTGGTTCGAATCCCCTATGTCCGTCTCGACTGTTACGCTGCTCGAAGCACTGTGCGATGTTCGGAGCATCGCGAAGGCCTCCACAACGGAGTTCGTAGAGACCTACTTCCTAAGGGTTCAGGTGGCCGATACAGGTGCCGCCATTATCCTGAGGGTTAGACCCGTCGGGGCATCCGATTACCGCCCATGTCACGCTATCGAGCCCGGTGGCCGTATCCATATGCAGGGCACCAGTGAGGTCAGTGTTGCTCCAGAAGGTGACATTGGTTAGGTTTGTGCTCTGGAAGTCGGCGCCGTTGAATGGCGTACGCGAGAACGAGTCGCCGGTGAAGTCTATGCCGGTAAGATTAGCTCCCGAGAAGCTGTACCTATTGTAACCAGTGTTCGTGTCAAATACGGCATTGGTCAGGTTCGAGCCGTCAAAGTCCATCTCGCCTGTGCTAGCGTTGCCGCCGATATCCTTAAGATTGGTAAAGTTTGCTCCTGATAAATTGTCATTAGTGAGCACATCGCCACTCATGTAGCTGCCCGAAAAGTTGACGCCATGGATGTCAACACCGTCTATCATGACGCTCGGCATCTGGATATTAGACCAATCTTGTCCCCGGAACTTGTCCGCATAGGCTGAAAGGTTGCACGAGTAACAGAGGAACGGTCTAAGGCTGAAGACGTCGCCGCCGCTACCTGCTGGACCTTGTGGACCCTGTGGTCCGGTTGGCCCTGCCGGGCCTTGTTGGTTCCAGGAAATCAGTGTTTCGCTGGACTTACACGTCGTATTTGCCGAAACGATGCGCAAGGTGCCATCGGAAGTCTTGACGCATGCGTAGTAGGTGGTATCCGTGCTCGTTGCAGCGAGCGCATAGTGGAGTGGGAAAGTGATGAGGACACCGACAATAAACGCACACACCGCAATAAAAAGCGACCGATGTTGCTCGAGCTTGGCAGGTAATCTCACGTCGACCCTCCCTAATTTAGTTTCGGTTACAAGCAAACAACGCCCTAAGCATGAGGTTATTACAATATACGATTACTTGCCTATGTAGTAACGAGACTTCACGGTGGTTAAACTGTGTGTGCGTGTCATGCTGCCGCACGACTCTACAGAAAGCGAGCTAGCTCAAGGTTTAATTCATATCCATCACCTAGTCATACGGATTCCGGCTGGGTCCTCGGAAATCGAGCAATCTCGTGCTCGACTGCTCAGTGTTCCGCGACTTTGGAGCCACGACTGCGAACGACCATGACGTAACCAGATGCCGTATCAAACAATGGCCCACGTCCACTGTCGTGGTGCAGTTTGGAAAAACGGCATGCCCTGAGTTAGGACAAGGATCTTTATGGGACTCGACAGCCCGCGCCTGGTGCTGCGCATCGAGGGCGCAGTGACCTTGATCGCTGGCCTACTGGCCTACTGGCATATCGGCGGCAACTGGCTGCTCTTCGCGCTGCTCTTGCTCGCGCCCGATCTCGGGATGCTGGGTTACCTCGCAAATCCGCGGATCGGCGCAAGCATCTACAATCTGTTTCACCTGCCGCTCTGGCCGGGACTCCTGATCATCGCTGGCTGGTTTGGCCCCAGTCAGCTCGCGCTCGAGATCGGCTTGATCTGGCTGTGCCATCTCGGCATGGATCACCTGGCTGGTTACGGCTTCAAGTACCCCACGAAGTTTCAGGATACGCATCTCCAGCGGGTGTGATCGCACGGTGCGCCCCACGCAGCCACCAGCAACACCTGCAGGTCTCTCAGTAGCGTGTCACCCCTAGTACGGATTCCGACATGCGAGCGTTCCTGCAGGTGCCCCAGCACGGGCACCTGCGGTTCCTCCCGCCCTCCTCTCCCGAGCTCCAGCCGGCCGAGCACCTCTGGCCGCTCACCAACGCCGCGTTGGTGAGCGGCCATTTCCCCGACCTCGACGCGCTCGACGAGGCGCAATTCGCCCGCTGCACCATCCTCCAGCGCCAGCCCGACCGCGTAGGCTTCGCCACGCTATTCAAATGGCGGCCCAGGCGCGTCAGGAAACGACAAGATCCGAGGCGGAACTGATATGACAGGTCGTGGTGGGAAATGACGTTCCTCCCGCCGTGCCCCGCCTTACCAGCGTGTATACTGCCCTTATGTCTGCTTGGCTTGTTCGGGTGCAGGAAGTGGAGAAAGGGCTGGTTTATGAAAAGGGCCACACAGGTTATCGGTGTTATCTTCACCCTTTTTGTCAGCGCGCTAGTGTTTGTCTTATGGACCGAGTACGCGACCATCTTCGCTATCTCACCGTCTAACCCTGACCTCATCTATATCATCGGCTTCGGTGCTTACGTCGTTGTGCTCCTGCTAGGCACGCTAGGCACATTTCTGTTTACTCGTCGGTTTACCATCCAACAGGAGCGAGAGGACCGACGCAAAGACATCGAAGAGAAGATGAAGACTTTGGAGGGGCTGCACCCAGAACTGGCGCTCACGCTCGGAGTGATCCGCGACATGCTGACGGGTGAACTGGACTTGTCTAGTAGTCGCTCCTTCATAGGAAATCTAGCCCAGAACGCCTTCTTTCTCTGCCTGGGCATCGTCATCCCACTGGTTATCGCGCGCGTGTTCAGATAAGTCACTCTCGCCATGCCATGCGTTCTATAATACAAACCATGTTGATGCTAGCAAGCTGCAAATCAGGAGTGATAGTCTACGCGGGACCTGTTGGGCCTGATGGCCAATGTGCCGTAGTGGTCAGTTAAATAAAGGTAAGCTATGTTGCATCCTCCCGCAGGTGCTCACTTCGAAATCATCAAGATGAACAAGAAGCAATTCTTGACCGGTGTACTTGGACGCTTACGAAACGATGTGGGCACGTATCTGGATTTCGTCACCCAGCGCAATAGTGAGATGGCTGAGGGTGTTGGCTTTTGGGGGAGCATTAGATTGCTCATGCCCGTCATTGAGGCTGTTGCCAATGCCTACAAGCAAACGCCAGAAAGCCTATTGGGCAATGAGCTTGGTGTGGCAACACCGTCTCTGGCATGGATTCTCTACCGGCATAGCCTAGCACACAATGACTTGCTCCAGCATGGACAATACGATGGCGTAAGCGCGTCGTGGGGTGTCAGTATGCTTGGCATGAATCACATCATGCGGTCGGGGATTGTATCCATCGACACGCTCAAGCTCTATGGTGATTTCGTGGCATTTCTAGAACGTGAGATCGCAGCAACGAACGGCGTCGACGAAGTCGAAATCATCCAAGGTGTTGTATGGGATAACCCTGGCCAGAGTATTAAGGATGAATTTGCTGAGCTTGCGTAAGCTGATTCCGCTTTCATCTCCGGCGCGCAAGACGGCAGCGTCCGCGAACGCCAGCTACCTTACTGACGATCGCAATGGGTGCCAGCTTACCGCTTCCAAGGCGGGCCCTTGCGAATACCCCGCGGGTCGTTAGGGGCTCCAAAGCTAAGATTGCCGGGCTCTCTTCCGCGTGGGCCATCATGCTCATAGATAACTGGCGAACCCGGTGGACGTTGAGCGTCTAGACCGTACCAACCAGGATGTCCGCCCATCGGGCCTTCGGTTGGCGCCCAGCCACGCTCTCGGATCGCTTCGGAGCTCGTGTCGAAACTGCTGTGCCGTCCAGGCGGCACAATGAGTTTCTTCACGAACTTCCCAATACTACTGCGTGGACGCGACATGGCTAGTGGTTGTTTGGTTTCAAAATAGAGATTGGGTACCAGCGCCAGAGCCTTGCGATAGCAAGTTTCGAATATTTCCCGTGCCTGGTCTTCGACTTGGAATAGCTCTATGTGGACATGGACTTCGGGAACGAATGTGAAATCCACATTCACCCGTACCTGGCAACGGCCTGGCAGCGCTACGCCGACCGCGTGCAACCGTTCTTCCTGCCGACGTATGCGCCCCAACTCAACCTGATTGAGGATCTTTGGGGTACCTCAAAATTCACTTGGCGAACCACCGTTGGTGGAACGATCTCTGCCGACTCCAACCGGCAACAGACACGCTCCTCGGTCAGCTCACCGTCCACTTCCATCCAGACCAGGGACCGTCGTTTCAATCGGGCCAAAACGTATGCGAGTGGTATACGAGTCCGCGTAGTGCAGACTTCGCCACGCGAGTCCATCAAGAAGTGAGGCTGGCAAGGCACCGGCGAATGAATTCACGCCTGGATGGCCGCTGGCCGCTAGGTCCGCCCACGCGGACTCGACGCCCGATCATACGCGGATCGCGTGGTAGTGGCGATTGATAAGTGTGTCGTTGCGTCGCAGTACTCATCCGCGTTCTCCTGGTAATGCGAGCATTCCGATATCGCTTCTCGCCTTCATGCTGTTACCAAAGCGAACTCCCGCCGTTCTACTAATACTGGCGCATCGTTGTGGAACGTGCTGTGGTCGTCATGGCCTGCTAGTGCGATGCCATGGGGCGCACGACGCCATCTTCCACCAGTGCCCAGAGCGCCACGATGCATGACACACAGCAAGCCACCCACGGAGTGGCCGAGAAGGGACACCCAGATGCGACGCCGAATCCTACGCATCACGGTAGCGGCGTGGCTCACGGCAGTGGTCGTAGCCGCGAGCTTCATTGCCGTGAAATTCGTCTTGCCACGACCCAGCCACGCAGATGCCGGCTTCAACCCCACCGCGCTACTGGACACGCTGAACGGCCAGTCCAGCGTGTCCGACCAGCCCGGTGGACTCAATGACCTGGGCCACATCGTCGGCGGCGCCGACATCGGCACCGGCACGTGGCACGCCTTCTACTGGGATGGCACGATGCATGACCTCACGCCGTCCAGCGACGCGTACACCTCGGCCTCCGATATCAACAACTCGGATCAGATCGTCGGCTTCGATGGGACAGGGCCAGTCGTGTGGCCGAGCCCTACGAGCCCACCCATGCCCCTCGCTCTGCCGTCGAATCTCTCAATTTACGCGCCCAGCGCCATCAGCAACACCGGGGAGATTGTGGGCACGGGGTACGACGGGAACGCCGGGGTGAACGTGCCGATCGCCTGGATCGACGACCTGTATACACCGCTCAGCGTGCCGACGGGGGCCACCGGGTGCCAGGCGTTAGATGTCAATGACTTGGGCGAGATCTTCGGCAATTGTGACGACGGCACGAACGATGTGTGGCCCAGCGTGACTTCCGCCCCGATCCCACTTCTCCCGCTGACGCCTGGCGGCAACGTATGGGCGTTCCATATCAATAATCTCGGGCACGTCGTCGGCATGAGCACGGATAGCACGGACAGCACGGGTGAATTGCATGCGGTGCTCTGGCTCGATCCGACCGATCCGACCTCAACGCCAGAGGATCTGGGGCCACTGGGCCGAACCTGCAGCGACTGCGACTTGGCAACGGCGGTCAACGACAGCGATCAGGTGGTCGGCATCGGGTGGGCCGGCGACCCAGCGGTTGACGGCCCGGTGCTGATCGGGAATCACACGCTCACGCCGTTGGGTATGCCCGCGAACCAGGACTGCGGACCAGCGTGGCCCGATGCCATCAACAATAATGGCGAGGCCATCGCGCATACGATCGTTGGGACTGCGTGCACGGTCGTGTGGACCGGCATTAGCGCGCCCCCAACGCCGCCGCAGCAGATCCAGGCGATCGGCACGCAGGTGCAGGGGCTGGTATCCTCAGGCACGCTCACCTCAGCAGAGGGCAACGCGCTGCAGGTGAAACTAAATGCGGCGTTGGCCAGTCTCGGCCAGAGCGGCAGCACCACCACGACGAGCGCCAGCCAGAAGACGAAGACCGGTAACACGACTGGCAACACGACGGCCGCGTGCAATGAGCTGCAGGCGTTTGTCAATCAAGTGCAAGCGTACGTCAATTCCGGCAGGCTAACGACGGCGGAAGGCCTATCGCTGATCACTGCCGCCAATGCCGTCACGACCAGGCTATGCGGCTGACTGTCGAACCCGCATGACCTCAGGTAACGCCCGACTTGCAAAGCCACTCCCTGCGTAGGGCATGGAGCAGCTGACAGCCAGGTCGGAGCTGTATTGGGACGCTTTCGATTGTCGCCTAAGCAGAGTGGCAATAATTCCGGACCGGGCAGCGGATCTAGCCTATGCGGCTATCTGGCTACATAACCGCTTGCCCGTCCAAGACTTTTGCCACTCTGCTTAGTGCTTTATGTGGCTTTCGGCTCCTCGCGTCGCCACTCATCAAAATGCTCAGCTAGGTAACACCTCAGCTCTTCCTGAATGCCTCAAGCCGCGTGTTATCGCAGTAGTCCTAATGGCTTCCTGAGAAAGGCATAACTAATCAGGATACCAACCGTGCCCGTCCCGACAAAAACGGCAAAGATCGTCGCGACACGCGCCAGCGGTACGCCCTGCTCACCTCCTCCGCTCGCCTCCGCAAGGAACAGCAGTAATCCAACACCGAGCGCGAACAGCAGCGCCGCAATCCAGGGGTATACGCTACGCCCGCGCTTGATCTCCTGCGTGAGGACATGTAAGTCAAACGGAGCGAGCGCCATGGTGAGCTGCGACAGTGGCGCAAAGAAGAGCAGTATCCCCACAAGGATCGTGAACAAGTGACCGTACAAGGTCTGAATCAATGCCTCTGGGTACACCGCCAAAAGGAGAATGGCTAGCAGTGATACCACAACTGCACGCTTCCATCGCGAGCGCATGGGCAACGTAATACTGCGCATTGAACGACGGATGAGGTAGGTGACGACGAGGGCCAAGACAGCCACGCCACCGAGCAGCGCCAGGAGTTCACTGGTGAGCGGGGACCCAAGCCACAGCCCCGTATGACGAGCCATTGCCACAGCATCACCGACTAGTGTGATGAGCGCCGCGAGCGTGATCGCCAGCTGCGTCCGGATGAGGTAGACCTGCTGTTCCGCCGTCGGCGGGGTGCGATACGGGCGAAACGCTCGCACGAGCATAAGAAGAACCAGGGGAACCGACGCAATGGCCGCAAACGAGCCGATCGCGTCATAGGGATCGTTCGCGAACGGAACGACGGCAGACAGTGCCGGATCATGCTTGGCGAACATAAAGAAGAGATAGAAGACGGCGGCGACCGCAACACCGAGCAGCGTGTTCACTTTGAAGACTGCTGGCATCGAGCGTCTCCTACTATGTAGAGCAGCCCAGATCGCGACCGGAATCAGATCATCCCACCACGTTGTACGCCCGGTGTTTTGTCGCGTGGCGCATTACGCATGGCGATAGCGTAGCTGTTGATCCGCCGCATGTCAACGTAAAGGCCTCATACCAGCTCTTGCTAGGTACCTGTAGAATGAGGACATGGCAAGACGAATTCATCTCCGAGCTGATTTGAGCGTCGACGAGTTGGAGCGACGCTACCGTGCGGCCAAAGAGCCGCACGAGCGGACGTGGTGGCAGATTTTGTGGCTGCTGGCACGGGGCCAGCTGGCCAAGGACATTGCCGAGAGTACGGGCTATTCACGCTACTGGATCGGCCAAATTGCGAAGCGCTACAACGCCGAAGGCCCGGAGGGCATGTACAACCGGCGCTACACGCACTCCCATCGCGCGCCGCCGCTGCTGTCGCCCGAGCAACTGGCAGAGCTGTCCACGGCGGTCCGCGGCCCCGCGCCTGAGGGTGACGACTGGACGGGGCGTCTGGTGGCCGAGTGGATGAGCCGCACGCTCGGCCGCCCGGTCAGCGCGCAGGTGGGTTGGGTCTACCTGGTGCGGCTCGACGGCAAGCGGCTCAAGCCCCGCCCACGCCATGTGCTGGCCGACCCCGAGCAGCAAGCCGCGTTCAAAAAAAGCTGAGACCGGTCGTCCAGGCGGTCGCGACTGCCTACCCGCAGGCGCGTGTCGAGCTTTGGGCGGTCGATGAGCACCGCATCGGCTTGAAACCAATCTTGCACAAAGTCTGGTGCTTCGACGGGCAGCGACCTACTGCGCCCGTGCAGCATCGCTACGAGTGGCGGTATCTCGTCGGGTTTGTCCATCCTGCCTCGGGCCGTACCGTCTTTCATTTGGCCACCTCGGTCAGTATTCCCCTTTTTGAGGTTGAGTTAGCCGAGTTCGCACGCCAGGTCGGCGCCAGCCCAGCGAAGCAGATTGTCCTCGTCCTGGACCGCGCGGGGTGGCATGCCAGCCTGAAGCTGCGTGTCCCCGAACACGTCCATCTGCTCTTCCTGCCGCCGTATTCGCCTGAACTCCAGCCCGCCGAGCATTTGTGGCCACTGACGAATACCGCACTTGCCAATCGCCATTTCGCCACGATCGACGACCTGGAGGACGCCCAAGCCGCCCGCTGCGTTGCGCTCCAAGCGCGTCCCGACCTCGTTCGCTCGACCACCCACTTCCACTGGTGGCCCCAGCGGATCAAGAAACGACAAGGACCGAAGTTGAAGTAGTATCAGACGCGGACTCCACTCAAGTTACAACTATGCGGAGAGTGACGTGCTGCGCCGGAGACTTTTGCTATGCTTAAGCTATGGACAAACCGTATCTCATCGTCATGTCTGGCCTGCCTGGAAGTGGTAAGAGCACTATTGCCGAGGGCATTGCTCAGCAACTTCGAATAACACTCCTGTCGGTAGATCCGATCGAGTCGGCGGTCGTCAAGTCGGGTATTGCCAAGAGTTTTGAGACCGGACTTGCAGCCTATCTTGTTGCCGAAGCCCTTGCGGCCGAACAACTCAAACTCGGGAACTCAGTTATCGTTGACGCGGTTAACGCTGAGGAGGAAGGCAAAAATATCTGGCGTGCGCTCGCTAAGCGCCTTGACCTTGCGCCAATCATAATTGAAGTCACCGTCAGTGATTCGGAACTTCACCGCAAGCGGGTCGAATCCCGTACCAGGAATCTCCATGGCATGAGCGAAGTCACTTGGGACCGAGTGGAAGCTCGGCGTAAGGCGTACACACCGTGGAGGGAACCACACTTACAGCTTGACGCCTCAGATCCTCTAAATGACAATGTTGCGAAGGCTATACGCTACATCAACGACCAGTGAGCCAGACCGCACTGTAGCTCACGGGATGGCAATGGGTCTCCTCCAGCAGTGCACGGATTGCTGCCGCCTCCAACCCACGCGGACGGTAGGTGGCGATCTCTTCCCGATACCATTCCACGGTGGAACGCTGCTTCTCGGCGCAGGGCCTTTCGGCATCGGCAGCGTCGGTATCGATGCACCTCGGCCGGACGGCCTTCCTGACGGTGGGCAGTCTCCCTAACACACCGCAACGGAGTCATCGGCAGCGAATAGGCGCAGATGGCGGTATTGTTAGGCGCAGGTAGTGTATATTTACGATATGTCTGAGATACGAGCGGTCCTCTTCGACCTTGATGATACGTTGCTCAAAACTGCTGAAATTAAATGGCAGCACCATAAAGTGGTAGCGGCACAGTATGGCGTAACCCTCACTGATGAGACATTAGCTCGCTATTGGGGTATGCCCTTCGACCAGATGATTGGTCATCTCTACAATCACACTGATACTGTCGACAACATGCGAGCTGCAAACCGCGCCCTGGAACCTCAGTTCCCGAAAGAAATCCACGACGATACAGTTGGAGTTCTAGGCACATTGGCGCTGCACGGTATTGTCGCGGGCGTCGTCACCTCAATCAATTCTGAATTCGCGGTGGCAGACCTCGCTAGACTGCAAGTCCCTGAAGATGCCTTCTTGTTTGTCCAGGGTGCAGACGAAACGCTCCACCACAAACCTGACGGCAGAGTCTTTGATCCAGCACTCGCTCGCCTCGCTGAGCTTGGGATACAGAGCACAGAGGTTCTCTATGTCGGCGACGCGATTATGGATCACGATGCAGCGGTCAGCGCTGGCATTCGATTTCTGGGCGTAGCGACCGGGTTTATAAGCATCGAGCAGTTTCAGGCAAGGGGTGCAGACGCCGTTGCCCGGCTCGGAGAGCTTCCAGCGTACGTCGGCGTAAAAACATAGCGGTTTACGCAGCGGTTTGATGCTCCAGTTTCGTCAGCCGCTGATTGAGTTCGTCATCAGCTTTGTGAAGCTCCTCAACAGCCTCGCCGACGCCAGCAAAACCATCGTGCATTTCATCGCGGAGCCGGTGCACCTCAGAGCTGAGACCTTCGATCTTTTGCTCGAGCTGCGCTTCTGTTGCAGAAAGGCGCTGTTCAAACATTGCTTCTGTTTGTGAAATGCGCGAGTCGATAAATTGCTTTAAGTCGTCAAACTGATCATCGTTCATGACGTCAGTATAGCAAATGGCAGACGCCGACATAAGTCATTTGCACACATTGCCACATACTTTATGACCTACTTCTGGATACCCTACAATGGCCTCCGTTCCACCCCATATTTTCGGAGTAGCTTGCTTAGGCTCTTGACGTCCATGCTGCAGCGATCAGCTAGTTCCTGTGTCGCCATTCCAATCTTGTAAGTCATGTTCAGCCGAACAATGCCTTTTTCTGTTAGGGCCTATCTGACGAATCAGAGTGGATGTGTTACGCTCGTGCCGGAGTCATCTGGAACGAGCGTAACACACCCATGGTGGGACGCGGAGAATTGACCGAGGACGCGTGGCGGCCACCGACCGGGCACCGACTCCAGTGTGTGACTCTAGGGCTGCGAGGGCCCAAGCCGGTCAGTGCGGGCGAGCTACCTATCGTCAAGTCTTCAGGACCGTAGCTCGGCAATGCATGCACCTGACGACAGCCGTGACGACAACATTGCCGTGCCGAGACATTCATAAACACACCGGTAGGCCGGTGAAAGCTTGAAGAATTGGCCGCCCAGGGACGTGAGTGAACGAGCGTGGGCGACCAAATTTGCGTTCGACTCTCTCCATCTCCACCTGTCCAGCCCTGGATCATTCCGGGCTGGACAGTTCTCATCCCGCACGAGTGTGAGCTGGCAATCCCCCTTTGCCGGAATATCCGGAATATGTGGCAGCATGTGGAATGAGTCAGGGCCTCATTGCGCGTGTGTCAACGAGTGATCTCCCAAGAGAGGAAGTGAATCGCGTGTTGAAGTTCGGCTCAGTTATGGTGGGAACGTTGCAGCACGAAGCGCTGGTCACGTTCTATGAGAAGGTCTTCGAGAAGCCAGCTGATATGGCTGATCAGGAAAACGGCTTCGCTGGGTGGCAAGTGGAAGGCGGCTTCTTCGGTGTGCTGAAGCATTCCGAGATGGGCGGAAAGACCAAAGACCCAGGGCGCATCATGCTCAATTTCGAGACGACTGAGGTCGCCAAGGAATTCGAGCGCCTGAAGTCCCTGGGGGCCGTGGTGGTCCGTGAGCCTTATTCCATCGGGGAGGGGTTGCTGGCTACACTGGCAGATCCTGATGGGAACTACTTTCAATTGATGGCCCCAATGTAATGAGCCCTCCCAGCCACGCTCCCGATGCCCGCAGAGCGAGCGTGGCTGGGAACCCTACCGGGTGCGGGGCAGCATGCTGATCTTGCTGCACCGCTGGTCAGGGGATGGCGGCGCCAGTGAAGTTGTTGACGGTCTGGTAGCTTAACAGCCAGGCGGGCTATTGTTCACCATCGTGAACAGGTAAAGATGTAAAATGGTCACATGGAACAGTATTTATTAGGCCTCGTCTCTGGTATGTTGGTGACTGGATTTGGTGTTTGGCTTTCGGGGGTCAAGGCCGAGAGTGTCTGTACTTTGACGGATAAGGTAGACGGATTGCGTTAAGCGGTGTGTGGGAGGGACGCCTCCTGTTCCGGACTGTGCTGACTGTCGTGGCTGACGCGCCACTGCCAATACGCCGTCATGTCGAAATACCGGTGTCCGGTGGTCCATGCCTCGTCTTGCTCGAGGAGGAACGCGCCGAGTAAGCGGATGACCGAGTCGCGGTTGGGGAAGATGCGAATGACGCGCTCGCGGCGGCGGATCTCCTCGTTGAGCCGTTCGACGCCGTTGGTCGTGCGCAGGCGCTTGCGATAGGGCGTGGGCAGCGCCAAGATGGCGGTCGCATCCTCAAACCCACGCTCCAGGGTGGCGACCGCGGCTGGCGCGGTCTGCTCGAAGTCGGCGATGAAGCGCGCGAGCAGGGTCCGAGCTGTTGCTGGATCAGGCGCATCGAAGATGGCATGTGCACGTCCATGCACCTCCTCTTGTAACGCCTTGGGAGTCACATCGGCGACATTGGCCGACAGGTGCGTCTGACAGCGCTGCCCGGTGGCTCCTTGGAACTGGACCTGGATCGCGTTGACCAGCCCGCCGTGATGGTCGGAAACGACGAGGTCAACGCCGGAGAGTCCACGGCCTTTGAGCCAGGTGAAGAAGCCCATCCAGCTGCGTTCCGATTCGCTATCGCCCAGCTGCAACCCGAGGATCTCCCGGTAGCCCAACTCGTTGACGCCCACTGCGACGAGCGCGCTGACGGCCCGGACCCGGCCGCCCTCACGCACCTTCATGACGAGCGCATCGACGAGCAGGAAGGGATAGCGCCGCTCGCCCAAGTCGCGCTCATTCCAGGCCTGGACCAACGGATCTAAACCCTTGCACAGGTCAGACACCGTCGACTTCGCGAAACTCGTCCCGCACAGCTCCTCGGTGATCCGCGCCACTTTGCGGGTCGAGACGCCATTGACGACCATCTCCATGAGTGTCAGGATGAGCGCCTGTTCGCTGCGCTGGTAGCGGGTGAAGAGCTCG
>Ga0207674_10006480_pt1 | contig 13763 bp, 18 predicted proteins | sample KBSCornC72_FD_184303 | JGI IMG/M metagenome (GOLD analysis project Ga0207674, IMG submission 184303) | Corn rhizosphere microbial communities from Kellogg Biological Station, Michigan, USA - KBS Corn C7-2 (SPAdes) (version 2) | ecosystem: Host-associated > Plants > Roots > Rhizosphere > Soil ... | reverse complement strand
GAAGATCGAGCGCGGCGAGTGGCCGTTCATGGGCGGCCGCCTGATCCTCCAGGAGACGGTGCTCAACTTCAACCGCCCGACCGCCAAGCGCCTGACTTTCGAGGTCCAGGGCCTCGATGCCAAGGTCTTCGTCGACACACTTGGGTTCAAGGAGCTGACCGCGACCGGCAAGTTCGATGGCGTGCTGCCGATGATCTTCGACGAAAATGGCGGGCGGATCGTCGGCGGGCGGCTCGACGCCCAGCCGCCGGGCGGCACGCTGTCCTATGTCGGCGTCGTCAACCGCTCGAACCTCGGAATGCTCGGCAATGTCGCCTTCAATGCGCTGAAAGAGCTGCGCTACCGCTCGATGATCATTCGCCTCGACGGCGACCTTGCCGGCGAATTCGCGACGCGAATCACGGTCGAGCAGCTCGGACTTGCCGGCGGCAGCGGGATTTCGCGGATCATCCAGGGCGCTTTCGCCAAGGTGCCGTTCCGCTTCAACATCAACATCAAGGGGCCGTTCCGCGCCCTCATCCAGACCGCGAAATCCTATCGCGACCCGCGTCAGCAGATCGACACCGTGCTGCCGCGGCCGCTCGAGGACATCCCCGGAATCGTCACCGAGGTTCGCCGCAAGGACGAGGACCAGCAGCAGTCGCAAACCCCGGTCGAGCAGACCGTCACTCCAACCCCACCAAGCGAGAAATGACCATGACCTTCAAGATCATCCGCGTCGCAGCGGCCGCGCTCGCGGCGCTACCGCTTGCCAGCTGCATCTCGGTCAAGACTCCGGAAAAGCCGATCGAGATCAACTTGAACGTCACCATCCGGCAGGAGGTGATCGTTCGCCTCCAGCGCGACGTCGAGCAGCTGATCAACCAGAACCCGCAAGCCTTCCCGCAGCAGCCGCCCAAATGAGGAAGGTGCTTCTTGTCGCTCTGGCGATGTTGGCCGGCCCCGCGATCGCCCAGACGCCGGCCCTCGATTCGGCGCGTGCCGCCGGCGGCATCGGCGAGCGGTTCGACGGCTATGTTGGGATTGCGGCGCCTGTCTCGGCGCAAGTCCGCAGCCAGGTCGCATCGATCAACATCCGCCGCCGCGCCCTCTACAGCAGCCTCGCCGCGCGCAAGGGCGTCAGCCCGCAGGATGTCGGAATCACCGCCGGTTGCACGCTGCTGGCGCGGGTTCCGGTCGGGGGCAGCTACATGCTGACCGACGGCGCGTGGCGCCGCCGCGGAGCAGGGCAGGCACCGCCGCTGCCGGATTACTGCCGCTGAGCAGTCCGCTCGGTTGACTAATCTCCACCCCCTTCATAAAGGGGCGGCGCCTTGGCGGTATCGATTTCCGCCATGCTTCTCGTACCCGTCTGGCCCCTAGGATTTCAGCCGGGGCGACGCACAGGGGAGACGCATGGCAGAGGAAGAAACTGACGAGGCCCCGAAGCTTCCACCCGATGCGCGGCTCGAATCGCTCGATGAGCGGCTCGACCGGGTACAGCGGCGCGAAGCGGAGGAAGCCAGGACCAAGCAGGTCGACCCCAACATGCGGGCCGCCCAGCAGGTCATCGGCTACCTCATCGGCGGCCCGTTGGGCGGCGGATTGATCGGGTGGGGCTTGGACAGTCTGTTCAATACCAAGCCTTTTTTGACGTTGGTGATGCTGTTCCTCGGTTTCGCGGTCGGCGTCAGGAACATTCTTCGGATTTCCAGAACCCCGTCGGGACGCGGTCCCGGCGCGGGAGCTTAAGAGGGAACGCGTGGCCGGCAAGATCGACCCGATGCATCAGTTCACGGTGGAGCCGCTGGTTCCGCTGCACATCGGCAGGTACGACATCAGCCTGACCAACAGCGCCGCGTGGATGATCGCGGCGCTGGTCGTCATCGCCTTGTTCATGTGGGGCGGGATGAAGCGCCAGGTCGTTCCGGGCCGCTGGCAGATGGCGGTCGAGGGGCTGACCGGCTTCATCGACGATCTGGTTCAGGTGAACATCGGGCCGGAAGGCAAGAAGTTCACGCCCTACATCTTCTCGCTGTTCACCTTCATCCTCGTCGCCAACCTCCTCGGGCTGCTGCCGCTGGCGATTGTGCCCGGCTGGCACCCGTTTACACCGACCAGCCATTTCAGCATCACCGGCCTGCTCGCGATCATGAGCTTCAGCCTGGTGCTAATCGTCGGTTTCTGGCGCCACGGCTTCCACTTCTTCTCGCTGTTCGTTCCGCACGGGACGCCGGTCTACATGCTGCCGCTGATCATCCCGATCGAGATCGTCTCGTTCCTCGTCCGGCCGTTCAGCCTCGCGCTGCGACTGTTCGTGGCGATGATGTCCGGCCACATCCTGATGGACGTGTTCGGCAGCTTCATCGCCAACGGTTTCGGCGCGGGCAGCCCGGTCGGCTTCGGCGTCGGGGTCATCAGCTTCATCTTCATCGTCGGGGTCGGCGCGCTCGAACTGCTGGTCTGCGCGCTGCAGGCGTACGTCTTCGCGCTGCTGACGTCGCTGTACCTCAACGACGCGATCAACCTTCACTAGAAAATCAGTTCACCAAAGGAGTTACAGATGGATCTTCAGTCTGCGAAAATGATCGGCGCCGGCCTTGCGGCGATCGGCACCGGCGCTGCGGCGATCGGCGTCGGCTTCGTGTTCGGCCAGTTCCTCAACAGCGCGCTGCGCAACCCGGCGGCCGCCGACGGCCAGCAGGGCCGCCTGTTCCTCGGCTTCGCCCTTGCCGAGCTGCTCGGCCTGATGGCGTTCACCGTCGCGCTGCTCATCCTGTTCGTTTTCTAATCCGAGAGCGGATTCAGGACGGGGTCGAATGCCTCAACTCAACCAGCTTCCCGAGGTCTTCTGGTCGCAGCTGTTCTGGCTCGCGGTCGTCTTCGCGATCATCTTCTTCTTCATCGGAAGAGGGATGGTCCCGAAGATCCAGTCGACCGTCGACGCGCGCGACAAGCAGATCGCCGACGATCTCGCTGCCGCCCAGGCCGCGCGCGCCGCTGCGGACGAGACCGAGGCGGCGTGGCGCGAGCGGATGGATGCTGCCCGGGCCGAGGCTGCGCGCATCGCCAGCGAGGCGAAGCAGGCGAGTGCGCGCGATACCGAGGCCAAGGTGAAGAAGGCGGCAGACAAGCTCGGCCTGAAGATCGAGGCGTCGGAGAAGAAGCTCGCCGAAGCGGTGCAGTCCGCGCATGCCGAGATCGAGGCAGTCGCGGCCGAGCTGACCCAGGACCTGGTGTCGCGGCTCACCGGCCTCGCGGTCGACAAGCAGGACGCCGCGAATGCGGTGAAGGCGGAACTGAATGTCTGAGGCGCACACCTCCGCGAGCACCGAAGTGCCGAGCCACGAGGCCGAGCCGAGCGCCTTCGGGCTCACTCCGCCATGGTTCATCGCGCTGGCGATGATTGCGGTGTTCGCGATCCTGATCTGGAAGAAGGTCCCCGGCGCGATCGGCCGGGCGCTCGACGACAAGATCAAGCTGATCCGCGATCAGCTCGCCGAGGCAGAATCGCTGCGCAAGGAAGCCGAAGCGCTCAAGGCCGAATATGAGGCCAAGGCGAAGTCGGCCGACAAGGACCGCGAGGCCCTGCTCGAGCGCGCCAGGCATGAGGCGCACGAGATCGTCGCCAAGGCCAAGACCGATGCCGAGGCGCTGATCGAGCGCCGCACCCGCATGGCCGAAGACAAGATCGCCGCCGAAGAGCGTTCGGCGGTCGAGCGGCTGCGCGCTTCGGCCGCGGATGCCGCGACCCGCGCGGCGGCAAAGCTCATCGCCGAGCGGCACGACGCCGCGACCGACGAGAAACTCGTCAATCAGGCCATCGGCGAGATCGCTTCACGCTAACGGGTGCCCCGGCGAAGGCCGGCGTCCAGCCCCCCGAACAAGAAACGGCGCGAAGCGCCGACTGGGCCCGGCCTTCGCCGAGGAACAGTCCGTTATTGCTGGTGCTGGCCGCCAGGCTGGCTCACGCCTTCAAGCGCTTCCGTCGCGCAATCGGCGTCGGCTTCGCGGCTGAGGTCGCCGAGGCTGACGATGCCGCACAATTGCTGATCCTGGTCGACCACCGGCAGGCGACGGACCTGCGCCTCGCTCATCTTCGCCGCGGCGCGGTCGATGTCGTCGTCGTCGCGCGCGCAAATGCATTCGTTGGTCATGAGCTCGCTTACCGGCGTCTCGGGGCCGCTGCCCCTCGCCACTCCGCGAACGGCGATGTCGCGGTCGGTGATCATTCCGACCAGCCGGCCGCCGTCGGTGACGGGGATCGAGCCGGCATCGGCGTTGAGCATGAAGCTTGCCGCTTGCTGGGCGGTCTGATCGGGCCTGACGGTCTGGACGTCGCGGGTCATCACGTCGCGGACTTTCATCGTCGCTCTCCTTGCTGGGAATCAGACGTGAAAACGAACCGCGGTCGCGCCGGTTGCCGTGGCTAGGGCACGTTTTCCGTCAGCAGGTCATAGGTCGCGACCAGATCATCCTTCTGGTTGAACACCTCGACCGCCCAGCGCACCTGGCCGGTCTCCTCCGACTTGATCGACTTGGCCCGGACGGTGAGCTCGACCCGAAGCGAATCCCCCGGATAGAGCGGGGTCAGGAAACGCAGGTTCTCGAGGCCGGTGTTGGCGAGCACGGGACCCGGGTCGGGCCACACGAACAGGCCGGCGGCGAAGCTCAGGATCAAATAGCCGTGCGCCACACGCCCTTCGAAGATCGGCGAGGCCTTCGCCGCTTCCTCGTCCATGTGGGCGTAGAATTTGTCGCCGGTGAACTCGGCGAAATGCTCGATGTCCGCGATCGTGACGCTGCGGCTTCCGGTCTTCCAGGTGTCGCCGATCTGCAGCTCGCTCATCTTCAGCGTGAACGGGTGGACGTCGATGAAATGCTTGGGCGCTCCCGGCACGAACTGCTCGGTGATCGCGGCGATCATCGCGGGCGTGGACTGAAGCGCGGTGCGCTGCATGTAATGCTTGACGCCGCGTACGCCGCCCATCTCCTCGCTGCCGCCGGCCCGGCCCGGCCCGCCGTGGACCAGTACCGGAAGCGGGGAGCCGTGACCCGTAGATTCGGCGGCATTGTCGCGGTTCAGGACCAGCATCCGGCCGTGATAGGCGGCAGCGCCCTGGATGAACTCACGCGCGGCTTCGGGCGCGTAAGTGAACAGCGACAGGACGAGACTGCCGCGTCCGCGATTCGCGAGTGCGATTGCGTCGGCGATGTCCTTGTAGGGCATGATCGTCGAGACCGGGCCGAATGGCTCGCAGTCGTGGATGGCCTCGGCCCCCCACGGGTCGTCGGTCCGCAGCAGCACCGGGGAGAGGAATGCGCCGCCGGCCACGGGTGGCTCCGCGTTCGGATCGCCGGCGACGATCCGCGCGCCCGCTGCTTCCAGTTCGGCGATGCGCGCGCGGACGTCATCGCGCTGGCTGACGCTGACCAGAGCGCCCATGCGCGTGTCCTCGGCGCGCGGGTCGCCGACCTTGGTCTTCGCCAGCCGCTCGGCCAACGCCTGCTGCACCGCGTCGAGATATTGCGCCGGAGCCATCGCCCGGCGGATGGCGGTGCACTTCTGCCCCGCCTTGACCGTCATCTCGGTCGCGACTTCCTTGATGAACAGGTCGAATTCCGGCGTTCCCGGCGCTGCCTCCGGTCCCAGCAGCGACGCGTTGAGGCTGTCCTGCTCGGCGACGAACCGCACCGATTCGCGGATGACGCTCGGGTGCGTGCGGAGCTTGAGCGCCGTGTGGGCCGAGCCGGTGAAGCTCACCACGTCCTGCCCGGTCAAATGATCGAACAGGTCGCCGACGCCGCCGACGATCAGCTGGATCGCGCCCGGCGGAAGAACATTCGCCTCGATCATGATCTTGAACGCGGCTTCGGTCAGGTACGACGTCGCCGAGGCCGGCTTCACGATCGCCGGCACGCCCGCGAGCAAGGTCGGGGCCAGCTTCTCCAGCATCCCCCACACCGGGAAGTTGAATGCGTTGATGTGCACCGCCGCGCCCTGGAGCGAGCTGTAGATGTGCTGGCCGACGAAAGTCCCGTTCTTCGACAGGCCTTCGAGCTGGCCGTCGAGCAGCACGTGAGCGTCGGGAAGCTCGCGCCGGCCTTTCGACGAGAAGGAGAAGAGCGTTCCGGCGCCGCCCTCGATGTCGATCCAGCCGTCCTTGCGCGTCGCTCCGGTCTGATAGTTGAGCTCGTACAGCTCCTCCTTGCGCGCCATGATCGCGAGGCCGAGCGCCTTCACCATCCGCGCCCGCTCGTGAAACGTCAGCTTGCGCAGCGCCGGCCCGCCGACCTCGCGGGCATGGCGCAGCATGCCGCCGAAATCGAGTCCGCCCGACCCCGTGGTCGCCACCGGCGCGCCGTCGATCGCGCTTGCGATCTCGACCGGCGAGTCGCCTGCGACCCAGCGATCCCGCTCGTAATTCAGCAGCTGTGGTGTTTTCATCGATTCACCTCGCCGGCGTCATTGCGAGTAGCGGAGCAACGAAGCAATCCAGTTTGCGCCGCTGGATTGCTTCGCTACGCTCGCAATGACGGCAGCGGGTGCCGGGTGCTTCGGGGCGAATTCCATGATCCCACCGGTACGACCGATTGCACTCGCCGACATCGAAGATGCGCGCGAGCGGATCGCCGGCACCGTTCTCCGCACACCGCTGGTGCAATTCGACGAGCGCGTCTGGCTCAAGCTCGAGAACCTCCAGCCGACCAACGCTTACAAGATCCGCGGCGCATCGAACGCCGTCGCCGGGCTGTCGGACGAAGAGCGAGCGAAAGGCGTGTGGACGATCAGCGCCGGCAATGCCGGGCAGGGCGTCGCTTATGCTGCGCGGCAGTATGGCGTGCCGTGCACAGTGGTCGCGATCGAGACCGCGCCGCAGACCAAGCTCGACCGCATGCGCGCGCTCGGCGCCGAGATCGTGCCGGTGTCCTACGAACGCGCCTGGGTGGCGGCGGAGAGCCATGAGTTCGAAGGACTCGACGCGACCTTCATTCATCCGTTCGACAATCACGACTTCATCGCCGGCCACGGCACGATGGGGCTGGAGATCGTCGAAGATTGTCCGGACGTCGCGACCGTCATTTGCGCGATTGGCGGCGGCGGGCTGATCACCGGCGTCGGCAGCGCACTGAAGGCGAACAGGCCTGGCGTCAAAGTCCTCGGCGCCGAACCCGAGACCGCCGCGCCTTACGCCTTGTCGCTGCGTGAGGGCGGCCCGCGGAAGTTCACCGACTGGCGGGCGAGTTTCGTCGACGGGGCCGGCGGTAAGAGCGTGATCGAGCGGATGTGGCAGCGCATGCAGCCGGTGGTCGACGGCGCGATCACCGTCACGCTCGACGAGACCCGGGACGCGATGCGCCTGATCGCGGAGAAGTCGCGGACCATCGCCGAGGGCGCCGGCGCCTTGTCGCTCGCGGCCGCGCTTCAGGACCAGTCGCTCGAGGGGCCGATCGTCTGCGTGGTCTCCGGCGGGAACATCGATCTCGCCAAGTTCTGCGAGCTGGTAGCGGATTAAAAATCTGTCATCCAGCCGGCTTGAAATCTGCCGTTCAGCTTCACCAAATATTCTCCCGGATCTCAGATCAACGAAGGAGGACGCTGATGCGCAAAGCACATGCGATTGTCCTGGCCGGTCTGGGCGCCGCCACACTCGCAGGTGCGGCCGCCGCTGCTTCCGGCAAGGCCACCCATCACATGACCGTGCCGCTGCCCGACGGGTCGGTCGCGAACATCGAATATGTCGGGGACGTCGCGCCCAAGGTGAACGTCAGCCCGGCTCCGGTCGCCTGGGGCTTCCCCACGTTCGGGCTGTCCGACCGCAGCTTCGCCGACATGCAGCGGCAGATCGACGCGATGATCCGGCAGGCGAGCGATATGGCCTCGCACCCAGCGGGGGAAACGCCGGGCATGAACGTCGCCGCCTACGGCAACGTGCCGGTGGGAACGTCGAGCGTGACGCTGGTCTCGACCAGCAACGGCGGCAAGACCTGCACCCGCACCACGGAAGTCACGTCGCAGGGCGCGGGCAAGCCGCCGAAGGTGATCTCGAACGTGTCTGGCGACTGCTCGGCGGCGCCTGGCGCTGCTGCGCCGGAAAGGCCGATCAGCCGGACCTGACGCGTCAGCGCATCCGAGTGTCGAACAAGGGGCCGGCGCGCTTGCGCCGGCCCCCGAAGTTTAGCCGCGCTCGCCGGAACGACGGACCGGAGGTGGAGGCGGCGGCGGTGGGAGGGGACAGGCAGTCCCCGCCGCGACCATCGATCCGTCAGCACAGCTCACCATCGGCGGCGGCGGTGGCGGCGGTGGAGGCGGCGGCGGGGGCGGAGGCGGACAAGGCTCAGATATCCCGACCACCGATCCGTCAGGGCAGGTTTGCGTCTTGGGCGTTGTCGCGCATGCCGAAACAGCGACCGTGGCCACGATAATAAGGGCAATCCGTTTCATTCGCCTCTCCCTCGCTTTGTGTTTCGTTCCGACAACGATGCGGCGGCAGCGGTGTTCCGCGAGGTCGTGCAGCGTTATGAAGCGCGGTCAGAGCATCCTGAGATCGAACCGCCGTGCGGTCGGGTGGCTGCTCGAAAGGCCGCCGTCGACCACCAGCGCTGCGCCGTTGACGTAGCTCGACTCGTCCGAGGCGAGGAACAAGGCGGCCTTGGCGATCTCTTCCGGCCCGCCGCCGCGGCCGAGTGGGTTGAGCTCGCCAATGCGGCTTTCCGCGCCCTTGGCCCGGGCGAGGTCGTAGATCGGCCGGGTCATTCCGGTTTCGATCAGCCCGGGGCAGATTGCGTTGACCCGCACGCCTGACCCCGACAGCTGCTGCGCGGCGGTCTGGACCAGGTTGATGACGCCCGCCTTGGATGCGGAATAAGCCGCGCCGCCGGCGCCCGAGCGAAGCCCGGCGACGCTCGCCGTGCACACGATCGACCCGCCGCCGCGTTTCGCGATTGCCGGGCCCGCATATTTGATCGCCAGGAACGGGCCGATGAGGTTGATGCGCAGGATCTCGGCCCAGTCGTCGGCGCTCTGTTCGGCGATCGACGCGAAGCCGCCGGAGACGCCTGCATTGGCGAAGAATATGTCGAGGCCGCCATGCTGCGCGACGACCCCCTCGACCAGTCGCTTCACCTCGTCCTCGCAGCCGGCGTCGCAGCGCATCTCTGCGCCGTCGCTGACATCCGCGCCGACCACCGTCGCGCCTTCGCTGCGAAACAGCTCGACGGTGGCCTTGCCGATGCCGGACGCCGCCCCGGTCACGATCGCGATCTTGCCGTCAAGCCTGCCCATTGGCGGCTCATAGCCAACTGACACTCTTGCTGGTAGGCGGCGGCGATGGATTTCAGCCTGCAGCCGGCCGAGACCGAGTGGCGCGACAAGGTCCGCGCGTTCATGGACGCCGAGGTCCGCCCGCGCGTCGCCGACTATGACGCGCAGCAGCGCGAAGGCGAGCGCTGGAAGGTACTACCGGTCATCGAGGACCTGAAGGCCAGGGCCCGCGCGCAGGGCCTGTGGAACCTGTTCATGCCGCCGTCGCACGGCGCGACGCCCGTGGACGATAGCTTCGCGTTCGACGGACCCGGCCTCTCCAACCTCCAATATGCCTTCTGCGCCGAGGAGATGGGGCGAATCCTGTGGTCGTCGGAGGCGTTCAACTGCTCCGCACCCGACACCGGCAACATGGAAGTCATCAACCGCTACGGCACCCGCGAGCAGAAGGACGAATGGCTGAAGCCGTTGATGGAAGGCGAGATCCGCTCGGCGTTCCTGATGACCGAGCCCGACGTCGCCTCGTCGGATGCGACCAACATCAAATGCAGCATCGAAATGCGCGGCAACGAGTACGTCATCAACGGCCGCAAATGGTGGTCGAGCGGGGCAGGCGACCCGCGCTGCAAGGTCGCGATCCTGATGGGCAAGACCGACCCCGAGGCCGACACGCATAAGCAGCAGTCGATGATCCTCGTTCCGCTCGAAGCGCCGGGCGTGACGATCAAGCGGCACCTGCCGGTGTTCGGCTACGACGACGCGCCGCACGGCCACATGGAGATTGAGCTCGATGACGTGCGCGTCCCGCCGTCGAACATGCTGCTCGGTGAGGGCCGCGGCTTCGAGATCGCGCAGGGCCGGCTCGGGCCCGGGCGCATTCACCATTGCATGCGGACCATCGGCGCCGCCGAGGAAGCGCTCGACGCGATGGTCAAGCGGCTGTTGAGCCGCACCGCCTTCGGCAGGACCATCGCCGAGCAGGGCGTGTGGGAGGAGCGGATCGCCAACGCCCGCATCGACATCGAGATGACCCGGCTGCTCTGCCTCAAGGCCGCGGACATGATGGACCGCGCCGGCAACAAGGCGGCGCAGGGCGAGATCGCGATGATCAAGGTCGCGGCGCCGCTCATGGCGCTGAAGATCATTGACGACGCGATCCAGGCGTTCGGCGCAGCCGGCGTGTCGGAGGATGCGGGCCTAGCGCGCGCCTATGCGTCGATCCGTGCCCGTCGGCCAGCCGCAGGGTACGGATCGACGCATAGGCGCGCGATCGCCCGGCTGGAGTTCAAGAAGCACCGGTGAGCGAGCAGGCGGTCGACGAAGCCGCGCTCGGCCGCTGGCTCGAAGCGAATGTCGAAGGCTTCCTCGGACCGTTCGCGCTGACGAAATTTCCGTCCGGCCAATCCAACCCGACCTACAAGATCAGCGCGGCTTCGGGCGAATTTGTGCTTCGCCGCAAGCCCTTCGGCCAGCTGCTGCCGTCGGCGCATGCGGTCGATCGCGAATACCGGCTGCTCTCGGCGCTTCATCCGCTCGATTTCCCGGTCCCGAAGCCGCTCGCCTTGTGCGCCGACCCGGAGGTGATCGGCGCGATCTTCTACGTGATGGAGCTGGCGCGGGGACGCCCCTACGCCAACGGCGCGCTGCCGGAGTTCGATTCGGCGACCCGGCGGAGCATGTACGCGCAGCTCGTCGACACACTCGCCGACCTCCACGCGATCGACCCCGATGCAGCCGAGCTCGCCGATTTCGGCAAGCCTGGCAATTATTTCGAACGCCAGGTGGCGCGCTGGACCCGGCAATACCGCGACAGCCAGACCGACTATATTCCCGAGGTCGAGCGCCTCATCGCCTTCCTCCCCGAAAGCCTGCCGGAGCAGTCGCGGGTGTCGGTCGTCCACGGCGATTACCGCATCGACAATGTGGTGTTCGACGGTGATGGGACGCTCACCGCAGTGCTCGATTGGGAGTTAGCCACGCTCGGCGACCCGCTCGCCGATTTCTCCTATCTCGCGATGCAGTGGGTGATGCCGGCGGACGGCGGCGCAGGTCTCGCCGGTCTCGACGTGGCGGCGCTCGGCATCCCCTCGCTCGGCGAGGTCGCGAAGCGCTATTCGGAGCGTTCGGGTGTGCCCGTGGCCGACCGGCTTGATTGGTATTTCGCGTACAACCTGTTTCGCCTGACCGGCATCGTCCAGGGCATCAAGAAGCGGGTGATCGACGGCACCGCGAGCCACGCCAAGGCGGCAGAAATGGCTGAGCGCGTGCCGACGCTCGCCGCCGCGGCGTGGAGCTTCGCAGTGAACGCCGGGGCTTAAATCCGGCCGAGCAGCAGCAGGATCACGACGACGATGAGGACCAGGCCGAGGATTCCCGACGGCCCGTAGCCCCAATTCGCGCTGTGACCCCAGCGCGGCAGCGCGCCGATCAGCAGCAGGATGAGCAGGATGATGAGGATGGTGCCAAGCACACGCGCCTCCTGTTTTTGGTTGTTTGCACTTCGCAACGAACCAGCCGCGCGAAGGGTTGCAGCGGCTCAGAAGCCGTAGCCGAACAACTCCAGGTCGCGCGCGTAGAGTCTAGCGACGCCGTCGATCAGGCTTTGATCGTAATAATCTCGATAGTCCCCGCGGCGCGAGCTGTTGACCTGCTCCAGCGTCGCCGTCGGGATGCCGATCCGTTCGCAGGCCTCGTCATAGGATTGCTGCATCTGCTCGACGCGCCCCACATAGTCGGTGAGCAGATTGCCGTTCGCGTCGGCCATGAACTCAAATTGCGGCCGGAACAGGATGTGACCCCACGGCGGATTTGCGAGGAAATCGCGCATCACCTTTTGCGGGTCGCGGTCGAAGTCGCCCTCCTCGCGGGTGATGAACGAGCAATAGGACACGAACCGGTCGAACGGATTGCGGACGAATCCGAACTTGAAGAAGACGTCGAAATCCGCCGGCTTCATGTACGGCCGCAGCTGCGCGAGGCTGATATGCCCGTGCCCGATCCGCGCGAGGTCGGGGACCGGGAAAGAGCGTTGGACGAACAGCCCGACCTGCTCGATGTCCTGCGGTCCCATGTGCGCCCGCAGCGCCCGCCGGACCGAATGCGTGCCGGTCTTTGGAATGGCGACGAAGATGAACTTGTGCGCGGCGGAAATGATCATCGGCCGGTGAACTTCGCCTCGCGCTTTTCGAGGAAGGCGGCGACCCCTTCGCGATAATCCTCGGTGAAGCCGAGCCGCCGCATCGCGCCGGCCTGACGGTCGAGCTCCTCGTCGAGACTGTACTGCCAGGACGAGCGGATCATGTCCTTGATCGCGGCGAGGCCGAGCGGCGGCAATGACGCGAGCTTGCCGGCCACGGCATCGACCTCGGCATCCAGTGTATCGTCATCGACCGCCTTCCAGATCATGCCCCATTGTTCCGCGCGTTCCGCGGGCAGCGGCTCGCCGGTCAGCGCGAGGCCGAGCGCGCGCGCCTGTCCGACGGCGCGGGGCAACGCCCAGGTGCCGCCGCTGTCCGGGATGAGGCCGATGGCCGAAAAGCTCTGGATGAACTTGGCCGATTTCGCCGCGATCACGATGTCGCAGGCGAGCGCGATGTTCGCACCCGCGCCGGCCGCGACGCCGTTGACCCGACCGATCACCGGCTGCGGCAGCGAGGTCAGCGTGCGGATCAACGGGTTCCAGCACTGCTCGACCGTTTCGCCGAGGTCGACTGCCTGCCCCGGCGCCACCGCGCGGTCGTTGAGGTCCTGCCCGGCGCAGAAGCCGCGGCCGGCTCCGGTCAGCACCAGCACCCGCGCGTCGCCAAGGCTGCTCAGGGCCTCGCGCAACTCCTCGTGCATCTGGACGGTGAAGCTGTTCAGCCGGTCAGGGCGGTTGAGCGTGATCCGCGCGACCGGGCCGGGCTCGAAGAGGATGGTTTCGTAGGTCATTGGGCTCCCGTCACCCCGGCCTTGAGCCGGGGGCTGCCTGTTCTTACTGCCGCAAAAGAAGAAGGCGGGTGCCGGGTCAAGCCCGGCATGACGATGGAGCGGCAATGGACGCAAACGAACTCGCGAGCCGGGTCGCGCACGCAATGCTTGCCGGCGAAGGCACCGGGCCCTCGTGGGGGATCCGCATTGAGGAAGCGCGCGAAGATTACGCCCGCATCTCGATGGTCGTCCGCGCCGACATGCTCAACAGCCACGGCATCGCGCACGGTGGGATGATCTTCGCGCTGGCGGACACGGCGTTCGCCTACGTCTGCAACGGCGCCAACCACGCGACCGTCGCAGCGCAGGCGTCGATCGTGTTCCTCGACAAGGTCCGCGAGGGCGAGACGCTGATTGCCGAGGCGACGGAGGTCGCGCGCGAGGGGCGAGCTGGTGTTACGCGTGTCGCGGTGCGCACCGATCACGGGCGCGCGATTGCGGAGTTCACTGGCTATTCGCGGACGCTGGGCGGGTCTGTGGTCGAGATTTGAACGTTTAAGCTGCACGGACTACATCGGACACCATGTACACGACCGAGTTTCAGAAGACG
>Ga0207674_10006475_pt1 | contig 13764 bp, 11 predicted proteins | sample KBSCornC72_FD_184303 | JGI IMG/M metagenome (GOLD analysis project Ga0207674, IMG submission 184303) | Corn rhizosphere microbial communities from Kellogg Biological Station, Michigan, USA - KBS Corn C7-2 (SPAdes) (version 2) | ecosystem: Host-associated > Plants > Roots > Rhizosphere > Soil ... | reverse complement strand
TCCTCGGCAAAGCGCTGGATCAGGCGGTCATGCCGCCGTCGACCACCAGGGTCGTGCCATTCACATAGGACGCGTCGTCTGACGCCAGGAACAGCGCGGCGCTGGCGATCTCTTCGGGCCGGCCGTTGCGGCCCATGGGATTGACCGCGCCGAATTTCTTGATCGTCTCCTCGACATCGACGCCCGTGTCGGGCGCATCGGGCCGCTTCTGGAAGTCGCGCAGCATCGGCGTATCGACGGCGCCGGGCGCGACGGAATTGAAGCGGATATTTTCCTTGCCATAGCGTTTTGCTAGCGACCGGCAGAGGCCGACGACGGCGAATTTCGCGGCCGAGTAGATCGGGCTGAACGGCGATCCGACAATCGCGGAGCCGGAAGCGGTGAAGACGAAGCTGCCGCCGCCCTGCGCCCGCAGCAACGGCACCGCCGCACTGGCGATCAGGGTCGATGACCGCAGGTTGAGCGCCATGGCGAGGTCGAAGGAGGCCATCTCGATATCCTCGAACGCGGCCGGTCCGGGATGACCGGCATGGCTCCACACATAGTCGAGGCCACCGAAGCGATCGGCGGTCCGCGCGACGATGTCCCTCGCGAATGCGTCATCGGTCAGATCGCCGACGATGGCGAAGGCGGTGCCGCCCGCCCCTTCGATTTCCGCGACGACGGCCTGCGCCGCGCCGGTATCACGATCGACGACCGCCACGCTCGCGCCTTCGGCGGCGAAACGGATCGCGCCGGCGCGGCCCATGCCCGAGCCCGATGCCGTGATCAGTCCGCGTTTTCCTTGCATACGGCCCATAAATTGTCTCCCGATAAATCTGGTTATGACTGGATAGGTTCGGCGATTTGGCCCAAGAGCATCGTTGGTGCGTTGATCGCCCATTGCGGACGATGCGACAGATGGGTGATCGACCATTCTTCGCCCGCACCCCGCAATTTGAAGGCATATTTCACCCCGCGCATCGCCACGGTCCCGGCGCTGCCAAGAGTGCTGATCAGCGCGGACGCGCGCACGGCGACATGATCCCCCTGCCGTTCCGCCAGCAGGGTGCCGAAAACATGCATCGCCGATCCAACCTGCCGCCCCCGCAGAAAAGCGCGCAGCGCCGCGCGTCCCTCCAGCACGATCGCGCCACCCTCGAACAGGACATGCGCGTCGGCAGCGAAGCAGGCGAGGATCGCATCGACATCGCCATCGTCGAGCGCATGGGCATAGCGATGCACCAGGCGGTTCACCGACATTTCCTCCGCGGGCGTCATGCCGGTTGCGCCGCGCCGACCGCTGGACCGGCGCTCGCCGCGCCCTCGCTTTGTGGCAACATGTCACCCGACAGGCGGCGCGCGGCCCGCCAGAAGAGAAAGCTCGACAGCAGGCACGGCAACAGGACGACGATCAGCGCATAACGCAGTGACTCGTCGGCCATGCCCAGGTGCGTGATGAACGCATCGCTGATCATGCCCGTCACCAATGGCCCCAGCCCCAGCCCGACGAGGTTGAAGATGACGGTCATCACCGCCGAAGCGAAAGCGCGCATATGCGGCCCCACGACCAGCATGGGCACGGCGACGATGGGCGCCAGATAGAAGACCACCAACGCCGAAGGCAGGAAGCCCAGCATCACCGACAGCGTCGGCGAGGCCACGAAATATTGCAGCATGGCGAGCGGCATCATCACCAGGATCGCGATCGCGGGCACCCGCAACTGCCACGCCATGTCCCGCTTGGCCATCGTGTCGGCCAGCCAGCCGCCGACATAGATGCCGACCGCGCCTCCGACGCCGTTCAGCATGGCAAGATAGAAGGCCACTTCGGTCAGCGGCAGGGCATGCACGCGCGAGTAGAAGGGCGCGTTCCACAGCATCAGCGAATATTGCACGAAGGCATGCACCGACCCCGCCGCGACGAGATAGCGATAGGTCTTGATCCGCCACAATGTCATGAGCGCCTGTCTGACGTCGCCCGCGCCTTCTTGGCCCGGCTTCGTGTCGAAGCGGCCGCGTGACGGCTCCTTCATGCACAGCATCGCGATCGGCGCCAGCGCAACGCCAAGGCCGCCGATCACCGCGAATGTCATGCGCCACCCCAGCGCCTCCGCCAGCCGTCCCGCCGCCAGATAGCCCACGATCATGCCGAAGGGCAGGCACAGCGCCCAGGTCGCGATGGCGCGGGCGCGCTTGTGCGGGGGATAGAGGTCGGCGAGCGTGGAGTGGGTGGCGGGCACGCTGCCCGCCTCCCCCACCGCCACGCCCATCCGGCACAGCAGCAGCAGGGCGAAGCTGGATGCCGCACCGCTCAGCGCCGTCATCACGCTCCAGATGCCCAGCGCGGTGACGATCACCAGCTTGCGGCTCGACCGGTCGGCAATTCGCGCGATGGGAACGGCCGAGAACACGTACAGCGCCGCGAAAGCCAGACCCGTCAGCAGCCCGAGCTGCGTATCCGACAGGTGCAGCTCAGCCTTGATCGGCACCTGAAGGATGGAGATGATGGTGCGATCGATATAGTTGAACACGCCCACGATGAAGAGGAAGGCAATGGTCAGCCGCCGCTGGCGATCGGTGATGTCGAACGGGGCCTTCATGCTCTTCTCCACCGTTATCTTTTTCAGTTGGCCGACTGCGTGCGGTCGATCCGGCCGGGGGCGGACAGGTTCCAGTCCTTGAGCGGGAAGCGGTTGAACGCCAGGTTCCATTCGACAATTTTGAAGTCGGCGTAGAGACCCGCGAGGTAGAAAGGCTCCTTGCGATACCAGTCCCACACGTCCTCGGCGCTGTCCGCCTCGAAGATCTTGAGCGTGCCGCATTGCGACCCGTCGTCGGCATAGAGCGCGCCGGCGAGCCGGGTCGGCCCGTCATTGGCGAAACCATAGGCCCGGTGGTCGGCGCGCAGCCTTTCCCGCAGGTCGGCGGTGTCGGGCTTGTCGAAGGCGATGACGGCGTAGAGGGGCATGGAAGAAACTCGCTTTGATGGCGGGGACGGAATGATGGACGATCAGCGCTTCGAAACCGTGATGGTGGAGCTTTCGATGTCCCAGGTCGCGGGCGTGCATCCTTCCTCGCGCAGCACATATTTCAGCACCTTGTCCTGCGGGTTCTTGGGCAGCATCGCGCGAAACTCGATGAAGCGCGGGACGGCATAATAGGGCACGCGGTCGAGCATCCAGACGCACAATTGCTCTTCGGACAGGACCATGTCGGGCTTCAGCACGGCGGTGACCTTCACATCGTCGTCGCCCATGCCGGACGGAACGGCATGCACCGCGATCTCCTGAATGGCGGGATGCGCCTTGATCGCTACCTCCATCTCGAAGCTGGAGATATTTTCGCCCCGGCGCTTGAGATAATCCTTCTTGCGATCGACGAAGTAGAAGAAGCCATCATCGTCGAATTTGCCGAGGTCGCCGGTGTGGAACCACTGGTTGCGCATCGCCGCCGCCGTGGCTTCCGGTCGGCGCCAATAGCCCTGGAACATGATGTTGGGCTTGTTGGGCCGCACCACGACTTCGCCGGGCGTGTTGGGGGGCACTTCGCGATCATTGTCGTCGACGATCCGCACGTCGAAGTCGCGATAGCGCTTGCCCGACGATCCCGACGCCGCGAAGGCGCCGCCCGGCAGCGACGTGACGACCGCCGCTTCGGTCATGCCATAATCGTTGGACCCGACATGAAGTGACCCGAAGCGATCGCGCCACGCCTGCTTGACCGGGTCGGAAAAGGGTACGCCCCGCACCGTGTGGACCTGACCATGGCAGCGCCTGGCCGCGTCATTATCCGCCGCGTCGGCCAGCATCGTCGCCATCGAGCCGACCAGCGAGACGATCGTCGCGCCCGATCGTTCGATCTCGGGCCAGAAATTGGAGACGGAGAAGCGCGGGGCGATCACGATGCGCCCGCCGCTGATGACGGTCGCGGTGACCCCCGTCGCGATGGCATTGTTGTGGAACAGCGGCAGCGGTGTGAAGGTGATGTCGTCGGCCGTCGCCGGATTGGCGTTGAGGCGCGCGCGAGCGAGATTGCAGAAATAATTATAGGGCTGGATGCTGCCCTTCGACGGGCCGGTCGTGCCCGACGTGTAGATGATGCAGGCGATATCGTCGGGACGCGGTTCGAAGGCGATCGGCGTCTCGTCCTCCCCCCGATGGTCGTCCAGCGGCGCGATCTGCAGGCGGCTGACGGGCGGCGCGTCGCGCAGGTCGCGGCACAGGACCAGCCGGGTTGTGGACAGGCCGTCCTCCAACGCGACGATCCGGTCGAGATAGTCACGCTCGCAGATGACGATCGACGCTTGGGCGTCGTCGATCTGGTGCCGCAGGAATTCGCCGCGCAATGCGGTGTTCAGCGGCACGCTGATCGCGCCCAATTTATTGATCGCGAACCAGCTCGTCATCGCGTCGATATTATTGTCGAGGATGGTGGCCACGGTTGCGCCCTGCGTGACGCCCAGAGCCGCAAGCGCATGCGCAAAGCGCGTCGCCAGCCGGTCGAACTGCGCATAGCTGTATTGCGCCCCGCCAATATCCAGGAAGATTCGATCGGGCGCGACATCCAGCACGCGCCGATAGGCCGCGACGATCGTGTCCTGCTCCTCCCAGTGCCATTCATTGGCGGGGGCCACCGGCTGACGATTGTCCTCTATGCCCATCCTGTCCTCTACTGCGATCATCTGTCGTTCCATTGGCGATTGGTCTGGGAGTGGCTTTCACGCGGCGGGCGTCGCGCCATCGGTGCTGGCGGGCCGGCACTTGATCATGCGCGTGGGCACATAGACATAGGCGATTTCGCCCTGCTGGTTGACGATGTGCACGCGCGTCTTGAGAATGCCCCGGCTCGGATTGCTGCGGCTCAGCCGCGCCTCGATCACCTCGCATTCGGCGTGGATCGTGTCGCCTTCGAAGACCGGCGACTTCACGTCGAGTTCGAGGTTCAGCATGGCGAGGCCGGTATATTGCAGCGTCGCCTGCGCGATCAGCGCCTCGCTGAAGCAATAGCACAGCGCCATCGGCGCGAAGCGGCGACCGAACACCGATTGCGTCTCCGCCGCCACATGATCGATGAAATAGACTTCGGTGAGGCCGACGCAGTTGATGAAGTTGACGATGTCGGCGTTCGTCACCGTCCGGGCGATCGTGCGGTATCGCCGCCCGACCGGCATATCCTCATAATATTGCCCCATGCCGACCAGTTCGAAGGGTTGATCCGTCACCTCATGCTCTCCTCAAGCGCCCGGCTTTGCCGTGACGGGTCATCCTAGCGCCCACTGGATATGCTGGGGCAAAAGATATTCCGCGATGCCGTCGTCACCCCATTCCGTGCCGGTGCCGCTCATCTTCCAGCCGCTCAGCACGGCGTCCACGCGGAAGCCGCCGCCGCCGTTGATCGACACGGTGCCGGCATGCAGCCGGGCCGCGACATCGCGCGCCTCTTCGAGCGGACCGAATACGCTGGCCGCCAGCCCGAATTCGGAATCGTTGGCGATGGCGACGGCATGGTCGACATCGCGATAGGGGATGGCGACCGCGACGGGTCCGAACAGTTCGCTGCGGCAGATCTCCGAGTCATTGTCGAGCCCGCCGAGCAGCGCGCCGTTCATGAACCAGCCCCGGTCCATGTCGGGACGCCCGCCGCCTGCCAGCAACGACCCGCCGGCTGCGCGCGCGCGTTCGACAAATCCCTCCACACGGGCGCGATGGGATTCGCGGATCAGAGGGCCAGAGGTGGACGCCGCATCCAGCGGATCGCCGACGATGATATGCTTGAACGCCTCCCGCGAGGCATCGACGAAATCATCGAACAAGGCGTGCGGCACCAGCAACCGCGTCGGCGACTGGCACCCCTGTCCCGCGTTACGCAGATAGCGGCCGTGAAGCGGCATGGAAATCCTGGAAAGATCCGCGCCGGGCAGCACGATCCCGGCCGACTTGCCGCCCAGTTCCAGCACCACATCCTTCAGCCCGTCGGACGCCTGCGCCATCACCTTGCGGCCGACTTCGACCGATCCCGTCATGCTGATCTTGGCGACCAGCGGGTGCAGGGTCAGCGCGCGCGCCGCCTCCGGTCCGCCGACCAGGATATTGAGCACGCCGGGCGGCACCCCCGCCGCTTCCGCGATCTCCGCGAACAGCAGCGCCGTCAGCGGTGTCAGCGAACTCGGCATGAAGACGGCGGTGCAGCCAGCCGTCATCGCCGCGCAGGCCTTGGACACCAGATACAGCAGCGGATTATTATAGGCCCCGATGCCAACCGCAACGCCGGCCGGTTCGTAGCGGATCATGCTCTCGCTGCGCGGCGTGCGCTCGTCGATGCCGAGGAAGCGCGTGCGATCGACCGTCGCGCGGCTCGCGCAGTAGCGCAGCATGTCGATCGGCCCGTCGAGCTGAAGGAATTTCGAGATGGAAACGGGCGTGCCGGTTTCCGCCACCAGCGACCGGGCGAACTCGGCCGACCGCGCGCTCAGCAGATCGGCCATGCGCCCCAGCACCTCGGCGCGGAACGCGGCGTCGCGCCAGATACCCGAAGCGAAAGCAGCCCCGGCCGATCGCACGGCTTCGTCGATCTGCCGGGGCGATGGCTGCGCTACCGTTGCGATGGGCTCCTGGGTCGCCGGATTTTCCACGAGGAGCGGCGCGCCCTCGCCTGCGACATGCGCGCCGTTGATGAATAGCGTGTCACGCACCACATCGCGCGCCCCTTCCGAGGACAATTGAGCGACCGAGCCTGGCGAATTCATGTCACTTCTCTCCTCGGTGGACGACCGGCGCACATGCGACGACAGACTTGCCGAACCCAAACATCGCAGGCAGGGCACCAATCGCCGTCACGCCGTTGACGTGCATTCCGCTTACCGTCTTTACACCCGACTGTCTAGTCGGTCTATTTGTGATGAGAAAGCGTTTAGGTGTCAATCCCGGAATGCGAACCGCCCCCCAAAAAGCCGAAAATCCTAGACTGAGCTGGGCATGTCCAGGGATTCGCGTGCCAAGATCAGAGGCAAAATTAATTATTGTCCGACTGGACGGTTGTTATTTTTTATCGTAGCGTTCCGCGATCATCCAACGGTGCCGACATGAAGGCAAGCGACATGCAGCGACTCACGGGAGAGGTGGCGTTTATCACGGGCGGAGCCTCGGGGATCGGCTTGGCCATGGCCGGGGCGCTGGCGAGGGAAGGCATGTCTATCGCCATCGCGGACATTGACGAAGCCAGGCTGGACGAGGCGGCGACCCTTCTGCGCGCCGAAAACGCGACCGTGCTGCCGATCAGGCTCGACGTCCGCGATCCCGACGCATGGGTGCGGGCGATCGACACCACCGAAGCGCGGCTTGGCCCCCTCGTCCTCCTGTGCAACAATGCGGGCGTGGGCCTCGGTCCGGCGGCGACCGACGAGATCGCGCCAGCGGACTGGCAATGGCTCCTCGACATCAATCTGGGGGGCGTCTTTCTGGGTGTGCGCGCCGCCGTGGGCCGGATGAAGGCTCGGGGCCGTGGGCACATCGTCAACACCTCGTCCATCCTGGGCCTGTTTCCCAAGGCGCATCATGCCGCCTATATCGCCGCCAAGTTCGCCGTGGTCGGCTTGTCGGAAGCGCTGCGCGCGGAACTGGCGCCCCATGGCATTGGCGTCACCGTCCTGTTGCCGGGTCTGGTCCGCACCGCGCAAAGCGCAAGTTCGCGCGCTCAAACGGCAGCGAGCGCACCTGGTGGGGGCAGGCCGAAACCCGCCGGCCAGGCGCCCAAAGCACTGGGGCAAGTGGTCGTCGATGCCGTCCGCCACAACCGGCTCTATGCCATCAGCCACGATGAATATCGCCCCGTGGTGGAAGATCGCATGCGCCGGCTGCTGGCCGCATTCGGAACCCCGCCGAACGAGCCCGAAGACATATTGTATCTCGGCCATGACAGCCTGAACCTGAGCTGATGGAGCAAGCCATGACATTCACCTTTGAAGACAGGGTCGCGGTCATCACCGGCGCGGCTGGCGGAATCGGCAAGGCGATGGCCGAACGATTCGCCCGCGCGGGGATGAAATTGCTGCTGTCGGATGTGGACGAGGCGTTGCTGGCGCAGACTGCCGACACACTGCGCGCGACCGGCACGCAGGTGGAAACGCTCAAGGTCGATGTGGCAAAGCCGCAGGCCGTCGATGCTCTCGCCGACCTGGCGTTCGATCGGTTCGGGGCCGTCCATATTTTGTGCAACAATGCCGGCGTGGTCCCGGGCAATCGCCATCGCCCGATCTGGGAATATCCGCCCGAAGACTGGAACTGGGCGATGGACGTCAACCTGATCGGCGTGATGAACGGCCTGCGTGCCTTCGTGCCCCGGATGCTGACACAGGATGCGCGATCGCACATCGTCAATACCGCATCCATCGCGGGCCTGATCAGCGGCGCGCGTGCGCCGCTGTACAGTGTGTCGAAACATGCGGTGGTGCGTGCGACGGAAGCGCTCTACAGCGCGCTACAGGATCGCGGAGCGCCGATCGGCGTGACGCTGCTGTGCCCCGGCGTCGTGAAGACGCGCATCTACGAATCCGAACGCAACCGGCCCAGCGCGCTGTCGGCCTCCGCCGCTCCCGAGGACGGCGCGCCGGACGGGTCCGCCGTGATGGACGTGGAGACCGTGGCCGAGCTCACCTTCGCGGCGATCCGCGACAATATATTCTACTTGCTGACCACGTCCGATTTCGATCGCCATATCGAGGCGCGCTTCGAGGCGATATTGGCGCGCCGAAACCCACAATTCCCTTAGAGCCCGATGCTCCAAGGGCGCAGTCCCGCATCACGGCTGGGCCGGGTGCAGCCGGGCGAGGAACGTCAGGACGGATTGCGCGAACGCATCGTTTCGATCCCCCGCGACCATGTGGCCGGCACCCGCGACCTCCGCGATTTCGACCTGGGGCACCCGCGCTTTCATCTCCGCAACCCCCGCGTCGTCAACAACATCGCTAAGCGTCCCGCGCACCAGCAAAGTCGGAATGCGCACCCGGTCCGCTACCGCCAACAGGTCCGTCGCATAGTCCGGCGGTTCCGGCGTCGGACGTCGCGCGATCAGGGCGGGATCCCAATGCCAGTGCAGCCGGCCATCGTCGCGCAGGCGCAGATTCCTGCGTAGCCCTGCCGGGTCCGATGGCTTGGGGCGATCGGGATTATAGGCGGAGACGGCGGCGGCGGCATCGTCCAGCGTCGCGAAGCCTTCGGGATGTCCCGTCATAAAGTCGATGATTTTTCGCGCGCCCGCCGGGTTGGGATGCAACGCGATGTCCACCATCACCAGCGCGCGGGCGGGCACGCCCGTGCCGACGCCATAAAAGCCCGTCATGCCCCCCATCGATGCGCCGACAAGGGCGGTCGGTCGCCCCAGTGTCGCCAGCACCGTCTTGAGGTCCGCCGCCAGCGTGGGCAGGCTATAATCGCCATCGGGCGACCAGTCGCTGTCGCCATGCCCGCGCGCATCATAGGCGATCGCATGATAGCCGGCCTCGACCAGCCGCCGCATCGTGCCGCGCCAGCTATGCCGGGTCTGCCCGCCGCCATGCAGCAGCAGGACCGGCGGGTGCGTTGCATCGCCCATCCGGTCGGCCGCCAGCGACAGGCCCCCGGCGACCGGGATACGGATCGTTTCCAACGCCATCTGGCCCTCCTGTTCATGCGTCAGCTTGCCGCAAAACATAGGGGCGGGCCACCCCCATCGGCAACCCGCCCCCAATGTCGTACCCATCGGGCCGTCCTAGAAACGGAAGCGCACGCCCCCCGTGAATGTCCGGCCAGCCATGTCGTACAGCGTGAAAAGTGTGGGATAGAGCAAGCCCGGCGCACTGGCTGACGCGACGAGCGGCGGCTTGCGATCGAAAAGATTGGTGGTGGTCAGGAAGACCTCCGGCGAGCCGGCGACAGTATTGAGTTTGTAGGAGATCGTCGCGTCCGTGTAGAAGACGGGCTTGACCGCAGGCTCCGCATAGACTTGCGACGGGTCGCCGACCAGATTGCCGACCGTGACCTTGCCGATGATGCTTTCCTGCGCATAGACCGTCAGGCCGCCGGTGCTGTAGTTGAGGCTGATGGTCGACTTGATCTTGGGATAGGCATAGGCGGTCTGGCTGTTCACGCCATGCCCTGCATAGTCGATGGCCGGAGCGATCGAGTTGGTCTGCGTCACATATCTGTGCAGATAGTTGAGATAGGCCCGGACGGTCAGGTCGCCGTTGCCCAATGGCGTGCGGTAGGACAGGTCGACATCGATGCCGCTGGTCTTGAGGAACGCGATATTCTGCGTGATCAGGCTGACCGTCTGGATGAAATTCGCCGCCGACGTATCGCTGAACGGCAAGGGCCTGGAAATCAGGGCGCAGGTCGGCGATGTGCCGTTGGTGTTCTCGCATTCGTTGACGACATCGTTAAGGCCCTGCGTGGCGATCGCATTCTCGATCTTCAAACTGTAATAGTCGATCGATGCGCTGAAGCCCGGCAGGAATTTCGGCTGGAGGACGATGCCCGCCGAGAAGGTGTTGCCGATTTCCGGCTTCAGATTGGCGTTGCCGCCGCTCAACTGACGGATCGAGCCGCTGGCCCGCGTATGCGGATCGGTGAAATTGACCGCCGCCGTCTGCGTCCCCGCGAACAGTTCGTAAAGCGAGGGCGCCCGGATGTCGCGCGACTTGGTGACGCGGAACATGACATCGTCCACCGGCTTCCACACGGCGCCCAGCTTCCAGGTCTTCACGCTGCCGCTGGTGCTGTAGTCGGTGATGCGGCCAGCGCCGTTGATGCTCAGTTCCCGCGCGAACGGCTTGTCCTTGAACAGCGGGATGGCGATTTCCCCAAAGGCTTCCTTCACGTTCACCCTGCCGGTCGTCAAACCGACATTGGTGTTGTTGAACCGCGTCCGACGGTTGGACGGAACGCCGCGTATGCCGGTCATATCCAGCGGAATGGCGGGGTCGGAATTGGACGTGAGGTCCAGCGCCTGTTCGCGATACTCGACACCCAGCGCCACCGCGACCGGACCCGCGGGCAAGGTGAACAGGTCGCCCTGGACCGTCAGCGTGGCGTCATCGGTCGAGTTGCGCGCGCGATAGCGCGATACGCCGAGGGTATAGTCGAGCATGGCCGTGGAGGGCGTGCCCGGCCCGAATGGGTTAAGCGGCGTGCAGCCCGGATATAGACCGGGGTTGGTCAGCGCCACCCGGCACGTGATCGTTCCATCAGGCGCACGCACCGCATCGAGCGCAGCGGCCATCTTGGGAATTTCCACCTGCCTCTGCGCGAAATTGGTGATCGACGTGCCATGGGTGAAGTCGGCCGCGACCGTCCATCCGCCGATCTTCCAGTCCAGCCCGGCGTTGAGCATATAGGCGTCGGTCTGTTCCCGCGTAGGGATCGGCCCCTGATCGGGGAATTGACGGAACAGGACGAAATTGTCGTTCGGTCCCATCAGCGACTGCACCGACGGATCGAGAAACGCATTGCCGCTAAAGATGGTGAAGCCGAGCACCGACTGGGACTGCGTATTATAGCGGGTCGTGCTGCGCGAGTAGCTGCCCTGCACATGCGCGGTCAGGTCGTCCGTCAATTCATAGGATAGATTGCCATAGCCCTGCGTCGTCGTCAGCGGGGCGATCAGCGTATTGTCGCCCCCCAGGAAATAGCCGTCGCCGCCGACATAGGTGCCCGCCGTTCCGGTCGGCGTGCCATTGGCCACGGGACGAAGCCGCCCGCCGGTCGTGAACTTCTGGTTGAGCAGGGCCGGCGGCGTGCTGGTGCCCGCGCGCACTTGCCCTTCGAAATCATTCACGTTGGAGCGCAGGTTGCCCATGTAGATGAACGGATTGGCGGCACGTCCGGCCGCCACGGGCGACCCGGGCACCGACCCTACCGCCGCATAGGCGTCGTTGCCGTAAATCCGCTCACCGCGATCGATGCCGTCATTCTCGTACCGCTCCGCCGAAAAGACCAGATGGCCGCGATCGCCGGCAAATGCGATGCCGCCGGCAAGGCCGAGGCGATAGTTGCCAAGGTCGCCGCGCGTGGAAACACCCTTCTGCGCGACGCCCTTCAACCCGACGAACTTGGTATCAAGCACATAGTTGACGACGCCGCTGACCGCATCGGAACCATAGGCCGCCGACGCGCCGGCGGTCACGACATCGACGCGCTGGATCAACAATTGGGGAATAGTGTTGCTGTCGACCGCGCCCCTGTAGGTGGTCGGCGGCACGCGCATGCCGTCGAGCAGGATGAGCACGCGGGTCGGCCCGACACCGCGCAGGTTGAGCAGATTGCCATGCTCGCCGCTGTTGCCCTGCAGGTTCGGGTTGGCGCTGGGGCTGATCGAGTTGGAAAACTGGGGCAGCTTGTTGAGGGCATCCGACAGGTTCGTGGGCGTCGCCTTTTCCAGGTCCGACACGGCCGCGACCGTAACCGGCGTAGGCTGGCTGTAACCGTCGCGCACCAGGCGCGTACCGGTCACGACGATATCGCTGATGCTGGCCTTGGCCGATGAGTCATCGCCGCTTGCGGAAGGCTGGTTGCTGGCGGGTGCCGACCCTGCCTGATTATCGCCAGTCTGCGCCAGCGCGGCATTCGCGCCGCACAGGATCATAGCGAACAGAGATACGCCACAGGCCATGCGGCCAGCGCCATGATTCGACTGCTTTTTCATACACCCCTCCATCTTGTCCTAGCATTCAGAAATTCAGAATTGCCGTGAAAATCAGTCATTTTGGTTGGCGGCATTGCGCGTCCGAAAACCAACGCAGCGGGTCCGCGACTAAAAAGGACTCGGCCAAATCATAATAAGCCGACTGGTCGGTCGTTATATAATGGCAGGGATCGTGTCAAGCGCGCGGCGAGGTTTTCCGGGCCCGGCGCTGCACCGGAGAGGACAGCCCATTCGACGGCCCCGCAAATCGACCGCGGCAGATATTTTGTTTGACGCTAGCGCGAATCGGATGGTAGTTTTTATAAACCGACTAGCCGGTCGGATTTAATATAGCAGGACGGCGACCAGGTACATGACGAACGATTCCGCTCCGAGCATCGACACGCCTCTCATCGAAACGGAACTGGCCGTGCTTGACGACGAGGGCAGGAAGGCCGCGATCCTCTGGCTCAACCGGCCCGAAGCACTGAACGCGATCAGTTGGGAGGCGATGCACGCCCTCGGGGGTGCACTGGATGCGGCAGAGCTCGACCCGTCCGTGCGCGCCATCCTGATCATCGGTCGAGGACGGGCATTCAGCGCCGGCGGCGACATCAAGGCCTATAAAAAGCTTCAGGCCGACGACACCGCCTTTACCGCTTTCGTCGACGACTATTGCCGCCTGACCGAAGGCATTGCCGATATGACGAAGCCGGTCATCGCGCTTGTGAACGGGCTATGTGCGGCGGGCGGTCTGGAATTGCTCTTGTCATGCGACTTTGCCTGGGCGGCGGAATCCGCGCGTATCGGCGACATGCACATCAATTTTGCGCAGGTCGGCGGTTCCGGCGCGATGGCGCGACTGCCCCGGCTAGTGGGCCAGGCGCGAGCGCTCGAAATGGTATTCTCAGGCGAGATGCTCGATTCAGGCCTCGCGCTGGAATGGGGCGTGGTGAACCGCGTGCTCGACCGCGGCGACCTGCTCGACACCGCCCGCCGCTTCGCCGCCGGACTGGCCGCGGGCCCGACCCGCGCCCACGCTGCGACGAAGGCGGTGGTCAAGGCGCAGTCCGACCACGGGGTGGCCGGCGCGGACGAGCGGGTGGCGCGTCTGACCTCACATCTGTT
>Ga0207674_10006472_pt1 | contig 13769 bp, 8 predicted proteins | sample KBSCornC72_FD_184303 | JGI IMG/M metagenome (GOLD analysis project Ga0207674, IMG submission 184303) | Corn rhizosphere microbial communities from Kellogg Biological Station, Michigan, USA - KBS Corn C7-2 (SPAdes) (version 2) | ecosystem: Host-associated > Plants > Roots > Rhizosphere > Soil ... | reverse complement strand
TTGGTGCAGCGCGCTCGAAGTCGCTTTTCGCGCATGGTCCTGGATTTGGGTGTGGCATCTGGCAGGGCAAGCGCTCTCCGCCGCCGCCCGCCGCGATTTGCTGCGCGCGCTGTATCAGCACGGGTATCATCTGGAACACAACCTGTCGTTCTATTTTTCGCCCAATACGCATTTGCTGGGCGAAGCGATGGTGTTGGACGCGTTGGGCCAACTGTTTCCACAGTTCCCGCGCAGCGCGCAGTGGCGCAATCTGGGAACATCCGTCGTCAGGAAGCATTTGGAGTCGCAAGTCCAAAATGACGGCAGCTACTTCGAGCAATCCACTTACTATCACGTGTACGCGCTCGATATGTTTCTAGCCCACTACCTGATTGCCGGCGGGCCCATTCCTGAAAAGGTAGCTCGCATGGCCGAGTTTTTGCACGCCCTGTTGGGCCCACAGCGCGAAATCCCGTTCCTGGGCGATGACGATGGCGGCCGCTTCTTTCATCCCTATGGATCAGGCTCGCAATACGGGCGCGCCACGCTGGCGACTTGTGCCGTGCTCTTCCAACGCCCCGAATGGGCGGGTTCGGCCGCCGATCTACAACAGCAAGCTGCGTGGTGGATCGGCGAATCCGCGCTGCGGAATGCACAGCGCGGCGCGCCTCCGGCCACCACATTCTTTCCCGATACGGGCCTGTGGATCGTTACCCACGGCGACCTCCATCTGATCGTAGACGCCGGACCCTTCGGGCGGGGTTCTGCCGGGCATAGTCATTCCGATACTTTGAGCCTCGTGCTTTGTATCGGGCAGGAAGAACTGCTGATTGACTCCGGAACCTTCAGCTATTTGGGAGACCCGGCAGCTCGCGAGCGCTTCCGGTCGAGCGCCGCCCACAACACGATTCGCTCCGCGGGGTTCGACCAGGCAACCCCCGCTGGGCCCTTTCGATGGACGGATAAGCCGGCGGTGCGCGTAATTGAACGAAAAGAGCGCGTTCTCGAAGCGGAATGCGTGGCACGAAATTTCACTCACCGGCGCCGCTTGGAATTGGGCAAGGACGGCCTGGTCATCACAGACTGCATTGAAGGTGCGCCACCGATCGAACAGTTTTGGCATTTCGGTGTGAATACGGAAATGGTATCGCCCGGAAAGTATCGCATTGGTTCCTCCGCGGAATTGGTTATCCCTGCGAACACAGATGCACGACTCGAATCGGGCTGGCGTTCGAAAGGGTATGGACGGCGGGAAGCTGCTCCTGTGCTGCGCGTGACGCTCTCGGGAGCCGGACCTTACGTGACTTGGATCTTCTTCCCATCCAAGTGATCGACCGGCCAGAAAATACGTCTGTGGCGTGCTAGAAAACAGTTTGAGGCGACGATTATGGCGCCGCCGGCAGGGTTTTAGGTTCCCCTGTCCTTACTGCGCGCCACGGCCAAGCAACACCGTTTTCGCTGTATGGAAAATGATATAAGCGTCAAGCGAAGGCGCTAGGTTTTTGATGTAATACAAGTCGTATTCCAGTTTGACGATGACATCTTCCATAGTGTCGCCATACTTATGGTTGATTTGCGCCCATCCCGTGATGCCCGGTTTGACGCACAACCGTTGGCGGTAAAACGGAACCTGCTCCTGCAGCACCTTCACGAACTCCGGCCGTTCGGGGCGCGGGCCTACTATACTCATATCGCCGCGAATGACGTTGAATAATTGCGGCAATTCATCCAGCCTCAGCTTCCGCAGCCAGCGACCCACAGGAGTAACGCGTGGATCGTTCTTGCTAGCCCACACCGGCCCACTTTGGGCTTCCGCGTCCACCCTCATGGAGCGAAATTTGTATAAACTAAACGGAATCCCGAACTTGCCTGACCGGGTTTGCCGGTAGAGGATCGGCCCTTTGGAGGATAGACGCACCGCTATTGCCACTACCAACATAATCGGTAAAGTCATCACAGCTCCGACCAGGGCAATAACCGTCGAGTATGCCGTCTGCACCGAAACCATCACTGGGCGCGGACCCAAATCGACCGAGAAGACCAATTGCGACGGCCGAAGCTCCCGAACCGAGACACGGTGAAATATGGTTTCGTAAGTTGCGGCTGCGTCCTCGATTTGGATACCCGCAAAGCGTAAATCCACCAATTGTTGAATGGGAAGCGCGCTTCGTCGCTCGATCATGCCGACCACGATGCAGTCTGGATGATTTTCGTCGACCACAGTGCTTACCTGGTCGGCCACGCCTAGCCAGCGCACACCGTCGGGGGGCGCTGTCGTCTTGTCAAAGTCCATGACGCCCATGGGGGTCATTCCAAGCTCCGGGCGGTTTTGCAGGGTCTGGATAATTTGGAGTACAGATGGAGAGGTCCCCAGAAACAGAAGTTTTCGCGCGCCCTTGCGAGCTCGCATCGCCTCCGTAAATCCGATCCGCCACAATGGTCCAGCGACTAGGACTAGCGAGCTGCCGTAGACCATGACACGACGGTTAAGAGTGATATCCCACCGGGCATAAGCCAGAAGCGCCTGTAGCAGAAATGTCACGCCCAAAACTAGGCAAAACTGTTCCACCAGAACCGTGCGGGAGGCGATTCGGTATTGCTCGTATAGATCTTGGAAGTACACGCCTCCCAGGATCGTCAACGTTGCGAGAGCGATGCGCCACCAACCGCCCTCCTCCCAGAAGTAGATTGCGGAAGCTTGGTCCAGCGTCACAAACGCGGCGAGTACATAGCAGGCGGTGATGAGGAGGGCTTCCGATAAAAAGAGTGCCACCCCACTGGTTGGGAACGAAACACGAAAGAGCCTAATCATGAGTGCGAGCGGCGGCTTATACTACGACAGCTAACGCTATCTTATATCTTATCGGTCATTCAGAGCCGGGACTTCAGACGGGTGGCCCTCAGGGTACCTAACCGATGCATGCGATCTACTTCACATCCAACTGATCGAACAAGAACGAAAACACGTCAGCGTCCTGCTCGATGCGCTCGTTCAACGCGGTGCCGATTCCGTGCCCTGAGGTGGAACTGGTACGCAACAGGATCGGCCGTTCCGAATGCGTAGCCGCCTGCAGGCGCGCAGTCATTTTGCGCGAGTTCATCGGGTCCACGCGGCCGTCGTTAGCGCCAGTCAGAAACAGAACCGATGGGTAGTCCGTGCCATCCTTCACGTGATGGTACGGCGAGTAAGCGTAGAGCGCTTGGAACTGGTCCTTCTCTTTGACAGTGCCGAATTCGGTCACGTTGAAAACGCCATTAGGGAAAGTCTCGACGCGCAACATGTCGTAAATGCCGACATGCGATACCACAGTGCGAAAGAGCTCAGGCCGCTGCGTCAGCGCGGCCCCCATCAGCAAACCGCCGTTGCTGCCACCTTCGATGGCTAGCTTCTCGGCACTGGTGTACTTAGTCTTGATCAGCGATTCAGCGCAGGCAATGAAGTCGTCAAAAACATTCTGCTTGCTGGTGAGACGCCCCTGTTCGTGCCAGGTCTCGCCGAACTCCGCTCCGCCCCGCAGGTTGGCCACCACCCACACGCCCCCGTGATCCAGCCACAACCGGCGGCGCACCGAAAAATTGGGCCGTTGGCTGATCCCGTAGCCGCCATAAGCAGTGAGCAGTGTCGGATTCTTGCCGTCGAGCTTAGTGCCCTTGCGCCGCAGAATGGTCATCGGCACACGAGTGCCGTCTTTCGAGATCGCCGTCTGGCGGATGACTTCAATGTCATTGAAATCCGCCGGCGCCGTCTGGAACAGGGCCGTCTTCTTGACCTGCCCATTCGCCGGATCGTAGCGATACCAAGCCGAAGGCTCGACGTAACTTTCGTTTTGGAATAGCAGTTGGTTGCCGCTCAGAGCCACCAGTTGGCCCACTGACGACACCTGCGGGATGTCGATAGGTTTGTCTGCCTTACCCGTTTCCACATCAAAAAGTTTCACCGGCCCCCCAGCCATGTAGCGCACATATAAATGCGACCCTGCCTGCACGAATCCATCGATCGAAGAACGTGTGGCCGTCAGAATCGTTTTCGCGTTGGCGACCGAGAAAGCCGGCGGCGAGAGCGCCAGCAGCTTTCCCATGGGAGCATCCTTGCGCGACAAAAGATACAGCGTCCCGTCGGGCCCAAAGACTTCCTGCGACGTGTGGTCGGCGAAGCGCGTGATCTGGTGCCACTGGCCATCGGGCAAGAGCATAAAGTGCAAGAACTCGCCGCCATCGCCATTAGCCACGCGTGCGAGCAAGTACTTGCAGTCATCGGAAGATCGCAACTCGACTTCGGCGATGCGCGGGAATTGTTTACCGGCCGCGTAATCGTCTTGCGCGGTAGCCGTGCCCAGGCGGTGAAAGTAAACCTGCTGGTAGAAATTCAAGTCGGCCGCAGGCCGCTCGCCTGCGCGCGGATAGCGCGTGTACCAGAAACCAGTGGCATCGCGATTCCAAGCCACGCTGCCGCCAGCCGTAGCGCCGTTGACGCGCGGAACCAAATCGGAGCGTTGGGTGCCCGTCGCGACTTCAAACACCGAAACCGAGCCGTCTTCCGTGCCTCCTTTCGAAAGCGAGACAGCGACCAGCTTGCCATCGAGCGAAGGCTCATAGAAGTCAATGGTGGTGGACCCGCTAGGGTCAAGCAGATTAGGATCGACCACGGTGCGCGCGGAAGCGGGATCGTCAGGCGACGCGAGCGCGACCAGGAAAGCCTGCCGCTTCGGCGGCTGCGTCTTAAGGGCGAAGAGCACGCCGCCTCGCGAAATGAGCGCAGAAAAGCGAATCGATGAGCTGCTGTTCAGTTGATTGAGGCGCTCGACCAGCGGCGCCCGGTTCGCCAGGCGATCCAGATACGCGCGGGTACGGGCGTTTTCCTGATCGCTCCACTTGCGGACGTCCGCATCAACGGATGGTTCCAACCAGCGGTAGTCATCGACCACTTGCACACCCTGGTATTCGTCCGTAACGGGCTTCTTAGGCGTTTGCGGAATCGCCGGCAGCTCATCGGCAGCGATACACAGCATAGCGCCAGCCAGAAATAATGCAAGAGAACGACACCGCATAAGAAGGCTTATCCTCGCTGGTAGAATTCGCGGATCAACCCCGCCACCGTGGTGATCTCCTCTTCGGTCAGTTCGGCAAATATCGGCAGCGCGAGAACGTCTTTGGCGAGTTGCTCGCTCACAGGGAAATCCCCCGTTTTATATCCGTAACTCGCCAGCGCCGGTTGCAGGTGTAGAGGAAGAGGGTAGTAAATCTCGGTGCCGACGCCGGACTCGGCCAAAGAGGCGCGCAACTCATCCCGCCGCTGGCAGCGGATCACGAATTGATTAAAGACATGGTTAGTCTGATACGGCTCCGCGGCGGGCGTGATCACCACGCTCGACAGCGCCTCGCGGTAAATCGCGGCGTTCCGTTGGCGCGCGCCATTCCAGTCATTGAGATGATCCAGTTTGACGTCCAGCACAGCGGCTTGCAGCGCATCCAACCGCGAATTCATGCCGGGCCACTGGTGGACATACTTCTCGAACGATCCATGAATGCGCAGCGCCTTCAATTTGCGCGCCAGTTCTTCGTCGTTGGTAGTGAGCATGCCGCCATCGCCAAACCCACCCAAGTTTTTGGTGGGGAAAAAACTGAAACAGCCCAGGGTTCCGATGTTGCCTGCACGCTTACCCTGCCATTCCGCACCGACCGCTTGCGCCGCGTCTTCAATCACCGGAATGCCGCGATCCCTTATGGGGCCCATGTCCGCACAGCCCCCATAGAGGTGCACCGGCAGAATCGCCTTGACACGCGGATGTTTCGCAAGCGCCTGATCGAGTTGGCGGACATCCATATTGAACGTGCCAGGATCTACATCTACAAACACCGGCCGCGCACCCGAGCTCATGATGGCCCCGGCCGTGGCAAAAAACGTGAAAGGGACGGTTAGAACCTCATCGCCGGGCCCAATGTCCAGCGCCATCAAGGCTAGCTCCAAAGCATCGGTGCCAGAGGCGCAGCCAATCGCAAACCGCGCCTCGCAATATTCGGCGAAGCGCTGCTCGAATCGCTCGACGCCAGCCCCCAGGATGAAACGCTGCGATTCGATCACACGCGTGATCGCTGCCTGGATCGGTTCGCGCAAAGGCTGGTATTGGCGCATCAGATCGAGCAAAGGGATGGCGCGGAGGCCAGCTTTGGTTGCCATCCCTCCAGTCTAATCCGTGTAGCGGCCCTGCAACCAATTCCAGCGGATGCGCAGCAAGTCGGCAAACGACGCGATTCCTTGCATCATGCCGACTTTGGTTCCTTCCACATTATTCCAGCGGACCGGGACTTCAATCGTAGGAATCCCTAGCGTGTGCGCAACAAACAAATCTTCCACATCGAAACTGAAGCCGTCCAATCGTTGCAGCGGAAACACGCGGCGCGCAGCGTCGCGGCGAAAGAGTTTGAAGCCGCACTGCGTGTCGGCGAAGGGAAGGCCGGTAAGCAATCGCATGATGCGGTTAAAGAGAATGCCGGACATCTCGCGCCACTGGCTTTGGTGCACGCCGATGAGCGATCGGTCGAGCGCTCGGGAGCCGATGACAATCGCGGCGCTCTTCTCCTGGGCAGCGGCGAGAAGCTTGGGAAGTTCGTCGATCGGCGCGGAAAGATCGGCGTCGGAGAATAGAATCCAATCTCCTTTCGCCTGCAGCATTCCGTGACGGATAGCGAAGCCCTTACCGCGGTTGCCGGGATTTTGCATCAGCACCAGGCGAGGCTCCCTGGCGGCGCGGCTTTCCATCACGGCCGCGGTCGAGTCGGTGGAACCGTCGTCGACAACCAGCACCTCGGCATCGCGATAGGGAGAAGCGTCCAGCCAGTTGAAAACTACGTCGAGGGTCGCGGGGAGACGGCGCTCTTCGTTATACGCGGGGATGACGATCGAGAGCGTCAACGGTCCATTATAGCGGGCCGCTCACGCTATAGTGGCAACAGCATAAGACATGGACCGGCTCCCTTTTCGCGCCACGCCGCTGGCCTCACCCTACGAAGGAATTGGCAAACTGCCGGTGGTAATCCTGCTGGACAACGTGCGCAGCATGTACAACGTCGGATCGTTCTTTCGTACCGCAGACGCGGCAGCCGCCGAAAAACTTCTGCTGACCGGAATCACTGCTTGTCCTCCCCAGCCAGCAATTCGCAAGACCGCGCTCGGCGCTGAAGAAACGGTCCGTTGGGAACACGCACCCGATCCGCTGCCGCTGCTCGACCAGCTCCGTGAACAGAATTACGAGATTGCCGCCATCGAAACCACGCCGCACGCAGTGGACTTGTTCGAATGGCAACCCGCCTTCCCGGTGTGCATTGTTTTCGGACACGAGGTCGACGGCATCCGCCCGGAAGTAGGCGCACGCTGCGACATGCACATCCGCATTCCCATGCTGGGCAGTAAACACTCCCTGAACGTGGCGACGGCAGGAGGTGTGGTGTTATTTGAATTGCTGCGCAAGTACCAGGCGAGACGGGGGACACTAGCGTAGTGGAGCGCTACACGCAAGGCATGCTGATTACCGCAAACGCACGCCTGAGCCGCCAGTTCCGTCGCGATTACGACAGCGCTCGCCGCCGGCAAGACCTTCGAATCTGGGAGACCCCGGATATCCTTCCCCGCGCCGCCTGGCTCGCGCGCGCCTGGCAGGAGTGCGCGTATCGCGATCCGTTCCACACCCCGGTTTTACTGAGTTCCCTACAGGAAGAAGCTCTGTGGGAACAAGCCGTCGCGGCATCGGCTGGCGCCAGCGTTCTGCTGGATCTGCCGGCTACCGTCTCGGCGGCCGCGCAGGCGTGGAATTTAATACGAGCCTGGGAAGCGCGCTGCGACGTCGCGGAGTTTCGTGGCCTCCGCGATACCGAAGAATTCCTGGAATGGATGCTGGCCGTGGAGCGTAAGCTCCACGGCAACGATTGGATCACGGAAAGCCAGCTTCCGCGCGCCCTGTTCGATCGGGTCACTGCCGGAACACTCACTCCCGGCCCTCTCTTTTATGCTGGTTTCGACGAACTCACGCCCGCCGACCGGCGTCTATTCGAAGCTTGCCACGCCCAACCTTGGCGCGCGGCGTCCGTCCCGACCACGGCACAACACTATCGCATTGGGCTTCGCGATTCCTCCGAAGAATTAATCCAAGCCGCAGCCTGGGCGCGGCGGAAGCTTGAAACGCAGCCGGACGCGCATATCGGAATCGTGGCTCGCGGTCTCGCTGGGTTGTCGGCAGCGGCCGAGCATATTTTCGACGACACCTTCCATCCCGGTCTGGACTTCGCGCGACCCGACTCCGCCGCAGCGTTCCACATCTCCGCCGGTGTGCCATCCGCCGACGTGCCCATCATCGCCGCGGCATTGCTCGCTCTGGGGATCGAATCCGGACTGCAGATCGGCGAAGCGGGAATGCTGTTGCGATCGCCATTCCTGCGCCTAGATAAATGGCCCGCCTCCAAGCTCTACTCTGAACTTCGCCGCCAAGGCCTCGATAAAATTTCTTTCGAAGTCGAAGCAGTGCGCCGCGTATTTCCCGACATGGCAAAGACAGCCGGTGAATTACGGGAACGCCAGCACCCCAGCGAATGGTGCGCCGCGTTCTCCAAACTGCTGCGCCACGCGGGTTGGCCCGGCGACCGTTCCCTCTCCCCGGTTGAGCACCAAACGGTAGAGCATTGGAAAAACCTTCTATCCGAACTCGCGTCGCTCGACGCAGTACTGCCCCGTATCACCTACAACCAGGCCCTCCAGCGCTTGCGAAGCATCGCCCATGATCAGCGCTTCGCGCCCCGCGACGACGGTGCGCCGGTGCAGATCATGGATATGCTCGAAGCCGCCGGATCGCAATTCGATGCGCTCTGGATTGCGGGCCTGCACGGAGGCGCGTGGCCGGGCGTTACACGTCCCAATCCTTTTCTCCCTTTGTCTCTCCAGCGCCAGTCTGGAATGCCGCACAGCTCACCAGAGCGGGAGCTCGATTACGCGCGCCGCGTCACCGCGCGTCTCCTAGATTCAGCGCCTGAAGTGGTCTGCAGTTATCCACTATTTTCAGGCGAGGAAAAGCTTCGCGTAAGCCCGCTGATCGAAGCGCTCCCGGAGGTCGCGGACCTCGGAGCAGTGTTTGAAACGTCCTTGCGTAGAATTTTCTCAGCCGCGGTCCCCTTGGATGAGCAACCGGCGGGACAAGGGCCGCCCGTCTTACCCAGCACCCCGCAGCGCGGCGGAATGAGTGTTTTGGCGGATCAGGCCGCGTGCCCCTTCCGGGCCTTTGCAAAATATCGCCTGGGCGCCCGCGAGATGGATGCGGCGGATATCGGCATCTCGCCCTCGGAGCGCGGCAATGTGGCGCACGAAGCTCTGGAATATTTCTGGCGGGACATTGGATCGCAACACGAACTGCTAGCGCGGACTCCACAGGAGATCGACGCCGTCATCGAGCGTTCCGTCAGCGCGGCGCTCGACAGCCGCCTGAGCCGGCGCCATAGGAATGCCTCGCTCGAACGTTCGCGCGCCCTGGAGCAACAGCGCCTTCACGATCTGCTCACCGAATGGCTGGAGCTCGAACGACGAAGGCAGGATTTCACGGTGCTGGAGAGAGAAGAGCAGCGCAGTGTGGACGTCGGCGGCCTCACGCTCCAAATCAAGGCCGATCGCCTCGATCGCTTGGCCGACGGCACCCACGCGATCCTGGATTACAAAACGTCTGACAAGCAGGGCGTCAAAGGCTGGGAAGGCGACCGGCCCAACGCTCCGCAATTGATGCTCTACGCCACCAAGAGCCAACATGTGATTTCATCCGTTCAATTCGCTTTTTTGGTGCCCGGCGCAACCGGCCTGGACGGTTATCAAGGCCAGGAATTGGAGCAGCGGCTGCCGGAGTGGCGCACCGTAGTGGAAAACCTTGGCGCCAGCTTTGTTCGCGGCAACGCCGCCGTCGATCCCAAGTACGGCGCGAAGTCTTGCGAGTTCTGTGAGCTCCATTCCCTGTGCCGCATCGCCGACGTCCGCCCCTTCCCTGCCCCGGAGGACGAAGCCGGTGAGTAGCCCCATAGTCCTGCACGAGCTCGACGAACCACAGCGTAAGGAGGCCCTCGATCCCACCCGTTCGTTCACGGTGCGTGCGCCCGCGGGCTCCGGCAAAACCGAGTTGCTGATCCAGCGCTACCTGCGGTTGCTGGCCGTGGTCAACAAACCAGAGTCGATCGTCGCCATCACCTTCACACGCAAAGCCGCCGGTGAAATGCTGGACCGCATTCTCGCCGCCCTGCGCGACGCCAAGCAAGAGACGCCGGTTGAGAAGCCGCACCTGCAAACCACGCGCCAATTGGCGCTCGCAGTCCTCGAACGCGATCGCGAACTCGCCTGGGAACTACTCGACCACCCCGGCCGCCTGCGCGTGCAAACCATCGACTCCCTATGCATGTCGATCACCGGTGAAATGCCGTGGCTCGCACGCCTGGGCGGCATGCCGCGCGTTGAAGAGGACGCCCGCCAATTGTATGAGGAAGCCGCCCACCTAAGCCTGCTCGACGGCAGTCCCGCCTTTCAACAGGCATTGACCACCCTGCTGCGTCACCTGGATAACAACACAACACATGCGCGCGAATTGATCGCCAGCATGCTGGCCAAGCGCGATCAGTGGATGAAACTGATGCTCGCCGACGACTACCAAGCGCGCCAGGATCTAGAGCAGGCGTTGGCGGACACGGTCATCGATGGTCTAGCCGCGGTCGAAGGTTTGGTTCCCCATGACCAGCGCGAAACCTGGATGAATTTAACGCGCTTTACTTCCAAACTGGATTTTGCGAAGTGGCCGGGCATAGCAACGGTGGATGTCGGCGTCTGGAGGAGGCTGGCGGGCGTGGTACTCACCGGCGGCGCCGATTGGCGCAAGCGCAAGGGCCTCACAGTGAAGTGTGGCTTTCCGCCCGGCAGCGATGTCCAGAAAAATCGCTGTACGGATCTGATCGCCGTGCTGGAGCAACGCGAAGGTTTGCGGGACGCGCTCGCACGGCTCCGCCGCCTCCCGCCGCCGCGCTACACGGACGAACAGTGGGACGTCCTGCGTGCGTTACTGCGAACGCTGAAACTTGCCGTAGCACAGCTCCAAATGGTATTTCGCGCGGAGCGTGTGATCGACTTCATGGAACTGGGCATCGCGGCGCGCGACGCCCTGGGGCAGATCGACAACCCCACCGAAGTCGCCTACCGCATCGACTCGCGCATCGAGCATCTGCTGGTTGACGAGTTCCAGGACACGTCGCGCGCTCAATTTGAGCTACTCCAGCAACTGACCGGCGGATGGCAGCCCTGTGACGGCCGCACGCTGTTTCTGGTCGGCGATCCGATGCAATCGATCTACCGCTTCCGCCAGGCCGAGGTTGGCTTGTTCGGCGAGGTGGAACGCAAGGGCATCGGCGATTTGAGCTTGGAACCCTTGCACCTCCGTTTGAACCGCCGTTCGGGCCCGGCCATTGTCGAGCGCGTGAATGCCCTGTTCACGGACAGTTTCCCGAAAACCGTCGACGACCAGACGGGCGCCGTACCCTATACCGATTCGCAGGCCGCGCAGACCGGCGACGGCGACGTAGTCACGCTGGACGGGTTCGTCGAAGGCGAGGATCAACTCGAAGCCTCCTGCGTGATTCGCCGCATCGACGAAGCGCGCCGCGAAGATCCTAATGGGTCGATTGCGATCCTGGTACGCGCCCGCTCGCATTTGTTCGCCATCACGGGTGCTTTGAAAACCGCCGCGCTCCCGTTCAGCGCTGTGGATATCGACTCGCTCGCCGAACGTTCGGTAGTGCGCGATCTACTCGCCCTCACCCGCGCCCTGCTGAATCCAGCCGACCGCGTTGCCTGGCTGTCGATTCTGCGCGCACCGTGGTGCGGACTCACGCTCGCCGATCTGGAAGCGCTCGTGCGCGAGCGCCTCTCGACTGGCGTCTGGGAGTGCCTGCAGGACGTGCACGCCCTAAGTGACGACGGCCAGGCGCGCGCCACTCGCCTGCGTGACATCGTGCAAGCAGCGTTTGCCGAGCAAGGCCGCTGGCCCCTGCGCCGCTGGGTGGAGCTCGTCTGGATGAAGCTAGGGGGCCCCGCGTGCCTCGACGGCGAAAGCGCGCTGCAAGATGCCAAGGCCTATTTCGATCTCCTCGAAGCATCGCAATCCGGCGCCGACCTGCGCGACTTCGACCGCTTCGAGAATCGCGTCGCCGAACTCTACGCCCAGCCCGAGAACCCAGCGAGCGCGGGCCTGCAAGTGATGACTATTCACAAAGCCAAGGGCCTGGAGTTCGACACCGTCATCGTGCCCGGCCTCGGCCGGCACTCAAAACTGGAAGATAAGCCACTGATTCTGTTTCACGAATGGAGAGAAGGCGACCATTTCGAATGCCTGATGGCGCCCATTGACGAAACGCGCGCCGAGCCCGACGCTCTCTACCGGTACTTACGGGATATCGAAAGGCAGAAGGACAAATGGGAGCGCGCACGTCAACTGTACGTTGCAGCCACGCGTGCCAAGAAGCGACTTCATCTGATGGGGCACGCCCGCCTGGACAGAACCGGAGAGCCCAAGCCCGCGTCGGATTCCATGCTCGCCGATTTATGGCCCGCCCTCTCCATTGAGGAGGTCGACCGCTTCCGGCGCAACACCGCCATCGCGCCCGTCGCCGCACAGCCGCCGGAAAGCGTCCTGCGCCGTCTGCCCGATTCTTGGCATCTGCCGCACTTGCCCACGCCCGTCGAATGGCAAAGCGCTGCAGCTCCCTATGCGGAACCGCACGAGCCTACTTTCGAATGGGTAGGTGAGAGCCTGCGCCACGCCGGCACAGTGGTCCACGCTTTTCTGCAACGCATGCCTAACGTCGATGCAGAGCCCCCGGATGCGGCTGTGATCCGACGATCCCTCACACACGCAGGCGTATCGCCACTCGATCTCGAAGCCACCGCGCAGCGGGTTCGCCAAGCACTTGCCCGCATCCGCACCAGCCGCCGCGGCCGCTGGATTCTCGAGCCGCATGAAGACTCGCACACCGAATATGCAGTCACAGGCGTGGTCAATGGCGAAGTCGTGCGCGGTCTCGTGGATCGAACTTTCATCGACGCCGGCATCCGCTGGATCATCGATTTCAAGACCAGCGCGCACGAGGGAGGAAATCTGGAGGCATTCCTCGATGAACAGCAGCGCCGTTACAGCGATCAAATGGAGCGCTACGCAAGAATTCTGACAGCACTGGGGACCCCGGTAAAGGTGGGCCTCTACTTCCCGCTATTAGATGAGTGGCGCGAATGGAGCCCGAAGAAACCTAAGCTTTCTTCTTCTTAGCTTTCGCTTTTACTTCTGGCTCCGCAGGCGCTTCAATAGGGTCGGGCAAAGCCACTTCCGCCGGAGCGATCCCAGCCAGCACAGCGTTGAACAATTCCTTCTGCTTGGCCAGTTCCTTCTTTGACGGCGGCGCCTGCTCGTTGCGGAAATCGTGGTCGGCGTAACAGCTCCGGCAGCGCACCTTGGCCGCCTTGGCGTCTACCATCGAGACAATCGAGTGGTTGGTAAGCCGGCGGCATTTCACGCAATAATCGTCGATTTCGTCGCCGAGCCGGAGCTCCCACATGCCCGTGAGTATACCAGCGGCGTGGCCACTTGCGTTAGTCTGGCAGGGTGCTCCATCGCTTGACGACACCCGCAAAAATCCAGCAATTTCTGGATAACGAGATCGCTTATAACCAGGAACCCGCCGGCGCCACTTGCTACTCACCCCGCATGGTTCTGCGCGAGCGCGTGGCGCAT
>Ga0207674_10006471_pt1 | contig 13770 bp, 13 predicted proteins | sample KBSCornC72_FD_184303 | JGI IMG/M metagenome (GOLD analysis project Ga0207674, IMG submission 184303) | Corn rhizosphere microbial communities from Kellogg Biological Station, Michigan, USA - KBS Corn C7-2 (SPAdes) (version 2) | ecosystem: Host-associated > Plants > Roots > Rhizosphere > Soil ... | reverse complement strand
GGATCGTGATTTTGACTTCCAACCTCGGACTGTCGTCGGGCGATCTCAGTGACCCGACGGTGTTAGTTGTCGAAGCGGGCGGCGTTAGCTTACCGGTTGAGAGCGTCGGCTCAATTGGAATTCCCAACCTCGGCAGTTCCTACATCATCGTCCGACTTCCCGACAACGTACCCACCGGACTCGTGGAGCTCAGAGTCAAGCTGCATGGCGTCGCCAGTGACCCGAAGATGCTCAACATCTCACCATAGCTATCCACAGATTGCACAGATTGTTTTAAAGAATCTGCGTAATCTGTGGATGTTAATAAACTGGGAGCCAGTCGCGTTTATTCTCCAGTGACCATGGAGAACCCTCTGATTGAAACCCGCGATTTGACTCGCCGCTTCGGACTACAACTCGCCGTCGACTCGCTGAACTTGTCCGTTCCGGCAACCGGTGTCTACGGCTTTCTTGGACCAAACGGGGCCGGTAAGACTACAGCGATCCGCATGCTGCTCGGTCTGATTCGACCAAACGCGGGCGAAGTTCGTCTGTTTGGACAATCGCTGCTCGCGAATCGTCATTCGTTGATGCGGCGTGTCGGAGCCCTCGTTGAGACACCCTCGCTTTATCCACACCTGACCGGCAGAGAGAACCTCGAAGTTACGCGTCGTTTACTTGGCGCTCCACGCGAGCTTGTCGATGATGCACTTGGGATCGTGCGACTTACGAAGGACGCGAACCGGCGTGTACGCGAATACTCGCTCGGCATGCGTCAGCGCGCCGGCCTCGCACTCGCGCTGCTCAACAAACCCGACCTGCTAATTCTGGATGAACCAACGAACGGATTAGACCCTGCCGGTATTCACGAAATGCGCGATCTGATTCGACGCTTGCCGGGCGAATCCGGTCTCACGGTTTTTCTTTCGAGCCACCTGTTGAGTGAAGTGGAACAGATTGCGAGTCATATCGGAATCATTCATGAAGGCCGCCTCTTGTTCCAGGGCACGCTCGCAGAACTTCAGGCAAAGCAGCAATCGGAGCTCATGGTGGGAGTGAAACAACTCGATCAGGCGATCGAATGTTTGACTCGTGCCGGCTGGAGTGTGCAGAAGCGTGCCGAAGAGATGCTTACCGTCTCGGCGCGTTCAGCGGATGATGCTGTGCGGATAAACAGCTTGCTAGTCGATCATCGTCTCGACGTCTTCCACCTTGCGCTCGCACAAGTCTCGCTCGAAGACATCTTCCTGACTCTAACACGTGAGAGGACTGCCTGATGTCATTGTTGAGAGCGCTACACGCAGAGGTTCTGAAACTGAAACGCACGCTTGCTTTCCGCGTGGTCTTTGTTTTGCCGTTGCTGGTGGCGCTGCTTCAGTTCTTCATCATCTGGCGCACAAAAAAGTTTCCCACTGCGTTCGATCTATGGCACACAATCGGCACCAACTCACTCCAGATTTGGGCCGTGTTCATGATGCCGCTGCTGATCGCACTTGAGACGGCGCTACTCAACGGCATCGAACATAGCGACCGCCAATGGAAACACATCTTCGCGCTGCCCGTGCCGCGTCACGCTGTGTACGTCTCGAAGGTCGTCGTGGCCCAGGTGCTGATCCTCATCAGCACAGCGATTCTTTCGCTGCTCACTATAGTCGTCGGCATCATTGCCACTCACTTGCGTCCTGAACTGGCAAACGTCGGACCGATTCCGTTTGGCTGGTTTGCAAAGTACACGGTGCTGGTTTGGGCAGCTAGTTGGCTGATCATCGCGATTCACACGTGGATCAGTACGCGCTGGGCCGGGTTTCCGATTCCACTCGGCGCCGGTATCGGTGGGACTTTCTTTGCGCTCTTCGCTGCGAGCGCGTGGCTCGGCAAATATTATCCGTGGTTGTTGCCGATGAATCTCTTCGTCGATGGCCGGTTTGAAGCTGCCCTCGTGCTGGGCATCGCCGGCGGCCTCGTCGCAACACTCGTCGGTTGCCTCGAGTTTGTGCGCCGCGATGTAATCTAACCAACAAAATCGGTCCTATTGGTCCAATGGTTCCTATTCGCTATCGCAGCTTCTGGTTCATCGACGATCGTCTGACCTGGTATTGCAGCTCAGGAATCGTTTGTACGGTTACTCCGGGAGCGACGGCGCCAAAGGTACCGGTCCAACTTTCCAGAAAGTATACGGTGAGTCCGGGGTTGTTACACGCATCTGAAGTGTTCGTGCCGGACTTGTGATTAGTTTGCAAGAAAACGCCGTGCGCTCCTCGTGGAAGATTCAGCGGCTCGTGTCTTTTTGCTGGTTAATCGCGTCAACTGATCTGGCTTGACGATCCCGATCCCAACTCTGTGCAACACCTTCAGACCAAGCGCGACCGCGGGCCACCACATCGGCAGTGGAACTGCGCGGTAATACTTGCTGATGCGCATTGCCAGATCGACTCCACTTAGATCTTCGGGGCCGCACATCGTTTCAATTCTTAGCCCCTTATCGTGTTGTTGGATCAGTTCGGCAGCGAGCGTCGTGAAGTCTTCAACATGCATCGGCGCAAAGAGAAGATTAGCCTCGCCGAAGAGTGCCGGAATAACTCGCCATGTACGTCCGGTCGCTAACATGCGATCGATTCCTTCGTTGCTCTCAGCGCCGTAAATTTCGGCCGGACGAATGATCAGCAAACTCTCCCAGTCTAACTTCTGAAGTTCCTGCTCGGCCGCAAGCTTCGATTCGCCGTACGCCCCACTACCACGCGACGCACAACGCGTGCTGATGTACACGAAACGACGACAACCATTTCGGCGCACCGCTTCGGCGAGTCGAACTGTTCCTTCGAGATTGATCTTCCAGTATTGCTGTTCGTCGGAGGCGTGAGTTACTCCGGCAAAGTGAATGACGAGATCAAAATGAGTGCTTTCGCTTAGACCGGATTCGAGGTCCAAATCGATCACGTGCAATCTCGGATCGACAATCGGAATCTCTTTCCGGTGACGGCCGCACCAAAGTTCCCAGTCGCTATTCAAAAGCAACTGTTTCAGCACTCCAACTGCGAGTGGCGACGACGCACCGGTAACGAGGGTTTGCATGATGTTCGGTTAAGAGTCCCGTCGTTGCGGCCAGATTGGAATACGTAATAACATCGTCGCGTGAGCGAGCCCCATTTTTCACTTGTAGTACTGTGTTACCGAAGCGGGAAGAATATCATTCCATTCGTTGAACGTTTGCAGCAAACGTTGTCGCGATGCAATTTTTCCTGGGAGCTCGTGCTCGTCGGAAATTATATCGAAGGAAGCGACGACGAAACTCCTCAGGTAGTTACAAAACTAGCCGAAGGATCAGAGAACATCCGCACGGTAATTCGTCCCAAGCAGGGCATGATGGGTTGGGACATGCGAATGGGTCTCGACGCCGCGCGCGGCACGTACATCGGCGTCATCGACGGTGACGGGCAGTTCCCTCCCGAGTCGATAATCGCCTGTCTTCTGAAGTGTGAGCTCGAAGATCTCGATCTGGCGAAGACGTATCGCGTGATACGCGATGACGGTTTGTATCGACGCTTCATCTCAGCGGTGTACAACGGAATTTTCAGTCTGCTTTTCGGGTTCAAAGTCCGCGACGTCAACTCCAAACCTAAAATCATTCGGCGCGAAAAATACGAACTGCTACACCTCGCATCGGATGATTGGTTTGCGGATGCGGAGATAATGATCCGTGCCCGCGAACTCGGCCTCAAGATTGGCGAAACACCGGTTCATTTCAAGAGCAACGACACGAGGGGTTCCTTCGTAAAGCCGAAAGCCATCCTCGAGTTCAGCGTGAATCTCTTGAGGTACCGATTCTCACAAAAGCAGAGCCGATACCTGGACCGGGTCAGTACCACCTCGCGGTAGCGGGGGTACGCCATAGGCCCCTCACGTTCCGATTTTTTTGGCGATACAGATCGCCGAAACGCCAAAAGGAATTCTCCCGCGTTCAAAAACAAAACGCTCGGCAGCAAATAAACGCGCGAACGTTCCATTCAGCGGCGCAATGTTTATCCCGTATTCAGTATCCGCGCGCAACCTCAACCAGCGCATTACGGAACGCACCACCAGCGTCGGCACAAAGAAGCTGATGTTTGCGTAGCTGGACCACTCGACAGCAAACCCTGCTGCTTCAACTGCCTTCAGCAAACCCGGCAACGTGTAACGGCGACGGTGGTTGCTCACATCATCCTGAACACCCCAAAGAAACATGAACGCCGGCACAAACAACAACACACGTCCGTCCGGACGTAAGACTCTTCGCATCTCTCGCAGTCCGGCAACGTCGTCGTCAAGATGTTCGACGACGTCGAGTGCCGTCACTAGTTCAAAAGAATCATCTTCGTATGGCAGCTGCTCCGCGGCGCCAAGCTTCACTGAGTCCAAACCGCCCTGGCGACAGAACTCGACAGCTTGCGGCGAAATGTCCACGCCTTCTGTCTTGCCGAAGTCTGCGAGCATCTTGAGATTCGCTCCCGTTCCACAGCCAACATCGAGAATGCTCGGATGCGGGTTGTTCAGCGTCGCGCAAACTCTCTCTACCAGTGACTGAATAATTTGCCGCCGACCAACATACCACCAGTGAGTCTCCTCAACCCTATAGAGGATCGGATAGTGATGCGATTGCATCTCTTTTGGCAGGTCAACGGCCACAATGTTGTTCATGCTTGCATGCAATCTAACAAAGTGGGCTTTTCTCTTCCAAGCGCGCTCGTAGCAGAGTATGGTCTCCGCACTGGTTGTGGATATTGATCCGGAGTTGCGAAAAAGCTTCGGCCGCTGCGGATGGACTCGGGAGTGCTGGTCGCTGCGCGCGCAATCAACTCGAATGTTGACGTTGCGTTGGAAGCGGGCGATGTCATTCACACGATGAATGGGACGCAGTGAGAACTTTTGAAGCGGTCCGAGCGGCGTTGAATCACACGAACGCAAACAGTCCCGTGGTCCTCCAGATCGAGCGCTCCGGAAAATTAATGTTCATCGCCCTCAAACTCGACAACCCTAATTAACCTCGGAACGTACTGTAGGGGCGGCCCTCCGTGGCCGCCCTCGGTTGGAATCGTGTTCGCAAAACTCGAGACCAATGGTTCTTGAATTCCGTGTGCAAACCAAGGGCGGCCACGGAGGGGCGCCCCTACAGTACGTTCGATGACGCCAGATTATTTATCTACTCGTGAAGCAGACGCGGTTGTAGTTTGAGGTGATGCGAAACGTTTCTTCCTCATATCTCAACTTAAGGCCACGCAGCATCAATCGCAGCAATCACAGCCTCAGGTTGTGTTTGCGGAAGTTGATGACCCGTATCTGGTAACACGACTAGCCTCGAGTTCCTAATCGCTTTTTGCAGCGGATACGCATGTTCGTTTGGATCGAGCAAGCGGTCTCCAGATCCGGTGACGATCACTACAGGCATCTCAATATCGCAATAGTGTTCACTCAAAACTCTCAGACTCGCAGCGAGAGTTCGTTCGTCGTATGCACACGCCCTGATGTGCTCCGGACTCATCCACATTTCCGCTGACCGCTCGGCGTAGTCGTGTTGCACGTCCTGAGGATCATAAGCCTGCTTCAAACTCTTCCTCACAAACGCGCGCCCGAGAAACGGCGTCAGCGTATTAACAACAAACTCTCCCAGCAGAGGAACCCGCGGAAGAAGCGACCACCATTCGACACGCACGCTCGGATACGCCGCCGGCGCGAGTAAGACAATCCCCGAAAGATCCTTTCCATAAGCAACCGCCGCCGCCAACACGAGCGACCCACCCCACGAGTGTCCCACCAGCACCGGCTTCTCGATAGCGAGTAGTTGCAGCGCATCGTGAATAATGCGCGCCTGAACTTCAACCGTAGTGTGGACAGAATCGTGTCGCTCGCTGTAGCCGTGGCCGGGGCGATCGAAAGCAACTACGTAATACGATTGAATCAGTGTTTCAAAAACAGCGAACGTGTAATCGTGATGTGAACCAGGGTTGCCATGAATCAGGACCACCGGTCGACCTGAGCCGCCGCTGACGTAATTCAGCGCCACTCCATCTACGACTACAGACTGTCGTTGGTAATGGTGAGGAACCCTGGCTCGTTCAACTTTCATTTTTCCCCTTGTGCTCGATAACCAATCTATTCCTCAGAGCCACGGGGACTTCTTTTGCAGTCTTCATACGTCGCCACGCGCGACTCATCTGCCGGGCGATCAGGTAGGTTGGTCCAGCAGGCACGATCGCATGGATTAAAGCACCGAGGACGCGTGGAGGCGCGGTCACGTTGTCAGACATCAAAACGTATTCACTCTCCCACCAGCTCGGCGCAAACTTCGACTTGAAACGTCTAACTCCATCGAAGTTGTAAAAGATCGAGAAACAACTGGCCATGGACCACGCGAGTTTTGAAACCACGCGACTGACGTGTACGTGCGTGTCGGCAGCACCGTCCGTCGCCATCAATGTTGTACCAAGCGTTGCAAGCCTGGCGCCGTCACGTTTCAAAGCATCGAGTACTTCGACGACGAGAAGATCAGTGGTTCCATTAGGAGCATCTTTGGAACGCAAAACATCTTCGAGGTACCAGCCGTCACGGGCCGGGATCGGACTGGCGGAGAGAAATCCAACCAGCCGTCCGGCAGAGTCTCGTGCGGTGAAGTATTTCTTTTTCTCTTTGTGTTGGAAGAGATCGACGGTGAAGAGCCATTGGAACCTGATCGCACTCCTTCGCGTCGTTAACCAACTCTTACAAAGACACGCTGTTTCTCTAACGAGTCGATCATCGACGTCGACGACCTCGGTCACATGCACGCCCGCTCGGCGTGCCTGATTTACGCCGGCTCGTGCTTTCTTCGCGCGATCACCACGAGGAGCCCACGTTGCCAGATCAAAATACGGAGCAGCACCGATCCTGACGGCGCGAAGGCCCAGGGCACTACAGTGTCTTGCGAACTGTTGCGTCGCGGGGACGAAGCCAACAACACGGCCTTCCGCGCGTGCTTTCTTCAGAAACAAATTCGAAACGGTGGCAAGCCGGTCCACACTTGCAAGTGGGTCTCCAGGTACGAGCCACACTTTGCCAAACTCGCTGTAAGCGACAGCTCCTTCTGTTTCAGGACAGGTCCATAAACGAATGCCGGGAGTGATACCGACAAGCGCGTGAGCGTTGTAACCGTGCAACTGATAGAGCCTGAGGAGATCGACCGTTGGGTCCGGGAGCAGGAGCTGGTGAGTGTGGCGCATGCGGAGCTGTAGGTACCGCCCAGCAACGCCAACTCCACTACCGGCAGCGACCAACCAAAGATGATGACTGAGGAAATGTAACACTCGCCAAACTCTCTCATATGAGAACGCGAACGTGAAGTCAACCGCAATCCGAAATAAGTAGCAAATCTAAGCAAAAGCATTGGGCGTAACTGTAGGGGCGGCCCTCCGTGGCCGCCCGTGGTTTTGATCGTGTTCGCCAAACCGAGGCCGTTGCATCTTGAACCCTTACACAAACCACGGGCGGCCACGGAGGGCCGCCCCTACAGTTGAACCCACACGGTCCAAAAACTAGTTGACGCCGCTAAATTCAGGGCTTTAGTATTCGAACTAGCGGCTAACCCCGCTTCCAACCCACCTGGCAGTCCCACTTCAACCTGCCAGCCCTAAGAGGACAAAGCCCATGAGTGCACAACCCGAAGTTTGGCGTGTCAGTACAATTGAGGGAATTTTCGAAACCGATCTCGAAACGCTGAAACAGTGGATCGTCGAAGGTTGCGTTCTGCCCACCGACAAAGTCAGCAAAGGCAACTTGAGCTGGATCGACGCGGGACGCGTCCCCAAACTCAAAGATGCTTTCAATGGCGAGGTGACGACGCCTGCTCACACGCAAACCACCTCGTTTGAGACCTTCGTAGAATCGAATCCTGAATTCACCAATCCGCCAAACTACTCGACCCATTCGACGTTAGTACCGGCCCAGGCTGTATGTCACAACCACCCTGACGTTGCTCCGCACTATGTCTGTCGCATGTGCGGTGCGACTTTTTGCAAGCAGTGTCCGAAGTTCGCGGACGGCAGAGTGCCGATGTGCCCGTTGTGCGGCGACTTGTGTCACGAGTATCAAGTCATCGTTGAAAAGTCGGCCCGTGCTGCACTTCGAAGCTCAGCCTTCGGAATGGAAGACTTCGTGCGCGCCGTTCAGTATCCACTACAACACAAGTTTGCGTTGTTGAGTGGTGCACTGATCTATGGACTTCTCATGCTCGCAGGTTTCCGCGGAAGCATCGTGGCGTGGGTGCTATTGTTCGGGTGCGTCTCGCACGTCATCAGTCAGGTTGCGTGGGGCAGACTCAATCGCAGCTTCATGCCCGACTTCAGCGCGTTCTCGCTATGGGACGATCTTGTGGTTCCAATATTTCTTGGAATTGGGATCGTCGTCGTCTCGTGGGGTCCACTTATCGTTCTCGTTTTCGCACTAATATTCGGAGCGATCAGTGGCGGTCATAAAGATCACGCTTCGGAGTCACTTACTCCCGAACAGCTTTCGACGCTCACCGATCCAAACGCCGATCCACAAAAACTGGAAGAAGCAAACAAGAAGCTCCAGGAGGCTCAAGCCGGTGCGCAGATTGCGCGTGAAGCTGAACAATCCAAGTCGGAGGCCAGCGATCCCGCCGGTTCACTGAGGTACTTGTTGCCGTACTTCGGCGCCGGAATTATTTTCGTCCTGTTGTTCCTGCTGTTGATTGCGTGGGGAGTGTTCTATTCGCCAATGGCACTCGCAGTCGCAGGTTACACGCAGAGTCCTGGTTCAGTATTGAATCCCCTCGTCGGCATAGATACGATTCGGCGTATGGGAAGCACTTACTTCAAAGCGTTCGGAATGGTCATCATGGTCCAGGTGATGGCGTTCGTGGTGGGCGTGATAGTCGCCGTTGTAACATCGCCCTTCACACTCCCATTCATGGGGAACCTGGTGGGTAATTTCATCAACGCGACGTTTACGTTCTACTTCTATCTCGTGATTGCATGCATTCTTGGGTTGTCGCTCTTTAAGTGCGCCGATCGTTTGGGAATCGCAGTGGACTAAGAGCCGTTATTAGAGAGTTGAGTGCGATAACGCGCTGGGGTGGTGCCGACTACACGCACGAAAGCTTTCCTCATCAGATCTGCACTGACAAATCCACAGTTTCGAGCAATCTGCTCGATGCTTTTTTCACTTCGCTCTAACTCGCGGCGCGCTGCCTCGACACGCATTTGAGTTAATTCTTAAACACTATAGCGGCGGTGAGAAGAACAAGATCAATCGCCAGGCTTTGGCAAAACAATTCGGCATCGGGGCCAATGCTCTCAGGCTTCGAGTGTTTCGAATCAGAAAGGCAATAAAAAATTATATCCTGCAGGCCAACACGAATACGCTCATGGCCGGCAAACAGTCCTGAACTCTATCGCGGATCGCGTTGGCCATGAGGGGCGAGGGCGCGAAAGATTAGTCCGATTCCTCCTGCCAGTAGCACCAGCATCACGACCGTGTTGAAGAGACTCGTCGACTGGAAATAGATCTGCAGGTTCATCAGGATGCCTGCGAAGATGATCACGATGCCGACGATCAGGAGTAGCCAACCGACAACGGATTTGCCGTTGAAGAACAAAATGCCGATACCGAAGATCAGTGGGACCAGCGACAAACCGAAGGTGTTGTATCCTCCGATCGACCAGAAACTACTTGATACCACAACGCGATTGACGATCAGGTAGGCACCGGCAATCGCCATCACGAGGCCGAGAAAGAACTCGGCGAGTCCACCGGGCGTGCCGCCCGCTCCGCGAACCTTAGTTTCATCGTTCATAGTCCTCTTACCTCCGTCGGCATGCGCATTGCACAATCGTGATTGCGCTCGGGTTTCGCGGGATGTTATCCCAAAAAACTTTTCGAGAGTCAGATTTTTACGGCATCACGAGGTTAGCGATGAATTGTCAAAGCTGTGACACGACGATTGATTACCGGTTTCAAACAAACTGCGCAGGCTGTGAAACCAAGGAAGCGAATCTTCCGATCCTGCCGATCGAGGCGCCAATCGACTCACTTAAGAAACGACTGACCTGGGTTAAGCGAGTTGTCAATTTCCTCTACGTATTGATTAGTTCCGCGGCCGGAATGATCTCCGGCGGCGTGGTGCTCTACTTCGCCGGCGCAATAATTTACAGAGCTTTCCTGAGGAGCAGCGACAACGTCCCTCACTCTTGCGGCGGGCCAGCAGAAGCAATTGCAATTCTCTCGATATGGGGAGGCGCATTTCTCGGCACAGTAGGTGGAAGCGTCTTCGCGATGAAGAAACCGATTTGCAAAAATAGTTAGCGACCGCTAAACGCAATCACGAGGATCACGACGAAGATCAGAATCGTCACCACCAGCAACGCTATCTTCCAGAAACTATACGGGCGCTCGCCCTGGATCTCACCCGTACGACCATTGACCATGATCTGATAAGTCTTGCCGTTATATCGATACGCGCCCGCATAAACAGGCAACAGCAAATGCTTGAAAGTGACGTCAGTATAATTCGTTGAGAGACTCTCAATCATTTGCTCGTCACCGCCGATGTCGTTGCGCACCTTGATCTCAATCGCAGGCGCGATAACTTCCTTTGCGCGCTCGAAACCGCCGGCGAGATCAACCTGATAACGTTGCGCTTTGAAGCCCGAGAGAAACGCCGGATCGTAAGAACGCAACGCTTCCAGGTCCCACGGTTCGAGCGATGTGAGACGAGCGGGCGACAGCGAGAGCGTTGCGGGAATCAACACATCGTCGAATGATCCAACAACTGTTCCCGAGGTTGGATACCAGCGTGTGTGCCGCACTTGTCGCGTGCGTTGCACTTCACGGCCCTGCGCATCACGCTCGGTGTAGGTCTCGGTCACGTAGTAGTACTCGCCGCGATGTCCTTCGTAATCAGTTCTCGTGTTTGTGTCGTAGGTCCAGAACGGAAGATAGACGCCCTGTATCGCGTCCGGCTGTGCGAACTGCTTCAAGCCGTTCGGCGCGAACCATCTCGTCGAAAGCCATTCGCGTAACTCTCCCGTCGCTTGTTGTTGTGTGACCGCAAACGGTAACACACCGCCCGGGGTCAGAATCGGATCCGCTGACTTCGGTTGGGCCACGATCTGCACGCCGCAAAAATCACATCTTCCCGCAACTTCAGGCGGCGTGAAGATCGATTTCGCACCACAACTCTGGCACTGCACTTCGAGCGCACCCGCGGCCAGCGACGCCATCTGCTCGGGACGAATTTGCAGGTGCTGCTCGTACGACTGCTCCTCAACGCGCTCCTTGCTTTCCGAGATCGCTTCCTTGTGACCGCAGTAAGGACACGTTAGAAAGCCGTCCTGTGGCTCGAAAAGAAGATCGGCGCCACAGGACGAACACGGATAATGTCGGACTTCATTCGCTGCCACGATTCATCCCAAACACACGGTCGAAAAATGCTGCCACCGCTGCGTCAACCTTGACGATATTCGTATGACGCATGAAGTGATGCGTGTCGTCAGGTATAACCAGCTCCTCGTAAGTCACTCCCGCCTTATCCAGCCGTCTTACCAGATCCGTTGTCTGACTGAAACGCACGTTGCGATCATCGTCACCGTGAATCAGCAACACCGGCGACTTCCAAGTTGCAATGGAAGAGACCGGCGACGACTGCCATGCGACATCGAGCGCGCGCTGACCATCAGGAATCTTCTCGTAACGATTCTCCAGTAGACCAGCCGCGCGCTCGGCAGTCCAATTGTGTACGCCGTGAATGTCGACACCTGCTGCAAATAGTTTTGAGTCGCGAGCCAACGCGAGCGCCGTCAGAAATCCGCCGTACGACCCGCCATAAATTCCGATTCGCTTCGCATCGACCTGGGCCAATCGCTGCAAGTACTCGGCGCCGGCTTTCACGTCGATGTACTCAGACGCGCCTTGCGCGCCGGCATTCGGCGGACGATGAAAGTCGTGACCGTAACCGATTCCTAAACGATAGTTGACGGACAACACGACGTAACCGCGACTCGCGAGATACTGGTTCAGCGCGTATGCGTTTGTGTAGTAGTCAGAGTAGTGCCAACCGAGGAGCATCTGTCGCGGTGGTCCACCGTGAACGTAAATGATCGCAGGCTTCTTTCCCGACCCTGCTGGTTCGAATAACTGTCCGTGAACTTCAACACCATCGGGCGATTTGTAAACGACTTTCTTCGGAGTGACTAATTGAGCGGTTGGAAAATCGCCTGGAACACGATCTTCCGCGAGCGTCATTGCTTTGCCGCCAGTCGCTGGTATCACGCCTGGCAGCGGCGGACGTTGCGCGGTAGCGCCAATGTACGCGATGTACTTGCCATCGCCAGTCACAAAGGGCGTCCACTCGAGACCTAATCCCGAAGTCAACATTATCGGTTGCGCGCGGTCGACTGGAACTTTCACGATGTGCCGGCGATCGATATCGTCAGGATTAGATCCAGAGTTGCCGGCAAAGAGCATGTAACGGCGATCGTTGCTGATCGAGATGTATTCGGCCATGTAGTTGCCGGGCGTCAGCAGCATCGGCTCGCCGCCGTTTTCTGGAATGGAATACAAATGCGGCCAGCCGTCGAGGTAAGAAAGAAAGACGATGCGACCGGCAGCGGCCCAGTGCAGATTTGTTTCGCCGTGAGTTGTTGGCGGAGAACCGCGGAGGGTAAATGGACTCTTCCAGAGTTGTTGTCCCTCACCGGTTGTAGCGTCGGCGGTCCAGATGGACCATGCTTGTGCGCGTCGTTCGAGCACTGGCTCAGGAGCGCCGCCGTTTCCGGGCCGTCGCGTGAATGCAATGCGCTTACCATCAGGCGACCAGCGCGGGCTCGAATCGCGTGACGTTGATGGAGCGAGATAAACGATCGGAGTCGCGTCGGTTGTGTAAATGCCGATGAAGGAATGGTCGCCGCGATTGGAGACGAAGGCCAGGTGAGTGCCGTCAGGCGACCATTCGGGCGAGCCACACTCGCCGCGCGCGTAGAAGTAGCGCTTCGCAGGGGTCGAACCGTCAATGGGCACAGACCAGATCCCGCGTTCTTTTACGAAGACTACGCGATCGCTCTTCGGCGAGATTAGAGGTTCGTCGCCTTCGCCGAGGAGCTTCGGTTCGCCACCAGCAAATAGAACGCTCCAGACCTGGACCTTCATCGCGGTTGTAGTCAATCCGGGATTGACTCCGACTGAACTGTCGAAGTTTGAGCCGTGATCGCCACCGCGAACGTAAACTACGTACTTGCCGTCGGCGGAAATTGCCAGACTCGTCAGCTCCTGGCCGTCGTCGATTTCGTAGTTTGTCAGCCGTCGTGCTTTAAAGTCAGGACCTTCAGCGACCCAAACGTTGCGAGCACCACGCTCGTTGAATGCCCATGCGATGCGCGAGCCTGTGGCAGATGCAGTCAGCTCGTTAGGGAATGGATAGCTTTTGATCTGCTCCAACGTGAACGACTGCGCGGCCTTTTGTGGAGTTGAAAAGAATGCAGCGGCTGTCAGAACAACTGTAGCCAGAACAAGGATCAGACGCAGAGACCGGCGCTCGAGGGGCAATTGCATGGAAAGTCCTCCTGCTTTTCGGCGAGATCCAACTGATTGGAGCGCATCGAATCACAGTCGCGGGTTTTCTGGCAAGTCGCTGCGCTCTGTGGTGTTATTAAACAGGTCCTAAAGGACTTATCGGACCTATAAAGGAGACATTCAATGAAGCGGTTCGTATCGATGATCCTGATGTGTTTCGTCGTCATGACGAACAGTGGTGAAAGAAAGTTCACC
>Ga0207674_10006470_pt1 | contig 13771 bp, 7 predicted proteins | sample KBSCornC72_FD_184303 | JGI IMG/M metagenome (GOLD analysis project Ga0207674, IMG submission 184303) | Corn rhizosphere microbial communities from Kellogg Biological Station, Michigan, USA - KBS Corn C7-2 (SPAdes) (version 2) | ecosystem: Host-associated > Plants > Roots > Rhizosphere > Soil ... | reverse complement strand
CCCGAGCTTCGCGCCATCGACTATCCACCGCTCCGGACGCTGCTCGCGTCCTTCGACCCGACACCTAACGCAACGGCGGGGAGCGGGGCCGACGACTGGGCGAACCTGCGACAGCGCATGCACTACATCGTCGACCTGTTCCGGTGCTGGCACGCGAGACCCGAGCTGTTCACGGCGCCGTTCACGGCTGCTCAGGTTGCGGTCATGCGCGAGGGACGATGCCCTGACGGAACTCTCTAACGTGCAGCCCGTCCGGCATCCAGAACCCAGGAGTCATACGCATGAGCGGCATGAAGCAGCATGCTTTAGATCGCGCTCTACCGTGATGCTCCCTCTCCCCGCGAGCCGAATGAAAAAAGGGGAACGGCCGCTCGCGATGCTAACCATCCCGTAAAGCTGTTCCCCGTTCATTCAGCGCGTTGCGCAAGGAGTCTTGCCCGGCGTGGATGGATGCCCAGTATGCTGCTCATGCCGCTCATGCGGTCGACCCCTCCCTTCTGGATGCCGGAGCGGCAACGACCGCCGGTGATCTGGGACTGGGCCAGGATAGCTGGCCGGCGGCCACGGCCCGCGCGAGATTGTTCGCCCAGCCTCGAGCACTCGGAGCCCACATGCACATGGCCACGGGACGACGGAAGGCGGCAGCGGTCGGCGCCGCGACAATGATGGCCGCGTTGGCGAGCCACCTGGCGCGTGCCGGTCTCCTCGCGGCACAAAGCCTCCACGTCGAGGCGCTCGAAACCGAGTACCAACAGAACCCGATCGGCATCGATGCTCGCACGCCGCGCCTGAGCTGGCGCATCCACGCCGTGCGGCGCGGCACGATGCAGAGCGCGTACGAGCTTCGCGTTGCGATGGATTCCACGTTTCTCCAACGCTCGCCGCTGTGGACGTCCGGGAAGGTGCCGTCAGCGGCGTCAACGTTCCGACCTTATGGCGGACCAGCACTCCGTTCCGGCACGCGCTACTACTGGCAGGTGCGCATCTGGGACGACGCCGGACAGGCGTCGCCGTGGAGCGCGCCGGCGTTCTGGGAGATGGGCCTCCTCGACCGCGGCGACTGGACGGCGCGATGGATCACGCCGGACGTGACCGAAGACACCACGCAGTCGAACCCGAGTCCGATGCTGCGGCGCGAGGCCACGCTCAGCCAGGGCATCGCCTCCGCGCGATTGTACGTGACGAGCCTCGGCCTCAACGCGGTGGAGTTGAATGGCCAGAGCGTTGGTGACGGGCTGCTGCGGCCGGGGTGGACGAGCTATGGCAAGCGGCTGCAGTACGACACGTATGATGTCACTGCACTCGTCCACCCCGGGCCTAACGCGATCGGCGCGACGCTCGGCGACGGATGGTACCGTGGGCGACTCGGGTTCGACGGCCAGCGAAACTCGTACGGCACGCGGCTCGGGCTCCTGGCGCAGCTCGTCGTGCGCTACGCCAACGGCCAGACGCAGGTCGTCGCGACCGATGGAGCGTGGAAGGCGGCGACCGGCCCGATCCTCATGTCGGACATCTACGACGGCGAGACGTACGATGCCCGGCTCGAGAAGGCGGGGTGGAGCAGGCCGGGGTACGCCGACCGGTCGTGGCGCGGCGTTAGGCTCATGGACGGCGTGGCCACGACCCTCATTGCGCCCGTCGGACCGCCGGTGCGCCGCATCCAGGAGATCAAGCCCACGCGCATCCTCCAGGAACCCGGCGAACAGGTCGTGTTCGACATGGGGCAAAACCTGGTCGGCTGGGTACGACTCCGCGTCGGTGGGCCGGCTGGAACGACCATCCGCGTTAGGCACGCCGAGGTGCTGGATAAGATGGGCAAGTTCTACACGGAGAATCTGCGCGGCGCCGCGCAAACCGTGCAGTACACACTGAAAGGGGTCGGCGTCGAGACCTTCGAGCCGCACTTCACCTTTCAAGGGTTCCGCTACGTCGCCATTGAAGGATTCCCGGGCGCGCCCACGCTCGACGCGATAACCGGCGTCGTGATCCATTCCGATCTGGCGCGGACCGGGACGTTCGAGACGTCGAACGAGCTCGTGAACCGTCTCCAGCGGAACATCACGTGGGGACAGCGCGGCAACTTCGTCGACGTCCCGACCGACTGTCCGCAGCGCGACGAGCGGCTCGGGTGGACCGGAGACGCGCAGGTGTTCGCGAGAACGGCGTCGTTCAACATGGATGTGTCGGGATTCTTCGCGAAGTGGCTCGGCGACGTTGCGGCGGATCAGAAGCCCGACGGCGCGGTGCCGTGGGTCATTCCCGACGTGCTTGGCCGTGGGCGACCGGGGAACGCCGGCAGCGCCGGCTGGTCGGATGCCGCGGTGATCGTGCCGTGGACCATGTATCAGGCGTACGGCGACAGCAGCGTGCTCGCGCGCCAGTACCCGAGTATGCGCGCGTGGGTCGAGTACATGCGCGCACGCGCGGGGGAGAGTCTGCTGTGGACCAAGGACTTCCACTTCGGCGACTGGCTCGCGTTCCAGACCACGCGCGCCGATTATCCGGGTGCCACGACCGACAAGGATCTCATCGCCACGGCGTATTTCGCTCACTCGACCGATCTGCTCGCGCGCACCGCCACCGTGTTAGGCAAGACGGAGGACGCGCGGAACTATCGGGCGCTCTTCCAGAGCATTCGGGCGGCGTTTCAGCGGGAGTATCTCACGCCCACTGGCCGCATGAGCTCGAACACACAGACCGCGTATGTGCTCGCGCTGGACTTCGACCTCGTCCCGGATTCATTGCGACCGAGTGCAGCGGAGCGGCTCGCGGCCGATGTGCGCCAGATGGGTCACCTGACGACCGGCTTCCTCGGCACGCCCGCGCTCACCCGCACGCTGAGCGAGAACGGATACCTCGATGAGGCGTATCAGCTCCTGGTCAACGACCAATACCCGTCCTGGCTTTACGAGGTGAAGCAGGGAGCGACGACGGTGTGGGAGCGATGGGATGGCCAAAAGCCGGACAGCACGTTTCAGGAGTCGTCGATGAACTCCTTCAACCACTACGCGTACGGCGCGGTCGGCGACTGGATGTATCGCGTGGTGGCTGGGCTGAACGATGACGCGTCGGAGCCGGGCTACAAGCACATTGTCGTACGCCCACGGCCCGGCGGTGGGCTCACCTATGCGAAGGCCACGCTCGTGACACCGTACGGCGAGGCAGGGGGTGGGTGGCGGCTCGAGGGGGATCGCCTCGTGGTGACGGCGATCGTTCCGCCTAACACACGAGGGACGGTGCACCTCCCGGGCGCGCGTGTGGAGCAGGTGCGTGAGGGCGGCGCCGGTCTCGCTGCCGCGTCGGGTGTGCGGCGGACGACGCAGAGCGGCGACACCGTGGTGGTCGAGGTGGGGTCGGGGAGCTACACGTTCGCGTACGATGCGGCGGCGCTGGCGGCGACGCTGAGAGCTCTGATCAAGCGTTAGGGACCAACCGGCTCCTTCTTTGGTAGTTGGCTGGGGTGATGATCAGCACCGTGCTCGAGCGCCCGAGCTCGTCGGGCTCGGCGAGCGCTGCGCGAAGTGTGTACCAGCGACCCGAACGCCCGTGCACGCTGAGGAAGCTCACGCCCGTCGCAGTGCGCGCTGCGCGTTGTCGCCGCAGGAAGTCGACGATCGCGCTCGTCGGGGCGGACGTCGCGTCCGTGGCGTCGGCGAGGTCGGCCAGCTGCGCCTCGGCGGCCCGCGTCCATTGCGTGATCCGCCAGCGGTCATCGATCACGACGACGCCAGGCGCCAGGTCGGCGCTCGTGGTATCGTTAGGTGGCAGGTCAGCGAGACGCGTTACTCGCGCCGCGTCCACGAGCGCCGCGCGCCGCAATGCCCGCGCGACGTGGGGGGCGATCCGTCGCAGGAACGCCGTGTCGTGCTCGCCGAACGCACGCGACCGGCGCTCACGAAGCGCCAGGAATACCCCGCCGGGCTCGTGCCGAAGGCCAAACGCGGCGCGAAGCTGACGCCCGAAGCCGGCGTCGTGCATCCACTCCGACATCCCCGCCGATACGCCGGTGTCGACCACCTCGCCCGAACGGGCGAGATCGATCGCACGCTCCGCATCGGTACGGGAATAGGCTGCATCGAGCAGGTGCCACTCGATGTCGGCCGACGTGTCCTCGCCCACGAGATCGTCGAGCAGGGCGGTGACTCGGTTGAGCGAGCCAAAGAAGCTCGCCTCGGCTGGAATGAGGCCCATCACGCGTCGCGTGAGCTCGACGCGAAGGGCGGTCGAATCGAGTCCCGCGTCGCACGCGCGCCTAACACTTCGGTATGCCTCGCGCTCCGCGGCAGCGTATCCTGCGCTCATCGTTTCCGGCATACTGCCTACCCGCCTCCCAGAAACGTCGAATCAGTTTGTCCCGTATCGGGGCGAATCCCCGTTCGGAATTATGTGTCGCCGGCGCGGCGACGCAATCGGCGATTCTGGACGCAGCGTGACCCCGTCGCCATGTTCTCGCCTGAGTCTTACCAGTCTCGACGGGTTGTACCACGCGAGCCCAGCCGGCGTGCCCATGACAGAGCCAACGGTAGCAGCTGGATCACCCGCCGCGCACGTTCCACCCTCGTCGGCAACCGCCGTTCGCTCAGGTTGGCAAGCGTGGCACACGGTGGTCTTCCTCTGCTGTGCCGCCGTGTTCATCTCGTATATCGACCGCACCAACATTTCGGTCGCGTCGATCCCGATGAAGGAGCAGTTCGGCTGGACCGAAACCACGAAGGGATTCGTCCTGTCGTCGTTCTTCGTCGGCTACCTCCTGCTCCAGGTGGTGAGTGGTACGCTCGCCAACAGGTATGGCGGTAAAGTCGTCCTCGGCGTCGCTGTGCTCTGGTGGTCGCTGTTCACCATGCTCACCCCGCCGGCAGCCAACGCCTCGCTGGCCGCCCTCATCGGGGCGCGCATCGCGTTAGGCATTGGGGAAGCCGCTGTCTTTCCGGCGTCCATCAACATGGTGGGCCGCTGGGTTCCGGTCCAAAAACGATCGCGCGCTGTCGCGTTCTTTGTCAGTGGGCTTTCCCTTGGAACCCTCGTGTCGCTTCCGGTGACGGGGTGGCTCGTGCGCGACTACGGTTGGCCGATGCCCTTCTACGTCTTCGCAATCGCCGGGTTCGTGTGGGTGGCTGTGTGGGCCGTCGGCGTTGGCAACGGTCGCGGCGTCGAAGCCGAACCGGTACCGACTGCGCGGCCGCCGATTCCATGGCGAAGAATCCTGACCACGCCGGCCGTGTGGGCGATCGTCATCAATCATTTCTGCGGCAACTGGCTGCTCTATGTGTTGCTCGCATGGCTGCCCAGCTACTTCAAGACCACCTTCGGGGTCAGCATCGCGAATGCGGGTCTTCTCTCCGCGGCCCCATGGCTTGCCAGCTTCGTGATGGGAAACGTCGCCGGCCATCTGTCCGACTGGATGATCAATCGTGGCCGCTCTCCCACGTTCGTGCGCAAGCTCATACAGGTGACCAGTCTTCTCGGCGGCGCACTCTTTCTGCTCCTCGTGCAGACGGCGGATTCGCCGGCGATTGGAATGCTCCTGATGTGCGGTGCGACCGGCACCTGGGCGTTGTGCGCGGGGGGCTTTGCCGCGAACAGCTTCGACATTGCGCCGAGGTACGCGGACGTGATCTGGGGCATCAGCAACACGGTCGCGACGGTCCCTGGCATCGTGGGCGTAGCCGTGACGGGATGGCTCGTCCAGCGCACGGGCGCGTTCTCGGCACCCTTCTTCGTCACGGCGGCGGTAGGCGTGGTGGGCGCGCTGGTGTTTCTGAAATTCGGATCGGGGCGCCGACAGATCGACTGATGCTCGATCGGCTCTCGGCCACGCAGCGCGAGCTGGTCTCATCGCTCACGTCACGACTCGGGTCGATCCCCGGTGTCGCAGCGGTGGTACTCGGCGGGTCGCACGCGCGGGGTCGGGCCCTGCCACGTTCGGATATCGATCTTGGGCTTCTGTATTCCGAGTCTGATCCGTTCTCCATCCAGAGCGTTCGCGCGCTGGCCGAAGCCGTCAACGACACGCCGGACCCCGTCGTCACCGGGTTTTACGAATGGGGCCCGTGGGTCAATGGTGGCGCATGGCTCACCATTGGCGGGCAGCGCGTCGATTTCATCTATCGCAACCTCGAGCACGTCGCCCGCGTTATCGGCGCCGCCGAAGCAGGGCGCTACGAGCTCGACTACCTGCAGCAGCCGCCCTTCGGCTTCTTCGGCCCGACGTATCTCGGGGAAATCGCCGTGTGTATCCCGTTGTTCGATCCCGCGGCGCGGCTCGACAAACTGAAGCGCCGCGTTTCGGTTTACCCCGAGCTGCTGCGTCAGGCGGTGGTGCGAGACCATCTCTGGATGGCGGAGTTCACGCTCGGCGCGTTCGCGCAGAAGTTCGCGGCGCGCTCCGACGTGCACGGCACGGCGACGTGCCTGACGCGGGCGACGAATCATCTGGTGCTGGGCCTCTTCGCGCTCAATCGAGCGTATCCGATCAACGACAAGACGGCGCTGGCGGAGATCGCGGAGTTCGAGCGTGCCCCGCGTGATTTCGGCGCGCGACTCAACGACCTCTTCGCGCGCCTTGGCGCTTCAGTCGTGGAGCTTGGGGCGGCGGTGGAGAGTGTTGGCCAGCTCCTCCGCGAGACCATCGAGCTAACAGACGGGATGTACCACCCTCACTTTGTGTTGCCAAAGGGAACCAGGAACGCTGAAATCCGCTGACGGTGCTTCGCGCCGGCGCGGAAGCCGCTGAGTTTTGGTGATGGAGCTTGCGAGCAGCCGTGAGTGTCCCGGCGCAGTGGTGAAAATTCTCGAGGCCGCCTAACAGAACCATGCAGGCTGACATTTCGCCCCGAACGATTTATTGGCTTTAGAGCGCGGGTCAGTGGACCGGCTGGGCGAACCCGCCCAACACGACATGCAGCGGATCCGCGCGCGGCCCGGGCTGCTCGCGCGCGACCACGAGGCGCTGGCCATCGGGTGAGACGTCATAGGCTCCGCCTAACAATCTCGCGATCGGCATCACGAACGCGAGTCGAGGCATCGCGGCGCTGGGTGCTGCGCCGGGCGGAACGGCCACGATGAACACCGAGTCGCCTTTACGGTAGAACAGCTCGTGGCCACCCTTTGTCCAGCGAGGTTCCGTTCCGCCATTCGTGGAGAATGGTCGGCGGCCGACCTCTGTTCGAAGGCGGCGCACGTAGACCTCGTTTCTGCCGGTCTCGTCGGAGACGTACGCCAGCCACTGGCCATCGGGCGAGAGAGCCGGGCTGGTCTCGTTGAAGGCCGTGTGCACCAGCGGTTGCGCGGCTGCGGCGTTGTCCAGCGGCGTGATCCAGATGTCCCCGCGTCCGGCCGCGTCGACTTCCAGGAAGATCATCGTTCGGCCGTCCGGAGTGAGTTGTGCGATACCGGCGCGGCGATGAGCCAACAGCGTGTCCAGGCGCCCGCTGCCGTCAGCCGAGATCCGATTGAGCGTGATGCCCCTACGCGATGAGGACCCGGAGGTGTAGACGAGATGGTGGCCATCCGGTGTCCACTCAGCGACGATGCTCAGTGTGTCGGAGGTGAGTCGCTCGAACGCATGTGAGCCGAGATCGTAGATCCAGATGTCGCCGGTCACGGGTGTTGCCCGGTTTCGCGTCACCGCGACGCGGCGTCCGTCCGGCGAGAATCGCGGGTGGCTGTAGAAGTCCCGCGGCGCCGCAGGTCCAACGTCTCGGCCTTCGCGATCCACGATCGCGAGCTCGAGTCCGCCGGCCAGATCTGCGATATACACGAAGGCCCCCGACCGCGCGACTGCGATCTTCGCGACTGCAGCGCCGCCCACCCTCACCCGCTCGGCGATCGGTCGCGGTGCGCCCGTGACGATCACGCGCTGTGGGTCGAACGGGACGGCAACAGTGGTTCCGGTGATCGACTGCGTATAGGCGAGATATCCGGGCTGCACATAATGCGGATTCAGTCCGATGGGCGAGACGTCCCGAACGCTGCCGTCATCGATGGACAGCGCGCCGACGGTGACGCCGCCGCCAGCAGTCCCCCGCATCCGGGTGAACAGAACGGTGCGTCCGTCGGGAAGCAGCTCCGGCCAGCGATCTCTTTCGGACGCGGGCACAGGCGTCAGCGCCACCGGCGCCGTCCCTCCAGTGGCCGGGACACGCCAGAGCCGATCCTGCGCGGAAAAAACGATCGCGTCGTTAGGCCCCCACGACGCTCCGTAAAGCGGGCCGTCCAGATCGCAGATCGTGATGGCAGCCCCGCCCGACACTGGTACCTTGCGGAGCGTGCTTCCTTGGATGAATCCGATCCATTGACCGTCTGGCGAGAAGAAAGGCTGCGCCGCGCCGCGTGTCCCGGCGAGTGGCGTGGGTTGTTCGACCCCAAGATCGCGCAGCAGAAGGGTCGTCGAGCCCGAGCTGTCGCGCGCGACGTACACCAACCGCGAGCCATCGGGTGACAGCGCGAATGGGACACCATCGCCATCCAGGACGGACGGCGACCGCACCTCGAATCGCACGACGGGAATCGGTGCTGGTTCACGGCTATTCAACGCCCACCACGCGGCCAGCGCTCCGACTGCCGTGATGAGCGAGCCCGCCACTATCCATCGTCGCGGACCGGCTCCCGCTGTCGTCGGGCGCGGCGGTGGCAGCGCGCCCGAGGTCTGGACAGGGTCGCGATCGGGTCCGTCGACGTTGCGCGCTGGCAACGGTGGCAGTGGCAAGGCGCCCAGGACGGCGTCGCTGAATTCTCTCGCGCTTGCGAAGCGATCGGCGGGCAGCTTCGCGAGTGCTCGAGCAACTGTCGCCGAGACATGCGGAGGAACCGTGTCCCGACGCAGCTCGAGTGCCGGCGCCTTCTCGGTAAGGACCTTTGCCACAATGGCCTGCGCCGATGGCCCGGTGAACGGCGGCTCTCCGGCAAGCATCTCGTAGAGTACCGCACCTAACGAGTAAATGTCCGCGCGAGCGTCGACGCTGGCGTCCCCCATCGCCTGCTCGGGGCTCATGTACTGGGGAGTGCCAACACTTATACCGGTGGCGGTCAGGCGTCTTTCGTCGGCGCGGCTCGCGGCGAGCGCGACGCCGAAGTCGGCGACCAGGGCGTGCCATCCCCCGGCGGTTGGGCCAACGGCGCGATACCCCGGCAGCAGGATGTTCGCCGGTTTGATGTCGCGGTGTACGACGCCGTGCCGATGGGCGTAGTCCAGTGCGTCGGCCACTTCTGCGGCGATGCGGACGGCGTCGGCCACGGGAAGCAGCCGCTCGCGATCGAGACGGTTGCGCAGCGACTCGCCTGACACGTACGGCATGACGTAGAAAAGGAGCCGCCCGCCTTCGCTGTCGCTCCGATCGCTGATTTCACCGGAGTCGAGGAGCGGCAACAGGTGCGGATGCTGAAGTGCCGCCGTTGTCCGGATTTCGGCCAGAAATCGTGCGGCGCCTAACGCCGACGCGACATCCGGGCGCAAGACCTTCACCGCGACGGCCCGATCGTGGCGGACATCGTGCGCCAGGTAGACCGTCGCCATCCCGCCGGCGCCGAGCTCACGCTCAACGCGGTAGCGGTCGCTGAGTAGCGAGTTCAAACGATGAACGGCGTCGAAACCCACGGCGGACTACTCGATTCGCATACGACAGCACTGATGGCGATGCATCACCGCGGCCACACAGAGCGCGGCAGGTTGCATCCCCCTACCTTACTGCTTCGATCCGACCGGCACCACCCGGAAGAGGTCCAACCCACCTAACGGTACAACGCGGGGGCTCTGACCGAAGCCGGGCGTCTGCATCACCTCGCGTGACGTGACCACTATCCGTCCTGCCAGGGTCCGTGGACCGTCCGGCACCCTCGCGGCCCAAGCGTGCGCCGCCGCGCTCCACGACGCGCCGGCCGCCCGGTCTTCCACCACGTCAGCTACGGCAACGGCACCGAGGCTCGGGTCGGATACCATGTCGACATACTCGTAGGTCGATGGTCCACCGCTCAGCGAGTATGCGTCGACCACCACCGTCCATCGGCCTGGGGCGGGATCCGACACCTCTACCTCGCCGTCCGGGCCGACGCCCGCCGCCTTCGCCTTCGTGGCACAGGCCACATCCGGCATGGGCGGCGACTTCCCACCGTTGTCGCGTTCGTACGGCGCGGCGGGCTTCCGATCGAGTCCTGTGCAGTCGAGCAGGTAGAGGTCGAGATCGGCGTTAGGTTGAGCCGCGTGGACCCTCGCGCGGACGTACGCTGCCCCTTTGGGGACGGCGATCTGATACACGTGCTGCTCGCCACGGGCGATGGAACGGCTGGTGCGGAAGGCGCTCGCGACCGATCCGGCGGGAAGCAGGCTCTTCACCGCGGCCAGGCGATTCGTGAGGTTGGCAGCAAAGTTGACGGCGCCGGCACCCTCGGTCCAGCCGCCGGCCGGTCCGCCACTCAAGTCCACGGCTACGGCCGACGCATTGACGGTGACGGACCGCGGTTTGGCGGCTTCCACGATGGCCTCGTCGTACGTCATGTCGTTGTTGGCGACGTTGATCTCCCATACGCCCGGTGTCGGTCGCGCGATCGCGCAGGGCGCCGAGGTCGGCGGAAACCCGCACGGATAGAGCTGCTCGCGCTCGGGGGATACGAGTGAAAGGCGAAGCGGGCCGTCCTTGGACGTCGTATTGAGCGCGAGTGCGGCAGCGTTAGGCGGTACCACCACGAATACGCCGCGGTCGGCGGGTCGCGCGACGGAGACGGTCGTGGTGGCCGAATACCCGTTCGCCGCGAGCGGGATCGCGGCAACGACCGTCGCGAGGACCCGGTGCGCGGGCACCGGCAACTCGGGCGAGGTGAGGACCATCTGCGCCGAGTGCACGCCAGGGTTCTTCACCGCGATCGCAACGGCCACAGGCACCGCGCGGTTCAGCGGCAGCGACACCGACGATGTGCTGCTGAACGTACCGTCGTTCCCCAGCCACTCGATCGTGAGCGGCATCGGTGCGTCAGGCCCCGAAGTGCGCGTCAGCACGATGGTGCGTTCGCCGCGGTCCCCCGGCTTCCACCCCTCGCGCTCGAGCAGCCCCGGCCCTTCGTTAGGCGGGTCGAGCAGGGTACTGAGCGCCGTCCGCACGGGTGCGCGGCTCGTGATCGAGACCAGCGGTGTGGATTGCAGCTTCTGCAACAGATCGAACGCGTTCGCCACCTGAATCACGCCGGCACCCTGCTCGTGGGCGCCGAGGTGCGGAATGCGGCGCGCGCCGCCCTGCAGCGCGGCCTTGAGTGAGCGCGCGTCGTATCGCACCCCGCGCTGCCTGGCGGCGCTCACGACCAGCGCTGTCGCACCCGCGGCCATCGGCGTGGCGGTCGACGTGCCACCATCGACCGAGTATCCCGGTGGCAGTTGATACAGCCCTTTCCGCGCCTGTCCCTTCCGATACCCCACGTCGGTCGAGACCTGACCGCTCGGCGCCAACAGATCGGGCTTGAGCGCGCCGGTGCCGGACGGCCCGTGCGACATGCCACCCCAATGCAGGTTGTCGTATTCCTCGACCGCGATCCCCCAGTTGGCGAGATAGCTGTCGCGACTCTGATATCCGCCGACGCTCACGACGCCGGGCGCCACGCCGTCCTCCGCGACAATCCCGAAGCCGGACGAGTTGCCGCCCGGAACGAACATGAGCTTCGGGTATCGGGTCGTTAGGCGCTGCGCGACGATGCTGAGCGGATGGCGGCCGTCGGCGAGAAGATACGGGATCGACGCCATCGCCACGCTCTGCTCGAAGACGATCAGGTCGATCTGCGGATCGCGGAACGCGCGAATGATCCCCTCGATCGCCCCGTGCAGGTTGCTGACGCCGTAGAACATCGAGACGAGTCGTGCGCCCGGCGCGACGCCGGAGATCCGGCCGTTCGGCTCGCGATTGCCGACCACATGCCCCATGATCCCCGAGGCGTGCTGATAGATGCCCAGATTGATGGATATGAATTTGTTGGCCCGATCGGTCTGGACGGCGAACCCGATGGATTCGCGAATCGGCGTGGCGGGATCGTCCTTGCCGAACGCGCCGACGTCCTGACGCTTCACGTAATCCGTCATCGCCTTCTGATCGGCGAAGCTGAGATCGCGGTTGGTGTCGACCCAGACGTCGTTCGTGCGCTCGTCCCACAGGACACCGAATAGCCCGTCGTCTCCCTTCGGGTTTCCGTCGCGGTCGACGTCCTGTTCGATGTAGGCGGCGTTGGCTGGGTCGTTGAATCGTCGTTCGTCGAAAAACCCGAGGCGGTAATGGCCGGGGCGAGGCACGGTGAAGGTCTTTCCGGAGAACGTCGCGCGCCCGTTTGGCGCGTCGACCTCCGCGCGCATGTCCACCCACTGCGGGTTGAGCTCGGCGTCGTCGCGCGGGTCCGTGACGTTGACGAAATCGGCGATCTTCGCGACGCGTCGCCCGTCGGCCGTGTAGGCGGTCTGAAATTCCGGGAGCAGAAGATCGACGTTGCCGTCGAGCAGCGCGATCGTGACGCCTCGGCCATCGAACGTCGGGTTCTTCGCCAGAAACTCGGCCGCCCCGATGTCCTTGAGCGGCGAATACTGGTCGCGCAGCGGACCATCGCCGGGGCGGGGCGGCCAGGCCACAGTCGATTGCGGGCGCGCCTGCAGCATCCCGGGGTCGCTATCGGACGGGCCATTGCCAGCTCCGTCCGGCGATGAAGGCGACAGCCGATTGGGATAGGAGTCCTCGTAGTCGACGGCGGCGGCTTCCACGTTAGGGAGCTCGCTGAAGGCCGTCGCGCTGTCGAGCGGAAGGCGGACGCGCAGGTAGCCGACAGAGTCATCGCGGAATCGCACGTCGCCGCCGAGTCGCGCTGCGTCCTGCGCGAGTGCTGCCGAGCGGCCGGCAACCGCCGCAACGACGAGCGTGATGTCGCGCCGCCCTTGTGCGCGCGCGATGGCGAGCGATTGCCGGCTGTCCTTGAACAGCCGCGGTGCGCGCTCCACTTTCGTGCCGCCTTGCGTGAACGCGCCCGCACGGGTCGTGGACGCTGCGTGCGGAATGATGACGAGAACGGCGAGGCCGGCACCGACCGCGAACGCCCGCATGGGATCCTCCTATCGTGTCTGACAGAGCTGAATCGACAATATGCGTTCTCGCCCGGCCGGCCGCGCGTCGGGCATCCCGTCTCGTGAGTCCATGGATGGCGCTGGCGCTCGGCGCCGTGATTTCCTTCGCCGCGCCGGCGTCGGCACAACGCGCTGACTCGTTGCGCATTGGTGCCCGAGTGCGCGTCCAGCCTTTCCATCGTCCGCCGCCACAGGTCGCGGGTGTGGTCGCGGCCGTCGACAGCGTCAACTTGACGCTCAATGACTCCCACGGCTCGCCGCAAATCGTGCCGCTGGACGAAATCCTCCGCCTCGAGCGGTACGACGGACAACTCGGCTCATACGAGGGGCTTCGGCGCGGTGCACGGCGGGGATTCCTGATTGGCTTGGGCACGACCACGGTTCTCCTCGTGGTTTCACTCATTGTTCCATGCCAAGGTGAATGCGATATGAGCGCACCGCAGTTTGCCGTGCTCCTCGGCGGTACCGTGACTGCGGCTACGACTGTACTCGGTGGGATAATCGGCTCCCAGTACCGCGCTGTTTGGACCCGCCTTCCAATCCCCGGGTGTCCGGATATCGTGCAGTGTAGAAAGCGGCCAACTGTGGACAGCGAACGAGCGACCGCGGCGCCGCGATGAGCACTCCAGACGCGACCGCGATCGGTCGAACCACGAGGACACAATGAAGATCGGCATCATTGGCTCCGGC
>Ga0207674_10006465_pt1 | contig 13773 bp, 13 predicted proteins | sample KBSCornC72_FD_184303 | JGI IMG/M metagenome (GOLD analysis project Ga0207674, IMG submission 184303) | Corn rhizosphere microbial communities from Kellogg Biological Station, Michigan, USA - KBS Corn C7-2 (SPAdes) (version 2) | ecosystem: Host-associated > Plants > Roots > Rhizosphere > Soil ... | reverse complement strand
TGGCTAGAGCCAATCGAGCGTCTCGGCCGCGTGCTCCATGCCGAGCGCGCGCACGAAAGCGTCTTCGAGTGTTTCCGCGGTGCCGCGCATTTCGGACATCGGCCCTTCGACGATCAGTTTGCCTTCGTGGATAATGCCGACGCGTTCGCAGAGGCGCTCCACCACTTCAAGCACGTGCGAGGTGAGAAAGATAGTGGCGCCGTGACGGACTTGATCGAGGAGAATATCTTTCATCATGCGCGCGCCTACAGCGTCGACACCTTCGAACGGTTCGTCCATTAGAAACAGTTTGGGGCGATGGATCAGCGCGGCGGCCATGGCCACGCGCTTGCGCATACCTTTGGAGTATTCAGCGATCAGTTTTTTCGGCATATAACCGAGTTCAAACAGATCCAGCAGCTCATCTGCGCGCGCGCGGGCGGTAGAGCGGTCAAGGCCGTAAATGCGGCCCACGAATTCGATGAATTCGCCGCCGGTGAGGTGATCGAACAGCATGGATTCATCCGGTACCAGGCCGATTTGCTGCTTGATGTCGAGCGAGCGTTCGGGCATGGGCAAGCCGAGGAGTTCGATGCTGCCCGAAGTGGGCGGGGCCAAGCCCATCAGCATTTTGATGGTGGTGGTTTTGCCGGCGCCGTTGGGTCCCAGGAAACCGAAGAAGCAGCCTTGGGGGACGGTGAGCGTCAGGCCATCGACGGCGGCTTTATCGCCGTACACCTTTCGCAGGTCGCGGATTTCGATGGCCGGCGTTTGGTCGCCCATGTACATTCCTTATGGTACTAGGACGGCGGGGATTGAAAAACACTTTAGCTAGTCGATGTTGAGAAGCTTGGCGACGACGTGGGTATCCTGCTCGATTTTCTTCTGCAGCATGGTCACGGCGTAGATCAACTGCTCGGGACGGGGGGGGCAGCCGGGGACGTAGACGTCGACTGGGATCACCTGATTCACCGGCACGAGTGCGTAGTTGGAAAACACGCCGGTGGAGGTGGCGCACGCGCCCATCGAGATCACCCACTTGGGCTCCGGCATCTGCTCGTACAGGCGGCGGATCACCGGCGCCATTTTGTTCGAGACGCGGCCGGCGATGATCATCAGGTCGGACTGGCGCGGCGAACCGCGCATGACTTCGGCGCCGAAACGCGAAATATCGAAGCGTGAGCCGATCATCGACATCATCTCAATGGCGCAGCACGCCAGGCCGAAGCTCATCGGCCAGATGGCGTTCTTGCGGCCCCAGTTGACGACGCTGCCAATGGTGGTCATCACGATCGATTCGCCGAATTCGTCGGCTTCCGGCTCTTGGTCGATGCGCGCGAATAGCTCCGGGGGCTGGCTCAGATGAAATTTTGTGTCGGTCGAGTCCACGAGTCCATTGTCTCACGGCTACACTGAAAGTTTCCATGAGCGATGAAACCCTTCTGGCCCGCGCCGCGCAGGCGTATGGAATCGAGCTGTGTTATTGGGACACGTGGGGACGGGCGCATGAGGCTTCGCCAGAGGTTCTGCGCGCGTTGCTGGGGTCCCTGGGATTCGCTGCCGGCAGCGATGAGGAGATCGAGCGGGGGTTGGCCGCGCGCGATGCTGCGGAGCGGCGGCGTCCTATCGACTCGACGCTGGTGATGCGCGAGGACTCCGATCACCTGCGCGTGCGCATCCCAGCGCGATGCAACGGCGCGTCGATCAAGCTCGAACTTGAATGGGAAGGCGGGGAGCTGGAGCATCACTGGTTCTGGATGCCGGAACTGAAGACGCTGGAAACTTACAGCCTGGAGGGCGCTGAATGGCTCGTCAAGCGCCTGCCTCTGCCCCGGCCGCTGCGCCTGGGATATCACCGCGTCCGCCTCATGTGGATGCAGGAGCCGGAGCTAGAGACCTTCGCCGATGCGCGCTTCATCGTGTGTCCGGCGCGCGCGAAAGGGGTGGAGCAACGCGCGGCGGGGCTGGCCGTGAGTCTCTACGGGCTGCGCTCGGGACGTAATTGGGGCTGCGGCGATTTTACGGATTTGGAGGCCGTGATCGACGCTTTCGCTCCCGCGGGCGCGGCGTTTGTGGCGCTGAATCCGCTGCACGCGATTGCCAACCGCCAGCCGTATAACACCAGCCCGTACCTGCCGCAGTGCGCGTTCTTCCGCAACTTCATTTATCTGGACGTGGAGCGGATCGGCAACGTGTACTTGGACGATGCGATGCGGCGGGAGATCGAGGAATTGCGCGGCAGTGAGTTTGTGGAATACGAGCGCGTGGCGCGGTTGAAACTGGCGGCGCTGTGGCATATCTTCGAGCAGTTCCTGGCGGGACGCGGACCGGCGCATTTGGAACAGGAAGATTTCGAAGCTTACGTCCAATCGCAGGGACAACTGCTGCGGGATTACGCGACTTACTGCGCGCTCGACGAAGAGATGCACCGGCGCGATCCGAACGTGTGGTTGTGGACTGACTGGCCGGTGGAATATCGCGATCCGCGATCGGCGGCCACCGGCGAGTTCGCCGAAAAACATAAGGACCGCATTCTGTTTTTCCAGTTTCTGCAGTGGCAAATCCAGATCCAGGCGGCCGCGGCGCACGCTCGTGCGCTGGAGCGCGGGATGAGCATCGGTCTCTACCACGACCTGGCGCTGGCAACAGACCAATACGGCGCGGATCTATGGGTTCTGCGCCCGTTTTTCGTGCCCGGCTCGCGAGTGGGTGCGCCGCCGGATGAACTCGCGCCCAGCGGGCAGGACTGGGGTTTCCCACCGCCCAATCGCGAGGAGCACCACCGTAATGGCTACCAGTTGTTCGCGCAATCCATTCGCAACGCGGCGGCTTGCGGAGGAGCGCTGCGCATCGATCATGTGATGCGCTTCTTCCGCCTGTTCACCATTCCGCAAGGGTTTGAGACCAGCCAGGGCACGTACGTGCAGGATTACGCGAACGACCTATTGGGGATTCTGGCGCTCGAGAGCGTGCGCGGCAACTTTGTGGTGATTGGTGAGGACCTGGGAACCGTGACCGATGAGGCCCGCTTGTCGCTGTATCACGCGGGGGTACTGAGCTATCGCGTGCTATGGTTTGAGCGCGACGGGGCAGGGAACTTTCGCCCGCTGAATACTTATCCGGAAAGCGCGCTGGTGTGCTCGACCACGCACGATCTGCCGACGCTCGCGGGCTTCGCGCCAGGCCGCGACTTGGAGGCTCGCAAAGCCGCGGGGCTGGCCGATGAAAACGAGTTTCACAAGCAGAAGGCCCATCGCGCCGGGGAAGTCCGCCGCTTGGAAGAAGCACTGCAGGCAGCGGGATTCGCCGGCGATCCGCTAGGGTTTTTGCTGGCGACGCCGTGTGTGCTGGCGGTGATCAATCAGGAAGATTTGTCGGGTGAAACCGAACAGCAGAATCTGCCCGGCAGCACCTGGCAATATCCCAACTGGCGGCGCAAGATGAGGGTGGCGGTGGAAGATGTCTCCTCACTGGCGGAGAAGTTCGCCGCCGCCGCCGCGCGGGCGGATCGTTTGCCCCGCCAATCCTAGTTGCATCCGACTTGCAAATGCTATTGACAGGTCAAGCATGAATCGGTATACTCACTTCTAGTTTGCAATTCAGTTGCAACTAAGAGGGAGCCGTTCGGTGCTACGAGTTTTCATGGTGTTCGCGCTGGTTTTGCAGTTGAAGGCGCAATCTGCCGGCGCAGCGGCACTTGAAGGAAGAGTGATGGATCCTGCAGGAGCTCCGATTTCAGGCGCTCATGTGACGGCCGTCCCTAAAGGGGACCTGCCCGGCCCTTCAGCCGATTCCACCCCGGACGGGCGCTTTTCCTTGGTATTGGGGCCAGGGGCGTACACGCTCAAGGTGGCCAAAGAGGGCTTTCTGGAGACGTCCCGGGCATTGGTCTTCCCTGAGGGAGCCGCAACTGCAAATGACATTACACTGCAAGTAGCTCCGGTGGTCTCCAGCGTTACGGTCACGGAAAGCGCGGCATATTTGGCGCCGGCCAGCCGCACAGCCACCAAAACGCTCACGCTGTTGCGCGATGTACCGCAGTCGGTTTCTGTGGTCACGCGGGAACTGGTGCAGGATCAACTGATGATGAGCATGGGCGATGTGGTGCGCTACACGCCTGGCATCACGGCGATTCAAGGCGAGAACAATCGGGACCAGGTAGTGATCCGCGGCAACAGCTCCTCGGCGGACTTCTTTGTCGACGGCGTGCGCGACGACGTGCAGTATTATCGCGACCTCTACAATCTGGAGCGCGTGGAAGCGCTCAAGGGCCCCAACGCCATGATCTTTGGACGAGGCGGGGGCGGCGGCGTGATCAATCAAGTGACCAAGCAGGCGGACTTCATGAACTTCGGCGAGATCAGCCTGACGGGCGGGTCTTTCGGGAACAAGCGTTTCGCGGCGGATTTGGATCACGCGCTCAACGATAAACTGGCGTTCCGTCTGAATGGAATGTTTGAGGATTCAGACAGCTTTCGCAAATACGTCAACCTGCGGCGCTTCGCGATCAACCCTACGTTGACGTTTGCGCCGACCAGCAAGACGCGGATCATCGTGGGCTACGAACACCTCCGCGACAACCGCATTGCGGATCGCGGGATTCCCTCGTTTCTCGGGCGCCCTGCCGAAATGGACATCTCGACTTATTTTGGGGATCCCACCGATAGCAATGTCCACGCTAATGTAAATGTGGGCACGGTCACGGTGGAGCATGAGGTGGGCCGCCTCACGATTCGAAATCGCACGTCCATCGGAGATTACAACCGGGGCTACCAGAACTTCGTCCCCGGCGTGGTGAGCGCGGATCAAACACAGGTGTCGCTCTCCGCCTATAACAACGCCACGCAGCGGCGGAATCTTTTTAACCAGACCGACTTCATTTACGCGGTAGCGACGGGGCGCATCCACCATACGCTGCTGGCCGGAGTGGAGGCCGGCCGGCAGCTTACCGATAACTTTAGAAACACTGGTTTTTTCAACAACACGGCCACGTCCCTTCTGGTCCCGTACGCCGACCCCACCATCAATACGCCGACTATCTTCCGGCAAAGTGCGACCGACGCGAACAATCACTTGACTACCAATCTTGGCGCGGCTTATGTGCAGGATCAAATCGAGCTCTCGCGCTACTTTCAGGTGGTCGCCGGCGTCCGCTTCGATCATTTCGACCTGCAGTATCACGACAACCGCAGCGGCACGAATCTGCGGCGCATCGACAATCTGGTTTCCCCGCGCGCGGGGATTATCTTCAAACCGGCTACGGCGGTATCGCTCTACGCCACCTACAGCGTTTCTTATCTGCCCAGTTCGGGCGATCAGTTTTCTTCGCTGACCAGCATCACGCAGCAGGCAATACCGGAGAAATTCAATAACTATGAAGTGGGCGTGAAATGGGACATCCGCCAGGACCTTTCGCTGACCACCGCGGTTTATCGTTTGGACCGCAGCAATACCAGAGCGACTGACCCCAATAATCCCACCGCGATCGTGCAGACCGGCGGCCAGCGCAGCAACGGCTTCGAGTTGGGGTTATCGGGAAGCGTCACGCGTAAGTGGAAAATCACTGGCGGCTACGCTTATCAGGATGCTTTTGTGGTCAGCGCCACCACGGCGGCGGCGGCAGGAGCGCAAGTCGCACAGGTGCCGCATCACACTTTCTCGCTGTGGAACAATTATCAGATTGCGCGGCGATGGGGCGCGGGTCTGGGCGTGCTGGAGCGCACGAAGATGTTCGCGGCCATCGACAATACGGTTACGCTTCCGGGGTACACGCGGGCGGACGCGGCTGTCTACTACTCCATCAGTGAAAAGATCCGTCTGCAGGCCAATGTGGAAAACCTCTTCAACGCGAAATACTATCTCAACGCGGACAGCAATACCAACATTTCGCCGGGCTCCTCGCGCGCGGTGCGCATCGGCCTCACGGCGAGATTCTAAAAATGATAATCACTTGCAACTGGATGCTGATCGCGCTGGCCTAAGCTGCGCCGTTTAATTACTGTTGCCTTGGATCAAGTCCGTGGACACCGTGGTGAGCGTACCGAACAAGCCATTCGATTCTTCATTGGGTCCGGCAGCGAAGAATAGAGTGGTCAGCGGGCCCGCGTTTCCGCCGTTGCCGAAACCGATTCCCCAAATGCCGTCGATGCGGATCGGCTGGCCCCCGGGCTGCAACAGTTTCCCGGCAAACACACCGGATGTTGCATTGAATGCGAGGATCTCGCCGCTGCCGAATTGTCCCACTAAGAGGTGGTGGCTGAAGGTCCCGAATTCGCTCGGTGCCATCGCTAACCCCCAGGGTGCGTTCAGATCGTTGACTTGGTCGAACCAAGTGATCAGTTTGCCGGCGGGCGTGAAGGCTCCGACCAGTCCCAGGCCGGGCCCGGCGACGTCGTCCTCCTTCGCGGCGTCCTGTTTCGCGAAGGTGACAAACATAGTGTCGCCTATGTTCTGAATATTGAAGGGCACCAGGCCTCGCGGCTTTCCCGAGAAGAAGCTATCATCGCTGCCGTTGCTGCTGCCGTTCCCCTGGCCGCGCGTCACGGGCTGGAAGTTAGCGTCGAACACGTCAATGTGGCCGCCGTGAAAATCAGTTGCATAGAGCTGTGGACTGCCGTCGACCGTGGCGATGGCGATGCCCTTATATACCGCGCCGGCCGTGGTCACCACAACGTGAGCTTGCGTACCGCCATTCCAGGCCGAAATGGTTCCATCCTCGGAAGCGAATATGAAGCGGGCCGGGCCGCCTCCCAGGATCGGGAAGGCCGCAGTGCCATTGAAGACCATTCCGGTCGGCGCGCCCGGAACCGAGACCGTAAGGAGAGTAGCTCCAGTGGTGCTGTTGTGGACCGTGGCTATGCCGGTAGCGTTGTCGGCAACCCACCAGGGGCTGGTAGCGGAGCGGGCAATCCCCCACGCGTTTACGACGTTGGCGTCGGTGCTGATGGCCTGACCCGCCTGATTGGAGACGAGGTTGGTTTGAGTATAGTGCTGGGCCGAGGCGGGGCCGGCCAAAACGATCAAGAGAAGCGCGGCGAGTACGGGTCGCGCGAAACGGAGGAAAAGTGAAGGTTGCATCGGGGTACGCTCCTTGGATAGAGGACTCGCGAGCGCACGCTGCTGTTAAGGCGAAGTTGTAACGTATTTGTAAACTTCTTGTAAAAACACGCGTCTCGCGCGATTGGAAGATCTTACGGAAGATGACGAGCTAGATCGCGGGCAGTGCAAAACTCTCACGATGTCGATGATCCGATCTCGTTGGCGGTAGATGATGAAGTGGCGGGGCTCGCGGACAATGCCAAGAAGGCTTCGCGTGCGGTCCCGGCTGTGGCGCAGGTGATAGGCACGAACTCTCTTGGCAAGTTCGGGTCTCGGTTGGGAGCCCAGGCATTCCGGATCGGCGGCGATGTCACGGAAAGCTTGTTTGAGAAGAGCCTGGTAGCGAGCTGCGGCATGTTCGCCGAATTTTTTTGCGCTCCATTGCAGGACATCGTATGTCGCGTTGTGCTGCCGGGGAGAGAACAATCCCGGGCTGGCCGGTGGATTCAGCCACGTTTCCGAGCGCGTTTGGGCAAGGCTTCTTTGCGAAGCTGATCGATGTGGTTTTCCAACTGCTTCGTGGAGTGAAACTGCAGGCCCTCGCCCCGGTCGATCTGGTCTAAACCTTCCGCGACGGCGCTACGTAACCACTTGAGTCTGGCTTTCTCTTCCCGCTCGCGCTGCTGCAGAAGGCGCAGGCCTTCGCGCATCAGCTCGTTGGCATTTCCGTAGCGTCCGGAGTTGACGCGGGCTTCCACATAGCGATCCAGGTGTTCGGTCAGATTGATGTTGCGGGTGGGCATTCGCTAGGCGTCCTTCAGCTACATCCTAACAGAGTTGGCAAGGTTTGCCAGTGGCCAGGATCGCGCGGAAGTTGGCGGCGCTTACATGAAGTAGTCTTTGACTTTGTCGAAAATGCCCTTTTCGGTGGGCTCGTTTTCGGCGGGGAGCAGGTCGCGGAGTTGTTCGAAGAGCTTGCGCTGGTCGCGCGAGAGCTTGGTGGGAATGCGCACGTCCAGGTGAATGAACAGGTCGCCGCGGCCGCTGCCGTTTACGTGCGGCACGCCGATTCCTTTGATGCGCAGGCGGCTGCCGGCCTGCGATCCTTCGGGAATCTTGACGGTCTGCAGGCCGTCCAACGTAAGAATATCGACTGACGCGCCTAGTGCCGCCTGTGCCGCGTTGATGGGCACGGTGCAATGCAGGTTGTCTTCGTGACGCTCAAAGATCGGGTGCGACTTGACCTTGAGAACGACGTACAGGTCGCCCGGCGGTCCGCCGTTGACGCCCGGCTGGCCCTCTTGCGAGAGCCGGAGTTGCGTGCCTTCGTCGACGCCCGCCGGGATGTTGACCTTGAGTTTGCGCTCGCGCCGCTGGTAGCCTTCGCCCTTGCACTCCTTGCAAGGCCGGCGAATGATCTGGCCGCGTCCGCCGCACTGGTTGCAAGTGCGGCGCACCGACAGAAACGCTTGCTGATAAATGACCTCGCCCTTGCCGCGGCATATGGGGCAGGTGGTGAGTCCGTCTTCCGGCTCGGCGCCTTTGCCTCGGCAACGGCCGCATTCTTCCAGGCGCGGCACCTGAATGTCGATGGACAGGCCGCGCATGGAGTCTTCGAATCCAATCTCCAGATCGTAGCGGACATCGTCGCCGCGTTGCGCGCGCGTGCGGCGCTGTTGGCCCCGTCCGCCGAACGCGTCGCCGAATCCGAACACGTCGCTGAGGATGTCGGCCAGATCCGGGAAGCCGGCCGCCGATGGATCGAACCCGTTGGACGCGGCCGAAGATACGCCTTGATGGCCGTAGCGGTCATAAGCGGCACGCTTCTGGGCATCGCTCAGGACGCTATAGGCTTCGGCGGCTTCCTTGAATTTCTCTTCCGCTTCGTGATTGCCGGGATTGCGGTCGGGATGAAATTCGAGCGCAAGCCGGCGGTACGACGTTTTGAGCGCCGGTTCATCGCAATCGCGGCTGACGCCGAGAATTTCGTAATAGTCGCGTTTGATCACGCTCAATTGCTTAACTTCTCCGTTCTATTTACCTGTTTGTTTAGAACCTGGCTCGACGGCGACTTTAACCATGGCCGGACGCAGCAGGCGGCCCTTGAAATTGTACCCTCTCTGATATTCGTCGAGCACGGTGTGATCGGCAGCCTCATCGGTCTCCACCATTTCGACGGCGTGATGCACGTGTGGATCAAAGGGCCGCCCTGTGGATACGATCGGCTCCAACCCCAATTTCTTCAGGGAGTCGTAGAACCGCTGGTAGATCATCTGCATCCCTTTGCTGAATTCCTTATCGGACGACTCGGCTTTGGTGGCGCGTTCGAAGTCATCGAGAATCGGGAGCAGGGCGCGTACAGCCTCGGTGCTGGCGTATTCGGCGAACTCAACTCTCTCTTTTTCGGCGCGCTTGCGGGAGTTTTGAAATTCCGCCTGGCTGCGCAGAAAGCGATCCTGCAACTCGGCTTTTTCGGCGGCGAGTTGGTCGCGCTCTGCCGTCAACGCGGCAATGGGATCGGGCGCGTCGGTGGCATCGGTGGAGCTCTCAGGGGTTTGCGATTCCACCGGCTGCGGCTCGTCGGCGTCTTTCATGATACTTTCGGTACTCATTTTCTTTTTTCCGTTACGCACAATTCCAGCGTATCATTGCTCTGTTTCCGGGGGCCCGGTTCAGAAACCGGCTGTTAGGAATCGACGAACGCTTGACCCACGTTCTGCACCGCCGACATCACGCGGCCGTAGTTCATGCGCATGGGGCCGAGCACGGCGATGACGGCCGAGATGCCGCTCGCGAGTTGCACCGGCACGCCGATCAGCGAGAGCTCGCCCATCGAGGGGTGCGTGGCGGCAAGTCCCACGTGGACTCCGATTTCGCCGGCGGGCTGTTCGAGGAAACGATCGACTAGCTCCAGCACCCGTTTCTTTTCTTCGAGCGCGCGGAACAGCTCGCGCATCTTTTCCTTGGTGAGGTGCAGGTCCAGGCCGATCAAGTTGCTGGCGCCTTCCATGTGGACTTCGGGTGTCGACGCGATATCCAGCAGGCCCTTGGAATAGAGCATGGTGAGCTTGCGGAGAATCTCGTCGTAAGTCGCGCTGGCGTGCTCCAGGCGGGCCGAGAGTTCCTTGCGCACTTGCTCGAGCGTCCATCCGGCGAAATTGCGGTTGACGTAGTTGCGGATGGAGGAAAGCTCATCGCTCGAGACCATTTCATCCAACTTCACCACGCGGTTGTGGACTTCGTGATCGCGCGTGACCACTACCATAAGCACGCGCTGGTCCTGTAAAGAGACCAGTTCGATATGTTCGAGCGCCGGGCTGAGATGGCGGATCGCGGCGGCGATACCAAAACCACGGGTCATGTCCATCAGCATCCGCGAGGTATATTCGACGCGCTGCTCCACCGTTTCCAGGCGCCCGAACTCGGCGCGCAGGCGCTCGATTTCAGCGGCAGCCATGCGGCGCAGCGTCAAGGATTGTACGTAGCTGCGGAAGGCTTTTTCGGTGGGAATACGGCCCGCCGAGGTGTGCGGTTGATGCAGGTAGCCCTCTTCGTCGAGATCCACCATGACGTTGCGAACGGAGGCGGCACTTAGCGTGTCGCCGCGGCGGCGGGCGATCGAGCGCGAAGCCACCGGCTCGCCGGTTTCTATATACGCGGCGACGATTTCGTGAAGAAGCTCTCGGCTACGCGGAAGCATCGGAACGGCCTAACTCCTGTATTCATTTTAGAGACAAGGAGATACCGGGGTCAAGCGGTATGGAACGGGGAGTCGGCTACTTTGAATTTTCTGAGGCATTAGCACAATTTCCGTCCTGCTTGGCCTTCGCAAATTGCTCTGGGGTTAGTTCGAGACAGCACCACATGCAGTGGTAAGGCGGCTGATGGGCGCATCCGCACGGTTCCCAGTCCGGGCAACTACAAAATCTTGCCTCAGTGCTTTCGCTCATGCCGTTCTTTCTAGCCCCCGTAGGTCGGCTTCCAGCAATGCTACCAGGTCGGACACTTCCCAAAGGGGTCAGTGACCCCAGCAGCCATGGAGGGTGCGCAGCGCAGCGTACCGTGGGTCTTGATGAAGGCGTACGCGAAGTAGTAGAGCGCGACGGCGGCGCTGTGGTTTTCGCTGCGCCTTGATCACTGCCAGTACTAAGGTCTTCGGCGACCCATAACTTTGTCCGCCGGAGAGCTAAAGTTCTAGCCTTAGCCGGACGATGGATTGCCGATATTCGGAGAATCCTTATGTTTGGCAATCTTCGGTCTTTAATCGCGTTTCCCAAGCTTAGTTTGGCGTCGTTGACTCAGCAGCGCGGTGAGCGGGCAGAGGGCGAACGGCTGTTCGAAGAAGCGGACTACGAGGGTGCTGAGCTGCATCTGGCGCAAGCGATCGTCGACAGCGAGAATCGGCAGGAGACGCCCAACCAGCGAATCTCTCTGCGCCTGGAACTGGGCGAAGCGCAGCGACGGCAGTTCCTGGCCGGCGGCGATCTTCAGAAATTAACGGCGGCGGAAGAAACGGTGCGTTCCGCCTACGACTTGGCTTCGCGCACCAATGAACCCGAATTGCTGGTGGAGAGTCTGGACACGTTGGGCGTGATAGAAGCGGACCGCGGCAATCTCGACGAGGCGGCGCGATTGCTCGAAGAAGCCGGCGCCATTGAAGCGACGTTGAAACATGGCGAGCCCATGCAGATGGCTCGCCGGCAGCTCCGTTTGGGTTTGCTGCGGCAACGGCAGGGCAGGCTGCTGGAAGCCGCTGGTCTGCTAGCCGCGAGCGCCGCGATCCACGAGCGGGTGTTGGGTGAGAATCATTCTGCGACGGCGCACCGGCTGAGCGATCTGGGCGCGGTACATCAGACCATGGGCAATCACGCAGAAGCGCAGCGCTGCTTACGGCGTGCGATTCGAGTGCACGAGCACCAGAGTGGTTTGGAATCGCCCGAAGCGGTAGCGGATTTGAAGATGTTGACGGAGTCGCTCGAAGCCTCGGGCGACATCGACGGGGCCGCCGCGCAGTTTGAGCGGGTGCTGAACTTGAAGCTGCGCACGGTAGGGATGAATATGGACACCGTCGCGGAAGCGCAATTCGAACTGGCGCTGCGCTATCGCGGATGGCGGCGTCATTCGCGCGCCCGCGAATTGTTGATGGAAGTGGTGGGTACGTTCAAGCGCAGCGGCGGGGCACGGCTGGCCGCGGGTTACGAAGCGCTGGGGCAGTTAGAGGAAGACACCGGGCACTATCACGAAGCGCTGCGGGAACTGGCGCGCGCCGGGAAAGTGTGGGAGTCCGTCAAAGCCGAACACGTAACTGAGCTGATTCGCAATCTAGAGCACCGCGTATTTCTGTTCGACCTGCTTCGCCAGCATAGGGAGGCGGCGCATCTGCGCGAGCAGGCTGTGGCTTTGGCGCAGGCCAATCGATGGGCTCAGGCAGGTTGATCTAACTACTTAACCTCGGGGCTGTTGACGTTGGCTGGTTCCTGCGACCAATTCTGGCGCGGCACCATCGTCTGGTCGGAATAGAAGGTCCGCCGACCGGAGCTATTGAAGGTTTCCGGCACCGCTGAGACGGCATACCCGGTTGGCGTCGCGGTGAGAGTAAAAACGTAACCGCTCTTTTTGCCTTCGGCGAGGTCCTTCGAAATCAGGTCGGCTGCGGCCGGGCTAGGGGCTCCGCTGGCGGGCGGCCCCAGTTCGGCCAGACTCACCGCATAACGGCCAAATTGGGAATAGTATTGCAATTCCACTGCGTGGATGGTCCGGATGGCCTGCTGCGCCGCAGTCTCGTGAGCCGACATCATCTGCTTGTTGTACTGCGGGACGGCAATGGTCACGATCACCAGGATGATGGCGATCACAATCAGCAGTTCGATCAGCGAAAAGCCGCGGCGGCGGCGCTTGCGGGTAACGGCGGGGTCACGCATATCTATATTCTAGACGCGGGCACGGGGCCCGGCGTGCAGGCTCTTTTAGCCCACCCGGATCCCGGCGCGCTTGGCTTCTTTCTTCAGGGTGCCGTCGAGCGTCAGCAGCACCGCGTCCTCGCGCAGGGCCAGCGCCAAGTAAAACATGTCGTAAGCGACGTGGGTTTTCTGCGCGCGGCTCAGGGCGAAGGCTTCGCGGTAGATTTCCCTGTGGGATATCAGACGGTCCACCAGTCCCACGGCAAGTTCGAGGATTTTTTCGCATTTGCCGAGATCGAACTCCGCGAACTGATGGTATTTCCAAACTGCATTCACGACTTCCGGGACCAGTAGTTCGGGTGCGATCACTTCCTCGGATTGGGACAAGGTTGCAGAAAGGGGGCCAGCGGCCTTACCCTCCAAAGCAACTTCAACGGCCGCGTTGGCATCCAGCACGACTCTCACCGCTCGCGATCCTCGCGGATCAGCTTCACGAAATCCGGCAAAGACTTGCCACGTCCCAAGCCAAGCCGTTTGGCCTCGTCCAAGACCTTGCGGCGGCGGGCTTTGGGATCCACTTCCACTTCGAGTCCCTTGGCGAGGACGGCGACGGCTTGTTGAGCCAGGCTCCGCCGTTCTTTTTCCGCGAGCTCCGCTAGACGGCGGTAGATGTGATCCGGGACGTCGCGAACTTGGAGTGTGGGCATGCATTCATTTTACATGCATTTTGCATCACGAGACAGCGAGTTGGTGAATCGCGCGTAATTTGGACCACAACGGTCCAAGCAGATCCAGGCGCAGCGCGTTGGCGCCGTCGGATAGCGCCCGCTCGGGGGCTTCGTGGACTTCGACAAAG
>Ga0207674_10006462_pt1 | contig 13778 bp, 10 predicted proteins | sample KBSCornC72_FD_184303 | JGI IMG/M metagenome (GOLD analysis project Ga0207674, IMG submission 184303) | Corn rhizosphere microbial communities from Kellogg Biological Station, Michigan, USA - KBS Corn C7-2 (SPAdes) (version 2) | ecosystem: Host-associated > Plants > Roots > Rhizosphere > Soil ... | reverse complement strand
GATCGATCACCGCAACGGTCACCGGCGGAAAGGTCACCTGTAAGGTCAAGACACCCGATGGTCCGGCCTTCGACGGGCCGGGTATGCTGGTCGCCGAGCATGCGAGTACGATGACATCAGGCAAGTACGTAATCAGGGTCTGGTGTCCCGAGTCGGCCGGGGAGCGGGCCACTCGCCACGACAGCCCCAGCATCGATACCTACGAGCAGCAGGCGGCGGACTACGCCACCCTCGAGGGCAAGGATGCGCACGAGCATCCGGACGCGGATTCAGCGAATGGGGTCAGCGGGACGGAGACGATTGCGTGGCAGCTGAGGCGGTGAGGCGGGAAGGCGGACGGGGCGGACAAGGCGGACGGCAAGGAGGGAACGTGCGCAAGGCACCCAGTTCACTGACGCTGGTCGCGGGAATGGTGGTCCTCGCCGGTTGCGGCGGGGACAGCGGGACGGGCGTTCAGTCTGGTCAACTGACAGTGACGGGGCCTGCCACCGTCGATGTGGGAGGACGGGCGCAGTACACGGCCCACCTCACCGACGAGAACGGTGCCCCGGTGAGCGGTGCGTCGATTACGTGGACGACCGATAACCTGGCCGTTGCCTCGGTTGATGAGAACGGCGTCGTGACCGGCTTCGCCGGCGGCTCGGCGACTGTCCGGGCGAGCGCGGCCGGCCTCACCGGAACCGCCTCCTTTCACGTGGTTCCTGCGCTCACCATTTGCAAACCCGATAATCAACTCGACTCCTGGTGCCGGCTGACCGATGCCCCCAACACTCAGGACTACCCTTCAGTATCGGGAAACCGGGTGGTCTTCGGGAACTGGCTGGCGCCGGGGAATAAAGCCGTCGTCCTTCTCGATCTGCTGACGGGGGACACCACAACGCTCACACCGAAGAATACGGACAACACCATCCCAACGATCGACGGGGATCGAGTGATCTATGTCCGTCTCCCCCCCACAGGAGACTGGCAGCTCCTGACTTACGACCTGAACGCCGGACAGGAAACACAATTCGCCAGCGCCGACCGCAACTACGGCTTCGGCCGATTGGCCCTGTCCGGCCATCGAGCGGCGTGGCACATGAACCGGAACAACAACTGGGACATCTACACCTACGATTTCAATACCAAGAAGGAGACTCGGCTCACCACCGACACCACGGACCAAGCGGATCCAGCGATCTTCGGCGACCGGGTGACCTGGTCGGATAAACGAAACCACGGCACCTGGTGGGATCTCTATACCTACGACTTCCCCACGGGGAAGGAGACCCGGGTCACCCAGAGCCCCACTCTGGCGCGAGGCAGCGCCATCTTCGGCGATCGCATTGTCTGGGGCGACAGTCGGGGTGGACTCTTCAGCCTCTATGAGTACGACTTCAACCGCTCGGACCACGAGCGTCCCGTCAACGCCGATTCCTTCGAGAATGCGCTCACGATCTGGGGGGCCCGTATTGCGTGGATGAGCGCCAATGACGACATCTACGCGTACGATCTCGATGCGGGCATACAAAAGCGCGTCACCAATCTCACGTCAGCGCAGCAAATTCCCTGGATTTCGCAGGACTATCTGGTGTGGCAGGACGACCGGAACGGGGACCTGGACATCTACATCGCCCGGCTCGCCGATATTTTTCGGCCGTAGAGGAACTGCTTAGGCCTTAAGGACCTGATACTGGCGCCGCCTTCCATCGTCACAGCTTTAGGTACACCGGCAAGATCAGGTCAATTTTCAATTACCAATCCCCCAATGTCACCTACCAACAAAAACGGCAAGATCTGCTACCTCGAAATGCCCGCGACGGACGTGGCCAAGTCCGCCGAGTTCTATTCGAAGGTGTTCGGCTGGAACATCCGAAAGCGGGGTGACGGGGCCACTGCATTCGACGATACGACCGGTGAAGTGAGCGGAGCCTGGGTTACCGGTCGCCCACCGTCGCCCGCACCCGGCCTGCTCTTCTATATCATGGTGGACAGCGTCGAGGCTGCCGTGAAGTCCGTTGTCGCGGCCGGTGGCACGATCGTCCAGCCACTGGGCGTTGATGCGCCGGAAATCACGGCGCGGTTCCGCGATCCGGGCGGGAACATCATCGGCCTCTACCAGGAACCACCGAAGTCCCGGTAACCGAGCTCCATCTGGAGGTTTCCAAGGCGCAACGCGGATCTGGCCAACTGGGGTGCCACGTTCGGGAATTCCAAGATCTTCGTTTCGCTGGTGGAGTGGGCCGACCGGGTGATACGGAGTAGGCGCCTCAGCCTGAGAATCGATTTGGCCTCAGCGTTCTCCCACGCAATCGCGGCACTCAGTATCGGCGCCTGCTTCTACCGGCCGGGAGTTCCCCGGCGGTTCTGGGTCGCCGGTGCCCTCTGCGCCGTCCTGCCCGACCTCGATGTCCTGGGCTTCGGCCTAGGCATCCAGTACAGCGATCCGCTGGGCCACCGGGGTCTGACCCATTCCCTGCCCTTCGCCGCGGCACTCGCCGCCCTCGTCACCTTCACCGCCTTTCGAGGTATCCCCGGACTCAGTCGCCAGGCCCTGTTCGGCTATCTCTTTGTGGCCACGGCCAGCCACGGGCTCCTCGACGCGATGACCGACGGCGGCCTTGGCGTCGCGTTCTTCGCCCCGTTCTCCAACGCTCGATATTTCCTGCCCTGGACTCCGATACGAGTCTCCCCGATCGGCGTCTCCCGCTTCTTCACCGATCGGGCGCTGGCGGTGCTGAAGAGTGAATTTGTCTGGATCTGGATTCCGGCGATGTTGTTCGCGCTGGTCGGATGGAGAGTGAAATCCTCATCGGCTCCGACGGCCGGACGATCGACAGGGCCGCATTCCTGGCTGTGATCGAATCCGGAGAGCACCCACCTACCGCGTCTGGTCCCGCCCTAACCAAACTGACTCGCCCACCGCAACGGTCCTGAATCGCTCTGCAGAAACACCCCGTTCGTGTAACGCCTTCGCAAGTTCACGAGGGGGGTCATCTATACCTTCCGGTGTCAGCTGAAACGTCCCGAAATGCATGGCGAGACTCTCCCTCGCCGCGAGATCGAGATGCGCCTGGACGGCTTCCGCAGGATTCATATGGACGTCCTTCATGAACCAGCGCGGCTGGTAGGCTCCGATCGGGATCAAGGCGAAGTCGATCGGGTCCAACCGGGCCGCGATCTCCCGGAAATGTGCGCCATAGCCAGTATCTCCCGCGAACAAGATCCGCCGGCCAGACGCCTCGATCAGGAACCCGGCCCATAGCGCGCGGTTCCGGTCGAATGGGTGGCGCGCCGAGAAGTGCTGGGCCGGGGTGAGCGTGATGGGGATCGGTGCGGTCTGAGCGTTCTCCCACCAGTCGAGTTCCTCGACGTGCTGAATGCCGGCTGACCGGAGTAGTCGCCGATTACCGACTGGCGTCACGATCGGCATGTGAAAGCGCCGGTCGAGCGCGCGCAGCGTCCGCAGGTCGCAGTGATCGTAGTGATTGTGACTCAACAGCACGCAGGAAATCGGCGGCAGATCGTCGAATCGTACTCCTGGCGCCCGTACCCTGCGGGGACCGACGAAGGAAAGCGGGCTCGCTCGTTCGGAATAGACCGGATCGATCAGCAGCTTGATGCCCCCAATCTGCAGGAGAAAGGAGGCGTGACCGATGAACGTGACGACGACATCTGCCGGTCCAGTCTGCGGCGGCTGTTTCTGGTCAACGGGGACGTTTAACGGCCACCGGGTTCTTGGGGTGAGCAGCATCGACGGTACGAGCCAGAAGGGCTGGCCATTCGCGCCGCTCGGATTGAAGAACCGCCGGCCATCGAAGTGATCGCTGCGAGCCGTCACCGGCGAGATCCGTCCTGCTTATTAAGGACCGCCCGAGCCAGACGCAGCACCGTCGGTGCGATATCCTCGAGGCTTCGCTTCGGCCCCGCCAGCGCGTCGAACATTTCGAAACTGGTCAGCACATACAGGATCTCCTCGACCTCGGCCCGTTGGGTGACGGACAGCCGGCCCAGTCGTTTTGTCATGCGTTCCATCACCGCCCGCATCACCTGACGCCGCCTGGCATTCCGCGCCTCGATTGCCGCTCCCAGTTCCGCGTCCAGCACGCCCAAGGCTCTCACCCGACGGACCCAGGTACGTCCGGCCTGCCAGAAATGAGCAAAGGCGCTGACCACACCGGCCAGGATTTGGTCGGGATCCGATTGCTGAAACGCAACTCCCAACTGCTCCGGTAGCTCGCCTCCCTCCGCGAACGAGTCGAAGAGCGCCTCGATCAACCCCCGCCGAGAGCGGAACTGGTAATAGACCGTCATCCGGGCCACCCCGGCCCGCTCAGCGACCGCGTCCAGGGTGAAACGTTCGGTTCCCCGACCGGTGAGGAGGGAGCGGGCGGCGCGGAGGACCCTGGCGCGGGTCTTTTGGGCGGCGAGCTGGCGCCGGCCCTGGCGATAAGGGCGAGGGGTCATGAAACGCTACACTTTAATTGTACGTACAGTACAACTAAATATATGCCGCTTCGGCTGCACTGCCGTGGCTTCGTTTCAGATTGCTTTGTCATGGAGGGTCTCATGTCTCTGTACTACGCCGCGCTGTTTCTCCACATCGTAGGCGCACTCGGTCTCTTCGCCGCCCTTGCCCTGGAGTGGGCCGGCCTCTCCAATCTCCGCCGAGCCCGTTCGGTCGGCCAGTTCCGGGATTGGGCGGGGCTCCTGCAAGGCCTTCGTCGGGTGGGAGGTCCTTCCGGCCTCACCCTCCTCGTCACCGGTATTTACCTGACCGTGACACGGTGGGGATCCCAGCCCTGGATCATCCTCGGGTTGATCGGACTGGTCACGATGGTTGTCCTGGGAGCGGTCGTCACCGGGCGCCGGCTTGCCTCGATGGCGAAGGAACTGTCGGGCGAGGGGGCGCTCTCCCCCGCCCTGCGCCGACAGCTCCAGGACCCCGTGTTGCTGCTGTCGGCCTGGCTTCGGACCGGGATCGGCCTGGGAGTCGTGGCGCTCATGTCCGCCAAGCCGGGGCTCGGCGGATCGCTCATCATCCTGGGGGGAGCTGCCTTCCTCGGCTTCGCCACGGGTCTCGCAGCCGGTGCGTGGGGGCGCCGGACGTTCTCCGTCGCGACCGAATCGGCGGACTCGTGATCAAGTCATGAAAACGCGACCACACCCCCTGACCCAAGGGGGGAATATCAAACAAGGAGGAGATGCGGTGGTAACCGAAAAGCCGCGGAAGCAACACCTTTCGTGCTACTTGCTGCGAAGCCGGCTGAGATCCAGCTGGATTCAGCATTCAGGGTGCAGGAAAACGCGAATGCGCCCCCCACCCCAAGGGGGGAATATCGAAGAACAGCCGCTTGAGATGTTCACCGGAATAACTCAATACGCCTCGTCGGCGACGCGCGGACTTGCTCCACCGGCCGCCCCGAATCGCTCGCAGTGGACAACCGAAAAACGCGAGCCCGCCCCCCACCCCAACGGGGGAATATCGCGGATCAGAGCTTTGGCGCATTAACCAGAAAACCGCGGAACGGACCGAAAACCAACAGTCACACGGGATCGGGCGGCGACCCTCAGTCGTCGCCCGTTTCCTTATCCACCCGCGCCATGAAGCAGCCGGCCTCTCCATTCCTTATATGCACGTACTGGACACCGGGTATCGCGAACGCGTCACAGATCACCTGTTCGGGAGGCGTCCCGTTCACCCGGGTCTGAATCGCGAGCTTCCCTTCCACCAGGTATCCCTCGATCACCATGGGGAGTTTCCGAAAATCGTCGGGAAGACTCGGCGCGTCGTAACGCTGACAGGGTTCGGCATGGATGAACACCGGGCCTGGCGCCGGCAGACTACCGGGTTCGGAAAACGGTTGGTAGGTAAAGAGGATCCGCTCCTCCGCCCCCACGGCGAAGGTCCTGAGGCAAAGGCGACAGGGGCCGGTGCCCTTGGCCAGTTCCTGGTGGGCAGGGTGCCCGTACTGCGGCGAGTGGCGAGTCTGCCGGACCTCGTCGGCGAGGGCTTCGGTAATACCGGCGTAACGGAAAGTGGGCATCGTCGGGCCTCGAAAGAGTCGCGACCACAATACCGGATTCTCCAACGAGAGCTATCCGATTCTGTTCGCCGAATCCCAATCAGCCGACCGATTGGCCATTGGTCACGGTTCCCCATCCTCGGCCAGTACCGGCACTTCGGCAAACCTGTGGATTCCATCCTCTTAGTTCCTAGCCAGACAAAGGCATAGATCACATAGTCCGAAGTTCACGTTGCGAGTCGAAGCGAGGGCCAATCCGGCCCAGGTCCCTCAGGCCCGAGTAATCCTTTTGGGCAGGCCCAAAGTCATTGCGAGTCGATCTCGATCCCTGCACCTTCGAAGAGCCTAAGGACAAGCAATCCACTCCAATGCGCCGGACTGTTTGTGTCGGTGATTGTCCGGACTGCTAACCGGGAGCGTGCTACATGCTCTCGTCTTCACCTATCCCGCAAGTCCCCGAGAGGAACTTCCATTTGTCCTCCTGCGGCGCGGACCAGGTTGCCTCGAAAATAACTGCGCTCGAGGATCGTGAAACCGGATTCGTCTTTCGAATTGTTGCTGTCAGATCATCACTAGAGAGATCCCGATGATTACACCACAGCGCGCTCAGCTACGCTGGCGGGTGCTTATTGTTGACGACGAGCTCGCCCAGCCAGAGACGGCCGGGGGCCGAGCCGTCCGGGCACTTGCCGAGGAGCTGGTGTCGCGCGGCGTCGATGTCGTTGAAGCCCTTTCGCTGGAAGACGGCAGCGCCACGGCAGGCTCCGATGCGGGGCTGCATTGCATCCTGATCAACTGGACCGCCGGAAAGAACGACGCCAGGTCGCACGCCAGGGCGACGGAAATGCTCCGGCTGATCCGTGCCAGCAACGATAAGATCCCGATCTTCCTGCTGGCGGATCGTCGAGGGATAGCCGGCAGCCTCACGCCGGAAGTGGCGACCCTGTCGGACGAGTTCGTCTGGCTGCTCGAGGACACTTCGGGCTTCATCGCGGGCCGGGTGATCACCGCGATGGAACGCTACCGCGACGTGTTGCTGCCGCCCTTCACGGCCGCCCTCGCCGCCTACAATCGGGAACGGGAATACTCCTGGGCCGCACCGGGCCACCAGGGCGGCGTCGCCTTTACCAAGTCCGCGGTCGGCCGCCTGTTCTTCGATTTCTATGGGGAGAATCTCTTCCGCACCGACATGGGGATCGAGCGCGGGGGCCTCGGCGCGCTCCTCACCCACAGCGGCCCCATTGGCGAAAGCGAGAAGTACGCTGCACGGGTCTTCGGCTCCCACCGGTCCTACTCGGTGCAGGCCGGCACCTCGGGGTCCAACCGGACCATCATGTCGGCCTGCGTCGGCGATCTCGAGATCGCGCTGTGCGATCGCAACTGCCACAAGTCGATCGAGCAGGGACTCGCCATCACGGGCGGTATCCCCGTCTTTCTCAGGCCGACCCGAAACCGCTATGGCATCATCGGCCCGATCCCGCCGCAACAGCTCTCGCCCAAGTCCATCGCAAAGGCGATCGCCTCCAATCCCCTGGTGAAACAGGCCCCGCATGAAAAGCCGGTTTACGCGGTTGTGACCAATTGCACGTACGATGGGATGTGTTACGACGCGGCCAAGGTGCAGGACCTCCTTGGGCAAAGCTCGGATCGGGTCCATTTCGATGAGGCATGGTACGGTTACGCGCGGTTCAACCCGATGTACCGGGACCGGTACGCAATGCGGGGCGACCCATCCACTCATGCCGAAGACGACCCGACGGTCTTCGCCACCCATTCGACCCACAAGCTGCTGGCCGCCTTGTCGCTCACCTCGTTCATCCACGTCCGCGACGGACGGGGCTCGATCGATCATGGCCGTTTCAATGAGGCCTACTGCGCCCAGGCCAGCACCTCGCCGCTCTACGCCCTCATCGCCTCCAACGAGATCGCCGCGGCGATGATGGATGGACCTGGCGGGCTGTTCCTGACCCAAGGCGTGATCGAAGAAGCGGTGGCCTGCCGTCTCCTCGTCGCCCGGTTCTATCAGGAGTTCAAGGCCAAGAAGCAGTGGTTCTTCGCGCCCTGGAACGCCGACACCATTAAGGATCGGAAGACCGGAAAGCGGGTGCCGTTCTACAAGGCCTCGGCCGAGCAGCTGGCCACCGATCCCGATTGCTGGGTTTTGCATCCTGGGGAGGACTGGCACGGGTTCGAGGGATTGCCGGACGGCTATTGCCTGCTCGATCCCATCAAGTTCGGCATCGTCTGCCCCGGCATGGGCCGGGACGGCAAGCTCGAGAAGTGGGGCATTCCGGCCGACCTGGTCACTGCCTACCTCGGCCGCCACGGCATCGTCCCCTCGCGCACCACCGATCACATGGTGCTCTTTCTCTTCTCGGTGGGTGTCACGAAGGGCAAATGGGGCACTCTGATCAACACGTTGCTGGACTTCAAGGCCGACTACGACCGCAATGCACCACTCGCCGAGGTATTGCCTGGCCTGGTGGCGAAGGCGCCGTCGCGCTACGCCGGGATGGGCATGCGCGACCTGGGAGACGAGATGTGGGTTCACATGCGGCAAAGCCGCACCGGCTACTGGCAGGCACAGGCGTATGAGTCGCTCCCGAACCCGGTGATGACTCCACGGAAGGCCTTCCAGCAGCTCATGGCGGGAGACGTCGAGAAGGTCCGGCTCAGCGAAATGTCGAACCGGGTCGTCGCGGTAGGCGTCATCCCCTACCCTCCCGGCATCCCCATCGTCATGCCGGGTGAAAACATCGGCCCGGGCGACGGTCCCTGGCTCACCTTCGTGCGTACGCTCCAGGCATACGGCGAGCAGTTCCCCGGCTTCTCCAAGGAAGTCGAAGGGGCCGAGGAGCACGAGGGCGAGTACTACGTGTACTGCATGAAGTAGTGGTCAGGTGGATTACATACCGCTGGATCAGATCGAGGGCCGCATCGCCGCGACTCTCGCCCTGATCTATCCACCCGGCATCGGGGATTAGTTCAACCGCTTTCCAGGCTTCAACTACGAAGTCCAGGCGTGTATCAGGAGCGGGTCGAGGGTCGCATCAAGTTCTTCACCTACGTGGTCCGCGAGTCTGACTCGAGACGGCCACCGAAGAAGGGGGGAGACCGTGCAAGAAGCTAAGAAGATGAGTCTGGTCCAGCTCACGTTCATCGTCGCCGTGAACATGATGGGCTCCGGTATCATCATGCTGCCGGCCAACATGGCCCAAGTCGGCGCGATCTCCCTGTTGTCGTGGGGAGTGACGGCGGTGGGCTCGATGGCCATTGCCTACGGCTTCGCCCAGGCGGGGCTCTTCAACCAGCGCCCGGGCGGCATGGCGACCTACGCCGAGGACGCCTACGGGAAGGACGGCTACTTCCAGGTGTTCATCCTGTACTTCCTGTCGCTGGCGATCGGCAATGTCGCGATCGCGACCTCAGCGGTTGGATACCTGTCAACCTTCGTCCCCTGGCTTTCCTCGACGCCGATCGCCACCTGTATCGGCGTGATCGCGCTGATCTGGCTGACTACAGTGGCCAACTTCGGCGGCCCCGGGATAACCGGCAAGATCGGCTCGGTCACGGTCTGGGGGGTCCTGCTCCCGGTCGGCCTGCTGTCGTTCGCCGGCTGGTTCTGGTTCAAGAGCGACGTGTTCAAGGAGGCTTGGAATCCCCAGGGGCTGACGCTCGGGCAAGGCATCGGCTCGAGCATCTCGCTCACCCTGTGGGCCTTCCTCGGCATGGAGTCCGCGGCCCAGAACTCCGCCGCCGTTGAAAACCCCAAGCGGGACGTCCCGCTGGCCTGCATGTTCGGCACCCTGGGCGCCGCCGTCATCTACATCCTGTCCACGGCGGTGATCCAGGGCATCGTCCCCAACGCCGAGCTGGCGAAGTCCACCGGCCCCTTCGGGCTGGCCTACGCACACATGTTCAGCCCCGGCGTCGGTCGGATCGTGATGGCGCTGTCGGTGCTGGCCTGCCTGGGCTCGCTGCTCGGCTGGCAGTTCACGCTGGCGCAGACCGGCAAGGCGGCCGCGGACGAGCGCATGTTCCCGACCCTCTTCGCCAAAGTAAACAGCATGGGAGCGCCATTGGTCGGCATGGTCGTGCTGGGCGTCGTCCAGTCGGTCCTGGCGCTGTCCACGATCTCGCCCAGCCTGAGCGAGCAGTTCAGCGCCCTGGTGAACCTCGCCGTGGTCACCAACGTGGTGCCGTATGTGGTGGCCTTGTCCGCGTTGATGGTGATGATGAAGGCCGGCAACGTCCCCCAGGGGAAGTACCGGCTTAACGTGGCGGTGGCGCTGATAGCGATGCTCTACAGTGTCTACGCGCTCTGGGCGTCCGGCAAAGACGCGGTGATGGGAGGCATGCTGGTCATGGGACTCGCCTACATCGCATGGGGATTCCTCGCACCGCGCTTCGTGCCAGTGACGGCGGGCGCAGCGTCCGCCAAGGGCTGATCATGGGCACCGACACCGTCGAAAGGAGAAGGGTTATGCACTCAGCAGGATGGGTGACCCCGCGCGGGCATCGGACCCGGTTTCTGGCCAGCGCCCTAGGCACCTTGATCGTGACACTTACCGTGGCAGCGGAGGCCCAGACGCCACGCATGAAACCAGCGACCCAGACCGGGATCACCACGCTGGAGCGGATCAAAACCGCGGGCAAGATCAGGCTCGGCTACCTCAGCGACGCTCGGCCGTTTTCCTACAAGGACGAGTCCGGCAACCCTGCGGGGTTCTCGGTCGCGGTCTGCCAGAAACTCGCGGATGCGGTGTCGAGCCAGCCGACCCTGTCCGGAGTCAAGGTGGAATGGGTGGAGCTCACACTCGCCGATCGTTTCAGCGCGGTGAAAGAGGGCAAGGTGGATCTCCTGTGCGGAGCAGACACCGAAACCTTGAGCAGGCGACAGGATGTGGATTTCTCAATCCCGATCTTCCCGGGTGGCATCGGCGCGCTGTTGCGCACCGACGCTCCCGCCCGGCTGCGGGAAATCCTCAACCAACGTCCTCCGTCGAGCCCGACCTGGCGCGCGTCGGCCGGCGCGCTTCTCCAGGCCCAGAAGTTCGCCGTGGTCTCGGGGACCACCTCGGAAACGTGGCTCCACGGCAAACTCAAGGAGTTCAACCTTACCGCCATCGTCGTACCGGTTCAGAGCTTCGACGCGGGGATCAAGGCGGTGCACGACCGGGAGGCCAACGTCTTTTTCACCGATCGGGCCGTTCTGCTCGACGCCATCAAGCGCAACTCGTCGGGTGACCTGTCGCGCTGGTGGGTCGTACTGGATCGCTATTTCACCTACGAATCCCTGAGATTCGCCCTCCAGCGGGGCGACGAGGACTTCCGCCTCGTGGTGGATGCGGCCCTCAGCAAGATCTATCGCTCCGGGGACCTGGTCAGCGAATACACCAAGGATTTCGGGGCTCCGGATGACAAGGCAAAGACATTTTACCAGTGGATTACGCTGCCTGAGTAACGGGGGAAGAAAGGGATCACGATGTTAGAACGCACATCGAGGAGGGTCCAGATCCGGGCCCTCATGGTGGATGATGAGATCGGCGAGGCTTCGGCGGCCGGGCGCGCGGCCCAGGCTCTGATCGAGGAGCTGGGCAGCCGGGAGATTGGCGTCGTGGAGGCAACCTCCGCGGAGGACGGGTATGCCGTGATCTCCTCCGACTCGGCGATTCACGCGATCCTGCTTGATTGGGACCTGGATGGCGACAAGGATCACGCCGGCGCCATCGAGCTGCTTCGCCTGGTCCGGTCGCGGAACGCCAAGATCCCGATTTTTCTGACGGCGGAGCGGGACGCGGCCGCATCCATTCCCATCGATGTGATGGAGATGGTGGACGAGTTCATCTGGATGCTGCAGGACACTGCGGCGTTCATCGGCGGGCGGGTCGAAGCGGCGATCCGGCGCTATGGCCAGGCGGTAATCCCGCCGATGGCTCGGGGGCTTATCAACTTTACCCGGGAGTACGAATACTCCTGGCACACCCCGGGTCACGCCGGCGGCACCGCGTTTCTCAAGTCTCCGGTAGGACGGGTCTTCTACGAGTTTTACGGGGAGAACCTGCTCCGCACCGACCTTTCAATCAGTGTTGGTCAGCTGGGATCGCTGCTCGATCATACCGGCCCGATCGGTGCGCACGAACGGTATGCGGCGCGGGTCTTCGGCTCTCACCGCACCTACTGCGTCACCAACGGAACCTCGACCTCGAACCGGGTGATCTTCCACGCCGCGGTGGGGCGCGGGCAGATCGCCCTGTGCGACCGGAACTGTCACAAGTCCATCGAGCACGGACTGGTCATGACGGGTGCGGTGCCCAACTACCTGGTGCCGCTCAGGAACCGCTACGGGCTCATCGGTCCGATTCATCCCGACAAGCTCACCAAGGCCGCCCTGGCCGCCCAGATCAAGAAGAACCCGCTGGTGACGAAGCAGACCGACCTCCGGCCGGTGCATGCCGTCATCACCAACTCGACGTACGACGGCCTCTGCTATAACGCGAAGCGGGTGGTCGAGCTGCTCGATCCCACCGTGGATCGGATCCATTTTGACGAAGCGTGGTACGCCTACGCGCGATTCAATCCCATTTACCGGGACCGGCACGCGATGTCGGGCGACCCGGCCGACCACGACCCCAAGGGGCCGACGCTGTTCGCCGGGCACTCGACCCACAAGCTCCTGGCGGCGCTGTCCCAGGCTTCCCTGCTCCATATGCGCGATGGCCGCGGTGCCATTCCGCACGACCGCTTCAACGAGGCGTTCATGATGCACGCCTCGACCTCGCCGCTGTATACGATCATCGCGTCTAACGACATCTGTGCGGCGATGATGGACGGTCCCGGTGGAGTCGCACTCACTACGGAATCCATCGAAGAAGCGGTCGCGTTCCGGCAGACCATGGGCCGGGTCAACCGGCAGTTCGCCAAGGATGGCGAGTGGTTCTTCAACACCTGGAACGCCGACCAGGTGAAGGACCAGAAGTCGGGGAAGAAGATCCCCTTCCACGAAGCCGCGCCGTCGCAGCTCGCTACCGATCCGGAATGCTGGGTGCTCCACCCCGGCGACAACTGGCACGGGTTCGCGGACCTGGAAGACGGCTACTGCATGCTGGATCCGATCAAGGTGTCGGTCGTGACCCCGGGCGTGAGCAGCAAGGGTGGCCTCGACTCGAAGGGTATTCCGGCCACCCTGGTGACCAAATACCTCTCTTCTCGCGGCGTCGAGGTCGAGAAGACTACCGACTTCACCGTGCTCTTCCTCTTCTCGATCGGGATCACCAAGGGCAAGTGGGGAACGCTGCTCAACATCCTGCTCGAGTTCAAACGGGACTACGACCGGAACGCCCCGATCTCAGAGGTGCTGCCGGCACTCGCTAACGACTATCCCGATACCTACTCCACCCTCGGACTGCGTGACGTGTCAGACCAGATGTTCGCCCACTTGAAGAAGTCGAAGCAGACCGAGTGGCTGGCCAAGGCGTTCTCCACTCTGCCCGATGTGGAAATGATACCGTCCGACGCCTACGACCTTCTGGTGCGAGGCCAGATCGAGCACGTCCCGCTCGAGAAAGCCGCGAACCGCGTCGTGGCGACTGCGGTGGCTCCTTATCCCCCGGGCATTCCCATGCTGATGGCCGGGGAGTACACCGGAGCCAATGACGGGCCGTACCTGAACTACCTCCGTGCCTTGCAGTCGTGGGACGCCACGTTCCCCGGCTTCGGGCATGATACCCACGGGGCCGAGAACCGGGACGGCACGCTCTGGCTGCAGTGCCT
>Ga0207674_10006459_pt1 | contig 13782 bp, 14 predicted proteins | sample KBSCornC72_FD_184303 | JGI IMG/M metagenome (GOLD analysis project Ga0207674, IMG submission 184303) | Corn rhizosphere microbial communities from Kellogg Biological Station, Michigan, USA - KBS Corn C7-2 (SPAdes) (version 2) | ecosystem: Host-associated > Plants > Roots > Rhizosphere > Soil ... | reverse complement strand
CCGTCCAGTACCGCCAGCAGGCCGACAACCTCACCGAGCGCTACGTCGACCTGGTGCGCGCGGCTACTGGAGACCGGTGCGGACCGAGGTGATGCGCTGGGTGTTGAAGCCGAGCCAGTGCATCCGGCCGATGTAGCGGGCGTGCTCGACCTTGAGGCAGCGGTCCATGATCACCGTGACGCCGCCGTCCTCGGCGATCTTCGCGCCCTCGGCGTTGATGACGCCGAACTGGCACCACAGGGCCCCGGCGTTGATCGCCACCGCGTCCCGCGCGATGCCCGGCAGTGCGTCCGGGGCGCGGAAGACGTTCACGATGTCGATCGGCTCGGGCACGTCGAGCAGGCTGGGGTAGCTCTTCTGCCCGAGGATCTCGACCTCGCGCGGATTCACCGGGATGACGCGGTAGCCGTGCCTGCGGAGGTAGTAGCCGACGAAGTAGCTGGCCCGCAGCTCGTTGGGCGACAGGCCCACGATCGCGATCGTCTGGGCCGTGTGGAGCACGCGCTGGATCGTCAGCGGGTCCTGGTACCGCGCCAGGTCGAAGTCGCTCATGCCGTCGCTCCTTGCTGGCTGGCTGTCGCGGCGACGAGCGCGAAACCCTGCTCCAGATCCCAGATCAGGTCCTCGACGGATTCGGTGCCGACCGATAGCCGAACGGTCCCGGGCCCGACGCCGGCCGCCCGCAGCTCGTCGTCGCTCAACTGGCGGTGCGTCGTGCTGGCGGGGTGGATGACCAGGCTCTTCGCGTCGCCGACGTTGGCCAGATGGGACCACAGGGTCATGCCGCGGATGAGGTCCTGCCCGCCCGTTCGGCCGCCCGCGCAGTCGAAGGAGAACACGGCGCCGGCGCCGCGCGGCAGGTACTTCTCCACGAGCGGCTGGTACCTGCTCCCCGGCAGGCCGGGATAGGTCACGTTGGACGCCAGCTCGTGCGACTCGAGGAACGCCGCGACCGCCCGCGCATTCGCCACGTGGCGTTCCATCCGCAGCGACAGCGTCTCGAGCCCCTGCAGGAACAGGAAGGCGCTGAACGGCGAGAGCGCCGCGCCGAGGTCGCGCAGGCTCTCGGCCCGGAGCTTCATCAGGTAGCCGTACGTGCCGAACGTCTCGTGGAATTGCAGGCCGTGGTAGGCCGGCGACGGGTCCGCGACCACGGGAAACCGCCCGTTGGACCAGTTGAACGTGCCCCCTTCGACGACGACCCCGCCGATGGAGGTGCCGTGCCCGCCGATGAACTTGGTCGCCGAGTGGATCACGATGTCGGCGCCCCACTCGATCGGGCGGCACAGGTACGGCGTGGCGAACGTGTTGTCCACGATCAGCGGCAGCTCATGCTCGTGCGCGATGGCCGCCACGGTCTCGATGTCCAGCACGTTCCCGGCCGGGTTGCCGATCGTCTCGCCGAAGAAGGCCTTCGTGTTCGCGCGGACCGCCTTCTGCCAGGCGGAGGGGGCGTCGGGATCGACCCAGGTCAGCTCGACGTTCATCTTGCGCAGCACGTGCTTGAACTGGTTCACCGTCCCGCCGTAGAGCGCCGAGGACGAGACCACGTGGTCGCCCGGCTCCAGCAGCGTGAACAGCGCGGCCGCCTGGGCGGCAAGGCCGCTGGCGAACGCTACCCCGCCGGCGCCGCCCTCGAGGTTCGCCACCCGCTCCTCGAACACCGCGGTGGTCGGGTTCATGATGCGCGAGTACGTGTTCCCGTACTCCTGCAGGTTGAAGTAGGCCGCCGCCGATTCGGGGTCCTCGAACACGTAACTCGTGGTCTGGAAGATCGGCACCGCACGTGCGCCCGTGTTCGGGTCGGGCCGCTGCCCGGCGTGCAGCTGCCGGGTTTCGAAGCCGAACGCGCGGTCCTGCTCGACACGGGAAAGGTTTTCTGTCATGCGGGCATCCCCAGGAAACGACGGATAATCGGCGTCTGCCGTGCTTCCTCGAGCAGGAAGCAGTCGTGGCCGTACGGCGCCTCGATCACGTGGAACTCGGCCGGCTTGCCGAGAGCGCGGAGCGCCGCCTCGATCTCCCCCGACGCGGACGGCGGGTACAGCCAGTCCGAGCTGAACGCGATCAGCAGCGTCCGCGCCGAAACGCCGTCGAGCGCCTGCTCGAGCGATCCGCTGCCGTGCTGCCGGGCGAGATCGAAATACGTCAGGGCGCGCGACATGTAGAGATAGGTGTTGGCGTCGAAGCGCTTGACGAACGAGTCGGCCTGGTGGCGCAGGTAGTTCTCGACCTCGAACTCCGGCTCGGTGATCGTGAAGCGGATGTCGTCGGCAAACTGCAGGCGCCGGCCGAACTTGTCGCCCAGCGCCTGCGCGGACAGGTACGTCACGTGGCCGACCATCCGGGCCACGCCCATCCCGGCATCGGGCGCGCGGCCCGTGCCGTAGTACCGGCCGCCCTGCCAGGCGGGGTCGCCGAGAATCGAGTTCCGCGCGATCGCGTTCCAGGCCACGCCCTGCGGGTGCAGGGCGTGCGTGCTGGCGATCGCCACGACGGAATCGACCTGATCGGGAAACAGGATGGCCCATTCGAAGGCCTGCATCCCGCCGAGTGAGCCTCCGGCCACCGCCGCGAGCCGCTCGATACCGAGGGCGTGAAGGAAGGCCCGTTCGGTCCGTACCATGTCGGCCACCGTGATCACGGGGAAGTCTGGTCCGTACGGCCTGCCTGTCGCCGGGTCGATCGACGACGGCCCGGTCGTCCCCCGGCAGCCGCCGAGCAGGTTCGTGGACACGACGAAGAAGCGGTCGGTGTCGAACGCCTTGCCGGGGCCGATCATCCCGTCCCACCAGCCGAGCCCCTTGCCGGCCGTGCCGTCGCGATCGGTGGCCGCGAACCCGTCGCGGGTGCTCTCTTCGGGCGGCGTCTTGGCGAAGCCCGCCGCATGGGCGTCGCCGCTGAGCGCATGGCACACCAGGATGACGTTGTCGCGCCGGGGCGAGAGGGTGCCGTAGGTCTCGTACGCCACGCGGACCGGGTGCAGGTCACGGCCGCAGTCGAGCCGAACTGGCTCCGGCAGGTCGAGGTACTGCGTTTCGACAGTGCCGACGCTGCCGGCAGGGCCCGCGGGGCCGGCCGCGAGCGTCGAGGCTGGCTCCGCCATGGCGGCTATCTTAGCTGGTCCTGTTGGCCGGGTTGTCTAGTGGTTCTATAGGAAAAGAGCGGGGCTGTGCCGCAGACCGTTGCCGGGTTAGGTTGTGAGCAACAGGACTGGGGAGAGGGTGGATGGCTATGTCTTCACACGTGACCTTGCGGGGCCTCATGGGGCTGGGCGATGGGCCGGCCCCGCTGCAGGACTCGGCACTGATCATGATCGACTGCCAGAACACCTACCGGCGCGGTGTCATGCAGCTGGACGGCGCGGAGGACGCATTTGCCGAAGCGGCCCGCATGCTCGCCCGCGCCCGTGCCAGCGGCATCCCGGTGTTCCACATCATGCACGACGCCGGCCAGGGGTCGCCCTACGACGTCACCGCCGAGATCGGCCAGATCAGCGACGAGGTGGCTCCCATCGCGGGAGAGCCTGTGATCGTCAAGAACTACCCGAGCTCGTTCTTCCAGACCGACCTCGGCGCCCAGCTCGAAAAGACCGGCCGGCACGACCTGGTGCTCGCCGGCTTCATGACGCACATGTGCGTCAGCTCCACGGCGCGGGACGCCTTCAACCTCGGCTACCGGCCGACGGTCGTGGCCAGCACGACCGCCACCCGCGAGCTGCCTGTGCCCGGCGGCGCGCCCGTGCCCGCCGCGACCTTGCAGACCGCCACCCTGGCCGGAATCGCGGACCTGTTCGCTGTGGTGGCCGGGACGCCCGACGACCTCCCCGGCTGACTTAGCTCACAGGCACCACTGGCCACTGCCGTCTGCGGGCGGTACCGGGGGTCGTGTGCCCCTGCCCCCATCGTGCGGGGGTTGTGTGCCCCAGCCCTCGCCTCCCGGGTGGCATGACCGCAGCGACCATCGCGTTCTGTGGTCCGCAGCACCCTTAGAGCTGGCTCGGCTGGTAGGTGGTGAGGCCGTATCCTCTGGCGACCGGGTTCCAGAGGCGGGCGAACTCGTGCTTGCCGACGGTGGCCCGGCCCTCGGGGGCGAAGGAGGCCCGCAGCCCGGCGTCGGATCGGCTGTTGCGGTGGCAGCCGCGGGCGAGCGTGTCGGTCGCCCACCGGGCGAGATCGGTATCCACCTCGGCTGACGCCTGCCAGGCCGTCTTCAGGTTCCGCAGCAACGCGGGAGGTAGCGCCGAACGGCCGGGCAGGCTCGCGAGCCGGGACAGCAGATGCTGCCGGGAGCTGGCGGCACGGGTGAAGGTCTGCGCGTCCTGGTGCAGGGACGGGCCGCAGCCGCGCACGTCCTCGGCCGCATGGATGACGGCGGCACGGTCGGTGCCGCTCTGCGCCAGCAGCGCGGACAGCCGCACCGCCGCCTGCCGCCGCGCGTCCTGCGACGAGGGAGACGGCGCGGTGCCCGCCGCGGCGGTGCCACCCGTGTGAGGCCGGAAGATGACGATCCCGGCCACGAGCGCCAGGAGCGCGGCGGCCACGATCACCGGGACGAGAGGGCGGCGCGGGCGCCGCGGGCCGCCAGAGGCCGGTGCCTGCCGCAGGCCGTCGAGCATCGCCGTGGCCGGGTCGTCGAACGGCAGAAGATCCGGGCCGTCTATACGCGTCGCATCCGGGTCGGCGGGCGGCGGTAGCACGCTGTCCGGCGGCATCGGCCATGGCTGCGGGCCGGTCGACGGGTCGCGCGGCGGGGGCGGCGAACGCCGGGGCGCATACCAGGAGTCCCAGGGCGTGGTCTCTGGTTGCGACCGCGGAGCAGCCGCAGGCGACACCGGCGCCGACAATGCGGACTGCGGAAAGGCGGGGACCACCGGCAGCGGCGCCGTCGACGGCTCGGGCGGCGCGGCGCTGCCGGTGGCCGGCTGCCCGCAGACCGGGCAGAACAAAAATCCCGGCTGCACGGGGTGCCCGCACGCCGGGTTACCGGAACCAGCTACACCGGCCATAGTCACAGCAGGCTAGACCACGCGTCCGCACTCGCGAACCGAAACGGGATGAATAGGGAGTTATTTGACTGATGCTGTCGCCAGGCGCGTCACACCAGACCCAAACCAGACACCTCTACGCCTGGGGGGTACCGGGTGGATCGGCTCCGCCGGCCAGGCGGCGCGCGACGGCGAACCCCCAGGGGATGCTGAGCAGGAGAACGAGCGCGAGGCCGAGGACGAGGGGCGTCGGCCTCGCGGCGCCGACGCCCAGGCACGCTGCTGCGGCGACGCCGCTGGTGCGGGCGAGTGGCCGGTACAAGCCGCGTTTGTCCTGCCAGGCTTGCAGGCTCGCGGCTACCACCATCGTCGTGCCCAGCACGACGGCGGCGCCCGCGCTCAGGACCCACGCCGTGGCCGCTGGGGTTCGGCCGTCATGGGCGTGGTCGACGAGGCTGACCATCGCGGCGCCCATCGCGGCGACAGCGGCCGTAAGCGGCAGATGGCCGAGTAGCCATTGCACGGTGGGCACCGGTTCCGGCCTGGGCCGACATTGTCCGGCGAAGTCAAAATAGGTCCACCAGGCGCCGAAGCCGACCACGACGGCGACCAGCCCCACGGCCATAGTGAGCGCGCTGACCGGCTGGCTGGCCAATCCGCCGACCACGCCGGTGAGGGTCTCGCCGAGCACGATGATGATGAACGCCCCGAACCGTTCGGTGAGCGAGTCGGTAACGGTCATCGCGGCCGCCCGCGTCGGGGCGACGATGAGGATCACGGCCGCGAATCCGGCCAGGTAGGCGGCGTCGATCAGGCCCCAGGCCAGCACGCGGGCGCTGGCGGGGAGCAGCGCGGTGGCGGCCAGCGCGATGGCGCAGCCTGCCGTACCGGTGACGAACAGCATGCTCGTTCGGCGGTATTGCGGGCGGTCACCGCGTGCGGCCAGCAGCCAGAGTACGGTGAGCACCGCGAACAGGACCCCCGCGGCGACGGCGAACGCGGCTCCCCGCTCGCCGCCTGCCTCGGGTATGAAGGCGGCCATCGCGACGAGCAGCAGGATCTGCAGCAGGAACGTGCTACGGGCGCGGGCGTCGTCGTGGCCGTGCAGTTCGTGGTGCAGGCTGCCGTTGGCCCAGGCGATCCACACCAGCGTGAACACTGCGGCGAACTCGCCGAGTCCGGGCCAGGTCAGGTGCTCGGCCAGGTGGTGGGCGGCCTGCGCGACCAGCACGACCACGGCGAGGTCATAGAAGAGCTCAAGCGGGCCGACCACGCGCTCACGCGGCTGCTCGCCGTGAGGGCGGGGCGGCTGCCACAGGGAACGACGCAGCCGAGCCCAGAACACGGCGCGGGACGCACGCTGGCTTGACGGGGCCCTCACTGGTCCCAGTGCGGCGGGCGGTCCCGGCTCAGGCGGTCCTCATCGTCCGGCTCGGGGTCCTCACCCCAGCCGATGCCGGTTTCCTCGTCGCTGTGCGCCGGGAGCGCCGGCTTGTCTTCCGGGTCAGGTGGCATACCCCATCATCTCGCGACCTGGCGTGAACGTACGCCCGTGCCGGGTCGTGCCCTTCGTGATCACCCACACACTTTCGGGAGCTACCAATGACACGAACGGCCGCCATCATGGCGTCGTACGACCACGGCGCTAGTAACCAGCCACTGCTCGGCGAGACGATCGGCGAGAATTTCAACCGGATCGCGATGACTCATGCCGACCGCGAGGCCCTGGTCGACCGGTTCACCGGACGGCGGTGGACCTATGCGAGGCTGCACCATGACGTGCTGGCGCTCGCGCACGGGCTGATCCGGCTGGGCATCGACAAGGGCGATCGGGTCGGCATCTGGGCGCCGAACTGCCCGGAGTGGACGGTCCTGCAGTACGCCACGGCGGAGATCGGCGCGATCCTGGTGCCGATCAACCCGGCTTACCGCACCGACGAACTCGCGTACGTCGTCAACCAGGCGGGCATCCGCCTGCTGGTGGCCGCTCCCTCCTTCCGGACATCCGACTACGCCACGATGATCGAGGACGCCCGGCCGGGCTGCCCCGACCTGCGCTGGGTCGTCCTGCTCGGCAGCGCCGACTGGCTGGCCCTGCCCGACGCCGGAGGCGACCCGCATGCGCTCGCCGCCACGCTCGCGGCCCGGCAGGCGCTGCTCTCGCCGGACGACCCGATTAACATCCAGTACACATCCGGGACCACCGGGCACCCCAAGGGCGCCACGCTCTCCCACCACAACATCCTCAACAACGCTCACCTGACCGGTGAGATCCTCGGATACACCGAGATCGACCGGATCTGCGTGCCCGTCCCGCTGTATCACACGTTCGGCATGGTGATCGGCAATCTCGGGGCCACCACACACGGCGCTTGCCTGGTCTACCCGGCACCGGCCTTCGACCCGGCGGCCACGCTGGCGGCGGTGGAGGAGGAGCGCTGCACCTCGCTCTACGGCGTGCCCGCCATGTTCATCGCCGAGCTGGCCCAGCCCGGCTTCGATGCCTACGACCTGAGCTCGCTGCGCACCGGGGCCATGGGCGGCGCACCGTGCCCGGTCGAAGTCATGAAGCAGGTCATGGACCGGATGGGCATGACCGAGGTCACCATCGTCTACGGAATGACCGAAACCTCGCCGGTCTCCGCGCAGACCCGGGTCGACGACACGCTGGACCGCAGGGTATCCACGGTCGGGCGGGTACATCCGCACGTCGAGATCAAGATCGTCGATCCGGAGACTGGTGTCACCGTGCCCCGCGGCGTTCCTGGTGAGCTGTGCACGCGCGGGTATTCGGTGATGCTCGGCTATTGGCGGCAGCCCGGCAAGACCACCGAGGCCATCGATGCCGCGCGCTGGATGCACACCGGTGACCTGGCCACCATGGACGCGGACGGCTATGTCGCCATCACCGGCAGGCTCAAGGACATGGTCATCCGGGGCGGGGAGAACGTCTCGCCACGCGAGATCGAGGAGTTCCTGCACACCCACCAGGACGTGCAGGACGTCCAGGTCATCGGGGTGCCGGACGCGCGGCTCGGTGAAGAGATCATGGCATGGATACGGCTTCGTCCCGGCGCACCACCGATGACAGCGGCCGACGTCCGGGAATTCGCCGACGGCAAGCTGGCCCACTACAAGATCCCGCGTTATGTTCGGATCGTCGAGGACTTCCCGATGACGGCAAGCGGCAAGGTCCGCAAGGTCGAGATGCGCGAGGCCGCCGTCACCATGCTGGGACTCACCGATATCGCGGCATCCCAGTACGCATAACCACGGGCAGCATCACGATCGCCTGCTCCGGGCCAGCTCGAACGTCATGAAACCCCGGATCCAGCGCGTTCTGACGCCGTGGAATCCCGGTTTCATTGCGTCCGGGCAGGGCGGCCTTCATCGGCCCAGGTCGCCGATTGACTGGCGTATCCGTCGCAGCGCGGCCGTGAGCTGGCTGGCGCCGGCGGCGGATACATCGCCGAGGCCGTAGCCGATCCCGGCCAGCGCCTTGGTGGCCCGTTCGGCCAGGTCGTCGCCTTCCGGGGTCAGCCTGGCCAGGATGGTACGGCGGTCGGTCGGATGCGGGACCCGGCGCACGAGGCCCGGTTTCTCCAGCTGGTCGATGGCCATGGTGACGGTCGTGGGATGGACCAGCAAGACCTTGCTGAGCTGGCCGAGGGGCCGGGTCTGCTCGTGCGAGGTCTGCAAGGTAATCAGGATCAGGTAGCCGGTCCTGGACAGCCGGCATTCCTTCAGCACGCGGTCCATCTCGTCGGTGACCAGGATCGTCGTCCGCAGCAGCGTGGCCATCGCGGCGAAGTGCTCGGGCTTGGGCTCGTTCTGCTCCAGCCACCGCTGCCGCATCCACTCCACCGAGTCCGGCTCTTCCCGCGGCGACATGAGACCTCCTGGACCGGACAACTCTGGTACTGGATTATCTGTCATCAGAGTATTCCTGGGTATGGGCGAGTTCACAGGCTGGTCAGTCGGTGAGGGCACCCCGGCGCGCGTGCGGGCCGCCGGACAGGCGCTCGGCGGCCCAGGCGCGCCGGTAGTACAGGTGGGCGCCGTGCTCCCCGCTGGATCCGATGCCACCGAACAACTGGACGGCGGTCTGGGTCACGCCGCGGTACGCCTGCCCGGCCCGCAGCGCGGCCACCCGGGCCGCGGCCGGGGCGTCGGCCGCGCCCTCGACGTCGGCGACCGCAGCGTAGCGGGGAGCCTCCGAGACGTCCTGGAAGGCCGTGAGCATCTCGACGCACGCGTGCGCCACGGCCTCGAAGGAGGCGGTCGGGCGGCCGAACTGCTCCCGGTCCTTGGCGTACATGACGGCGGTGTCCACGCACCAGTCGATGCCGCCGACCGCTTCGGCGGCGGTGGCCAGCAGGAACTCGCGCTCGGCACGGTCCAGGGCGGCGGCGGCGTCCGCGCCCTGGACGAGCAGGACGGCCGGGGTGGCGTCGAAGGCGGTCACGCCGACCCGCCGGGTCAGGTCGAGGCCCGGCATCGGCGAGACCCGGAACCCGGGGGCACCCGACTCCACCAGGAACATCGCGGGCACCGATCCGGCCAGAGCCGACACCACGACGATGCCCGCCACGTGAGCTGCGATGACGTACCAAGAGCGGCCGTACAGCCGCCAGCCATGAGGCGTCAGGTGGGCGCGGACGCTACCCGTTGCCGATGACCAGAGCCCGCCGGAATCGGCGGCCGCGATCGTCCCGGTCACCGACCCGGCGGCCAGCTGCGGCAGCCAGCGTTCGGCGATCGCGCGGTCGCCGGTAGCCGGCACCGTGGCGGCCAGCACCCCCGCAGCCAGGTAGCCGGCCAGGTACGGGCCTGGGTACAGGGCACGGCCGAGCTCGGTGTGCACCACGCAGGCCTCGGCCTGGGACAGGCCTAGGCCGCCGAACTCCCCCGGGATCGTCAGCCCGGCCAGGCCGAGTTCGGCGGCCAGCCGTGTGTGTAGCTGCGGGCTGTAGCCGGCCTCCGTTTCCAGCGCGGCGCGCAGCGCCGCCGTAGGAAGCTCAGTGACCAGGAAGCCGCGCAGGGTGTCGCGCAGGGCGCGCTGGTCCCCGGTGAGATCCGACCCGTCGCCGTCCGTCATCCGGCTGCTCCTAGTACGACCTGGGCAGGCCGAGGACGTGCTCGGCCAGGTAGTTCAGGATCATCTCCTGCGGGATCGGGGCGATCTTGAGTAGCCGGGCCTCCCGCCAGTAGCGCTCGACGTGGTACTCGGTGGCGTAGCCGAACCCGCCGTGGGTCTGCACGGCCGCGTCGGCGGCGGCGAACCCGGCCTCGGCGGCCAGGAACTTGGCCAGGTTCGCCTGCTCCCCCGCCGGCAGGCCCTGGTCGATCCGCCAGGACGCGTGGCGGATGGCGAGCTCGGCCGCGCCGAGCCTTGCGTGCGCCTCGGCGAGAGGGAACGCGATGCCCTGGTTCTGGCCGATCGGGCGGCCGAAGACCGTACGGTTCTTGGCGTAGGCGGCGGCGCGGCGCAGCGCCGCCCGGCCGGTGCCGAGGGCCTCGGCGGCGATCAGGACCCGTTCGGCGTTCAGGCCGTCGAGCAGGTAGGTAAAGCCCCGGCCTTCCTCGCCGACACGGTCGCTTGCGCTGACGTACAGACCGTCGTAGGTCACCTCACAGGAGGCGACGGCGTTGCGGCCGAGCTTGGGGATGGGGCGGACGGTCACCGCGGGGTCGTTGAGCGGGGCGACGAAGAGGGTCAGGCCGTCGGTGCGCTTCGTGCATTCCCCGGCGGGGGTGGTGCGGGTCAGCAGCAGGACTCGCTCGGATTCCAGCGCCTTGGACGTCCAGACCTTGCGCCCGGTGATCCGGTAGCCCGCGCCGTCGGGGACGGCGCGAGTGCGGATGGCGGTGGTGTCCAGGCCGGCGTCCGGCTCGGTCACGCCGAACGCGACGTGCAGGTCCCCGGCCGCGACGCGGGGCAGGTAACGCTGCTTGAGCTCTTCGGAGCCGTGCCTGACCACCGGGTGCATGCCGAATATCGACAGGTGAATGCTGCTCGCCCCGTTCATGCACGCGCCGGAGGCAGCCACCTCCTCCAGCACAATCGAGGCCTCGGTGATGCCCAGCCCGCCACCGCCGTACGCGGCCGGGATGGCGATGCCGATCCAGCCGCCCTTGGCCATCGCGGCGTAGAACTCCCAGGGGAACGTGTGGGTCTGGTCGAGTTCGGCCCAGTACTCGTCGGGGAACCGGGCGCAGACCTCACGAACCGCCTCGCGGATGAGCCGGTGATCCGGGTCCTCGGCGAAGTCCACGCGATCCTCCGGCGCAGCGTCATTAACGGCTCAGCGTCATTAATCCAGTATCAAATACTAGATCAGTAGATTATCTTGCGGTCAAGGCCGCGGACGCCGCCCCTTCAGATCTGCTCGAAAGGGTGGTAAAGGTCCCAGAGATCAGGTCCGAACCAGGTGGTGAGCGCGTCGGGAAGCCCTGGGTCGGCCGGGTTTCCCACCCAGGCGACATATCCGTCGGGGCGGATCAGCACGGCAGCGGGCGCAGGGACCGCGCCAAGGACCGGAAGCTCCCACGGACCTGCGTATTTGGCGTCGACCAGCCGGACCCGGTCTGTCCACGGCGTGATGTCAAGGCCGCCGGGCTCGCCGAGGTTGAGCAGCACCGGCCGGGCGTCGTGCAGCAGGGTGAATACCCGCAACGGGCCGCCGACGGTGACCAGGTCGAGATCGGGCATGCGGCGCCCGAGCAGCGGGGGCCCCTCGCCAAGGTCGTAGTGGATGTCCAGGCCGGACATCATCGCGCCGAACCGTTTGCGGGGCTCGTCCATGCTCAGCAGCTCGGTCATGGTGTCGCGCAGCGCGTCGATGCGCGCGTCTGAGCGGGTCAGCGGGGTCTGCGCCATGTTGGTGCGCAGCACCCGGGCCGCGACGGGGTGCCGCTCGGCATGGTAGGTATCGAGCAGGCTGTCTGGCGATATCTGGTTGACCACCTGGGCCAGCTTCCATCCCAGGTTCACCGCATCCTGCACGCCGAGGTTGAGGCCCTGCCCTCCGACCGGGTAATGCACGTGCGCGGCGTCGCCGGCCAGCAGCACACGTCCCTTGCGGTAGGACGCCGCCTGCCGGGTCATATCGGTGAACCGGGAGATCCAGGTCGGGTTGTGCACCCCGTAGTCCGTTCCCCACGCTGCGATGAGCGCGCGGCTGAGATCACCCAGAGTCGGCTCACCGGTTTGCCCGCCATACCGCTCGCTCACCACGACGCCTACCCGTTTGCCGTCCTCCAGCCTGGCCAGGGCTTGAGTGCCGTTCTCGTCCTTGCGGATGCCGAACGCCGGCTCCTCGCTCATCTCGACTTCGGCGATCATGGAGCTGATGGACGGGTCCCAGCCGGGGAACTCGATGCCGGCGGCCTTGCGGATCAGGCTGCGACCTCCGTCGCATCCGGCGAGGTATTCCGCCCGCAGCGACTGGCCGTCGGACAGCTCGACGTCGACGCCGGTGTCGTCCTGGCGGATACCCGTCACGTCGCGGCCGCGGTAGACCGGCACCGCCAGCTCGTCGACCCAGCCGGCCAGGATCTCCTCGAAGCGGTTCTGCAATAGCGCGAGCCCGTAGGGGTGGCGGGTGGGAAAGTCGCTGATGTCCAAGCGGATCCCGGAGAACCCCGCGACCTGAGCCGGAGTTCCCTGCGACAGGAACCGATCAGCGATTCCGCGCTGATCGAGAACCTCGATGGTGCGTGACTGCAGGCCGCGTGAGCGCGTGCCGACGAGCTCCTGGCTGACGCGCCGCTCGACGATCGCGACGTCGATCCCCGCCAGCGCCAGCTCACCCGCCAGCATCATCCCCGTCGGACCTGCCCCGGCGACCACCACCGCATGCCCCGTCATCTCGCGCCCTCCGTTTCCCCCCGGTTTCTGGCCAGCAGCATAATCGCGGCGTGACCGATATGGTCGAGATGCCGGGCCAGCCACGACAGGACCGGCAGGCTCGTGATGCCGGCTTACCTAAGGAGCAACCATGGACCTGAATCTGGCCGGCAAGGTCGCAGTCGTCACGGGAGCAGGCAAGGGCATCGGAATGGCCGCGACCCTAGCCCTCGCCGACGAGGGCGCACACGTCGTAGCCGGCTCGCGGACCACCGGCACGCTCGACGGGCTCAAGGGCGTAACCCCGGTCGCGGTCGATCTGACCGCGGCCGACGGGCCAGCGCAGCTGATCCGGCACGCGACCGAGGAGCACGGCCGCATCGACGTGCTGGTCAACAACGTCGGAGCCGTCCGCATGCGCACCGAGGGATTCTTCGGCACCAGCGACGAGGACTTCGCCTGGGCGATGCAGATGAACTTCTTCATCGCGCTGCGGGCCAGCCGCGCCGCCCTGACCGAGATGGTCAAGAGCGGCAGCGGGGCGATTGTCAACGTGGCATCGGTCAATGCCTTCTTCCAGCCCGACGCCGCCACCATCGATTACGGCGCCGCCAAGGCCGCCCTGGTCAACCTCACCAAGACCCTCGCCCAGGAGTTCGGCCCGCATGGCATCCGCGTCAACGCCGTTTCCCCGGGCCCCGTCGCCACCGACTTGTGGCTGGGCGAGCAGGGCGTGGCCGCGACCGTGGCCAAGGCCACCGGGGTGGACGCCGAAACTGCGCGACAGACGATCATCGCCGGGATCGGCGGGTTCGCCACCGGGCGCTTCACCACTCCGCAGGAGGTCGCCACGCTGATCGCGTTCCTGGCCTCCGATCGGGCCGGCAACATCACCGGCGCCAACTACCTCATCGACGGCGGCCTGATCAAGACAACCTGAGGTCAG
>Ga0207674_10006458_pt1 | contig 13783 bp, 12 predicted proteins | sample KBSCornC72_FD_184303 | JGI IMG/M metagenome (GOLD analysis project Ga0207674, IMG submission 184303) | Corn rhizosphere microbial communities from Kellogg Biological Station, Michigan, USA - KBS Corn C7-2 (SPAdes) (version 2) | ecosystem: Host-associated > Plants > Roots > Rhizosphere > Soil ... | reverse complement strand
CGACTGGTTCAGACGCGAAAATTGACAAATAATGAACTCTCATCAATATTGATTAAATTCAATATCCGGACGCGCCTCGGGGGATCATGGCCGACTACCTGACCGCCGCGGAGGCCGCGCGGCGGCTCGGCGTCAAGCCCGCCACCCTGTACGCCTACGTCAGCCGCGGCGTGCTGAGCCGGGTCCGGGCCCCGGACGGCCGGACCAGCTTGTTCGGCGCCGAGGAGGTCGAGCAGCTGGCGCGCCGGGGCCGCCCGCGGCGGCCCGCCGGGGTCGCGGACATCACGGTCGAATCGGCCATCACCGAGATCACCGGCGACAGCCTCAGGTTCCGCGGCCTGGACGCGACCCGCCTTGCGGTCAGCCGGACCTTCGAGGAGGTCGCCGAGCTGCTCTGGACCGGCGAGTTCCCGTCGGGGCGGGCGTCCGGGCGGGAACCCTGGCGGGCCCGGCCCGCGGCGCTGGCGGCGGGCCGGGCCGCGCAGGCCGCCCTGCCCGCCGGGACACTGCCCCTCGAGCGGCTCCAGGTCATCGTCCCGGCCATGGCGGCGACCGACCCGCTCCGGCTCCAGCTCGACCGCCCAGCCGTGATCGCGGCCGGGCAGAACATCATCGCTGGCATGGTGGACTGCCTGCCCGGCGATGTCACCTCAGCTGCGGGCGAGCCCGTCGCCGGGCGGCTGTGGTCGAGGCTCTGCGCCGGAAATGAGCCCGGAAATGGGCCCGGACATGGACAGGGCCGTCCCGCCCCGGGGCTGATGCGGGCGCTGTCCGCGGCGCTCGTGCTGCTGGCCGACCACGAGCTCGCCGCCTCGACGCTGGCCGCCCGGGCCGCCGCCTCCGTGCGGGCGGATCCGTACGCGGTGGTCGGGACCGGGCTCGGTGCGATGAGCGGAGCGCTGCACGGCGGGGCGTCCCTCGGCGCGGAGACGCTGATGGCCGCGGCCAGCGGCCCGGAGGACGTGCCGCGGGTGGTGGCCGAGTTGCTGCGCCGGGGCGAGAAGGTCCCCGGTTTCGGGCACTTCGTGTACCGCGGCGGCGACCCGCGCGCCATCCTCCTGCTCGACCTGGTGCGCCAGGTCGCGCCGAAGTCCAGGCAGCTCGCGGTGGCCGACGCCGTGTTCGCGGAGGTCAGGCACAAGTCCCTGCCCGAGCCGAACATCGACTTCGCCATCGCTACCCTGGTCCGGGTGGCGGGCATGGTGCGCGGCGCGGGCGAGGCGATATTCGCGGTGGCCAGGACGGCGGGCTGGATCGCGCACGCGCTAGAGGCCTACTCCGGGCCAGGCCCGCTGCGTCCCCGCGCGGTCTACACTGGCAGGCCCGCGGCCGACGAGCTCTGACCGCTACTCGCCGGTGACGCCGTCGATCTGCTCGCGGAGCAGGTCGGCGTGGCCCAGGTGCCGCGCGTACTCCTCGATCATGTGCAGGTAGATCATCCGCAGCGACATCACCTCGCCGTTGCTGGTGAAGGTGTCGTCGAGCGACGCGTTCGCCGCCGCCGCGTCGGCGTGCTTGATCTCCTCGGTCAGCCGGGCGTAGTCGGCCGCGGCCCGGGCCGGGTCGGCCCCCTCGAACTCGGCCTGGAAGTCACTGCCGAACGGGAAGTCGACCTGCTCACCGGCGAACCGCATGCGGAACCAGACCCGCTCCACCTTGGTCATGTGCCGCAGCAGCCCGAGCAGGGACAGCTCGGATGGCGGAATGGCCCGGCGGGCCAGCTGCTCGCCGGTCAGGCCGGCGCACTTATAGAGCAGCGTCGCGCGCTGCCAGTCCAGGAACGCCTGCAGCATCGGACGCTCGGGACCGGTCAGCGGTCCTTCGGGCCGCTCAACCTCTGGGGCTATCCACGTCACGGCGCCATCATGCCATGCCGGGACGCGCCGCCGTTCCCGCCATCGTCACCCGCGTTTCGGCCTACCTACTCAGGGCGGGACGATCGGGCGGGCGGGTGGCGATCTCGACGGTGCCCTTGTAGGCGATGCCGCGCACGTGGACCACCGGGGCGTCTGCGGGCAGCCGGTAGCCGGGATCCTCGTCGTGGACGTCCTGGTTGACGCCTAGCCCGGTCATCTCGACCCGGACGTTCGGCGGCACCAGGATCGTCACCCGGGACTTGTAGGCCACGGCCAGGAACGTGGTGACCGGCCCGCTGAGCTCGGCCGCGCGCAGGTCGAGCCAGCCGCCGCCCTTGTAGACGAGGGTCGTGTAGCGCTCCGGCACCCGCCAGCGCCCGGCCCTCCGGACCGAACTCTTCAACGCGACCGCGAACCGCCCGGGACCGGGGAGCGCGGGCGCCGGGCCCGGCGCCGACGACGCCGCGGGCAGGTCGGCGAGCAGCGCGTCCAGGTCCGAGTGCGTCCGGGCGGTGAGCGCCGCCCGGCTCCGCTCGTCGAACTCGGCGTCGTCCAGCCGGCCCTCGGCGAACGCGTCCTGCACCCGCTGCACCACCGCGTCCCGTTCCCGGTCCGAAGCCCGCGTACCCCCGTCACCCGGCATTACCGCCGTATGCTGATCGTCTGTTGTCTTCTGGTCCTGTGGCATCCCAGCGCCCCCAGCGCCCCCGTCGGTCGCCGCCATGGCAATGTCCTCCCGTCCGTTGCTGCGATCGCGATATATCGTAACCCAGTTACCTGGGCAATGCGTAACGTGGAGGCCTTTTCTCAGTCTTTCACGAATCGCCCCCCCACCCGCCGGCTGTTCCGCGCCCACGCCGCGTCGATGTCGCGCCCATGCCGCGTGGATGTCCGCCGGACGTCCGCCGGCTTCCGGCCGGACGCCGTGAAACCGGGATTTCACGGCGTTTGAACGCACTGGATCCGGGGTTCCATGGCGTCCCAACGGGCCCGGAGCACTCGGACCGTGCTGCTGGTGGTGCCAGTGTAACCTGAGTCCGGTTTTCGGGGACCATGCGCCCAGCCGCTGCCCATTCGTTGGACAGGCGGCCTCGCGTCGGATCCGCTACGCCGATCCGATCGTCAAAGATTGAGTCGACATCGCTCAATTATCCTAAGTAAAGCCAGAAATTTTTTAGCCCGTCCCGCCAGTGGCGGGTTTTGCGGCCGTTTCGCACTGTCGCACCCGCTCAACTTGAGTCGTATCGGCGCAGCTTTCTTAAGTGACCGATCTTGTGCCGCCGCCGGACCGGTGTCACGATCCCGTCCCATGGGGCGAGAATGGCTGCGGCGGCGGGCCGGGGTACTGGCAGTGCGGGATTTCCGCCGGTTCTACGCCGGCTACGCGACCTCCCTGCTGGGCTCGTCGATGTCGACCGTGGCGATCGCCTGGGCCGTGCTGGGCAGCGGTGCGAACGCGACCGGCCTGGGGTACGTGTTCGCGGCCGCCGTCGTGCCGCAGGTGCTGTTGATGGCGATCGCCGGCGCGGTCGCCGACCGGTTCGGCCGCCGCCGGGTCATGCTTACCGCCGACGCGCTCCGCTGCGCCGCGCAGGCCTCGCTGGCCGCCGCGGTGTTCGCCGGGCGGCCCGCGCTCTGGGTGTTCGTCCTGCTGGCCTGGCTGGTGGGCACCGGCGAGGCGTTCTTCACGCCGGCCATGGACGCGCTCACGGTGGAGGTAGCCCCGCGCGACCAGCTCGGCAACGCGAACGCGCTGTACGGGCTGGCTACGTCGGCGACCAGGATCGCCGGGCCCCTATTGGGCGGTCTGCTGATCGCGCTGACCGGGCCCGGCGTGGTGGTGGCCGCGGACGCGGCGTCCTACGCGGTGAGCGTGCTCGCGCTCAGCCTCATCCGGGTGCGCGCCGCACGGGCCGTCGCCGAGGCGGGGAACCCCAGGGCCGGGAAAGCCGCGGGGCGGCGGACCCTGTGGCGTGACATGGCCGAGGGCTGGGCCGAATTCCGGTCCCGGACCTGGCTTTGGGCTACGACCGTGCAGTTCGCGTTCTTCAACCTGATCACCTGGGCGCCCTGGATGCTGCTCGGGCCGGTCATGGGCCGGGCTTACCTGGGCGGCGCCGCGGTGTGGGGCGCGATCATGGGGGTGCAGGGCGCGGGGGCGATCGCGGCCGGCCTGCTGTCCCTCGGCCGCCGTCCCCGCCGGCCGGTCGTAATCGCGACCATCGGCACGTTCGGCTACGCACTGCCGGACGTCCCGATGGCCCTGCACGCCTCCGCCGTGTGGGTGGCCGCCGCCGCGTTCTGCTGCGGCGCGGGCTCGGCCGTCTTCAGCACCTTCTACGGCACGACCCTGCAGCAGCAGGTGCCGCCGGAGCTACTCGCCCGGGTCAGCGCGCTCAGCATCTTCCCTGCTTACGGCGTCGGCGTGATCGGGTACGCGGTCGACGGGCCGCTGGCCGCCGCGTTCGGGCCGGCCGCGATCTTCGGCGCAGGGGCCGTCTACGGGCTGCTGAGCAGCGCGGCCGTGCTCACCTTGCGGTCGGTGCGCCAGGTCACCTGGGCGGACAGCAGACGGGGACGACTCGTAAGTGCTTACGCGCCGCCCCCCGGAGCGCGGCGAAGGCGGCCAGCCTCGCCGCCACCGTGATCACCACCGCGACCGGCAGCACCCCGGTCAGGTCGGCCGCCGGAGCGAACGCGACCAGGCCGAACGCCACCGCCACCCCGCCCGACGCCAGGGCCAGCGCCGCCGCGACCCGGGGAGCCCGCAGCGTCCGGCGGACCAGCCGGCGCGCCTCGCGTGGCATCCGCAGCACGATCCAGGCGAAGCAGGCCGCGGTGAGTCCCGCCGTCATGCCGAGCGCGATCACGAACGGCAGCCGGTCCAGGTGGGTGACCGCGGGAATCCAGATCAGGATCAGCGCGACCAGCGTGAACACGTAGATCGTCCTGGACACCGTGCGCAGCAGCACCACGTCGATGTTCCTGCTGTAGATGCGCTCCTCCGGCGTGGCCCGGGCGGCGCTGATGAAGTGCCTGATCGCGCCCGCGGTATCGTGCCGCCGCAAACGGATCCGGCCGAGCTCGTTCATCGCGCCGCTGTGCGCCGGGTCCAACGCCAGGGCCTGCTCCTGATGCTCGCGGGCCTCCGCCAGCTGACCACGGGCCAGGCTCACCTTGCCGGACAGGAAGTGCACGTCGGGCTCGTTCGGGGCCAGCGCGCGGGCCCGGGACGCGGCCTCGGCCGCGACGCCCGGGCGCTGCCCGGCCAGCGCGGCCTGCGCCACGCATACGTGCGTCTGCCAGTAGCCGGGCGCGAGGCGGCGGGCCTCGTCCGCCGCCCGCAGCGCGTCCGGGAAGTTGCCCAGGTGGACCAGGGCGTTGCTGGCTAGCCGGTGCGGCCACTCGTCGGCCGGATCGAGGGACACCGCCCGGTTGGCCGCGCTGATCGCCTCGGTGTAGCGTTCCGCGCCCAGGTGGGCCCGGGCCATCAGGCACCAGGCCCGGCTGCTCTCCGGTTCGGCCGAAACCACCCGCGCCAGCAGCGCCGAGGCCTCGTCGAAGCGCCTGACGTCGAGCATCGCCGAGGCCCGGGCCAGCTCCTGCGGTAGTTCCGTCACCGGGACTGGCTCACATGATCCGGCGCTTGCGCAGGTAGGCGGCGAGGTCGTCGTAGCTCCCGTTCTCGTTGGCGAACAGCGCCACGTTGCGGGCCGTGTCGAACCACGCGCCCAGCGACGGCTTGACCTCGCCGATCGCGGCCTCGAGGTCACCCAGGCCGATCATCCGCGGCTCGCTGAGGCGGACCGAATCCATCAGGGCCCGTTCGGCCGCCGTCTCGCAGATGTGCGCGATGTCGGCGCCGGAGTACCCGTCGGTCTGCCCGGCCAGCCGGGCCAGGTCGATGCCCGCGACCGGCCGGTCCTTGAGGTGGTAGCGGAACACGCCCTCGCGCGCGGCGGCGTCCGGCGGGAGCACGAGCAGGGTCCGGTCGAACCGGCCGGGGCGCCGCAGCGCGCTGTCCACGTCCCACGGGTGGTTGGTGGCCGCGAGCAGGAACACGCCGTCGTTGTTGCCCGAGATGTCGTCCAGCTCGAGCAGCAGCTGGTTGACGGCGCTGCGCATCGGCGTGTTCCGCAGCTGGGACCGCTTCTGCCCGATCGCGTCCACCTCGTCGAGGAACAGCACGCACGGCGCGTTCCGCCGGGCGATCTCGAACAGCTCGTGGATGTTGCGCTCGCTCTGCCCGACGAACATGTCGATGATGTCGGCGAACGACACCGCGATGAACCGGGCGCCGAGCTCGCCCGCCACCGCGCGGGCGATGAACGTCTTGCCGCAGCCCGGCGGCCCGTAGAGCAGCAGCCCGCCGCGCAGCGACTTGCCGTAGAGCCGGCGCAGCTCCGGGTTGCGCATCGGAGCCAGGAAGGCCGCCTCCAGGCGCTGCTTCACCTCGGTCATCCCGGCCACGTCGGCGAGCGTCAGGCCGGCCTGCTCCGTGTCGTAGGCGTCCGCTTCGTCGATACCCGCCGAGGCGGAATCCTCGGTCTCCCCGCCGCCGACGAACATCGCGGGCAGCACGTCGCGCAGCTCGTCCTCGGCCTGCGACCAGTCATAGTGCGGCGTCTTGCCCGCGTCCGCGCCCGCCGGGGTGGCGTGGGGTACCGGCGGCACAGCAGGCGACCCGGCCCGTTCGGGAGAAATGACCGGGGAATCAGCGGCCGGGCCCTGCAGCAGGCCGAGGGCCTGCGCGTTGCCCGGGTCGCGCTGCAGGACCGCGCCGAGCTGCCTGACCGCCTCGTCCCGCTGGCCGGCCTGCAGCAGCATCGTCGCCAGGTGCAGGCGAAGGGGCACGTCGTCGGGCATCGCCTCGACCGCCTTGCGCAGGCTGTCCAGCACGGTAGGTTCGGGTTCCATCCATCCGTCCGGTCCGTTGGAAGTCGTCTCGCGCGTCCCCTTACAGGGTAGTGCGCGCGTCAGGCCCACAGCTCGGTCACGCCGAACCCCAGGTCGGCCAGCAGCCGCCGCAGCAGCGGCAGCGAGATGCCGAGTACGTTGCCGTGATCGCCGTCGATCCCGTCCACGAACCAGCCGCCCCGGCCGTCCAGGGTGAACGCCCCGGCCACCGCGAGCGGCTCGCCGGAGGCCACGTAGGCGGCGATCTCCCGCTCGGACGGCGTGCCGAACCGCACCGCGGTCGCGGCCACCGCGGCCGCCTGCTGGCCGGTGGCCGCGTTGATCACGCAGTGCCCGGTGACCAGGGTCCCGGTCCGGCCGGCCATCTCCCGCCAGCGGGCCGCCGCCTCGGCGCCCGAGGCGGGCTTGCCCAGCGCCCGCCCGTCCAGGTCGAGCAGGGAGTCGCACCCGATCACCAGCCCGTCGGGCAGGCCGGCCGCGACCGCGGCCGCCTTGGCCTGGGCGAGCTGCCCGGCCAGTTCGGCGGGCGTGGCGGCGCAGAACGCGGTCTCGTCCACGCCGCTGACGATTACCTCCGGCTCCAGCCCGGCCGCCCGCAGTACCCCGATCCGGGCCGGCGAGCCCGAGGCCAGCACGATCCTGGTCACGCCCCGACCTTAGGGGGCCGAACGGGCTGGGCCTTCGCCGCCCCTAGGATCGAGCTCATGCAGACGACGACGCTGGGGCGCGGCGGGCCCGTGGTGTCCCGGGCGGGCCTTGGCCTGATGGGCATGTCGGGCATCTACGGCCAGGCCGACGACCAGGAGAGCCTCGCCACGATCCATGCGGCCGTGGACGCCGGGATCACGCTGCTGGACACCGGTGACTTCTACGGCATGGGTCACAACGAGCTCCTGCTGCGCGACGCGCTGCGCCGCGGGATCGGCCGGGAGAGCGTGTTCATCCAGGTGAAGTTCGGCGGGCAGCGGGATCCGTCGGGCGCGTTCGTCGGGCACGACGCCAGCCCGGCCATGGCGAAGAGCTCGCTGGCCTACACGCTGACCAGGCTCGGCACCGACTACGTCGACCTGTACCAGCCGGCCAGGCTGGACCCGCAGGTGCCGATCGAGGATACCGTCGGGGCGATCGCCGAGATGGTCCAGGCCGGCTACGTGCGGCACATCGGGCTGTCCGAGGTAGGGGCGGACACCATCCGCCGGGCGCACGCGGTGCACCCGATCGCGGCGCTGCAGATCGAGTACTCGCTGATGAGCCGCGGCATCGAGGCGGAGATCCTGCCCGCCGTGCGCGAACTCGGGATCAGCGTCACCGCCTACGGCATCTTGTCCCGCGGCCTGCTGAGCAGCGACACCGCGCGGCTGGCGCCCGGCGACCCGCGCACCCGTTTCCCCCGGTTTTCCGGCGAGAACCACGCGCGGAACCTGGAGCTGCTCGCCTCGCTGGAGGAGATCGCGGCCGGGTACGGGGTGACAGCGGCCCAGCTGGCCATCGCCTGGGTGGCCTCGCGCGGCGAGGACATCATCCCGCTGATCGGCACCAAGCGCCGGGACCGGCTGGCCGAGGCCCTGAAGGCACTCGACCTGACGCTGAGCGCGGACGACCTGGCCGCGGTCGAGGCCGCCGTCCCGGCCGCCGCGGTCGCCGGGGACCGCTACGCCCCGGCCCAGATGGCATCCCTCGACGCCGAACGCTAGGACCGGCCGAACGCTAGGACCGGGAGCCGACGGCCAGCGAGATGACCTCCAGGTCGCTCACGTGGTCTCCTCCAGCGCGTCCAGGTGCACCAGCCCGACGTCGCTGACCCGCTGCGGGTTCGTCCGGTACAGGTAGATCATGTAGATCACGCCGACGACCATGAAGCCGGCCACCCCGGGACCCATGTAGGACAGCGGCGGGGCCAGCGGGGTGACGAAGGAGAAGACCTTGATGCCCGCGGCCGTCAGCCAGGCCGGGACGAACGCGGCGATGCCGAGCACCGGGACGACCACGTACGACAGCCAGTTGAACCCGGCCCCGCCGCGGCGGGCGAAGAACCCGAGGCACGCGGCGTTCATCAGGATGTAGATCGCCACGAGCACGATCACCAGGCCCGTCGCGACCATCGTGAAGGCCACCGTCGGGTCGTACCCCAGGCCGAGGCCTAGCGTCACCGCGACCGTGATGACGAAGGCGACCAGGACGCTGTAGATCGGGGACCGGTGCCTCGGGCTGACGATCGCGAGGAAGCGCGGGAACGCCCCGATCCGCCCCATCGCGTACGCGGTCCGGCTCGACACGTTCACGCCCGCGTTGGCGTTGGCGATGGTGGAGTTGACGATGGCCAGGAACACGAAGAACCAGAACAGGCCGTAGAGCGAGCGCGCGAGACCCTCCCAGGAGGCGGTGCCGGTGAACGAGGCGAAGGCGGCGAAGCCCTTCGGGCCGTAGGCGACGTCGACGGCGTAGGTGGTGAACACGTAGAGCAGGCCGATCAGCAGCGTGGCCAGCAGCACCGCGCGCCGGATGGTGCGCCGCGGATCCCTGGCCTCCTCAGCCAGCGGCGCGGCGCCCTCGAAGCCGCCGAACGCGAGTAGCGTGAACACCGAGCCGCCGATCACGCCGGTCAGCCCGGTGGGGGAGTAGTGCGTGGTGAAGACCTGCGCGGTGTTGCGGCTGCCCGCGTGCACGACGAAGAACACGGCCAGGACCAGGAACACCGCGATCTCGAAGATCCCGAGGATGGTGCCGAACCGGGTCGAGGCCCGGACGCCGAAGTAACCCGCGGCGAGCACGATCACCGCGCCGGCCAGCGACCACGGCCACCACAGGTTCGCCGGGTACCCGTGGAACTCGGAGTTGATCGTGGCCGCCGTGGTGAACCCGAGCTGCAGCAGCACCAGCGGCGGGATCAGCCAGCCGACCAGGACGTAGCCCCACGCGACCAGGAAGCCGACGGCCGGGTGCAGGCCGCGGGCCGCGTACGTGGCCAGCGATCCCGCGGCGGGCATCTCCCGGGCCAGCAGCCCGATGCACCAGGCGCACAGCAGGCATGCCACCAGGGCGAAGACGACCGCTAGCGGCAGCGAGCCCCCGGCCAGCGCGGCGCCGGCCGGGATCGAAGCCGCGATGGCGGCGCCGGGGGCCATGTCGGTGATCGACTGGAACAGCACCTCACGCAGGCCAATTGCGTTGCGACGCAGCCCGGGCGCGGATCCGGAAACGGTTTGCTCTGTGGCCGACATGGCGTCATGATCGCACGGACATTTCGCCGCGCACAGGCTTGACCTGGGCCCCTTCAGAAGATTTACCAGAACGTAGCCCACGCGCGGCCCGCTGCACCACCAGCACCAGGGCCACCAGGAGTCCAGCCGCAATTCCGTCCAGCCAGAAGTGATTGGCTGTCACCACGACAACGAGCAGCGTGAGCACGGGGTAGGCCGCGGCCAGCCAGCGCCAGCGGCGCCGCGACACCGTGATGACCGCGATAGCCACGATTATGGCCCACCCGACGTGCACCGAGGGCATGGCCGAGAACTCGTCCGCGTCGAAGCCGCCGCTCCAGGCGTACACCGACTGGCCGTACTGCACCGCGGTGTCGACCATGCCGGTCGACGCCAGCAGCCGCGGCGGTGCCACCGTAATGAGCTGAATGAGCAGGCTGACCCCGGTGAACAGGGCCACGGTGGTCCTGATCCTCGGATAGTCCGCCCGGTGCCGGGCGTATAGCCAGATCAGGCAGGCGCCCAGGAGCGGGAAGTGCAGGATGTCGTAGTAGTAGTTGCACGCCTGGACCAGCAGCGGATGGGGCAGGATGAGCCGCTGCAGGTCCGTCTCGCTGGGCAGGTAGAGGACCCGTTCGGCGTCCCACAGCCAGCGCGCCCTGGGCAGCGCCCCGGACGTGCCCATCACCGTGAACGACCCGGCGAACTGCCACAACCCGTACAGCACGAAGAGCAGCGAGCTCTCCCAGGCCATGTTGCCCAGCAGCGCCCATGAAGCCGAAGGCCCGGTCACGGGGCCGGTCGCGGGCCCGCTCGTGCGGCCGGCCCGGCGGCCCACCCTGATCGCCGCCGCGGCGATGAACAGGCCGCACGAGGCCACCAGCGCATACTGCCACGGCAGCATCAGGTGCGGCACGGCCGAGCCCCCGTATCGTCAACCGATCACCGGGAAGGATCCCCAGGACGATCATACGTAGTCAGGAGGTAGCCTCCGCTTGGCCCCCGCGACGTGTCGCGTTAACGCACGCCGTTGCGGCTGAGCCCGGACGGGTCGGGCTCGCCCTGCGGCAGCGACACGTTGCCGGTCACGTCCGCGGCCAGCCGCACCCGGTCTCCGTCGACCAGCCGGACCTCCGCGCCGGGCAGCACCCGGTCGTCGTTGACGTACGTGCCGTTGGTCGAGTTCTCGTCCCTGATGGTGGCGTGCCCCGCGTCGTCCACCTGGACCGTGGCGTGACGGCGCGACACGTTGTCGAACTGGGCGAAGGCCGCGGCCACCAGCGACTCGGCCGGGTCCCGGCCGAGCATCACCGACGTCCCGGCCGGGATGTCCACGTTGCCGGTGGGGAAGGTGATCCGCATGACGACCGGTGAGATGCGGCGGCGGCGGCCGGTCGGCAGCGGGGTCCCGCAGGTGGAGCAGACCACGTCGGCCGCGTCGGCCACGGAGGTGCCGCAGTTGGGGCAGAAGGCGCCGGGGTCGGACCCGGCGGCGATGAAGCGCTGCGAGATGGTCGGCGTCAGCACGTCATCATCGGGTCCCGGGTGGTGCGGCAGGTTCGCGCCGCACCGGAAGCAGATCAGATCCTCCGGCTGGACCTTGACGCCGCAATCGGGGCAGCTCAGGCTGGCCATGTTCTCGCTCTCATGTCTGGGTAGTCAACCCCCGTTAGACTACCGCCGCCGCGGCCGGTTCGCAGCGGGCTGTGCGAAGGTAGGCCTATGGTCAGTTACCAGCTCGCGCCGGAGCAGCAGGACCTGCGGGACTCCGTCGCCCAGTTCGCCCGCGACGTGGTCGCGCCGGTAATCGGCGGATACTACGAGCGCGGTGAGTTTCCCTACGACATCGTGGCCAAGATGGGCAAGCTCGGCCTGTTCGGGCTGCCGTTCCCCGAGGAGTACGGCGGGATGGGGGGCGACTACTTCGCCCTCTGCCTGGCCCTGGAGGAACTGGCCCGGGTGGATTCCTCGGTCGCGATCACCCTGGAGGCCGGGGTCTCGCTCGGCGCGATGCCCATCTACCGGTTCGGCACCGCCGAACAGCGCCGCCGGTGGCTGCCCGAGTTGTGCACGGGGGAGCGACTGGCCGCGTTCGGCCTGACCGAGCCCGGCGGCGGGTCCGACATCCCCGGCGGCATGCGCACCACGGCCCGGCTCGAGGAGGGGGAATGGGTGATCGACGGCAGCAAGTCGTTCATCACCAACTCGGGCACGGCCATCACCTCGCTGGTGACCGTGCTGGCCATCACCGGCCGCGGCGAGGACGGCCGTAAGGAGATCTCGTCGGTCATCGTTCCGAACGGGACGGCGGGATTCGTCCCCGGTCCGGAATACTCCAAGGTCGGCTGGTGCGCCTCGGATACCCGCGAGCTCTCCTTCACCGGCTGCCGGGTCCCTGAGGAGAACCTGCTCGGCGAGCGGGGCCGCGGCTACGCCCAGTTCCTGCGGATCCTGACCGAGGGCCGGGTAGCGATCGCGGCGCTGGCCACCGGGCTGGCGCAGGGCTGCGTGGACGAGTGCGTCAGGTACGCCGGGCAGCGCGAGGCGTTCGGCCGCCCCATCGGGCAGCACCAGGCGATCCAGTTCACCGTGGCCGACATGGAGGCGCGGGTGTACGCGGCCCGGCTGGCCTGGTACGACGCCGCGGCCCGGCTGGTGGCAGGCCAGCCGGTCAAGAAGGAGTCCGCGATCGCCAAGCTGACCGCCTCGAACGCCGCGATGGACAACGCCCGGGCCGCTACCCAGGTGTTCGGCGGCTACGGCTTCATGAACGAGTCCCCGGTCGGACGCTTCTACCGCGACGCGAAGGTGCTCGAGATCGGCGAGGGGACCTCGGAGGTGCAGCGAATGCTCATCGCCAGGGAACTGGGATTCGGGTAATTATGCTCCGGCCTGCGGCGTGCCCGCGGGACGTACCGGCTGGGCCCGGGTGCGTTCAGGTATGTCACCGCCGGTCTCTTTTGCGGGAGAACCCTTGCCGCATGCAGGAACGGAGTACGATATCCGCTCGTGACCTCTCGGAGATCCCGCCGGACCCGCGCTCGCGCGCTGGTCGCGGCAGCTGCTGTCATGGCGGTTTCGACGACGGCGGCGTGCTCGTCCGCGCAGCCCGGAGCCGCGGAGAACTCGACTCTCAAGGTCGCGGTTTTCAACCCGTTCAGCGGCCAGGATGAGTCGTTCGGGCCGGAGGCGATGGCGGGCTGTGAGGCGGCGGCGGCCGCGATCAACACGGCAGGCGGCGTGCTGACCCGCAAGGTGGGCTGCACAGGCGTGGACACGCAAGGCAACCCGGCCGACGGGGTCAGCGGCGGGGCGGAGATGCTGGCGACCATCCCGCGTTTGTTCGGCGTGCTGGGCCCGAGCTCGGATGAGGCGGACGCGACCGCCCCGCTGATCAACGCGGCCAAGATCCCGATGTTCGCCGACACCGGCGCGGCGTCGTTTGACCACAACAAGCTGCCGTATTTCTGGCGCATGCTCGCCGCTGACGACGTGCGGAGCTACGCGATGGCGCTGTATGCCAAGCGGAAGGGCTATTTCCGGGCCGCGGCGGTGTTCGGCAACGACGTCGGCTCGCAGGCCGGCGTGCCGGCGCTGCAGAAGGGCTACAACGAGGTGGGCGGCCATATGGTCATCACCCAGAAGATCGCCTTGAACCAGAGCTCCTATCAGCGGGAGGTCCAGCAGCTCATCGCGGCGAGACCCCAAGTCATCTTTACCGAAACCTCGGCGCAGACCAACGCGACGTACCTGGCCGAACTGCAGCAGCAGGGCCACCTGATCCCGGTAATCGGCACCGACGTGACGATC
>Ga0207674_10006457_pt1 | contig 13785 bp, 14 predicted proteins | sample KBSCornC72_FD_184303 | JGI IMG/M metagenome (GOLD analysis project Ga0207674, IMG submission 184303) | Corn rhizosphere microbial communities from Kellogg Biological Station, Michigan, USA - KBS Corn C7-2 (SPAdes) (version 2) | ecosystem: Host-associated > Plants > Roots > Rhizosphere > Soil ... | reverse complement strand
ATGACGACTGATTCCACCCGACCCGCCCGCCCCGCGATCAGCTGCATCGTGCCGGCCTACAACGAGGCACCGAACCTCGGCCCGCTGCTGACCGGGCTGACCGTCGAGCTCGCCGGGCTCACCGACCGCTGGGAGATCGTCGTCGTCGACGACGGCAGCCGCGATGCGACGCCGGCGGTGATGGCGCCGTGGCTCGCGGCGCCCGGCGTGCGCTACCTGCGGCTGTCGCGCAACTTCGGCAAGGAGGCCGCGCTGACCGCCGGCATCGACCACGCCGCCGGCGACGTGGTGCTGCTGATGGACGCCGACCTGCAGCACCCGGCGTCGCTGGTGCCCGAGATGGTCAAGGCCTGGCAGGACGGCGCCGACATGGTCTGCGCCGCGCGCGCCTCGCGCGCCGACGAGAGCTGGGCCAAGCGCCTGGGCACCTCGCTGTTCTACCGGCTGGTGAACCACAACGCCGCGGTGCCGATCCCGGTCGACGCGGGCGACTTCCGGCTGATGGACCGGCGCGTCGTCGACGCGCTGAAGGCGCTGCCCGAACGCAACCGCTTCATGAAGGGCCTGTACGCCTGGGTCGGCTTCCACAACGTGATCATTCCGTACGTGCCGGCCGAGCGCCACGCCGGCACCAGCAGCTTTTCGCTGCGCCGCCTGTCGAAGCTCGCGTTCACCGGCGTCACCGCATTCACCAATGCACCGTTGCGCCTGTGGAGCGCGATCGGCGTGCTGGTCGCGCTGTTCGCGCTCGGCTTCGGGACCTGGATCGTGATCGAGTACTTCATCTACGGCACCGACGTTCCCGGCTGGGCCACGCTGGCCCTGATCGCGCCGTTTGCCGGGAAGCTCATCGGCCGGGTGGGGGAGCGGCCGCTGGTAGCCGGCGGCCTGGCCGTGGCGGCCGCGGCCATGACCTGGATCGGGCTGATCGCCCGCCCTGCCCTGCCCTACTGGGAGCTGGTCGTGCCGCTGCTGCTGGCGGGGTGCGGGGTGTCGCTGGCGATTCCCGCCACGATGAGCGCGGTGATGACCGCCGCGCCGCCCGCCGCCATCGGCCAGGCCTCAGGCACCCTCAACATGCTCCGTCAGCTCGGCGGGGTGTTCGGCGTCGCGATCTGCGCCGCCGTCTTCGCCGCCAATGGCCGCTACGGGTCACCCACCTCGTTCGTCTCCGGATTCAGGCCGGCCATGGGCGCCTGCGCCGGCCTTGCCCTCACCGGAGCCGTCGCCGGCCTGCTCGTCTCGGGCCGCCGGACCGCCACACCAGCACCGGTACCAGCACAAACCATCCCATCCAAGATCGAGATCAGGAGCTAGCCATGCCGCAGAGCATCATCCGCTACCGGACCAAGCCCGCTCAGGCCGACGCCAACGCCGAGCTCGTCCGCGCCGTCTACGCCGAACTGCACCGCGCCCGGCCCGACGGCTTCCGGTACACCACGCTCAGGCTGGACGACCAGGTGACGTTCGTCCACATCACCCAGTCCGAACGCGACCCGAGCCCGATCCTCGAGATCAAGGCGTTCGGCGAGTTCCAGGCCGGCATCAGGGACCGGTGTGACGAGCCCCCCGTCGCGCAGGCCTTCACCGAGGTCGGCTCCTACCGCTTCCTCACCGGCTAGAAGAATTGACCGTGACGGCGACGATCTCCTCCCATGGTGCCGGCTTCAGGCCGAAGGTGGCCTGAGCGGCGGAGGAGTCCATGACGAAGTCGTCGCGGAACTGGTACTCGGTCTCGCGCAGTTCCCGCATGAGCGGCCAGAAGAGCCCCATTCCGCGCAGGACGACCGAGGGGATCTCGCCGACGCGGACCTGACCGACCCCGGCGGCCCGGGCGAAGTCGTCGATGACCTGACGCTGGCTGAGCGGCTCGTTCGACGGCACGTGCCAGGCACGTCCCCAGGCCCTGGGGTCGGTCCCCGTCGTGACCAGCATGCGGGCCACGTCGTCAGTGAACGACCAGGTGTGCGGCCGGTCCGCGCGGCCGAGTACCGAGACATTCTTTCCCTGCCTAACGTGCCGGACGATCCGCTCGCCCATCGCACTTTGCGCACCTGGCCCGACGAAATCGGCGGCGCGGACCTCGGCCATCCGGACCCGCCCAGCCTGGTGCGCGGCCAGCGCGTCCTGCCAGACGCGCGCCCGGACCCGGCCCTTGCGGCCCGTCGCGGCCAGCGGCGTCGCCTCGGTGATCGGGTGTGTCTCGTCGTAGCCGCCGGGCACGCGGGGACCGTAGCCGTACAGGTTGGACAGCGTGACCAGCACCGCGCCGCTGCGTTCTGCGGCAGCAAGCACGCTGGCGGCGATCGGCGGCCAGTCGGCGGGCCAGCGGTGATACGGCGGGTTGACGCAGTTGTAGATGACCGCGGCGCCCTCGGCCAGCCGGGCCATCGCCCCGGCGTCGGCCGCGTCCGCCGCCACGCGGGTGACCCCAGGGAACTCCGCGGGGCCGGCGCCGCGGCGGCTGATCACGCTGACACGGTCCCCGCGCTCGGCGAGCATCCCAGCCACCCGGCTGCCGATCACGCCCGCCCCGACGACCAGCGACAACTCACCCATCGGAACCTCCTTGCAACTACTGCTCTCATTGGTGAGCAGTGCTCTCGGTTTCATGGTACGCGTCCAGCGACACAAAGCAAGAGCAGCGCTCTCGTTTGTTGTCGCCGATCTCGTTCTTGTGCGATCATCGGCGGATGACCGATTCGGCACCACGCACCGCCCGGGAGCGGGCCCGGGCGGAGATCACGGCGGAGATCCTGGACGCAGCCCGCGGCTACCTGGCCACTGACGGCGCCCCGGCGCTGAGCCTGCGTGCCATCGCCCGGGACCTCGGCATGGCCTCGTCGGCCCTGTACCGCTACTTCTCCAGCCGCGACCAATTGCTGACCAGGCTGATCATCGACGCCTACGACTCGCTCGGGGCGGCCGCCGAGGCCGCCGAGGTCGCCGTTGACCGGAACGACCTGGCCGGCCGCTTCGCCGCGACCTGCATCGCGGTCCGGGACTGGGCCCTGGCCCACCCGAACGAGTACGCGCTGATCTACGGCTCGCCGGTGCCCGGCTACGTCGCCCCGGCCGACACCGTGCGGCCCGCCAGCCGGGTCACCACGCTGCTGCTCCGGATCATCGTCGAGGCGGCCGCCGCGGGCCGGATCCCGGACGCGGACATCAGGGACGCAGAGGCCCAGCCGGTAGCGGACGCGGTCGCTCCGATCCGCTCCTACCTGCCGCCCGGTATCCCCGCCCCGCTGGTCCAGCGCACGCTGATGGTCTGGACGAACCTGTTCGGTGTCATCTCGTTCGAGCTCTTCGGCCAGCTGCACAATGTGGTCGCCGAACCCCCCGCCGGCCGCGACGCCTTCTTCGCCGAATCCATCCGCCGCTGGCTCGAGTTCACCGCCATCAGCTAACCCACCCTGGTCCCGGCCAGGACGAACGCCATGAAACCCGGAATCCATGGCGTCCGAACGCACTGGAAGTCCAGGTTCATGGCGTCGCGCGCGGGTCAGCCGGATTTATCGTGAACTCATGAAACGACAGCTGTCACTCCAGGGGAACGTGAGCGCGCCATGACGACCCGGACGCTGGACGCCGACATCGCGTTCCCGGCTCAGTGCGAGCTGGCCGAGGGCCCGCTCTGGGACGCGTCCCGCGGGCTGCTCCGCTGGGTGGACATCCTCCCCGGCCGGGTGCACGCGCTCGACGTGGCCAGCGGCACACATCGCTCGTTCGGGGTCGGCGATACGGTCGGCACCGTCGGGCTGACCCGAAGCGGCGGCCTGGTCCTGGCCCTGGCGGGCGGCTTCGCCCTGTCCGGCCCGGACGGCGAGGATCTGCGGCCGTTCGGCGACTTCTCGGTCGACCGGTCGGTGACCCGGTTCAACGACGGCAAGCCGGACCCGTGGGGCAGCTTCTGGGCCGGCACGATGGCCGTGCCGGAGGACAGCGGCTTGCCGTCCAGCCTGTACCGGCTCAGCCCCGACGGCGTGGTCACCGAACTATTCGGCGGCGTCGGCCTGTCCAACGGCCTGGACTGGTCCGACGACCGCCGCGTGTTCTACTACTCGGACAGCCACGCCGGGGGAGTGGACGCGTTCGACACCGACCCGGACACCGGCGCGCTGTCCGGCCGGCGGCTGTTCGCCGAGGTCACGGGCGGGGTACCCGACGGCCTGACCCTGGACGCGGAGGGCTGCCTCTGGCTCGCCGTCTGGGGCAGCAGCGAGCTGCGCCGCTATACCCCTGACGGCCGCCTCGACACGATCGTGAAGCTGCCGGTCAGCCAGGTCAGCTCGGCCGCGTTCGGCGGCACAGACCTGAGCACCCTGTACATCACCACCGCCCGGGAGGGCTTCACGGCCGCCGACCTGGCCGCCGAGCCGCACGCCGGCGACATCTTCGCCTGCACCCCCGGCGTCACCGGCCGCCCGCCGTTCCTGTTCGGCCGCTAGCCCTGGGGAAAACCTCAGGACGCGAACGGGGGGTAATCGTATTCCGCCTGCCCGCCGGGGATCCGTACCGTTGCCGCAGGAGCTGACGGAACATACGGAGGCATGATGGCCGCAGAGCGCCAGGATGAGATCGCCGCCTCGGTGGCCGCCCTGCAGGACCTTGGCCCCGGCTATGACCAGGCCTTGGCCGAGGGTCTGGTGGAACGCATCGGCGCGGAGATCGACAAGCGGATCGCGGCTGAGGTTGACAACCGGGTCGCGGCGGAGGTGGACAGCCGCATCCTGACCCAGCTGGACCGGTACGCGGGGTGCAGGCACCAGCGCCGCCGGGCCAGGCGTATCAGCCGGGCCGAACGGCGCATGGTCCGGGCCGAGCGGGCCGACCGCTCCGGCCTGCAGTCCATCACGCTGGCCGTCGGGTCCATGCTGGTCGCCCTGTTGGTGACCGCGATCGTGCTCAAGGGGTCCCCGGGCGTGGCCTCCATCATGCTCATGGCCTTGGTCTGGATCATTGTCGGGATCATCAATGTGGCCTACGCCACGCGCAAGCACCCGCAGCATTAGCCCGGCCGTCCGTTACCATCGCCTCTCGTGGAACCTGGCTCCCCGAGACCTGCGCTGACCGAACTGATCGACCGCTACCAGCCCGACGGCGACGCCGAGACGGCCGACCTCCGGCGGCTACGGACCCTGCTGGAGACCGCCGGCGACCCGTACCGGCGCGATCTTCCGCTGCACGTCACCGCGTCGGCGCTGATCGTGCACCCGCCCACCGGCCGGGTCCTGCTCCGCTGGCACCAGCGTCAGCAGGCCTGGCTGCAGGTGGGCGGCCACGGCGATCCCGGGGAGACCGACCCATTGGCCATCGTCGCCCGTGAGGCCGAGGAGGAGACCGGCCTGACCGACCTGGTGCCGTGGCCGGACGCCGAGATCAAGCAGGTGGTCATCGTCGATGTCCCGCCGGGCAAGGGGGAGCCCGCCCACCAGCACGCCGACGTCAGGTTCTTCATGGCCACCAGCACCCCCGACGCGATCCGCCCCGAGAACGCCCAGGCCCAGCTGCGCTGGCTGACCCTGCCCGCCGCCCGCGACACCACCTCCGAACCCAACCTCAGGGAAGCCCTGACCCGGATCGAGCCGCTGCTGAAGCCACAGGCCACCTGAGCTCCCGGCACTCCCGACTCTTACCGCCAAACAGTCACAGATTTATCATCAGGGCCATGACAGGTATCCGGCTCGCAGACCGCATGGCCAGGCTCGGCACCGAATCCGCCTTCGAGGTGCTCGCCCGCGCCCGGGCCATCGAGGACGCCGGCGGGAAGATGATCCACCTGGAGATCGGCGAACCGGATTTCCCGACCGCCCCGCACATCGTCGAGGCCGCGGTCGAGGCGCTGCACGCGGGCGCGACCCACTACGTACCCGCGCCCGGCATCCCGCCGCTGCGCCAGGCCGTGGCCGCCTTCCTGGAACGCACCGGCCGGATGCGGGTGACCCCGGACCGCGTCGTCGTCACGCCGGGCGCCAAGCCGATCATGTTCTTCACCATCCTCGCCCTGGCCAACGAGGGCGACGAGGTGCTCTATCCCGATCCCGGGTTCCCGATGTACGAGTCGATCACCTCGTTCACCGGGGCGGTGCCGGTGCCGGTTCCGCTGCGCGAGCGCAACGGCTTCCGCATCGACACCGACGAGCTCGAGCAGCTGATCACCGACCGGAGCAGGCTGCTCATCATCAACTCGCCGCACAATCCGTGCGGCAGCGCGCTGACCCGCGAGGACTGCGAGGCGATCGCCGCCATCGCGCTGCGCCACGACCTGACCGTGCTGTCCGACGAGGTCTACTGGGCCATCCGCTACGGCCACCAGCACGCCAGCGTGCTCGATGTGGACGGGATGGCCGACCGGACGATCCTGCTCGACGGATGGTCGAAGACGTTCGCGATGACCGGCTGGCGGCTGGGGTTCGGCGTGTTCCCGCCCGCCCTGGTCGAGCCGGTCACCCGGCTGGCCATCAACTCGGTGTCGTGCACGTCCGCGTTCAGCCAGTACGCCGCGATCGCCGCGCTGGAGGGCCCGTGGGATCCGGTCGACCAGATGGTGGCCGAGTTCCGCCGCCGCCGGGACATCATCGTGGCCGGCCTCAACGACATCCCCGGCATCACCTGCCTCGAGCCGCAGGGTGCGTTCTACGCGTTCCCGAACATCACCGGGACCGGTCAGACATCGGCGGATCTGCAGGCCAGGTTGCTAGCCGACGCGGGGGTGGCGGCCCTGTCCGGCACCGCCTTCGGCCCGTGGGGCGAAGGTTTCCTGCGGTTCTCCTACGCCAACTCGGTCGAGAACATCCGGCTCGCGCTCGAGGCCATCAGGGCGCAGCTGACCTGAGCAACGGCACCCCGGCCCCGGGGAGCAGGTTAGACCGGCTCGCCCTCTTCCTCGTCGTCGGGCAGCTTGAGGAACTCCGTGGCGGCCGCGCCCATGGACAGGTCACCGGGCTGGAGCCCTCCATCGAGGCCGGGCGGGCTGTCCGGGTTGATCTTGATAAAGGGCGGCAGCTGCGGTTCGGACCACACGACTTTCTTGCGCTTGCCAATGACCCAGCGCCTAATCCTGACCATGTCCGGTATCTACCCACGGCACCGTCAATAACCGTGCGGCCCCGCCTTACCTGGAGCCATTTCGGGGTCCATCCGGGTGCTGGCGAGGCGAACCGGAGGCTGGATGTCGCGACGGGTGACGGCTAGGTAACCCACGAGGATCGCGACGGCGATAGCCACGATGACCGCGACCCGTCCGGAGCCGAAGCCGGCGCCGCTCAGCGCCCGGGCCCGGCCGAAGTAATCGGCGAACGAGGCGCCCAGGGGACGGGTGACCACGTAGGCGAACCAGAAGGCGGCGACCGAGTTGAGCCCGAACCGCCACCAGAACACCGCGGGAATCAGGATTATGAACAAGAACATGATCGCCGACGCGAGGTAGCCCAGGCCGAGGACGCTGGCGGTGAAGTCGCCGAGGGCGGTGCCGAGCGCGAAGGTGGCGAACACCACGGCCCAGTAGAAGGCCTCACGCCGGCGGGTGACGATGCTGTGGATCGACAGCGTGCCCTCGCTGCGGTACCAGGCCCAGAAGATCAGCGCGAGCACGACCGCCCACAGCAGCGTGGTGCCCGCGTACGGGATGCCGATGAACAGGTGCAGGGCATCGGACACCCCGGTGCCGAAGATCGCGATCGCGAAGGCCAGGGCCCAGTAGGCAGTTGCGACGTAGCGGCGTGTCCTGAACTGCCAGACCAGGGCGACGGCCAGCAGGCCCCCCTCCACCGCCGCGCCGACCTGCCTGTTCCCCAGCGCCAGGTAGTCCGATACCGCCTCGCCGCCGCAGGTGGTGAGGAGCTTCACCACCCAGAACAGGACAGTGATCTCCGGCACCTTCGCGGCGAGTGGCTCCGGAAAGAGCCGGGCACGGCGGGCTCCTGTGTTCACCCGCCGCGCCCGGCTTCGAGAACCGCGATCGCGCGCCCCGGCTGGCCCAGGTCCGCATCCGACCAGGGCGGCGATTCAGCGGGCAAGTCCCCTCCATCACCAGACGGCGTGTCGCCACGCTATGCCGCGGCCCGGCGCCGGCGGGACCTCCCGGAGGACGAATTCCAGCCCGCCCATGTCATCCTCAGGTCGCAGACGCGGCCGGGTACGCTGCCGGTAGGCCACCACGAAGGACGCACATTGGGCACGATGACCAGGCTTCCCGCCCCGCCCTTGGCTCCTGTGCCGGCGTGCCCGCCAGAGCAGCCACCCGACGAGATCACCCGCGGGCTGTTCGGCCTGGGGCGTCGGCTGACCCGGACCCACCCGCTGGCCGCGGACGCGCTGCTGGTCGCCGTCCTGCTGGGCCTGTGCTCGGCGTGGCTTTCCTGGTCCAGCTGGGTCGGCTACCGCGCGGCCATCGTGCAGACCGCGCTGATCGCGGTGCTCATATTCCGCCGTCGCCACCCGTCCGCGGTCTTCCTGGCCGCCAGCGCCATCGCGTTCGCCCAGTGGCTGCTCGGCTTCCCCCTGCTGGGTGACGTCGCGCTGCTGGTCGCTCTGTACACGGTCGCGGCCCACGAGTCACGGATTCGCGCCCTGCTCGCCACCGGGCTGCTCGGAGCGGGCTCGGTCATGGCGGCGGCCAAGTGGCAGCTGGCCGGGACGGTGCCGCGCTCGCTGCTGTTCCTGTTCGCGATGGTGGTGGCCGCGCTGTTCGCCGGGCTGACCGCGGCCTCGGGAAGCAGGTACCTGGCCTGGATGGACGAGCGCGCCCGCAGGCTCGAGACCGAGCGCGACCAGCAAGCGGTGATCGCGGCGGCCGCCGAGCGGACCCGGATCGCCAGGGAACTGCACGACATCGTCTCGCACAGCCTGTCGGTGGTGATCACCCTGGCCGACGCGGCGTCCGTGGTCGGCAGGTCCGATCCCGCCGGTGGCGTCGAGGCGATGACCGAAGCCTCCGAGGTCGCCCGCTGTGCGCTGACCGACATGCGGGCGATGCTGGGCGTGCTGCGGACCGAGGAGCCGTCCGCCGGGCTGACGCCGCAGCCCGGCATCGACGACCTCAGCGCGCTCGTCGAGCGGATCCGGGCGACCGGGCTGCCGGTGGACTTGTCCGTCGAGGGCACCCCGTTCCCGCTCGGCGCCGCCGCCGAGCTGACCGCGTACCGCGTCGTCCAGGAGGCGCTGACCAATACCCTGCGTCACGCCAAGGCCCGCCACGCGAGGGTCACCATCGCCTACGACCAGCCCCAGCTCCGGGTGCGGATCGCCGACGACGGTACCGCGAGGACGCCAGAGGCGCGGCGCGGCCACGGTATCGAGGGCATGCGCGAACGGGCCGCGCTGCACGGCGGCACGCTGCGTGCCGGGCCTGACCCGGGTGCCCCCGCGGGCTGGCTGGTCGAGGCCACGCTGGTCGAGGCCACCCTGCGCAGGCCCTGATGAGCGTCTCTATCGTGCTGGCGGACGACCAGCCGCTGTTGCGCCGCGGCTTCCGGATGATCCTCGAAGCCGAGCCCGACCTGACGGTGGTGGGCGAGGCGGGCAACGGCGAGGAAGCCGTCGAGCTCGCCCGGCGGCACCAGCCGGACGTCGCGCTGATGGACATCCGGATGCCGGGCACGGACGGCATCGAGGCGACCCAGCGGATCACGGCCGCCGGGCCGCTGCCCAAGGTGCTGGTGCTGACCACGTTCGACCTGGACGAGTATGCCTTCGGCGCGCTGCGCGCCGGTGCCAGCGGCTTCCTGCTCAAGGACGTGCGCCCCGCCGAGCTCGTCGCGGCCATCAGGACGGTCGCGACCGGGGACGCGGTCGTCTCACCGCGGGTGACGCGCCGCCTGCTCGAGGAGTACGCCCAGGTGCTGCCGCTGGCTCCGGGCCAGCGGCAGCAGCAGTACCCGAAGCTCGCCGCGCTGACCGAACGCGAGCGCGAGGTGCTCATCGCGGTGGCCAGGGGCATGTCCAACACCGAGATCGCGGCGTGCCTGTTCGTCTCCGAGGCCACCGTGAAGTCCCACGTCGGGCGGATCTTGTCCAAGCTCGCCCTGCGCGACCGGGTCCAGGTCGTGGTGCTGGCCTACGAAGCCGGCCTCATCCGGCCCGGCGTCCGCTGACGACGAGCATGAACCGGCGCGGCTCAGATTCCCGGCCCGGATTCCTGCCGCGTGTCTAGTTCCGCCCACACGGCCTTGCCCGCTTCGGTCTCCCGTACCCCCCAGTTGCTGGCCAGCGCATCTACCAGGATGAACCCGAAACCCGACTCGTCGTGCCGGCTTGGGATGCGCGGTTGCGGCCAGTGCCGGTCGGTGTCCTGGACCTCGATCCGCAGCCAGGTTCGCCCGGCGTGCAGGTTCACCGTGACGACATCTATACCCTCGGCGTGCCGGACCGCGTTGGTGACCAGCTCAGATACGAGCAGGGCAGCGGCCTCGTCCACGTGGGCCAGCTGCCATGCGATCAGCGCGGCGCGGGTCGCGTGCCGGGACAGCCGCACCGAGTGGCTGACCGCGGGCAGCGTCATGCGCAGCTGCCGGGAGCTGTGCGCCCCGCTCGGACATGTATGAGCGCCATGGGCCGCCCCGTTATCAACTGTCATCACTTTCAACCCTCAACCCTCTCGTTGGCCGGGGTACCCGGCACTGCTCACGGCGCATGCGACAGCCGGCTCGTGGCCCGGCGGCAGCCTGGCACGGTCATGGGCGCCGCCCACGACGTGCATGGTCACCGTGTTCTCTGCGTCGTCTCAGAATCGGGCCTCGAGCTACGCCGAAACTGAAGAGGGGCTCATCGTTTACACAAGATCTACTGATGAGTAGCTAAATACTAGCTGACTACCCTCTGAAAATCGCAGGTGGCGCAGGGGTGCCGCGGCTGTCATGCCAGCCCAGGTAGCGGGGGTAGGGGCACACAAGCCCCGAACCGTCCGGAGGACGGTAAAACGAAGCGGCACGGCCTCATCGGGCCGTGCCGCTCGGTGTCCAGGGGAATCGTGGAGGCGGAGACGGGAATCGAACCCGTGTACAGGGCTTTGCAGGCCCTTGCCTAAGCCACTCGGCCACTCCGCCACAAGGGGCATGCCGCAAGGGCATACGGACCTCCGCGAGCGGACGACGGGATTCGAACCCGCGACCCTCACCTTGGCAAGGTGATGCTCTACCAACTGAGCCACGTCCGCAGCGCACCCTTGGGGTGCGATCAGAACTGTAGCCGATCCTGCCGCTCGCGCAAACTCGGATGGGCCCCCAGCGTCACCTCAAGTTTCCGGCATAGTCCGCTTAGCCGTACACTCCGGACACGTGCTCCGCGCTCTCGGGCGACGTCCGGGCCGGGTCGCGCGGCCCGTCACATGCGGCCGGACCAGCCATTTCGTAGCCCAGCAGGTATCAGTCATCCTTCGATGCCGGTCGAAAAATAGTTGAGCTAGCGTCGGAGTATGACCGTACCGGCCGAAACCCTCACACCTCTTCCGTGGGACGCCGACATCGCGTCGGCCGCGGCGCTGATCGCCGACTCGACCCGCGCCGCGATCTTGCGCGCGCTGCTGCCGGACCGCCCGCTGGCGGCGGGGGAACTGGCCCGGCTGGCCGGCGTGAGCGCGGCCACCGCCAGCTTCCACCTGGCCAAGCTGCTCGAGGGCGGCCTGATCACCGTGATCAGGCAGGGCCGGCATCGCTACTACCGGCTGGCCGGGCACGAGGTCGCGGCGGCGCTGGAGGCCCTCGGCCTGATCAGTCCCGGCCTGCCGGTGCGCAGCCTGCGCCAGTCGCGCGAGGCGGCCGCGCTGGCCGAGGCCAGGACGTGCTACGACCACCTCGCCGGGCGGGCGGGGGTGGAGGTGCTGGACGGCCTGCTCCGCCAGGGCCTGCTCGAAGGGAAATCAGGCCGAACGGACCGGTGTGACACGTCTTCCCATCGCTTCGAAGTCACCGGGGCCGGAGCGAAGGAACTCAGCTCGTTCGGCCTGAATCTCTTGCAGCTCCGCCGCTCACGCCGGCAGTTCGCGGGGGCCTGCATTGACTGGACGCAGCGCCGCAGGCACCTGAACGGCGCGCTAGCTGCGGCGATCACCAGCCGGATGTTCGAGCTCGGCTGGATCGAGCGCGGTCAGCGGCGCCGCAGCGTGCGCGTCACCCCGGTCGGTTTTGAGGGCCTGGCCAGCACCTTCGGGGTGGATCTTCCCTAAGCTACCGATCATGCGAGATGTGGTAGTAGACGGAAGCGCCCTGACCGTAGACGACGTCGTCGCGGTGGCGCGCGGGCAGGCCCGGGTCAAGCTGGGCGACGATGTGCCGAAGCGGATGGAAGTGAGCCGCTCGGTGGTGGTGGAGGCACTACGCGGCGACGCGCCGGTGTACGGGGTGAATACCGGGTTCGGCGCGCTAGCCGACACGCCGGTGGGGGAGGCTGACCTCACGACGCTGCAGGGCGCGATCGTGCGCTCCCACGCGGCGGCCGTCGGCGCGCCGCTGGACGACGAGACCGTGCGGGCGATCCTCCTGCTGCGGGCGCGGACGCTGGCGGCCGGGTACTCCGGCGTGCGCGCCGACCTGCCCGCCCGGCTGCTCGAACTGCTCTCCCTCGACCTGCTGCCGGTCATCCCGGGCAAGGGCTTGGTGGGTGCCTCGGGCGACCTGGCCCAGCTCGCGCACCTGGCCCAGCCGCTGATCGGGGAGGGGCGGCTGCGCTCGCCGGGCGATCCGGCGGACGGGCGCCCGGCCGGCGAGGTGCTGCGCGAGCACGGGCTCGAACCGCTGACGCTCGCCCCCAAGGAAGGTCTGTCGCTGGTCAACGGCACCGAACCCATGCAGGCCCTGCTGGCCTTCTCGGTACACGACGCCGCGATGCTGGTGCAGGCGGCCGACGTGGCCTGCGCACTCTCGATCGAGGCGCTGCTCGGCACCGACCGGCCCTACGACGAGAGGGTCCAGGTGATCAGGCCGCATCCGGGCCAGCTGGTCAGCGCGGCTAACCTGCGCGGGCTGCTGGCCGGGTCGGGGCTGCTGGCCAGCCACCGGCACAGCAGGCACGCGGTGCAGGACGCCTACTGCCTGCGCTGCGCTCCGCAGGTGCACGGCGCGGTCAGGGACGTGCTCACCTTCGCCCGCCAGATCCTCACCACCGAGCTGGGCTCGGTGGTGGACAACCCGGTCATCGTGCCCGACGGCGAGGTCATGACCACGGGGAACTTCCACGGCGAGCCGCTCGCGTTCGCCGCCGACATGCTCGCCATGGCCGTCGCCGAACTCGCGTCCATCAGCGAGCGCCGGGTGGACCGGATGCTCGACCCGGCGTTCTCCCGCGGCCTGCCCCCGTTCCTGGCCCCGGCGGCCGGCACCAACTCCGGCTTCATGCTGGCCCAGTACACCGCGGCCTCGCTGGTCAGCGAGAACAAGGTGCTCGCCCACCCGGCCAGCGTGGACACCATCCCGACCTCGGGCAAGCAGGAAGACCACGTGTCGATGGGCTGGACCTCGGTCCGCAAGCTGCGCGACGTGGTCGGCAACGTCCGGGCCTGCCTGGCCGTGGAGATCTGCTGTGCCGCCCAGGGGATCGACCTGCGGGCGGACGTGGCCGAGCCGAGCGTCCCGCTGAAGGCGGTGCACGCCGTGGTCCGGTCCGCGGTGCCGCGGATGGACATCGACCGCGAGGTGGCGGCCCAGCTCGCCGCGGTCAACGACCTGCTCCCGCAGATCTGCCAGACCGCCGCCGAAGCCGTCGAAGGCTTCCAGTAGCCCCAACCCGCCCTTCCCGGCCCCCGGCCCGGCCCGCTACCCCGCCCCCGGCCCGGTCCGCAACCCCGCC
>Ga0207674_10006455_pt1 | contig 13787 bp, 13 predicted proteins | sample KBSCornC72_FD_184303 | JGI IMG/M metagenome (GOLD analysis project Ga0207674, IMG submission 184303) | Corn rhizosphere microbial communities from Kellogg Biological Station, Michigan, USA - KBS Corn C7-2 (SPAdes) (version 2) | ecosystem: Host-associated > Plants > Roots > Rhizosphere > Soil ... | reverse complement strand
AGATTGCACAGGAGGTGAAGGTTGAACTGAATTTGAAGGCATCACCGCTTTCGGCCTGACCACTGAATTTGCGAAATGCTTATAGAGTTACATTTATGAAGATATTGAAAATCGCTTTAAAACGAGAAACTGCGATGCCTGTGCTGGCGCTGACATTTGCGTCCGGCGTCTGCACCTCATTAGTGATTGCGCGTATCATTTGGACCGGGCGATTCGCTTACTCATTTCTCATTTGGAATCTTTTCCTTGCCTGGTTGCCATTGGTTTTCGCTCTGCTGGCGAACGATGAATACCGAAACGCGCCTCGACGGACGTGGCGGTTCTACGGACTAACAACTGCCTGGCTCCTCTTTTTGCCCAATGCGCCGTACATTTTCACTGACCTGACTCACCTCATGTCGCGATATTTCAGCCATTTCTGGGTCGACCTCGTGCTCATACTCTCCTGCGCTGTGACCGGTTTGGTGTTATCGTTTCTCTCGCTCTACTTGATGCAGTGCATCGTCGCCCGAATGTTCGGTTGGCTGACGAGTTGGTTATTCATTGCCGTGGCAGCGGGTCTGAGCGGCTTTGGAATTTATCTCGGCCGCTTCCTTCGCTTCAACACTTGGGATGTGCTGTTTCAACCCATGGAACTCTTTCATGGCATCGGCCGTTGGGCCAGCGATCCGCTCGCGAATTCGACCTCATTCGCATTTCCGATTTTGTTCGGGACATTTTTATTTATCGCTTACGTGATGCTTTACGGCTTAACGCATTTGAAGCCCGGCGTGATGCACGAGACGCGGGCTGTGATGCGCGAGGCCTGAGCAGATCGTACGGCGCAAAACGCAATTGAAGACACGATGCGGAACGCGGGTGTTCCGTCTCGTGCAAGGAAAACGTAGAAAGATGTCGTTTTTATTGCCACCGCAGTTCTCTTCCCGTGGAAACGAGTCGTGAAATAGTTCTCCGTGCAAGGATCAAGATTTTGACCTGGTTCTTTATTGTCGGACTTGTTTTATCCGGCGCAACCGCAATCCCATTGAAATCGGAGGTGAATTTACTCGCAAAGATCTTCAGTGTGGACGCGGATTCAACGTCTGTCATTGCCGCGTGGATAACGCGCGTCCATGCAGCTCTGAATCAAACGGCTATCCAATTTCCCTTCCTGTTTTACGGAACGGATTGGCTCGCGTTCGGTCATTTTACCATCGCAATTGCGTTTGTTGGCGTGCTGCGCGATCCGGTTCGCAATTCATGGTTGTTCTCGTTTGGAATGATTGCTTGCGCCCTCATTGTTCCCTACGCGTTCATCTTCGGTGCAATCAGAGGAATTCCGTTGTGGTGGCGCTTAATCGATTGCTCATTCGGTGTGTTCGGGTTCGTTCCGGTTTGGTTATGCAAGAAATGGGCGGAGGAACTAGAGAAAGGCAACCAGGGGCGAACAGTCCCAATGCACAATGACAGACCCGCCGAAAAGCAAGAGGCGGCCCGATTCTGAGGGACCGGGCCGCCAATCTTCGCTATGAAAACAGCAGGGCGGCGCTTAAGCACGCGTAGCGTCGCCCTGCCAAGGGCATTGCAGGTGGAGGTCCTGCAAGGCAAGATCATTATTGCACGGACCGTGCCATCGCATTTTTGAGAAAAAAGGATCTGCATCGCGAACATCAACGGCCATTTCACGACCTTCGCTGCTCTTATTCTCCTTTGCGACCTTTGCCACTTTTCGCGAGATTGAAATTTCTGTTCGACAAGCACCCTATCCCATCTCAAATTCCTTCCATGGTTGCCGTTAACTCCACGATGTTACCTCTAGGTACGAGAGCACCCGATTTTCGATTGCCCGACACAAACGGGAAAATGGTTTCGCTAATGGATTTCGAAAAATCCCGGGCGTTATTAGTGATTTTCATGTGCAACCATTGCCCCTATGTGAAACACGTGCGCTCCAGCCTGGCCCAACTCGCACGTGATTATATGTCACGCGGAGTCGCCATTGTTGGAATCAGTTCGAATGACGTTAAGAATTATCCGGCAGACAGCCCAAAGAGCATGGCTGAGGAAGCCAAGGCTGCGGGATACATATTCCCGTATCTTTACGATGAAACGCAGGAAGTAGCGAAGGCATATCATGCTGCCTGCACCCCTGACCTTTACATATTCGATGGTGAACAGCGCCTTGCTTATCGCGGCCAATTCGACGATAGCCGCCCAGGAAACGGCATTTCTGTGACCGGGAAAGATGTGCGTTCTGCGTTGGATATGTTACTCGCGGGAAAACCAGTTCCTGCCAATCAAAAGGCCAGCATCGGTTGCAATATCAAATGGAAGCCGGGAAACGAGCCGGACTATTTTCGGTGATGCAACTGTTCGCAGGAATTGAAATTGGTGGGACGAAACTCCAGCTGGTTACCGGTAATGAGACGGGGAAAATACTGGATCGTCGAAAGCTGGCGGTCGAAGTCCAAGCGGGAGGGCAGGGGATCCGACATCAGATTGAAGAAGCACTGCCCAATTTGCTTTCGGGTCGCAAACCGCTAGCCATCGGAGTCGGTTTTGGAGGGCCGGTGGACTGGAAAACAGGAAAGATTTGTCGTTCCCATCAAATTGACGGCTGGGCTGAATTTGATTTTGCCCCATGGTTTCGGGAACTGCTGGACGCTCCCGTGTTCGTCGATAATGACGCCAACGTCGCAGCTTTGGGAGAGGCACGCCATGGAGCCGGAGTCGGCTATGATTGCGCATTCTATGTTACCCTCGGTAGCGGCGTTGGTGGCGGTTTTGTCGTGAACGGCGATCTTTACCACGGCGCTTCTCCAGGCGAAGCGGAAATCGGCCACATCCGCCTGGATCGAAACGGAACAACGGTCGAATCCCGTTGCTCAGGCTGGGCCGTGGATGCGAGGATTCGCGAGTTGGCAAAAGCCGAGCCGACAAGTGCCCTCGCGAAAAAGCTAAATACCGAGCCTGGTGGCGAAGCGAAATTTCTTGCTGCTGCATTGCGCGAAGGAGATCGCCTGGCGGAGACGATAGTCGAGGAAACAGCGCAGGATTTGGCGTTCGGCCTGTCACATGTCGTGCACCTGATTCATCCCACCATCATCGTTATCGGCGGCGGCCTGTCACTGGTCGGAGAGCCATTTCGGCTCGCCGTACAAAATGCATTGCGTCGGTTCATTATGGAGGCGTTTGGTCCAGGACCGGAAATAAAACTGGCGGCGCTCGAAGAAGATGCTGTGCCAGTGGGAGCGCTTGAACTTGCCCGCGATAGGTGGACGAGCATCAAGTAGGTCCGAAAATCGTCACAGAAGTTTCCAAAATTGACTGACATTCGCCCGCTGAATTTCTATCCTCTGGGAAGATGAAACAGTGGATAGCAGATTACATCAGGATTCAAAAAGCCGCACATGATTCGATTTCGATTGATGGCGTAGCGCAGCTCATTGAAAAGTTGCGCGATGCAGTTCAACAGGATCGCCAGATATTTGTTTTCGGAAACGGTGGCAGCGCCGCGAACTCGTCTCACTTTGCTACCGATCTCGGCAAGGGCGCATCCGACAAAGTTGGCAAACGATTTCGTGTTATTTCGTTGAACGACAACGTCAGTTGGATGACTGCTATCGGGAATGACTACGCGTACGAAGATATTTTCGTTCGACAACTCGAAAACTACGGCAAACCCGGCGACATCGCTCTCGGAATCAGTGTCAGCGGAAACTCACCCAACTGCGTCAAAGCTCTCGAATGGGCAAAAAAGAATGGCCTGCGAACCGTGGCGCTCGTTGGCGGAAAACGCGGACGCATGGGCGAAATCGCCGAGCAATCGATTGTCATTAACGACACGCATTATGGTAGGGTCGAAGATGCGCAAATGGGTATCTGCCACTTGCTTTGCTACGCCTTTATGGAGCACCCGGAATGGGGAAAAGCCTAAGCTGGAAATTTCATGCTTTACGTCGGCTGCTACAGTAAGAGTTTGTTTTTCCGCGATGCGAAATATTTGGGTTGGATAGTTTGAAGATTTATTGCACGGCTCGATTCAACGCATCCAGGAGCTTGCCCGGACTCACCAAATCAAAGGTCATCGGCTCTCTTGCCGAATTCTTCGGATAAATCAGAACGAAGGGCACGCCATCCCGTTGAAACCGCTTTAACTCCTCTGTGATCGCGGGCGATTGGAGCGAGTAATCCGCCACCAGAGTCACCGCTTCCACCTCTTTAAGCTTTTTCTGAACGGCTTCGTTTTCGAATGACGGCTTCACGACGATGTTGCACGTCAGGCATGAAGTCGCGGTGAAATCCACAACGACAGGATGGCCTGCCGCGCGCGCCGTGGCTACGGCTTCTGGACTCCACTTTTCCCAGGCTACACCCTTCGGAGCGACCTCGGAGTGTTTGGAGCTTGCCGATTCTTCGGTGATTGGTTCACGCCATCGCATCTCCTTTTCCAACGCCAGTCCATAACCACCAGCCAACAAACCCAGCGTCACCAGTCCACCAATCCATCGGTTTTTCCCACCGCGCTGAACAAATTCACCATATACCCATGCAGCCACGGCAACGAAGATAAGGAACATCGCTACCCACCATGCGCGTTCGCCGTATTGGACTCTTGCGAGGCTGCACAACCACACCGCCGCAGCCATCATCGGAAAGCCCATCGCGACTTTAAACCGCTCCATCCATGGTCCCGGCTTAGGCAGAAATTTCAACCACGCCGGCTGCCAGCTCAGCACAAGATACGGACTAGCCAGACCAAGCCCGACGGTCAGCAAAATCAAAATGATCAGCGGCCCTTTAAGCGTCGAAGCCGCGCCGACGGCAAAGCCCAGAAACGGCGCGGAACAAGAAGTCGCCAGCACCGTTGTTAAAAATCCGTTGAAGAATGCGCCCGTGGCTCCCTGTTTCGAAGACAATTGCGTTGCCGCCGTTAGTGTTCCGGAGCCAAGCGTGACTTCAAAAACGCCGAACAGATTCAAAGCGATCAACGTCACGAGCGTCGTCATCACGATTAGAAAATAAGGATTGGCGAACTGAAACCCCCAACCGACTGCATGGCCAGCGGCCTCGAGACCGAGAACAACCAGAGCCAGAACCAGAAATGAACAAAGAACGCCGGCGGTATATACTATCCCTAATTTCCGTACATGACCGGCCTGGTTATGCGCGTCACTAACAAAACCCAGAATCTTTAAAGCTATCACCGGCAGAACACACGGCATGACATTCAGAATCAGTCCGCCGAGAAACGCAGATAGAAAAATTGTCCAGATCGAGGTCTTGGCTGCCGGAGCAACCATAGCGGGAGCACCTGTTGTGCTTTGGATTGCTAGTTTGACGTCATACGCCAAACGCTCCATCCCTGACTTTGCAATCGGCAACGCTGACTTTTGAATCAGCAATCCCGAAATCTCCTTCGGCCAATCTCCTTCAATTTTTTTGATCGGCACGCGTAAGCGAATCTTACCAGCCGCAGCCTGCAACTTTTCTGTATTTGCCTGGACCTCAATGCTGCTGCTTGCATCAGGAAAGAAATCAGCCTCCGTGGCATCCGTGGTTGTATTCCACTCCAGAATTAACGGACGCAGATCGCCCGTGGCCGCTTTTTCCCATGACGCGCGGGCAACTACGCTATCGCCGTTCTTCGGCAACTTCTTCTGCCAGGTTGCAATGAACTCGGCCTCTTTTGATGGCTTGCTTTCATTGCCAATCGTGAGACTCGCTTGCAATGTCGCCTTCCCGAAAACGCATATCGTGGCGCACTCCTGCCAATCGACTTTCGTTTTGATTTCCAGCGGTCCGGGCGGCAAATCCGCCGCAAGCTTCAGCGGCACGAGAAGCACGACATCATTCTCGTAAATATAAGTGGTGAAGCTCGGATCCGGCAGTTTCTCCGGCGGTGGCCATTGCATTTCTCCGGCGGTCACTCCTTTGGGCAATTCCCACGTGTTCGTCGTCGCAACGCCCGATAGACCTGGATTCTTCCAATACGTATGCCAAGACGGGTCCATGTGCAGATGGATACCGGCCATGACAGTATCACCCGGGCGCGCAGTCTCCGCTGCAAGAATCAATCGCGCCTGAGTGTGCGCCGCATGGGCCGATAACGCAGCCAGCGTCATAGCCAGCAACAGACCCGTTAATGATTTCATGCCAGTGTTTAGTCGCACCACAATATAGACGCCTTACATTCCAATTAGTTTAATAAAATCTGCTCGCGGCCATCCGCACCCCTGCAGAAGGTTACAAAAATCGTTTTCGCCAATGTTAGCCAGCGGAAGTCCCTCCCGGCCTTCGTTTTATTCCCATCTTTTTGCCAATCATTTTCTTGCCATTGGTTTGTGTTCTTTGCGTTCTTTTGCGGCTAAATGGGTTCTTTTTGTTGCTCGGTCTTCAATTTGTCTGGATTGCAAAGCTACCTTGAGTCGCTTACTAATTCAATATGCTTGCGGAGTGCACACCAGCCAATTGTAACTGGCTCTGCACAGGTCACGAAGTCTTCCCGGCCATGCTCGCGGCAATCGAGGCCGCGCAAGGGGCTATTTGTCTCGAGACCTATATTTATTCGCCCGATTCGCTTGGTGAAAAGTTCCGAGAAGCCCTCATCCGCGCTCGCAACCGGGGTGTGCGAGTGCGGGTTCTTTACGACGCTCTCGGCTCTATGAGTTTGCCTAGTTCATTTTGGGAACCTCTGCGAAAGGCCGGCGGTGAAGTGCGGCAATTTAATCCCCTCGTGCTCAACCGCTTCGGTGTTCACGATCATCGTAAAATGCTCATTTGCGATGAAAGAGTTGCTTTCATCGGCGGATTCAACATCGCTTTGGAATACGATGGCGATGGCATCAGCAGCGGTTGGCGCGATTTAGGCCTCAAACTTGAGGGCCCGCTTGCGGGCCAACTCAGGAACGCTTTCAATGAGATGTTTGAACGAGCCGATTTCGAACATACCGGCTTAAAGCGATTCAAGGATTACAAAGCGAAAAAAGCGGTAATCGCGCCTCACGAGCAAGTCCTGCTCAGCGGTCCGGGCCGTGGCCGAAGCCCAATCAAACACGCGCTTCGACGCGATCTGGCTCGGGCGCAAAACGTTCAAATCATCGTCGCTTATTTTCTTCCTACCTGGCGGATTCGGCGCTCAATTCTACGCGTTGCTCAACGAGGCGGTCGCGTGCAAATGATTCTCGCCGGCAAATCGGATGTCCTCCTCTCCCAATTGGCTGGCCAAAGTCTTTATCGCCGATTTCTCCGCGCGGGTGTCGAAATTCACGAATACGCACCCCAAATTCTGCATGCGAAACTGATTGTGATCGACGATGTCGTGTATGTCGGTTCCTCCAATCTCGACCAGCGCAGTCTTAACATTAATTATGAATTGATGGTGCGATTCGAAAATAAAGAGATGGCCGAAGAAGCCCGCGAAGTTTTCTACAGCACGCTCAAGCACTGCCGAAACATTACCTTCGAAGGCTGGATCAAATCGCGCGGCCTCTGGCGTCGCCTGAAACAACGGTGGGCTTATTTCCTGCTCGTGCGGATCGATCCACTGATTGCCAGATGGCGCTGGCGAACAGTGCCGGATTGAATTCCGACGCGATTCGGCATGACTTCCGCGACGGTTTATGCCAATTTTAGTTTATGAATGCGCTGACGGTTCCACGAGAAAAATTAGGATTTTCTCAACAAGCGGCGAGAGAACAAGTTCGTAAATGGTCGGAAAGGTGTCAGGAATTTCTCGACTGGCAGCGACGCGAAATATTGGATCCACACCAGCCGACAAAAGAGAAAATCGAGCAGCATCGCGATGATCTTAAATGGCTACTCCGCTTTGGGCGCGCAATTTACGTGACGATAGATCCTGACTACCCGGATAAGCAAATCTCCAGCGAACTGCGAGGCCGATTAATCCAGCTCGAACGCTCCTGGCGAATGGTGTATGAGCAAATGCCAGAAGGAGAAGCCGAACAGTTGCTCAGGGAAATCTTCCCGGAATCCTGAACTGGAGGCGCTCATCCGGGCACTTGATGCCGTGATGCAGGCAAGGGGAGGTCAGACCGCAGAAGAATTGGATGCCGTTTATCAGGCCAAACTTGAGGAAGTCTTGCTTCGGTTCCCAGGTTTGTCTCGCGATCGCTTAATGGCTGCCGTTGATTTCGCTCGAAAGAAATGGCAACGGGCGGAGGATAAACCAAGCTCGCTGCCGCCAAAAGCTTAATCAATTACCTGCACACCAGCCGATAACCAACTGCCGGCTCCGTCAGAATCAGTTCCGGCGCTGACGGATTACTCTCAAGCTTTTCTCGGAGATGCGCAAAGTGAACTCTTAAGTAATGAGATTGTTCGACCGATTTTTCGCCCCAAACCTCCGTCAGCAGTTGCCGATGTGTGAGCACTTTGCCGGCGTGCGTCACCAGCAAGCGCAAGAGCGAATACTCGATTGGAGTCAGCTTGACTTCCGCGCCGTTCTTAAAGACCAGCCGTTTTGATAAATCGACCTCGAGATTTCCCGCGCGGAAAATAGCGTCGGCTCCCTGCGGTTGAGCATGGCGCAAAGCGGCGCGCAGCCGGGCAAGCAATTCGGCGCTGTTGAATGGTTTGGTGACGTAATCGTCAGCGCCGGAATCGAGCGCGGCGACTTTCTCTTCCTCCTGATCGCGGACGCTTAGAATAATCACAGGTGCGCAGCTCCATTCGCGGATGCGTTTAAGCACTTGCACGCCATCGAGGTCCGGAAGTCCCAGATCGAGCAGGATGACATCGGGCTTGCGTTGTGCCGCCTCAACCAGCCCGTCCTGGCCGGTCGCCGCGTCAAAAACGCGATAGCCGTTGGCTTCAAGCGTGACGCGCAGAAGACGGCGGATTTGGGGCTCGTCATCAATGACGAGCGCGGTCGAACGAGGTTTGGTTTCTGTGCTCATATTGCTGCCTCAACGATTGGCGGCCGTTCTGATTGCGGCAATCGAATCGTAAAGGTCGCGCCACCTCCAGGCCGATTTTCCACTGTAATACTTCCGCCCTGCGCTTCAACGAATCCTTTAGCGATCGTCAGGCCGAGACCGCTCCCGCCAGCCGGGGCGTTCGGGGCGCGCGAAAACTTGTCGAAGATCCGAGGCATAAAGTTGGCTGCTATCCCAGGCCCGCGATCAGAGACAGTCAACAGAATACTCGAATCGGCAGACTTTGCTTGCACTTCGACCGGTGTGCCAGGAGGCGTATGAGTTATGGCATTCACGAGCAGGTTTGCCAGGGCGTGTTGAGCGAGTGAAAAATCAAGGCGAATCAGAATTGGGTCTGACGGCAGGTCCAATTTAACTGGATGAGCCGACATTTCCTGATGCAGTTCACGGAGAGTCGTTTGCACCACATCACGCGCATCGTGCCAGTCGAGCCGTGGAACGACTTTGCCTGATTCGAGGCGCGCAACGTCCAGGAGATTGCCGACGATTCGATTGAGGCGCGCATTGGCCTCCTGAATTTCAGCCAGCAACATTTGACGTTGATCCGCGGGCTGCTGCTCAATTGTTGACTCTCCCTCTCTTCTGGGGAGAGGGCCGGGGTGAGGGGGAACGAGTCGTCCAGAAGCCTGAGACCTATGGCAGGATTCAACGCCAGGAAATTCGACCTCCGCAAGAGCGGTCGCGGCGCTCGTAATCGCAGCCAACGGAGTGCGCAGTTCGTGAGAGATGGAATTGAGCAATGCGCGGCTGAGCCGTTCCGATTCGGCGAACAATCGGGTTTGCTCGGCAGCCGCTCGAAGTTCCACGCGGTCGAGAACCAACGCGGCCTGCCGCGCGAATGTTTCAAGCAGATCGCGCTGTGCCAGCGGAAGATTTTGCTCCGGCAATCCGACGGCAAGGACTCCGAATGTCTTGCGCTCTGTCCCAAGCGGAAGATGAAGTGCTCCGGCTCCGGGCAAATTATCCGTGAAACGCCCGGCAGCTTTTCGTTGGCGGAAAGCCCAATCGCTGACGCTGAGTTCTTTTTCGGTAAGTATAAGTGTGTTGTCCGGATGCGGAACCAGCTTATCACCGCTTGGAAATGTTACCGCCGCGCGCGCATGGAAGACGCGATTGATCTGACCGAGAAGCTGCCAGACGACTTCGTCGCGTGAGCCGGCTTCCGCAAGTTCGCGAGTGAGTTCATACAGCGCGGCAGTGCGTTCTTCGCGTCGGCGTTCGGCATCACTTTGCGCACGAATGCGGGCCACAAGCTGGCCAAGAACCAGAGCGACTACAAAGTACGTTCCAAAAAGAATTGCGTCGTCGAGTGAATGGATGAAGAGGGTGTACCGAGGCGGCAGGAAGAAAAAATTCCAAGTGAGCGCGCTCAACGCTCCGGCAAAGAGCACCGGACCGCGCCCAACGAATAACGCCAGCAGAACGACGACCAGCAAAAATATCAGGCCCGGCACGCGCGGGACGGAGGCGAACGGCAGGCTGGCAAGTCCCGTAGCGAAGATGACTCCCGCAGCAAGAGCATATTGCCGGGCGGTTGATATGAGCACCGGTTGCCAGCCTGTTTTTTCTGAGGCTACGCTGGCTTTCTCCGCTTTGACTACGTGCAAGTCAATATCTCCGCTTTCCTGCATCAATCGGCGTAGAAATTGGCCGCTACGAATCCTATTCAACCACCCTCCGCCGGACGGTTTGCCAAGAACGATCAGTGTTACATTCCGTTCGCGAGCGATGCGCAAGAGGCCGCGGGCGAGATCTTCATCAGTCGTAGTGAGCACTTCTGCGCCAAGTTCGCGAGCCGTATCGAGATTCTTCGAGAGACGCGCCTGAGCAGCTTCGCTGAGCGATTGAGGCCCTTCAACATGGACCGCCAGCCATGGGCATCGCAATTCGTCAGCCATGCGGCGGGTCCAGCGAATGAGTGGCTCAGAAAGGGGGCTGGGGCCGACCGCGACCAGCAGACGATTTCCAGTTTTCCACGCGCCAGCAGCAGACTCAGTACGCCGGAAGAGAATGGTGTCTTCGCCGACGTGATCGGCAACCAGGCGAAGTGCGAGTTCGCGCAATGCATTAAGATTGGATTCTCGAAAGAAATTTTGAATGGCAGCCGCGGCGCGGTCGGCCATATAGACTTTTCCCTCGTGCAGACGCTGAACCAGCTCGCGAGGCGGCAAATCGACCAATTCAAGCACGGCATCGTCGAGAACGCTGTCCGGTACGGTCTCCCGAATTTCAGCGCCCGTGATTTGCTTAACAGTGTCAGCGCGGCTTTCGACATGTTGAACGTTAAGGGTTGTGAAGACATCGATGCCGGCATCGCGCAATTCCTGGATGTCCTGCCAGCGTTTTGGGTGACGCGACCCCGGTACATTTGTGTGGGCGAGTTCATCGACGAGGGCCAGTTGAGGCCTGCGGGCGAGAACTGCGTCCAGATTCATCTCGGTCAAAGTCACACCGCGATATTCGATTGAGAGGCGTGGAATTGTGGAAAAATTGGTTGCCAGGGCGTCTGTTTCTTTTCGCCCATGAGTCTCGACGTAACCAATAACAACGTCCCGCCCGGCCTTCAGCTCGCGTTGGGCCGCCTCAAGCATAGCGTAGGTCTTGCCGACGCCGGGACACATGCCGACGAATACCTTGAGCTGGCCGCGCTTTTTGCCGGCTTCCTCTTTCTGCAAGGCCGCGAGCAGAGTGTCGGGATTGGGACGCTCCGGCTTGGTCATACAAGTAGCTTAGGGGCTGCCAGAGTCTTAGTCACTTATCAATACAGTCCAATGTGTCGTCAGGAAGCCGGTGTTGATAATCAAGAGCGAGGTATGAGGCGTTAAGAAAGTGTTAAGACACCTTAACAAAATCTTAACGGTTTCAAGTCCTATATTGATTTGCCAATCGGATGTTTTCATTCAAAGGTTTAGCATGTTGATCTAAGGCATAGTTGCAGCCGAAGTTGGCCCGCCTTCCTGCGGGCCAACGCGGGGGAACCAAATTCCCGGTTGGAGGAAAGCCAGTCGAAATGCGACCCCAGCACCTCCATACGCAATGCGCAGAACGGTTGCGGCCGGGACGGGGCGAACGAGTTCCGGTAACTGAACTCCAGGTCACTTCCAGGACCAAGCCCGTCAGCTAACCTCGCAGGCAATTGGAAGGGCGATCCTCTAGAATCCAAGGCGGATTCCATCTGATCTCCCGGTAATGAACAAGCGCCGTGCCGTCCCTGCGCTGGACCGAGGACGTCGTGGGACGGCACGGCTACGGAAAGATCATGTGATATGAAACGAATTATTATTTTCGGTTTTTTGGCCGCGCTCCTTTGGACTGCGGAAAGCATTTGGCTCAGCGCGCGCCAGCCGGAAATTTCAAAGACGCTGGCGCTTCAACAGGTAAACGGTGGCGACAACACGGCCAGGCACTTGCGGGAATTTGAAATGCTGAAAGACGGACTGCACGTCGTAACCAGCGCTCTGACGTTCCTTGCCGCGCTGGCATGTTTTAACACGTGGTTGCGGCGAGGGGTGACGATCCTGTTTGAGAAAATGTCGCAGGCAAGAGTTCAGGGCGTGATCGGGCTGTTGAGCGCGGTTCCGTTGCTGGGTATGGCGACCGGATGTGTCCGGGCCTATGACCGGCCGGAGTATGTTGAAATAGATACTTCGGAAACAGGATTCCTGATTCCACTGGAAGGCGATTCGACTGAACAAGTGAAGTTTCAGTCGGAGGATTATCTCAAGCAGCATAAGGTCGCGACCAAGCGAGTGCAGATTACGCATCGCTGGTCGCAGGAAGGCCGCTGGCCGACAGATGGCAAATGGATCTCAACTGTGCGCCTGGTAAAAGTGAATCGCTCGCCTGTAACGCGTGAATGGGTAACGACTCAAACGACGGCATCGGCGGGCGCGATATTGCGAGGCGACAAAGCCATTTGGATAGAGAGCGGAGATAGCGTCGGGTTCAGCATGGGATTCACGTGCACGGCGTTTATTCCAGAGGAAGACGCGTCGAAATTCCTCTATTGGTATCCGAGCGGTTCGCTGGCGGACGTGATGGACAAGGAAGTCCGGGCGCGGATTCAACAGGCTGCGGGCGAAGTGGCCGCGAGATATCCACTGGATACGTTGCGTTCGCGGAAGCAGGAGATCTCGGATGCGGTGAAGCTTAATGTGACGAACTTTTTCGCCGCGCGAGGAGTTACGATCACAACCGTCGGGATGTTCGGCGGTATGACGTATGAAAATCCCGAGATACAGAAATCCATTGATCAGACGTTCATTGCGCAGCAATTGAAAGTGGTGGCTGAAGCCAAGTTCGAAGCGCAAAAGAAGGAAAATGATCGGCTCGAGTTGGAAGCGCAAGGATTCGCCGAGAAAACACGGCGCGAAGCGCGGGGCCAGGCCGATTCACGACGAACGGCCGCTGCCGGCGAAGCCGAAGCGATTCGCGTCATCAATAATGCCGCGCTCGAAGCGCAGCAGAATCCGCTGCTCCTGCAACTCAAGGCGTTGGAAGTGGAAAAGGCGCGAATTGAGAAGTGGGACGGACGTTATCCGCAGATGTGGTTGGGCGGGAATACCAGCGGCGGACCGAATGCGAATGTGCTGTTTCAATTGCCCACTTTGACACCAGGTTTGGCTGTTTCGAAGCAGTAAGCAACGACCAATCGGCGTTGAAACGCTAAAACGCTAAGACGGAAGACAACTGCGATAAGACACAAAGGATGTATGAAAATTTCGCCTTATCCATTTATGCTGATTGCAGCCCTGGGTTTCGTTCTGAGCGTCGCAGCCCATCTGATGGCTTTGGCGGGAATGAAGCTGTCCGGGATGATTTGGTTGTTGCACGTGGGACTATTTGTCGTTT
>Ga0207674_10006453_pt1 | contig 13790 bp, 9 predicted proteins | sample KBSCornC72_FD_184303 | JGI IMG/M metagenome (GOLD analysis project Ga0207674, IMG submission 184303) | Corn rhizosphere microbial communities from Kellogg Biological Station, Michigan, USA - KBS Corn C7-2 (SPAdes) (version 2) | ecosystem: Host-associated > Plants > Roots > Rhizosphere > Soil ... | reverse complement strand
TACTCTCGCTAGGGCCGCAGCATTCATTCCCGCTCGAAAACGTCTTCGATTTCCTCCACCCGGCGTCGGTGCGCGAGGTGCTGGTCCAGGCCCTGCTGGATGCGCCCTTATTCGGCACGCGGTGGCGCTGGAATGGCAACATCTCCCTCGCGATCCCGCGCTATCGCGGCGGGAAGAAGGTTCCGCCCCAAATTCAGCGTATGGAGGCGGACGACCTGCTCGCCGCGGTGTTCCCCGACGCGGCGGCCTGTCTCGAGAATATCGCGGGCGACCGGGAGATCCCCGATCACCCCCTCGCCTCACAGACCATCACCGATTGCCTTACCGAGGCGATGGATCTTGATGGTCTGATCAAGGTTCTCGAACGGCTTCGTGCCCGGGAGATCAACTGCGTTGCCCGAGACCTGCCGGAGCCTTCGCCACTCAGCGCCGAGATCCTGAACGCTCGGCCGTACGCCTTCCTCGACGATGCCCCGCTGGAAGAGAGGAGAACCCAGGCGGTCTACACTCGTCGCGCCTTCGAGCCGTCCTCAGCAGACGATCTCGGTGCTCTCGATCCTCAGGCGATCGAGAGAGTCCGGGAACAGGCATGGCCCGAGGCCGAGAACGCCGATGAGTTGCATGATGTGCTGCTCACTTCGGGGTTCATACTAGAAAGTGAAGCGTCGAGCAGGACGGACAGGACGGGCAGGGCGGTCGAAACGACCGATGGTTGGGACGGCCTGTTTCACGAACTCGTTCAGTCGGGCCGGGCGCACCGCCTTGTTGTCGAGACTGCGGGGTCTGCACTCTGGTGTGCCACAGAGCGGCTGCCCGAAATGCTGAGCGTTCATGATGAGTTGTTGACCGCCCTGCCCGCCTCTTCCGCCCCGACTCGTGAAGACGCCATCCGGGAACTCCTCCGCTGCCGCCTTGAGATCGTCGGACCCACCACCGCCGCCGTCCTGGCAAGCACGCTGGGAGTGGACGAGGGAGATGCGGATCTCGCACTCGCCGCGCTGGAGCGAGAGGGAGTCGTGCTCCGCGGCAGGTTCACTCCGGGAGCCACGATTCTCGAGTGGTGCGACCGGCGGCTGCTTGCGCGGATTCACCGCTATACCCTGGACCGGCTCCGGGCCGAGATCGAACCGGTCAGCGCCGCCGACTTTATGCGCTTCCTGTTCCGGTGGCAGCGCATAGATCCGGAGCATCGAGCCTCAGGCCTGGAGGGCCTGGCGAGCGTCCTGGAGCAGCTCGACGGCTTCGAGGTTCCGGCGAAGGCCTGGGAGCCCGATGTTCTGGCCGCGCGTTGCACCGAGTACGATCCTGCGTTGCTCGACATGCTTTGCCTCACCGGCCGTGTCGCCTGGGCTCGGCTCTCGGCTGGAGGCAATCCGGCGGCACGTCCTGCCAGCCGGCCCATTCGGTCAACCCCCGTGGCACTCCCGCTTCGTCAGCATCTAGGCTCCTGGCTGACGATCGCGCCAACGGCCGAAGCGCCGGGGCTTTCGTCCTATGCTCAGGATGTGCTCGCGGTGCTGAGTCGCCGCGGGGCATCGTTCTTCACCGACCTGACGGCAGGCTCCGGCCTCCTCGCGACCCAAGTCGAACAGGCTTTGGCGGAGCTGGCAGCTGCAGGACTGGTCACCTCGGACAGCTTCACGGGACTTCGTGCCCTGCTGACTCCATCCGATCGTCGCAAGCCGCTGGTGACACGTGCTGCCTCGACCGACGTCCGACGCCACCGAACCGTGAATTTCGGGATCGAGGGAGCGGGGCGCTGGAGTCTCCTCCATCCTGAGTCCACCGGCCGAGCCGCCGAGCCGCTGAGCCGCGAATCCGCCGACATTGAGCTCCTCGCCCTCACCCTCCTCGCTCGCTACGGGGTGGTCTTCCGGAGACTTCTCGCCCGAGAAAGCCTCACCGTGCCATGGCGGGTATTACTTCAGGTCTATCGCAGGCTCGAGGCGCGGGGAGAAATTCGCGGGGGCCGGTTCGTTGCCGGCATGCAGGGAGAGCAATTCGCGAGGCCGGAGGCGGTCGCCCAGCTACGGGCGGTACGCCGGGCCACGAAGGACGTTGAGCTGGTCGTGCTGTCGGCAGCGGACCCGCTGAATCTCACCGGCCTCGTCACACCCGGTGAACGGATCTCCGCGCTGGCAAGCAACCGTATCGCCTGGCGCAACGGAGTTCCGGTCGCGGGCCTCGAAGGCAACGAAGTTCGCTGGTTGCGCGACGACGCAAACCCGGAGGACCGGCTCGAGATCGAGCGAGCCCTGGCCCGCAAGCGGATCAGCCCCGCGTTAAGGGGCTATCTGGGCATGACAGGGTGAATCGGTTCCTACTCGTACCGCAGGGCAACCATCGGGTCCACCCGCATCGCCCGTCGAGCCGGAATGAGCGTCGCGAGCAGGCTGGTCAGTGCCAGCGCCACCGTCACACCGACATACATCACCGGGTTCTTGGTGTTCACCTGGAACATCACCAGAACCAGACCCTTGGCGAGGAAGAACGCCAGCACCACACCGCAGGTCAGTCCGACCAGGATCTGCAGTCCTCCCTGACGAAGGAACATCCGCAGCACATCGCGCGCGCTGGCGCCGAGCGCCATGCGAACTCCGATCTCCCGGGTTCGCCGGGATACAGAGAAACTGACAACACCGTACACCCCGACGGTCGCGAGCAGGAGTGCGGCACCGCCGAACACCATGAAGAGCGTACCGAACACCCCGTAGAACCACCCGTTCTCCCGGATGGCTTCCTGGAGCGTGCGGACGAAATAGATCGGCTGGTCCTGATCGATGCTGCTCACCACTCCCTGCACTGGATTAGCGAGGCTGGTCGGATCTCCCGGTGCCACGACAGCAAGGCTGACGAAGCGGTAGTCGCTTTGGCCGAGCGGGGTGAAGACTACCGTGCCAAGCTGGTGATCGTCGTCGGTGCCGTCATACCAGACGTCGGGGACCACGCCCACGATGGTGAGCCACGGCTCCTTCGAGTCTGCCTGGCCGATCCGGATCCGGCGCCCGAGAGCAGACTGGTCTCCCAGGTGTTTGTGCACGAATCCCCGGGAGACCACGGCAACCGTCAGGTTGCCACCGATATCGCCCGGGGTGAGCAGGCGCCCTTCGATCGGCTTCACCTTGAAGGTCTCGAACCATCCCGGCGTGACCGCGACCCGGCGGGTACTGGGATAGTCTCGCTCGTTGGCGTAGGTCTTCCCTTCCAGCGCAAAGTTCTCGTTCCATCCCTCGAGTCCTGGCAGCACGGTCATCAGCGCGACACCTCGCTGACCCGGAATCCCCTGAAGCTTTTCCTCGAGAGTGGTCCAGAATCGAGCTCGGCTCACCGAGTCGGGGTACGTGGCGTCGAAGAGCCCGACCCTGGCTGTAAAGACATTGCTGGTTGGCACTCCGTATTCGAACCTGGCCAGTTGCACCACGCTCTGAATCATGAACCCGGCGCCCACCAGCAATCCGCCGGAGAGCGCCAGCTCGGCAATGACCAGACCGCGGCTGAACTTGCCGATCCGAAGCGAGGAGGATCCTCGACTCTCATCCTTGAGCACGTCGTTGAGGTTGGTGCGAGTCGCCTGCAGTGCAGGGATGACTCCGCTCACCAGCGCCGCGATCAGGGTGACCGCAGCAGTAAAGGCGAACACCACGCCGTCCAGCTTGATATCAACCCAGAACGGCGCACCGCTCCCCTGCATCGAGTCCACGAACCATCGTACTCCGAATGCGGCGATCACGATGCCGAGCAGGGAACCGATCGTCGCGAGCAGAAGGGATTCGGTGAGCAGCTGGGCGACGATTCGGCGTCGGCTCGCGCCGAGGGCGGTGCGGACGGCGATCTCCTTGGTTCGCGTGGCGGCGCGCGCCAGCAGGAGATTGGCCACGTTGGAGCAGGCGATCAGCAGCACGCCAAAGACCGCCGCCATCATTGTCCACAGCATGATGATCGGCTCTTCGCCGATGTACTCCTCGGTGAAGGGCTTGACGATCGGCGTGACTCCTTCGTTTTCCTTGGGATGATCCTGAGCGATGCGGGCGCAGATGGTCTCGAACTCGCGCCTCGCTTGAGCCATCGTCACTCCCGGCTTGAGCCGGCCCATGACCTCGAGCTCATCGCCCTCGCCCCAGGGAAGCGCCGTGGGATCCATGGTCCTCGCCAGCCACAATTGCGACGTGGTGGGGAAGAGGAACTTGCGAGGCATGACACCCACGACTTCGTGAACGACGCCGTTGGCCCGAATCGTCTTGCCGATGATGGCGCTGTCGCCACCGAAGCGGTTCTGCCAGATGTCCCAACCGATGATGGCGACGGGTGGAGCCCCTGGCCGGTTGTCGTCTTCGGTAAACAACCGTCCCCGAAGTGGTTGAACCCGGAGCAGCTTGAAAGCGGACGCGGTGATGAACCCGCCCTGGAAACGCTCAGGTCCCCCTTGCAACCCGCTTATGTTGATCGTTCCCTCGGTCCAGGCGGCGAGGTCCTCGAAGCTCTTCTGCTGCTCTCGCCAGGCGGTGAAATCGCTGACCGGAGCACCGTAGCTGTCGATGCCCCGACTGGGGCGCGCTCGCTCGAGATGAAGGATCTGGCTGGCATCCTCGAAGGGCAGCCCCCGGAGGATGCCACCCCACATGATGCTCCACATTGTGGTGGTGAAGCCCAGACCCATAGCGAGAGCCAGGATCGAGATGACGGCGAGGCCGGGATGCTTGGTCAGCATCCGGAAGCCATGCTTCAGATCGGAGAAGAAGGAGCCCATCTTTTCACTCCGGAGCTTTTCGGGGATCAGACCGGCCTACGGCGCCTCCGCGGACAAGGTTTCAAGTAGGAACCACTGATGAATTCCACCCCGTTTCGCTTGTTCCTCCTGTCCCCGGCCCACTGCGGCGGGAAGCGCGCCCAGCTCCTGATTAACGGAAGGGGACGCTTCCCCCTCGCAGCCCGTCTACAAGCCGGCGAACCGGTCACCCTCGGTGAGACGTTCGCCTTCCTGAGCGGCCTCTACTTCCGAGGCAAGCTGACCTACGCTAGGCACTTCGGGCGAGCGCCGTCTGGACACGCCGCCGTGCTGGTCATCACCGCCAACAACGGGCTGGTGCCAGCCGAATCGAGCGTCACCATTCCCCAGCTCAAGGGATTCGGGACCGTAGACATCGATTCAGACAACCCACGCTACCGAAAGCCACTACAGCGTGACATTGCGACGCTGCGCGAACTGGACGGAGTGGAAATCGTCCTGCTTGGCAGCATTGCGACCGGCAAGTACGTGGATGTGCTGTTGGAGTCGTTGGGCGACCGGCTGCTGTTCCCCGGGGACTTTGTGGGACGGGGGGACATGAGCCGCGGGGCAATGCTCCTTCAGGCGGCCAGGAAGGGCACCGAGCTCAAGTATGAACCGGTCCTCGGCGCGATCCGGACCGGCAGACGGGCACCGCGCATAGCATCAGGATGAGCGCCGTGGCTGCGAAACCCCGTATTCCCGAAGCGAAACACCTCTCGCTCCGAGTCGGCGGTCGCGTAGTCAAGCTCACCAATCTTGCCAAGATCTTCTGGCCCGAGCTCGGTCTCACCAAGCGAGACCTGCTGCAGTATTACATCGACATCGCTCCGGTGCTGCTGCCTCACCTTGCGGACCGCGCAATGGTCATGAAACGCTATCCCGATGGAATTCACGGGCAGTCGTTCTTCATGAAGCGGGCACCGGACAGTCGGCCCGACTGGATCGAGACCTGCACCATCGCGCACAAGCGAGCGGGGCAGGTTCCCTTCCCCATGGTTCAGGATCTCGCCTCCCTCCTCTGGGTCGTGAACCTCGGCTGTATCGATCTCAATCCGTGGTATGCCCGGTGCGATGACACCGATCGTCCCGACTATCTGCACTTCGACCTCGATCCGGGCAAAGGCGCGAGCTTCTCCAGAGTGCTGGAGACGGCGCTCGTCGTGCGAGAGGCCCTCGAAGGGCTGGGCATGAAACCACTGGCCAAGACCAGCGGCGCTTCCGGAATGCACATCTATGTGCCGATCGTCCGGGGGCCGGTGCAGAAAGAGGTGTGGCAAGTCGCGAAGACGATCGCGTGGCATCTCGCCGAAACGAATCCCAAGCTGATCACCGCCGAGTATCTCATCGCCAAGCGGCCACGAGGTCGGGTGCTGGTGGACTACAACCAGAATGCCTGGGGCCGTACCCTGGCGTCGATTTATTCGGTGAGACCGACAAAGGAGGCGAGCGTGTCCAGTCCGGTCACCTGGAAAGATGTAGAGCGGGGCATCAAGATCGAGGATTTCCGGATGGACAATGTGCCGGAACGGGTCCGGCGCCTGGGCGACCTGTGGAAGCCGTTGCGGCTCAAGTCGGGAAGATTCCGGCTGGAGCGGCTCAAGTGAGGCTCCGACCCATTTTGCCTCGAACCGGTTGGTAGCAACAACGCCGGCCCAAGTCTGTTTGACCGAGCCGGCGTTCGTCTTGCGGTGAGCTGATCCTAGGTCAAGGCGCGGCGCAGGAGCCGGCCGCGACGTTTCCCTTCCCGTACGACCACGTTCTTGGTCGCAATCAATTTCTTCGTAGTCCTGATTGCCCTTTCCACCCGGCGCGAGTGCGCCACCGCATCCCGCAACCGCCGTAGATCCTTCTCCAGCCTGTAGAGCTTGATCTGTCTCGCGATGTCCTTCTTGTCCCTCTCGAAGTCCTTCAGCTGCGCCTTGGCCAATCTGGTAATTCGGGCCCAGCGCCTCTCGAATGACTTGATGCTGCGCAGTTGCATGACAGTACCCCTTCCTGAGAAAGATTCCGAGTCCCCAGAGACTCTGTCAGCGCCTACCAGCCCGGTGAGACCACCATCTCTCTCCGGGGTTCTCGAAATGTAGCCCGCTTGATCTCGACGTGGGCTAGAGCGCCAACGGCTTCGGAGTGCGGGCGAGTGAGCGTTCGCCGGATACGAAGGCGCGGAATCGGTTCAGGAATGAGGAAGTGCGGGAGCTGCCGGGGATCAAGCTGGATCTGCAGCGGACCAGCGCCGAATAGAGGGCATCGGCGCTCTTCCACCGGCGTTTCGGGTCGCGGACCAGGCAACGGTCAACGATCGCGGCGAGATCCGCGGGAACATCGGGAGCCAAGTCGCGCAGCGGGGACGCTTCGCGGGCAGTCCGTTGAGCCGCGAGCGAGATCGCCGACTGACCGGTGAAAGGCAGCCGGCCGGCCAGCATGCGATAAGCCACGAGCCCCAGGGAGTAGATATCGGTTCGGAAGTCTGCTTCCCAGGATCCCAGCGCCTGTTCCGGAGACATGAACGCCGGGGTGCCGAATCCCTTCCCTACTTCGGATCGGGAGTGGTCGGAGGTCCGCAGCGTCGCGATTCCGAAATCGGTAAGGAATGGCCAATCGTCCTCGTCCTGCATCAGGATGTTGTCGGGCTTCACGTCCCGATGGACCACGCCATGACGGTGAGCATGGGCTAACGCATCGGCAACTGGAATAAGAATCGAGAGCGTCCGGGTCGGGCTCAGCCGGCCATCATCGCCCAGCCGGTCGGCCAGGGACCGCCCGGGGATGTACCGCATGATCGCCAGCGCGAGCCTGCTGTGATGGACGAACTGGTAACAGGGGACGATGTGAGGATGCTCGAGCTCGCCGGAGATCAACGCCTCTCGCCGAAAGCGCTCGCGATTCTCTACTGAAGCGCCCTGAGCCGGATCCAGCAGTTTGAGGGCGACCCGCCGGCCTTCCTGCCGGTCCAGGCCGAGGAGGACAACGCTCATGCCACCGCGGCCCAAGAGACGGATGACATCGTACCGATCGCCGGTGAGGAGGGAAACACCCCGACGACAGGCTTCGAGTTCCAGGGGCTCCATCCCCTGATTGAGTGCGGGTGCGGCGACTTCCATGGAACGGTCCAGAAGGGGTGACCGTTCGGGGATGGCAGGGAGTGTGCCGCTGAGACGTCGGTGGTTCCGCTGAGAGGACAACGACTTACCTCAGGCCGTCCGCTCGAGCCTGACCGGTTCCGGGAAGTGGAGTCCCAGAAGCGGACGGAGGGCCGCACCGATTTGCTTGAGGGCCTTCCGGGATCGCGTACCGCCGCGGTGATCCCTGCGCCTAGCGAACCTTGGTACCGCGCCACATCTTCGGCTTGCAGGTGAAGGATCGCTTCCGGTGCCGAGCCAGTCCACCCGCGGGTGAGTGCGGGTTGAGGCCCTAGTCCTACCCCCAACAGCCGATCAGGTCCCCGAGAGCAGTCGACCCCCCTCGCAAGCGGCCGGGGGTGCGATTCCACCTGGAGGTCTCGATGCGCGCCACCCGAATCCCTCCGCTATCCCTTTCGCGCCATCCGCACCTCGATTTCTTCTGGGTGTTTGCGATGGCCGCCTTGTCAGCGACCAGCTGCGGCTCGGACAGCTCCGTAAGCATCGTCGAGACGGGTGCCATCGAGGTGACCAGCTCGACGACCGGGGGCGCACCCGATCCAGACGGGTATACCGTGTCTTCGGATGCCGGGGCGGGACAGCCGATAGGCATCAACGCATCCCTCACGCTGTCCGATGTCTTGCCCGGCCAACACACAGTGGAACTCTCGGGACTCGCCCCCAACTGCACCGTCAGCGGGCCGAACCCCGACGCGGTCACGGTCGTGGCCAACGCCACTGCCCAAAGTAGTTTCACGGTAACCTGTGTATCGGGGAGTATCGAGATCAGCACGGCGACCAGTGGCACAGCTCTCGATCCAGACGGCTATGCCGTGTCGTTGGATGGCGCGCCGGAACAGCCGATAGGCATCAATGCATCCCTCACACTAACTGATTTCGCCCCAGGCCTGCACACGGTGGCGCTCTCGGGTCTCGCCTCCAACTGCACGGTCACCGGGGCGAATCCGAACACGGTCACGGTCGTGGCCAATGCCACCGTGCAAAGCAGTTTCACCGTGACATGTGTCTCCGGTAGTATCGAGATCATCACGGAGACCAGTGGCACCGCTCCTGATCCAGACGGCTACAGCGTGTCCTTGGATGGAGGCACGGAACAGGCGATAGGCATCAACGCATCCCTTACGCTATCTGATGTCGCGGCAGGTTCGCACACCGTGGGGCTCTCGGGTTTAGCCTCCAACTGCACGGTCACCGGGTCGAATCCGAGAACGGTCACGGTCGTCTCCAACACAACCGCACAGGTCACGCTCGACGTCACCTGCACCTCTCCAGGCAACATACGGGTAACCGTTTCGACCACCGGCACGAACATTCCGGGCTTGTTCATCGCGGTTGTCAGCCCCCCCACCTTGTACTTTTTTGAGGTCGGCCCGAATGGTTCGGTGACGAGCGGTCCCCTTACTGTTGGAAGTCACACCGTCGGCCTTGGTGTGGGCCCCAATTGCAGCGTGACCGGCTCAAGTTCGCAGACAGTCACAGTGCAGTCGGGACTCACTACGGACGTCAACTTCACCGTAGTATGTAGCTAGGGAGGAGGAACCTTGATGGGCGCGACCCTGGTGCGGAACCGGGTCACAAGGGAGGTTGCTTAAGTCCAGGCCCCCCTACTTGTGGGGGCCCTCCGGCGTCACGTAGGCAGCAGTGATCCCTCCATCTACTCGGAAATCGACTCCCGTCACGAACGAAGACTCATCCGAGGCGAGGAAGACCGCGGCCTGGGCGATCTCCCGGGCCTCCCCGAAGCGTCCCATGGGGATGTGGACCAGCCGCCGCTGACGTTTCTCCTCGGTGGAGAGGAACTTCTCGAGCAGTGCGGTGCGGACGGGACCGGGAGATAGCGCGTTGGCCCGGATTCGCTCCCGGGCGTGGATGACCGCGATTTCCCGGGTCATGGAGAGGACCGCGCCCTTGGACGCGGTGTAAGCAATCTGCGGAGTAGCGGCGCCGAGAGTCGCGACGAAGCTGGCCACGTTGATGATTGACCCACCTCCCGCCTCCCGAAGGTAGGGAATCCCCGCCCGGCAACAGCGCGCGACGCCTTTGACGTTGATGTCCAGGACCAGATCCCAGATTTCGTCCGGGGTGTTCACGACGCCGTCGTCGTCACCCGGAGAGACGCCGGCGTTGTTGTAGAGAACATTGATCTTACCGAACGCCTTCTTGGCGCCGGCGTAGAGAGCTTCTACCTGCGAAGTTGAACGCACATCTCCGGGGATGAAGACCGCCTTGCCGCCAGCTTTCTGGATTTCACCCACGACCTGCTGGCCGGCGTCCGCGTTGACGTCGTTCACCACCACCGCGCACCCCTCCTGTGCAAAGAGCTTCGCGGCTTCTGCGCCGAGTCCGGCACCGGAGCCGGTGATGACGGCGATTTTGGTTTCGAGTCGGGGCATGCTAGGTGTCGGGGGCCAGGTGTCAGGTGTTAGGGCTGCTGATTCCTTCTCACTTCTTACTTCTCACTTCGCACGTCTCACCTATCACGTCTCACGCCCTCTCAAAATTCCTCAGCAAATCGAGATCCGTGACGCGCCTGTCGTATACCGCCTGCTCCTGGAGCGCCGTGTTCACGTAATGGTCCACGACCGTGTCTCCGAACGCGGCGCGGGCGGCCTTCGAACGATCGAGCAAGCCGATCGCTTCGTACAGGGTCTTGGGAACCTCGGGCACCGTGGGATCGGCGTAGGCGTTGCCGGTATAGAGATCCTCCATTTCCAGCTTGTTTTCGAGGCCGTACAGTCCCGCCGCGATTGTTGCCGCAAAGGCGAGATAGGGATTGGCGTCAGCACCGGGGCAGCGATTCTCGACCCGGATGCCATTGGCTGAATGCCCCAGGATCCGCATCCCGCAGGTGCGATTGTCCACTCCGGCCACCAGGCGAGTGGGCGCAAAGGACCCCGCCTGGTAGCGGCGGTAGCTGTTGACGTAAGGCGCATAGAAGACACTCAGTTCGCGGCCCAGTGCCAGCTGCCCCGCGACCCACTGGCGGAGACGGGTGGACATGTGGGCTGGTCCCTTCGGATCCCAGCCCAGCGGTTTACCAGTCTTCCGGTCCCAGAGCGAGCTGTGCAGGTGGAAGGAGTTGCCGGCGTTGTTGGTGTGCCACTTGGCCATGAAAGTCACCGAGATTCCCTGCAGCGCGGCGACCTCCTTCACTCCGTGCTTGAAGATGCAGTGCCGGTCCGCCATCTCCACCGGTTCCTGGTGAGCCAGGTTGAGCTCCTCCTGCCCGGGACCCCACTCTCCCTTCGAGTTCTCCACCTCAAAGCCCAGGGCGTCGAAGTAACCGCGAAGCGGCTGCAGCAGTTTCTCTTCCTTGGTCGTCTGGAGGATGTGGTAGTCCTGGATGTACTTCCCGATCGTGTCCAGATCGTGATAGCGCTTGGCTCCCGCCTGCTCGTAGCTGTCTTTGAAGACATAGAACTCGAGCTCCGACGCTACTCGCAGAGTGAGTCCCATCGCGTCGGCGCGTGCGACCTGAGCCTGGAGGATTTGCCGCGGAGCAACGGCGAGGGGTTGGTGACCGTGAGCTTCGATATCTCCCAGTACCAGCGCAGTGCGCTCCAGCCAGGGAACCAGCACCAGGGTCTTGGGGTCGGGCCGGACCATGAAGTCGCCATAGCCCAGCTCCCACGAAAACGAGTCGTACCCGGAGAGCGGTTCATTCTCCAGATCACAACCCAGCAGATAGTCACAGCCTTCCCAGCCGTAGCGGGCCTGATCCAGGAAGGTACGGGCAGAATACCGCTTGCCGGTCAGTCGCCCCTGTTGATCGGGGAATGCGGTGATCACGGTGTCCACCGTTCCGGCCTTGGCCATCTGCTCGAGTTTGGCTATCGAAATCGTCTTCACGAATGCTTCCTCAAATCCGATAAGGGGTACTGAGTACCGAGTACCGAGTACCGCGTACAAGACAGCGGCCTATAGAACCGCGTTCGAGATTCCTGCTCCGGCATACTCGGTACACGGTACACTGTACTCGGTACTCGGTACGCGGTACTAAGTACTCAGCTCGTCTCGAAATAAATGTTCTTCAACTCCGTATAGTGCTCCAGTGCGTGCATGCCCAGTTCCCGGCCCAGACCGGATTGTTTGAACCCGCCGAAGGGCGCCTGGAGATGAACGCTGGAGGAGGAGTTCACCGAGATGACGCCGGTCTGAACCGCCTTTGCCACCCGTAACCCACGCTTGAGGTCGTTGGTCCAGAGAGAGCCGGAGAGGCCGTAGATCGTATCATTGGCAATGGCAATCGCCTCGGCTTCGGTCTCGAACGGGATGACCACGACCATCGGCCCGAAAATCTCTTCGTCAACGATTCGCATCCCGGGCTTTGCGTCAGCGAAGATCGCCGGGCGGAGGAAGAACCCGTCGCTCGGTGGGCGCTCGCCACCACAGACATAGCGGGCTCCTTCCTGACGGCCCAACGCCACGTAGCTCTCAGTCCGCTCCCGCTGGCTGGCGGAGACGAGAGGACCCATTTCGGTCTGCTCGTCGAGGGGATCGCCGACTCGCATGGCCCTGGCGATCGCGGCCATCGCTTCGACCAGGGCAGGATAGGCCTTCTTCTCGACGATGACCCGGGCCCGAGCGCAGCAGTCCTGCCCGGCATTGGCGAAGACCGAAGCGCAGGCGTGTTTCGCCGCCTGCTCCAGGTCCACATCCGCAAAGATGATGTTGGGTGACTTGCCGCCCAGCTCCAATGAAACTCGCTTGATGGTCTCGGCAGCAGTGGCCATGATGCGCCGGCCGGTCTCGGTTTCCCCGGTGAACGCGATCTTGGCGATGTCAGGATGACCGGCCATCTGCTGGCCGATGCGGGCACCAGGTCCCGGAACGACGTTGAGCACTCCAGGCGGGAGGCCGGCTTCAAGTCCCAGTTCTCCGAGGCGGATGGCGCTGAGCGGGGTGAGACTCGCGGGCTTGAGGACGACCGTATTTCCACTGGCGAGCGCCGGCCCGATTTTCCAGGTCGCGATCACCATCGGGAAGTTCCATGGAACTATCAGCCCGACTACGCCGAGTGGCTGGCGCAGCGTGAGATCCAGCCCGGTCTTGGCAACCTGGATCGTTTCGCCGAAAAATTTGTCCGCCGCACCGGCGTAGTACCGCAAGGTATCGGCGACATGGTTCGCCTCCCACCGCGCGTCGCCGATCGGCTTCCCCACATTGCGGGCCTCGAGCACCGCCAGTTCCTCGGTGTGAGTCCGCACCAGATCTGAAAAACGGAAGAGCACGTCGGCACGACTGACCGCGGTCCGGCCCGACCATTCGGGAAATGCCTTCTTCGCCGAGGCTACCGCCTGGTCCAGCTCATCAGGGCCGGCCGATGCCACTTCGGCCATCGGCTTGCCCTTGGCGGGCTCGAGCACGGTGATGGTACCGGCGCCTTTGGGGCGCCGGTCGCCAATCACCAAAGGTAGAGCAGTCACAGCTATTGGGCCGGCGCCAGTGCGGCTTCGATCTGGCGCAGTGCCTCTTCGTCGGTCTTGCTCGGCCCGGCGAACCGCTTCTTTGCGGACAGCTGCCAATACAGCCCGAGGAACACGCTGAGCCCCAGCATGGTCCACAGCACCAGCTCATTGGGTGGCAAGCTGAAGATGACGGTGATGATCATTACCCAAACGATCGCTATCAGGTTGAGCACTGGCCCCCATTTGCCGAGGAACCACGGGGCCGTCTCGGCTGTGGCGAACTCTCCCTGGCCTCGGCGCCTATTACGCCAGTTGAGGTAGATGGGGAACATGTACGCCAGGTAGAGCGTGATGGTGCTGATGGAGGTCACGACGAAGAACGCCGCTGCATAGACGCAGATCAGCACGGCGAGCACGCTGGTGATCACGATAGACCAGACCGGAGTCCGGTACTTGGGGCTGACTCGCTTGATG
>Ga0207674_10006452_pt1 | contig 13791 bp, 10 predicted proteins | sample KBSCornC72_FD_184303 | JGI IMG/M metagenome (GOLD analysis project Ga0207674, IMG submission 184303) | Corn rhizosphere microbial communities from Kellogg Biological Station, Michigan, USA - KBS Corn C7-2 (SPAdes) (version 2) | ecosystem: Host-associated > Plants > Roots > Rhizosphere > Soil ... | reverse complement strand
AACGACGACCCGCGCGCGAGCGCGCGCGGCGTCTCGATCGTCATCCTCGCGAAGGCAGGCGTCTGACGTCGCTTGCCGGCGCGGCCCTTAAGCCGCGCTGATGGCGCCCATCCAGAATCGTGAATGGATTTCCGAGGTCGATGCCGTAACTTGCTCGACTCGGCCTCGAGCGTCATGTCGAGGCACTTTGTCGAGGTGCAGGCGATGTCCGTAAATAGCTTGACGACGAGTCGAACCCCGGTTGGGCTGGCGCTGCAGGGCGGGGGATCCTGGGGTGCGTACACCTGGGGTGTCCTCGATGCGCTGCTGGCAAGCCGAACGATCGGCGTTGCGCAGTTCTCCGGCACCAGCGCGGGTGCGATCAACGCCGCCATCGTGGCGAGCGCGCTGGCCAGGGGTTCGCCCGCGGACGCGCGGAAATCGCTGCGGTCGTTCTGGATGGGCATTGCCGATCCTGCCGGGGCCGACCTGGTGGGCCAGCTGTGGCGGCCGATCCAGCGTTCGCTGCGCGCCTCCGTCAGCGAGTGGTTCATGTCGGCGGGATTGTCGCCGTACACGACCAATCCGCTCAACGTCAATCCGTTGCGCGACGCGATCGAGGCGCACGTCGACATCGAGGCGATTCGCAGCAGGGAATCGCCCGCAGTCTTCGTGACGGTGACGAACGTCAGAACCGGCCTGCCGCGGATCATCGCAAACAACGAATTGACAATCGATGCGTTGCTGGCGTCCGCGTGCGTACCCCAGCTCTTTCACGCCGTCGAGCTCGATGGCGAGCCTTATTGGGACGGCGGATTCTGCGGCAACCCGACGCTGTGGCCGATGATCCACGGCAACGGATCGAGCGACATCATCGTCGTACAGCTCGCCCCTGACGTTGCCGACGAGCTGCCCAGGGATGCGGTGGCGATCCGGCGGCGCGTGGGCGAGATCGTATTCAATTCGAGCCTCGTCGCGGAGATGCAGGCGATTGGCGCGATGCGGGCGATCGCAGCCCGCAGCGATCGACCCGGCAGCATCGCGAACGTGCGGTTGCATCGAATCGGGCCGCCGCGACGAGCGCTGTTCGAGCGGGGTTCTTCGATCGAGCGATCGCGGTCGTGGCTCGAACTGCTGTTCGGCGAGGGCCGACGGGCGGCGAGGCAGTTTCTCGACCATTCGGGACCGGACGTCGGCGTGCGCGAGACGCTGGACATCGCGCGCGCGTTCAGCGACGGGCACAAGCCGAGGGTGCGCATGGCCCCGGCGGGCGACGCGACGGACGAGCCGGCGGCAAACGCTAGCGCGGCAGCGACTGTCCCGTAACGCCGTTGCGGATCGCGCGCAGCTTCGCCTTCACGCGCGCTTCGTTGACGGTGCCCATCCGCAGCAGGATCTTCTGTCCGGCCGAGCGCTGCTCGAGCGACGGATCGGCGAATTCATACAGCACCTTTGGTTGCGCAAGGGCGATCGGCGCCGCCACTTCAGGCGTCGCCAGCAGATGGTCGATCACCTCGACGAGCCGGTCGTTGAAATAGCCGTGCGGATAGCCGAGGTCCTCGTACGCCTTCTGGAACAGCGGGTAGTAACGGACGTAAGCATCGACCAGCTTCGCCGTATCGGCCTGCTCCATCACGCGCAGATACGTGTCGTAACGCGACGCGTTGTCGGCGCGCAGCAGGATGCGGCCATCCGTCTGCGTCGTTGCGAGGTTGCCGCCGATCGGATTGACCGACATCCGCGACAGCGCGACCGTCTGCCGCGGCAGGTTGTCGATCGTCGCGACGAAGCGCGGCACGATCTGCTCCAGGTGGAAAATGCGGTCGAGTGGCGCGCCGGCGAAGAGCGAGGCCATCAGGTCCTGCAGCGGCGCGTCGCTGTCGGCGATGGCGGGAAGCGGCGCGGATTCGGCCGCCGCCGGCGTAGCCGCTTCGATCGGGTAATGCGGCGTCGACGGTGCGGCGGGCGGCGCGACGCTTGCAGCGGGTGGAGATGCTGGCACGACCGGCGCCTGCGTCTGCGCCGGCTGGTGGAATGCCCGCCACGCGAACACGGCTGCGATCGCGAGGATCGCGACGATCGCAATGCCGAGCGGCCACGGAAATGCGCGGCGCGCCCGACGCGTGCGCCGGGGGTCGATCGTCCGCTCGAAATCGGGGTTGTGGTCCACCGGTTCGACGCGTTCCATGTGCCCTCCCGAATCATTCACACCAACGACGTTCGACCGCTGTCGGCGCGAATCGGTTCAGTGCTGCCTACACCTGAATTTTCCCTTGTTCGAGCCGCTCGCCGTGCTCTCGCGTCGCGTGGAAGCGGACCTTCGGCCAGCGCTCCATCGTCACCTGGAGGTTGTACTTGTTCGTCGCGAGGAACACGGGGTTGCCGTCGACGTCGGTCGCCAGCGCCGCCGCCTGCTCTCGCTCGAAATTGCGGCGCGTCGTTTCGTCGGTGAACGTCAGCCAGCGCGCCGTCGAAATGCCGGCAGTCTCGTAGATGGCGTCGACCTTGTATTCGCTGGCGAGACGCTGCGCGACGATCTCGAACTGCAGCGGACCGACGGCGCCCAGCAGCAGCGTGTTCGTATGCGACGACGCGAACACCTGGATCGCACCTTCCTCGCCGAGCTCCTGCAGGCCCTTCTGTAACGGCTTTGCCTTGAACGGGTCGCGCGGACGCGCGGTGCGGAAGAGCTCGGGCGCGAAATACGGAATCCCGCGAAACGCCAGCGATTCGCCTTCGGACAGCGTGTCACCGATCTGCAGCTGGCCGTGGTTGTGGATGCCGATGATGTCGCCGGCGACGGCATCCTCGCTGGCGACGCGCTCGTTTGCCATGAACGTCAACGCATTGGCGAGCTTCATCTCGCGGCCGATGCGCAAGTGGCGCACCTTCATTGCCGGCTCGTAGCGACCCGAGCACACGCGGAAAAACGCGATCCGGTCGCGATGCCGCGGATCCATGTTCGCCTGGATCTTGAACACGAAACCGCTGAACGGCTTCTCTGCCGGCTCGACGACGCGAACGGTCGCATCGCGCGGCTGCGGCGGCGGCGCCCATTCGAGCAACGCCTGCAGGATCTCTTGCACGCCGAAGTTGTTGATGCCGGAGCCGAAGAACACCGGCGTCTGCCTCCCGGCGAGGAACGTGTCGAGATCGAACGGCGGGCTGGCGCTGCGGATCAGATCGATGTCGTGGCGCAACGCCGCGGTCTCGTCGGGGAACAGCGCGTCGAGGCGCGGATTGTCCAGTCCCTCGATCAGCTCGGTGTCGGTGGCCACGCGTTCCTCGCCGGGCGCGAAGCGCAGCAGCCGGTTGTTCAACAGGTGATACACGCCGCGAAAGCGCTTGCCCATGCCGAGCGGCCAGCTGATCGGTGCACAGTCGATCGCGAGCACCGACTCGATCTCTTCGAGCAGGGCGAGCGGTTCGCGAACTTCGCGGTCCATCTTGTTGACGAACGTGATGATCGGCGTATCGCGCAGCCGGCAGACGTCGAGCAGCTTGATCGTCTGCGCCTCGACGCCCTTGGCGGCGTCGATGACCATGACCGCGGCATCGACGGCGGTGAGCACGCGGTAGGTGTCTTCCGAGAAATCCTCGTGACCCGGCGTGTCGAGCAGGTTGATCGTATGGCCGCCGTACTCGAACTGCATCACGGAACTCGTCACCGAGATCCCGCGCTGCTTCTCGACTTCCATCCAGTCGGACGTCGCATGCCGCGCACTCTTGCGCGACTTGACCGTTCCAGCGAGCTGGATCGCGCCACCGAACAGCAGCAGCTTTTCGGTCAGTGTCGTCTTTCCGGCATCCGGGTGCGAGATGATGGCGAACGTACGCCGACGAGCGACGTCGCGCCGAAGATCCGCCGGATGTGGATTGGTAGTCATCGCAATGTCGAAGTGCCGGCGTGGCGCCGCGGCGCACCCGGACGAAAACAAAACCGCCGGCCGGGAGCGGCAGGCGGCGAGTTCGAGGGAATTATACCAACGACGGGTTCAGCCGAACGGCCGCACGCCGATCAGCGGCCCGTGCAGGAACAGCGCGAAGCCGACCGAAACGACGACGCCTGCGACGATGGCGATCGCGTCTTTCGCGAGCGTGCCGGGCGGATACGTCGTGCCGGCGTCCCGGTCGCGGGCGCGTCGGATGACGAACGTGGCCATGGACCAGACGAGGAAGGCGCCGAACAGCACGACGTCGTGCAGCTCCCCATTCGCGAGCAGGTGAGCGAACGCCCACAGCGCGACACCCGCCGTCATCGGATGGCCGAGCGCCGCCTTGATCTTCGTTCGCGGCACATACGCCGCGGCGATCAGCACGAACGCGATGATAGTCAGCAACGCCGCGGCGTGCCGCGTCCAGACGGCCGGTGTGAACACAATGACGGGGCTTGCGCGTGCCTGGCCGTAGCCCCAGATGATCAGCACGAAGCCCACGAGCGAGACGAGCGAGTACAGCCCTTTCCACGGTTTTTCCCCAAGGCGCACGACCTGGTGTGCGCGCCACTGCGGTGCCGCGAGGCCGACGGAGTGGGGAACGAGAAACACGAGAAGACCGACGATCAGCCACGTCATAGAAAAAACCCGCGCACGTTTGCGAAGCCGTCATCTTAAGCGTTGCCGCCAAGGCGCGTGTCCGCGGGCTGCGAGCGTTGCGACCCGTCGCGCTATCCTTGCCCGATGGCCCTGGTGACAATTCGCGCCGCGGAGCTCGCGTTCGGGCTGCATCCGCTGCTCGATCGCGCCGATTTCGCGATCGACGCGAACGAGCGCGTCGGCCTGATCGGGCGCAACGGGACCGGGAAGTCGTCGCTGCTGCTGGCGATTGCCGGGCAGTTGGCGCTCGACGACGGGGTCATCGAGCGATCGGAGGGCGTTCGCGTCGTCGTCGTCGAGCAGGAGCCTTCGCTGCCACCAGCGTCGACGTTGCGCGAAAGCCTCTCGCAGCGGGGCGATGTGGCCCGTATCGCCGACGAGCGCGACCGCTGGCGCGTCGAGGCGCGGCTGTCGGAATACCTGCATCGATTCGGCCTCGACGAGGCCCAGGATCCGCAGGGGACGTCGGGTGGCGAGCGCAAGCGCGCGGCACTGGCACTTGCACTGGCGCTCGAGCCCGATCTGCTGCTGCTCGACGAGCCGACGAATCATCTCGACGTCGACGGCATCGCATTGCTCGAAACTCACGTGCAGGCGGCACGCGCGGCGATCGTCGTCACGCACGATCGCGTATTTCTCGACAGCGTTTGCACGCGAATCGTCGAGCTCGACCGCGGCCTCCTTCGCTCGTATCCGGGCAACTTCGCCGCATACAACAGCCGCAAGGCATCCGAGCTCGCCGCCGAAGCAACGGCCGCGCGCAAGTTCGACCAGTTCTGGCGCCAGGAGGAGGCGTGGATACGCAAGGGCGTCGAAGCGCGCCGCACGCGCGACGAAGGGCGCGTGCGCAGGCTCGAGGCGCTGCGCAGCGAGCGTGCGCTGCGGCGCGAGCGCCTCGGCAGCGTCAAGCTCGCGCTCGATTCCGGCGAGCGCTCCGGCAAGCTCGTCGCCGAACTCCATGGCGTGACCAAGCGCTTCGGGACGCGCGACATCGTGCGCGACCTCGACTTGCGAATCATGCGGGGCGACCGGCTGGCGTTGCTGGGTCGCAACGGGGTCGGCAAGTCGACGCTGCTGAAGATCATTCTGGGCCAGCTCGCGCCCGACAGCGGCACCGTGCGGCTCGGCACGAAGCTCGACGTCGCTTACTTCGATCAGTTGCGCGAAGTCCTCGACGATGCGGCGACGCTCAATGAGACGATCAGCCCGGGCTCCGACTGGATCGAAACGGCGAACGGCCGCAAGCACGTGCTGAGCTATCTCGGCGATTTCCTGTTTCCGCCGCAGCGCGCAAATGCGCCTGTGAAGACGCTGTCCGGCGGCGAGCGCAACCGTTTGCTGCTCGCGCGGTTGTTCGCTCGGCCCGCCAATCTGCTGGTGCTGGACGAGCCGACGAACGATCTCGACATCGAGTCGCTCGAACTGCTCGAAGCGACGCTGCAATCGTATGCGGGCACGCTGCTCGTCGTCAGCCACGATCGCGCGTTTCTCGACAATGTGGCGACGCAGACGCTCGTGGCAGAGGGCGACGGCCGGTGGCGCGAGTACGTCGGCGGCTATTCCGACTGGCTCGCGCAGCGCCCTGGCCCTCGTGCGGAACCGCCGGCGGCGGCGAAGCCGGTTGCAGCGCCCCGTGCGCGAACTGCGTCGCGCGTGCGGCTGACGTTCAACGAAAAGCGCGAGCTCGATGCACTGCCCGCCGAACTCGAATCGCTCGAGCGCGAGCAGCACGCACTGTCCGAGCGGATGTGCGCCGCCGACTACCACCGGCAAGCGATCGAGGTCATCAAGGGTGACCGTCAGCGCGCCGAGGAAATCGAGCGGCTGCTTACCGTTCGCTTCGAGCGGTGGGGCGAGCTCGATGCGAAAGCGCAGGAGGCCGCCGCAACATGATGCGCATGTTGCTCCCCGCGCCCGACCTGTTCGACGCCCCACCGTTGCCGCCGGGTCTCGAATACCACGCCGACTTTCTGGCCGCCAACGAGGAGACGGCACTGCTGCGAGCGTTCGCGGATCTGCCGTTCCGTGAAGCAAAGTTTCAGCAGTACACGGCGCGCCGGCGCGTCGATCGCTACGGTCTCCTTTACGACGAGAAGCTGCGCGCGTGGGTCGAAGGTCGTCCGCTGCCGACCTTTCTCGCCGATCTACGCGAGCGCGTCGCGTCGTGGCGGGGCGTGCCCGCGGAGCGCTTCGTTCACGCGCTCGTGACGGAATACCGGCCCGGCACGCCCATCGGATGGCATCGCGACAAGCCCCATTACGGCACGGTCATCGGCATCTCGCTCTCGAGCGCGTGCCGCATGCGCTTTCGCCCGCACGACAACCAGCACGATCGCAATGCCGTCATCGCCCTGCCGCTCGCGCCGCGCTCGCTGTATGTGCTGGCAGACGAGATCCGCTGGGCGTGGCAGCACAGCATTCCCCCGGCGAAGGCGTTGCGTTATTCGGTCACCTTCCGCACGCCCGCGTAGAATCGCCGCCCGATGAGCGCGTATCCAAAACTGCTCGCACCACTCGATCTCGGTTTCACGACGCTGGCCAATCGCGTGCTGATGGGATCGATGCACACGGGTCTCGAGGAATCGGCGAACGGGTTTGCGAAGCTCGCCGCTTTCTACGCGGCGCGCGCCCGCGGCGGAGTGGGCCTGATCGTCACCGGCGGCATCGCGCCGAATCTGGTAGGACGGCTCGAGCCGCGCGCCTCGCAGCTGTCGTTCGGCTGGCAGGTCGCGAAACATCGGCAGGTCACCAGCGCCGTGCACGCCGCAGGCGGACGCATCGCGATGCAGATTCTGCACGCGGGACGCTACGCCTACCACCCGCTGTCGGTTGCGCCGTCGGCGATCCGCTCGCCGATCACGCCGTTCAAGCCGCGTGCGCTGACCCGCTGGGGTATCGAGCGCACGCTCGCCGCGTATGCGAGGTGCGCGAAGCTCGCGCAACGCGCAGGCTACGACGGTGTCGAGATCATGGGCTCCGAGGGGTACCTGATCAACCAGTTCGTCGCGCAGCGGACGAACCACCGCGACGATGATTGGGGCGGCGCGTTCGACAACCGGATCCGCTTCGCCGTCGAGACGGTGCGCAGGACGCGCGAGGCCGTCGGTCCTAAGTTCATCATCATCTACCGGCTGTCGATGCTCGATCTCGTCGACGGCGGCAGCACATGGGATGAAGTGGTCGCGCTCGCGCGCGCCATCGAGCGGGCCGGAGCGACGCTGATCAACACCGGCGTCGGCTGGCACGAGGCACGGATCCCGACGATCGCGACGATGGTGCCGCGCGGCGCGTTCACCTGGGTCACGGCGCGCTTGCGGGGCGTCGTCGACATTCCCCTGATCACGACGAACCGGATCAACGACCCGGCGGTGGCCGAGTCGATTCTCACGCGCGGCGACGCCGACATGGTATCGATGGCGCGTCCGTTTCTCGCCGATCCGGAGTTTGTCGCGAAGTCTGCCGCCGGCCGCGCGGGCGAGATAAACACGTGCATTGCCTGCAACCAGGCGTGCCTCGACCACATATTCGAGCGCCGGATCGCGTCCTGCCTCGTCAATCCGTTCGCGTGCCGCGAAACCGAGCTGACGGTGGCGCGCGCGACCGTCCGCAAGCGCGTCGCCGTCGTCGGCGCGGGTCCGGCGGGACTCGCGTGCGCGACAACCGCCGCCGAGCGCGGCCACGCCGTAACGCTATACGACGCGGCTCCCGTGATCGGCGGCCAGTTCAATCTCGCGCGGCGGATTCCGGGCAAGGAAGAATTCACGGAGACGCTGCGCTATTTCGATCATCGGCTGGCGGCGTTCGGTGTCGAGCGGCGGCTGTCGCGACATGCGACGGCCGACGACCTGCGCGACGCCGACGCGGTCATCATCGCCACCGGCGTCGTACCGCGCCAACCGGTGCTCGACGGCATCGCGCATCCGAGCGTGGTGAGCTACGTCGACGTCATCGAAGGCCGGCGCGAGGTCGGGCGCAACGTCGCCATCATCGGTGCGGGCGGCATTGGCTTCGACGTCGCCGAGTTCCTGACGCACGCCGGTGGGGATGATGGGCACACGAGCGACGGTGCGCTGCTCGACCCCGCCATCACGGTGTTTCGCGACGAGTGGGGCATCGACGCAACCTACGCGCTGCCGGGCGGCGTGAAAGCGGCCGCTGAGCCGGCGCCGCCGCGCAACGTGTGGCTGCTGCAGCGTAAGTCGACCAAGGTCGGCGACGGTCTCGCGAAAACTACCGGGTGGATCCGCCGTACGCTGCTGCGACGGCGCGGCGTGAAGATGCTGTCCGGCGTGCACTACGAGCGCATCGACGACGCCGGCCTGCACATCCGCGTCGACGACATGCCGCAGGTGCTGGCCGTCGAAACGATCGTCCTCTGCGCGGGCCAGGAGCCGCGCCGCGATTTGGCGCGGGCGCTCGAGGCGGAGGGGATCGCGTTCACGCTGATCGGTGGCGCCGACGTTGCCGTCGAGCTCGACGCTAAGCGTGCAATCGACCAGGGAACCCGCGTCGCACTCGCGCTCTGAAAATGGGCGCGCCCGATGTTGAGAGAGGACCGGCGGGCGTCAGGTCGCCTTGGCCGCCAGTCGCGCGGCGCGCTTGAGATCGGCTATCAGTGTTGCGCGGAGCTTCGCGCGCGCGTCGGCGTCGGGGACGCGCAGGATCGCCGACGGATGATAAGTCGCCACGATCGGTGTGCCCTCCACGGTTGAGAGCTGTTGCGAGCGCGCCGCAGCAATTGCGATCCTGCGCCCGTGCACGGACGCGAGCGCCGTCGCGCCGAGCGTAACGATCACAGCAGGGCGCACGCGTGCGAGCTCCGCTTCGAGCCACGCGTGACACGCTGCGACGTGCCGTTGCAGCGGCGTTTTATGGATGCGTCGCTTCCCGCGCGGTTCGAAGAAGAAATGCTTGACGGCGTTGGTGAGGTACACGCTGGCGACGGCGATTCCCGCCTCCTCGACAAGGGCTCGCAACAGCCGTCCGGCCGGACCGACGAATGGCCTGCCTTGCTGGTCCTCTTCATCGCCCGGCTGCTCGCCGACGAGCATCAGTGGAGCGGTCTTCGGTCCCTCGCCCGTGACACCTTGCGTCGCGTGCTCCCACAATTCGCAGCGGCGACAGCGATCGACGTCGTCCTTCGACGGCGGGTCGCTCATGTGCGAATCGTGATCACGTTCGCGAGCATCCTGCCGTCGACGGCGTCGTTACCGAAGCGCCGCGCGACCGTTTCAGTGGCCGCATCGACGACATCGCCGAGCCGCGACGGATCGCGCGCCTCGATTTCGCTTCGCAATGGCGTACCGTGGCAAAAGCCCAGCGCGGGAACGCGCGCCGAGTCCGCGCGGCTGCGCGCCTCGACTGCGACGATGTCGGCTGGCTTGCCGAAGCCGCCGGCCTTGAGATCGTCCCGAATTCGCTTCGTGTCGCAATACCCGTGTGGTAGGCGCGCAAGGAATCGCGGAGGATCGTCGGGGAACACCGTTGCGGCCGCCTCGGTCACGCATGCGGCGAATTCGTTGTCGTCCAGCCGGTCCCAGGCGTTGAACACGAACGCACCGCCCGGCGCCAGCACACGCAGCACTTCTGCATATCCGCGCGCGCGGTCGGGGAAGAACATCACGCCGAACTGGCACACCACGACGTCGAAGCTCGCGTCCTCGAAGGGCAATGCCATCGCGTCGGCCTGCCGCCACAGGACGGGGCGTTCGGTGCCAATCGAGCTTGCGTGATCGAGCATGCCGGGGTTGAGGTCGCTCGCGACAATCGAAACGTCGGGGGCCAGTGTGGAAGCCAGTAACCGCGTGACGACACCCGTGCCGGCGGCGATCTCGAGCACGCGCTGCGCGGGAATGGTCCGCAGCCGCCCCGCGATATCCACTGCGTAGGGCTCGAAGATCATCGGCACAAGGTACGTTTCATAGGTCCGCGGAATGGACCCTGCAAACGCTCGATCGATATCCGGCGCGGGCATCTCGGCCTCCTTTACGGCACGCGGCCAGAGGCAGCCGCGTGCGTCAACACGTCACGGCAAACGCATCGTTCCTGGCGCAGCGGTCCCGATGCGTCGCAGCTGCAGTGTCTTCACAGCACTTCGATCCAGTTGCTGCTGCCACGCCGGCGTCATTCCGGCCGCCATGGCCTCGACGGCGCGATACGTGATGCGCGTCTTGTCGACGACTGCCTCTGCGATGCCACGGAATACCGACGCGTAGATATCGGTCCGGTTATTGGGGTCGGGTGACGTCTGCGCGAAGAACGCGGCGAACTCCCCGCTGATGCTCGCCAGCCCTACGTAATCGCCGATGAACAGTCCGCCCTCGGCGGTGGGCGCCTGGTTGAAATCGAAAGGCCCTGCGACGTGCCGCTCCGACCACGTCACGCCGTCGTTCGACGTCGTGAGCCACGCGTCCACGAGCAGCGTCGCGGGATCGGTCGTGTCGTTGCGCATGTCGTAATAGAGCACGCCGATCGTGCCGTCCGGACGTACGGCGACCGCCGGCAGCAGCGCCTGCACCGCGGGCACGCCGTTGACCTGCACCGGCGCGCTCCACGTTGTGCCGCCGTCGATCGACCGCGTGAAGGCGATGCCTTCGCGCGCGCCGCCGCTGAACCGCGAATCCTGCCAGACGCCGACCAGCACGCCGTTCGGACCTCCGGCGAATGATGCGATGTTCGCGCCGTCGCGAAGTTCGCGCGCCGGGTTCTGCGGATCGTGCGTACCGATGGCGCGAAGGTTCGACACTGTACTGGCCGCGCTCCAGGTCGCGCCGAAATCGATCGAACGAATCACGGCGAGGTGCGGTGTCGTCGTGTTGCCGACCGTATCGAACTCGGTGAAGAAGTCGTAGAGCGTGTGTGTGCCGGCGTTCGCCGTGACGACGATATGGTTATTGAGTGTCTGGTTGCGCCCGCCCGGGTCATAGATGGGCTTCGCCGGTTCCCAGGACTGGCCGCCGTTGATCGTGCGCGCGAACCACGACGGGCCGTTGCCGCTCTGGTCGAGGCGATCCCAGGTCGCGTACGCGAATCCCGGCGTGAACGGATCGGCCGTGATCGATTCCTTGTCGTTGAACGGTGCGACACCGTCGCGGATCAGCGTCGCCGGATCGCTCCATGTGCGCCCGCCGTCGGTCGATCGGCTGGCGAGCACGGCGCTGGACGAATTCGCCGCGAACGTTTCACCATTGAACGCAATGCCGATCTGGTACGCGATGCCGTCGGGTCCAATCGTTACCCACGGATCGCTCGCGCGCGCGAAGTCGCCGCCATTCGCGGCGTTGCCACCGGTGCAGCGAGAGAACTTGGCCTGCGTCAGCGACCACGTGAGACCGCCGTCGAACGAGTAGCCGGTGCGCAGGCCGCGTGCGCCGCCATCCGACCAGCGATCCTGCTGGAATACGCCGATTAGGTGCGACGCGTTCTGCGGATTGGTTGCAATGTACGGTTCCACTTCGGCGCCGGCGTAAACGGTGCCCGTCGCCGGAACGCCGTCGCAACCGGGCGCAAACGGCGACTGCGCCGTCACCGGCACCTGCGAGTCCCCGACGCCGGCGCGCGTCGTGCACATCGCGACGCCGAGCGGGCCGTAACCCTCCGCCGCGTAACCCCGCGCGATCATCGCGTCGCGCTGTGCGCGATCGGCCGTGTAGCGGTGATTCGAGTCGGCACGCTGGTTCCACAGCCGGTACACGGGTCCGGTTCCCGCCGGACATTCGCCGGTGGCGGTGTTCGGCAGCGCGATGTAGAACTCCGCCGACGTTTCTTCGAGGTAGCCGCTGAAGTTCGGATCGGTCAATACCTTCTCGCGGACCACGGCGCATTCCGCCGGCGACGCCGAAAGAAAGTGCGAGTCGCCGTGCTCCGGCGGAATGATGAAGCGGCACACCGGGTTGACCACAGCGCCCTGCGCCCCGCCCGGCGTTGCGTAGCCGTCGAACACGAATCCTGTGCGCCCCCAACCCACGATGCGACCGGAATCGAGCGCGTCGATATCGTGGGCAAGCGGAGTGATGAAGTAGTGATCGAGTGACTTGTTGTAGTACTCGATGACGGTGATCGCGGACGCGGGCGCTGCGGCCACGGCCACCAACGCGCACAGCGCGAGCGCAGCCGACCAGTGCCGAGCGCTCGACGGGCGTCGGCGGAAGGCACGGATCGGCAGCGTCGGCAGCATGAGGGGTCCTCGGCGAAAGTCGGGGTAAGACACGCGGTGCGCGAATTCCGTTCGCGCACCGGAATGCACGCGATGGACCTAGTTTACCGGCGCTTGCGGCGCGCCGCGCCGGGCGGTGGTCCCGTGCTGCCGCGCCTGACGAGCTCGAACGGCAACAGCTGCTGCAACTCGGCGGCTCGACCTTCGAGACGATCGAGAAGCTGCCGAGCGGCCGCGCGGCCGACGTCGACGATCGGCGTGCGGATGCTCGTGAGCCCGGGCGTTTGCGTGGCGCCGAGATCGGTGTTGTCGACGCCGGTGATCGACACGTCGTCGGGAATCCGGACGCCGGCTTCGCGGCATGCGAGCATCGCGCCGACGGCGAACACGTCGTTCGTCGCGATCACCGCCGTCGGGCGGACGCGCGCATCCAGCAACTCGTGCATCGCCGCCGTTCCCGATTCGAGTGCGATCGGACCGTAGCGAACGGCGTCGTCGGGAAGTGTCAGTCCTGCCGCCGCGAGCGCTGCGCGAACGCCGGCGCCGCGTTCCCGTGAACGATCGTTGCCGGCCGTGGCCGCACTGATCAGCGCGAAGCGCCGATGGCCGAGCTCGAGCAGGTGCTGCGTTATCGCGTAGGTTGCCGCGCGATTGTCGAAGCCTATGCTCGGATGCAATCCCGATGCGTCGACGCCCCACGTCAGCACGTACGGCCGTCCGTAGTGCTCGAGCAGCGAATAGAGTGCCCGGTCGTGATCGAGCCCGACGAACGCGAACGCGTCGACGCCGTGCTGGACCATCTGTTGCGTCACGCGAACCTCGGTCGCAAGGTCGTAGTGATGTGCGGCAAGCACCACGGCGAAGCCGCGCGCGTCGGCCTCGCGTTGCAGCGCGCTCGTCGTGCGCGCGTACAGCGCATAGTCGAACGACGGCACGACGGCGCCGATCATGGCGCTGCGCTGGCTGCGCAGCGCGCGCGCCGCGCCGTGCGGCACGTAGCGCAGCTTGCCGATCGCCGCCTGCACGCGCAGCAGCGTCGCGGGATCGACGGCGCGGGGAAGA
>Ga0207674_10006447_pt1 | contig 13796 bp, 11 predicted proteins | sample KBSCornC72_FD_184303 | JGI IMG/M metagenome (GOLD analysis project Ga0207674, IMG submission 184303) | Corn rhizosphere microbial communities from Kellogg Biological Station, Michigan, USA - KBS Corn C7-2 (SPAdes) (version 2) | ecosystem: Host-associated > Plants > Roots > Rhizosphere > Soil ... | reverse complement strand
ACCGCCGGGAAGCCACCAGCAAGGTCGCCGAAATCGCCTTTGATCGTCGTCAGGAGAATGAACCCAAACGCCAAAACGGGCGCCATAGGCGCCCGGGCAAGCTAATTGGATTGCACTTGGGTCAGCTTTGACCTAATTGGTTGCGGGGGGCGGATTTGAACCGCCGACCTTTGGGTTATGAGCCCAACGAGCTACCGGGCTGCTCCACCCCGCATTCACAGTCTAGCAACGCCTCATTCCTCGGTCAAATTCAGATACAAACCTTCTCTCCCTCGTCCTTTACACTTCTCCCAGACCGGATAAAGCCTCATCTCAGCTCTCAAACCCTCGTTTTGCCTGGTGCTTAGGCCGAACAAGTCTCCACAATAAGGGGATTGGCTCTCTGTATCCCAAACGTCTCAGAGCAATTTCGATCCATCTCTCCGGCATAGGAGCCTGACCGCATGTCGCCACTTTACGTCGCAGTGCTCGCCATCATTGTCGCGGTGCTCCTCGCGGTCGCCCTTTATCGCACCACTCGCGTCAAAACCAAGGCAGACTACCTCGTAGCCGGTCGCTCTCTTCCTGCGCTGGTTCTCGTACTCACTTTACTCACCTCTTGGATCGGCGCTGGATCCCTATTCGCCGGCGCCGAAAACGCCTACAAAAACGGATTCGCCGCCCTATGGCAGCCCGCGGGCGGATGGCTCGGCCTTCTGCTCATCTATTTCATCGCCCCTCGTGCTCGCAAATTTGCCCAGTTCACGTTGCCCGACCTTCTCGAAGCACGTTACAACCAGACCGCTCGCGTACTTGGAACTCTCGCCATTCTCTTTGCCTACGTCGGAATCACCAGCTACCAGTTCAAAGGTGGAGGCGATGTCCTCCACCTCATCTTCCCTGACACCGTCACATCCGAGCTCGGCACCTACATCATCGCTTTCTTCGTAATCGTCACCACCGCGCTCGCCGGAATGTCCTCAGTGGCCTACATGGATGTGGCCATCGGCTCACTCGTCACGTGCATTTGCATCGTCTCCACACCTTATCTGTTACATCAGGCGGGCGGCTGGACCGCCCTGCACTCTTCTCTTCCTCCCGAATATTTTCAGATCTTCGGAAATTACCGCCTCTCACCTGAAGGCATTGTCCAGTCGCCCGCCATGGGTCTCGTCCGTGCTCTCGAATTTCTAGTCCCAACCATGCTGCTCATGCTCGGCAATCAGGTCATGTACCAGAAATTTTTCTCCGCAAAAAGCGAGAAGGACGCGCGGATTTCCGTGATCGGCTGGATCATCGGAACGCTCGTCCTTGAAACCCTCATCGTCGCCATTGCCGTCTTTGGCCGAGCCCTCTATCCCACTGGTGAAGTCGCCCAGCATCCACGCGAAATCATTCCCTACACAGCACGTCATGGGCTACCCGCACTCCTCGGAGCGGTCCTCCTCGGAGCCGTATTCGCTAAGGTCATCTCAACAGCATCGAACTACCTGTTTTCCCCCGCAACCAACCTGGTTAATGACGTTTTCGTTCGCTACATCGCGCCAAATGCCTCCAATAAACGCGTTCTCATCGTCTCGCGCCTTGCTGTCGTTCTCCTCGGGTGCTGGGCTCTCTATCAGGCCATCTACGCTGAAAGCATTCTTCAAAAAATGCTCTGGGCCTACACCATTTACTCCGCCGCCCTCACTCCCGTCGTTTTGGCTGCCTTCTACTCGAAGCGCGTCACAGCATGGGGAGCAGTCGCAGCAATCGCCAGTGGAACCGTCGTCACGCTCGCATGGGATCTGCCCGCAGTCAAAAACCTCTTCCCGCGAATCCTTGCAGATCGCGACGCTATCTTCCCCGCCCTTTTCGTCGCTGTCGCCGCACTCATCCTTGTCAGCCTGTTCACGCCTCCTCCCACCGAATCTCAACTCGCGCAGGTAGCTGAATAGCAAACCCGTAAATCACTCAATGCGATACCCACGCTCTCACCTTGACCTAGACTGATTACTTGAGCATCCTCAGGCAAACTCGCCCCTGCTGGGTCGAAATCTCCACGCGCGCCTTCGAGCACAATTGCAGTCTCCTCGCGAAGCTGGCGACCCCGCATGTCGACCTTCTCGCCATCGTCAAGGCGAATGCCTACGGGCACTCTCTTGCACTATGCGGTCCCGCAGCAGTGCGTGCAGGTATCAACTGGCTCGGTGTCACCAGTGTCGAAGAAGGCATCGAAACCCGGCGCCTTTGTCCCGATGCGCGCATTCTTGTCATCAGCGGCGTTCACCCCAATCAGGGCGAAGACGTAGTTCGCAACAAGTTGACCGCCGTCGTTTGGGATTCATGGCAATTCGATCTGCTTGAAGAAGCCGCCCGCTCTCTTGGAGTTCGATCTATCTCCGTCCACCTCGAGATTGACACCGGCATGAACCGCCAGGGCGTGCAGCCCGATGGACTCGCTCACCTGCTCACGCGCTTCCGCCGCGACTTCCCGCTTCGATTTGAAGGAGTCATGACCCACCTCTTCGCCGCGGATGAGGCGGACGGCCATGTCACTGAAGATCAACTCGCACGCTTGAACGATGCGCTGATCACCATCAAGTCGGCAGGCATACATCCAGGTATTCTCAATGTCGGCAACTCCGCTGCTCTCGTTGCCGGCCAGGCTGGCGCAATCGCAAAGCTCGCCGCGCGTTTCAAAATGAAACCGCTGATCCGTCCGGGCCTCGCTCTTTACGGGCTCATCCCCGAATTCGATCCGCAGTTCTCTTCGGCTGAGCCTATAACCCTCGGACAAGCCCGCGTTGCTCTTCAATCGGTTCTCACTTGGAAGTCACAGGTCGTAAGCGTCCATTCCGTCGAACCTGGTGCCTCCGTCGGCTATAACGGGACCTTCGTTGCTACTGAACCCATGCGCCTTGCCCTCATAGCAGCGGGATATGCTGACGGCCTCGACCGCAAGCTTGGAAATCATTTCTCTTTGCTCGTCCGCGGCGAGCGCGCTCCCATCGTGGGCCGCATCAGCATGGATCAGACTGTCCTCGACGTAACAGAAATCGCCGACGTCGCCCCCGGAGACGAAGTCATCCTGATCGGCAACCAGGGCGAGCAATCGATCTCAGCCTTCGATCACGCCCGCGCGGCAGGAACCATTCCCTGGGAAATTCTCACTCGCATCGCGGCACGCGTGCCCCGCGTCGAAGTCTAGCAGCTCGCCACGGTTCCGATCGACCTTCCCGAACCCACCGGTTGCGCAATCTCCAACTCTGCCGCACCTGCCACAGCCGCAATCATCGCATCCGTCCCCATCGCCGAATTCAGCAGCATATGATAAAGCCCACGCGCGCACCATTCCTGCTGATAGAACTTGCGAATTACAGCCGCACGCCTCCTGTCGTGTTCTGCAAGCCGCTGTTCCGCATGTTGAGCCTGCTTCGGAAACGCCTGCGCGAACCAGTCCCGCTTCGACTTCAGCGTCGCATAGACAAATACATGAAAACATCCCGGATGGCATGCCAGTGCGCATGCCGCGCCTCGACCAACCAGCACACAATTCCCGATCTTGGCAGCTTCCAACACTTCTTCACGAATCAGTGTCAACATCCGCTCCGAGTCGAATACCTGGTCTTCTGACAGTCCGGTCATCTGATAAGCCGTGTCGTGCCAGAACACTTTCCCGTAGCGGTAGTACCAGGGATCCAGCCGCTCGTCGTATTTCGCCGCCAGCTCTGGCGTAACTCCAGCGCGCCTCGCTGCCGCACACACAAGTTCCGAATCCAGCAATCGCCATCCCAGCCTGTCCGCCAGATCATGGGCAAACTCTCCACCCCGAGAACCATACTCCCGCTCTACCGTAATGACCCGGATCGCCGTCTGCCTCATACCCTCTCCCGTGCCTGGAGCATATACCTGTACAGCACATGCCCGGCAAGTAAGTAGACACCGCGAAAACGGCTACAGTTGCATCCGGTCACAGATACCTTGACTATCTACAACGGAGCTTGTAGATAATCTAGGCATGGGAAAACCCAGTGATCTCGTTCAGGGAACTCTCGATCTCCTGATCCTAAAAACTCTGCTCCTCGAGCCACTCCACGGGTGGGCCATCGCCAAGCGGATTCAGCAACTTTCCGGCGAAGTCCTTCAGGTGCAACAGGGCTCCCTTTACCCGGCCTTGCACCGCCTCGAACAGCAGGGTTGGATCAAAGCCAAGTGGGCCGAAAGCGAAACCGGACGCCAGGCTAAGTTCTACGCCCTCACCGCCGCCGGCCGCTCTCAGCTTGAAAAGGAAACGGCCAACTGGAATCGCCTTTCAGCCGCCATCAATCTCGTTGTCGGCGAAGCGTAGAAAGAAGACTCGCAAACTCACAGGAGAATCCATGCGCCTCGTCGAACAACTCCGAATGGCTTTTCTATCTCTCTTCAGGCGCGGTCAGGCCTCCGCGCGCCTCGATGACGAGATCCGATATCATGTCGAGCGTCAGATTGACGAGAACATCGCCGCCGGCATGTCGCCTGAGGCTGCACGCGCAGCCGCCCTCCGCCAGTTCGGCAACCCTGCCCTCCTCCGCGATCAGGCTCGCTCCACCTGGACCGGAGCCTGGTTCGACTCCCTGAACCGCGACTGCCGTTACATCACTCGTGCTCTCATTCACGCGCCTGGCTTCACGATGATCGCCGTCTTCATCATCGCTCTCGGCATCGGCGCCAACGTCGCACTCTTCACACTCGTTCACCGCGTTCTTCTCGATCCGTTGCCCTACCCTGAGCCCGAGCAACTCGTCTCCATTTACGAGCACGAAAGTGGAGGCAACACTCACGCCTACATGCCCATCGATGCTGGAAGCTTCTCTGAATGGCAACGCGCATCGCAAGGCGTTGCGGACATGGCCATGGTCTCGCCCTTCCAGGGCTACAGCGTCTCAGCTGAAGGCGGCAAACTGCCCGAAAAGATCGAAGCCGCCATGTGCTCGTGGAATTTCTTCTCCCTCCTCGGCGTCAATCCGGTTCTCGGGCGTACCTTCGGACCTGCGGACGACACTCCCAGCGCCGACGCTTCCGTCATCCTCTCCGGTCCCTTCTGGCAGCGTCGCTATGCAGGCGACCCCTCTGTAGTCGGCAAAAGAATCTGGCTCGATGCAAAGCCCTACACCGTCATCGGTGTCCTGCCCGCGTCATTCGTCTATTCCGGCGCTTTCGGCGGCAACACCGTTCAGGTCTGGACTCCTATCGCCCACGAGTTTCCGCCATCATTGATGACCACCTTTGAAGATCACGAAGCCATTGGTATCGCCCGCCTGCGCCCCGGCACATCTCTTGCGGCACTCGTTAGCCATTTGCAGGCTGTTCAGAAGCAGATCAAAGCCGGGCATCCCGGCCCTGCCGTTCACGACTCTGTTATCGGCCGCAGCCTCCTGGACGACGCAGTCCAGGACTATAAGACCCCGCTGTACGCCCTGCTCGCCGCTACCGGCTGCGTCCTCCTTATTGCCTCCATGAACGTCGCCAGCCTCTTGGTCGCCCGCATCGCTTCTCGCCGTAAAGAACTTGCTATCCGCGTTGCCCTGGGCGGCGGATGGCTCCGCATCATGCGTGAACGCATGCTAGAGAGCCTCCTTCTCTCTGCCGCTGGCGGCGCTCTCGGTCTCGCTCTGGCCTGGACCGCGATCCAATGGCTGGTCAAAACTCGCCACGATATGAATCGCGTTGAAGCCATCCACATTGGCGCTGTAGAAATCGCTTTTGTTATTCTCGCGGTGATCTTGACTGCGCTCTTCGCAGGCCTGATAAGCGCCTTCAGCTCAAAACTCAAGGATGTGCTCGGCGGACTTCAGGACTCTTCGCGCACTCTGTCCAGCAGTCGAGCTCGCGCTGGTCTCCGCCGCACACTCTTGGTTCTCGAGGTATCGCTCACCGTCGTTCTTCTCGTCGGAGCGGGACTGCTTCTCAAAAGCTACCAGCGTCTGCGTTCAACAGATCTCGGCGTTCCGGTCGACAATGTCCTCACCCTCCATTTCGGCCTCCCTGAAGCACGATACAAAACCCCGGTCCAGCGTGTTGCCTTTTTCGAAAATGTACTCTCGCAAGTGCGCACGCTTGCCGGCGTGCAATCCGCAGGTCTCGTCAGTGCTGCTCCAGGCCAGGGCTATGGTGGAGACGACCTCGTCACCGTCGTAGAACACCCTCCGCTCCCTAAAGGCACCGGCCTGGACCTGCAAATTCGCGGAGCAGACCCGGGCTACTTCGCTGCCATCCATCTCCCGCTCATCCGCGGTCGCATCTTCACATCTGACGAGCGCCTCGATCGTGCCAATGTGGTCGTCATCAGTCAGAAAGCGGCCGAGATGTGCTTCCCCGGTGAAGATCCCATCGGCAAACACATCAAGATCAATGTCGACGGCACGGTCGGCGAAGTCATCGGAGTCGTTGGCGATACACGTTGGAACATCACTCAGCCCATCATGGGCCAGATGTATTGGCCGCTCTTCTCTGAACGATGGGTCAACGTTGCGCTCATCGTCCGATCACCCGCCAACGTCTCCGCCTTCGCCATGCCCATCCAGAAGATCATCGGCGGCCTTGATCCCGACCTCCCAGTCTCCGGCGTGGGTACTCTTCGCGAATCAATCGCGAAAGCAACCATCGACTCGCACTTCGACTCCCTCCTCATCCTCGCCTTCGCCGTCATTGCTCTCGTGCTCGCCGCAGCCGGGCTCTATGGAGTCCTAACCTACCTCGTCACCCAGCGCACATCCGAAATCGGAATCCGAATCGCACTTGGCGCTCGCCGCGAGCAGCTTCTCCGCACTATTCTTTTCGATGGAATACGTCCTGCTCTACTTGGCCTTCTTGGTGGTCTCGCCGGAAGTGCGGCCGCGGTTCGCCTCATTCGCTCCATGCTCTACCAGACCGAACCGCTCGATCCGCTTGTCTTCGCATCCGTCGCTGCCCTGCTCCTCGCAGTTGCAACTCTCGCCTGCATTCTTCCTGCGTGGCGCGCCTCCCGACTCGATCCCATCCAAGCCCTCAGAACCGAATAGAAACAAAGCGATAGTCACCACTTCGAGCAACCATCTCCCAACGCAAAAAAGAGGTGCGGACCCAATCCGCACCTCTTTGCCTCTGACACCCTAATCCCTGGTCCCTCGTCCCTGCCTTCACTGCGTCACCGGCGCAACCGGAACCTTCGGCGCTTTCAAGTGCGGCGCATTCGGAGCTGCCGGCGTTGCCGCTGCGGCTGGCGGAGCAGGTGGCGCTTCGTCTCCTCGCTTGATATGGATATCTCCATTCTCAGCTTCGAGCGTCACCTTCGGCCCACCGGCGCCAATCGTTCCGCTCACTGTCTTGCTTTCATCGCCGCTGATCGACAGCGGAAAATCCGATACTACATCGCCATTGCGTGTATTGCCGGTCAGCGAAGCGCGCGCATTCGGCGGAAGCCTCAACTCGACATCGCCTTTGCGATTCTTCGCCTCAACCGCATAACTGCCTGCCGGTTCTACTGCGATCCGCCCGTCGCGATCTTCGACATACGTATCGCCAAACACCTGCGTCAGATCAACATCCTTCGAGTGCGTAATCACCCGCACCTGCCCCTTGGACTGCGTAACGCGCAAGTTGTCCGAGTTCAGCGTCAGATCGCCCGGCAATGACGCCACGTCCATCTCCGTTACTGACGTGTGAACATGCACCGGCCCGTTCACGCTCTCCATATGTACATCGCCGAAGAGCTCTCCATTGATCGACACCTTGCCAGTAACTTCAGAGAGCGTCAAATCATTGCAATTCCCCTCTGCCGTGATATCGCCATCAACCTGGTGCGCCGAGAAATCGCCCCGGTCGTTCGAGAAATGTATCTGCACCGAACCTTTGATCACGCTCAGGTGCACATCGCCGTGAGTTGAATTTATGTTGACGCCGCCATTGAGATTTGCCGCCGTCACATCGCCGTGCCCGGAGTGCACAGCCACATGCGCCGACTTCGGGACCGTGACCGTCAGGTTCACCCGGCCGTTGTTATTCCCATCGGATTTCACCAGCACAGCGCTCCCACTCACGGTCACACGTGCCTGTTCCGCATTGAAGATCTTCTTCGCTTCCTCATCTGAGCCTGCGAATGCTACCTGATGTGCTTGCACTTCGATGTTCGCCGAATCTCCAGAGGTGATACTGACGTCTCCGCGCGGATTTTCAATTTGCACGGTTGCGTTCTCCGGAATCTGCACGCTCTGCGGTTGCTGATCAAGATCATGCTGCGGGAGTCCGAACACATTGAAGAAGTCGTCGTGATCGCCCCAGTCGCCTCTCCAGTTTCCCCAATACCCTCGCGTCCATCCCGACGCCGCGAATCCCAGAACCGCCAGCAGAATCAGAACTCCGACAAATCCAGTTCCACGTCGCACCGGCGTATCGCGTCGCATATCTAGCGCCCACTCGGCCAGCATCGCCAGGCCTGCTGCGATCAGCATTAATGGCCACCATCTGCCATACCAGGCCCAGAACGCCGACCCACTGATCTTTCCAGAGTGAATCAGCAGCCACACCACGCCAATCGCAACCAGAATCAGCGGCCCGACTACGGAAGGAACTCGCGGTCCATACGCGTGCTGGTACTTCGCCTTGTACGCGTACTGTTGTGCCTTCCATGCGTCGCGTTGTGCGCGCCACGCTGCACGCTGCTGTTCACGATAGACCCGCCATTGTGTCCGCGGATCATAACCGCCCGGCGGAATATTTGGAGGAGGAACGCTGCTCATGACTGCCCTCCCTCAGGACCCTTGCCGTAGTCCTGAACGACCGTCGGAACAATCGATGTACCAGCTTGAGGCTGCGTAGCCCCAGCGGCCGGAGCCGAGGCTCCATAAGGATACGGCGAGCCGGGATACGGAACTTCATCTCCCGCAGCCGCTAGAGCGGCCCGTTCAGCCAGCTTCAACACTCCAATCAGGATCAGCAGCAACGGGATGAACAAACTCCAGAACTCAACGAGCCCAGATTCATGCAATAGCGCAATGACTCCCAGCAGCAGCAGAATCGCCGGCCCTCGTAAACGTCGAATCAAGATATAGCGGTTCATTGCGCGCCTCCAGTTGTGCCAGTTCCGGGTCCCTGCGGAGGAATCTGCGGGGTATCACCAATCCGGCGAATCACCAGCCAGACGCCAATCGCGATGAAGATCAGCGGCCACAGGATATGAATTACCCGCTCTGCCATATATCCAAGCTGATTGAGCAGCAGCAGCAATCCAAATCCAATCAGGATTAGAGCTCCGATTGGCTCCTTCCGTTTCCAGAACACCGGAGGTACTGGCGGTGTCGGTGGCACTGCGGGATCAATAAAGCCCGGCGGCGGGGGCGGCGTGTACGGTGCCTGATATTGCGTGTACGACGTCTGCTGATATCCACCCATCCCCGATGCCGTCGCAGGTCCAGCTCCCGGATGATTCACCGGCTGACCCGGCGTACCCGGCCGAGGCTGACCCGGCGCTCCGGGCTGCGGTCCACCCAGGTTCAGCCAGTTCCCCACCTCATTCAATCCCAGCGGATCGGGCAGTGGCTGCCCATCACGAATCGCCTTCGCGGTGTGGAACGCTTCAAACGACTGGTACAGCACCCACGCCGGAATAAACAGCCCGAACAAGCCGTAATGCGTCGTGATGCTGATAATCACCACGAAGATCACAACGTGGATCAGACCCTTGAAGTACTGCGCGTTGTACATCGCGCCCACGCCCGGAATGATCCCAAGCACAGCCGCAACGGAAGGATTCGGTCCGCTCGCCTGCGCCACAAACGGCTGTTGAACGCTCTGCCACGCCATCAGGCATGGCTCGCAGAGAATCTGCCCGTTGCCGGCGTTGCGAACGCAGGTTGCACAGAGCGGCTTCCCGCAGTTCTGGCAATACGCTGTCGCTGCCACCCCTTGATGATTTACGCAGTCCATACTGTGCTCCCTTCCCGTACTGCCATGTCGTAACCGGGTTGCAAGAAGCCGCCGGAATGCGCGGACTGATGAGCCAGACCACATTGTTCAGTGATCGGGCTGAGTTGCCGGTCGTGAAGCGTAACGGAAGTTTCCAGATAATCCGAGTCCCTCAACCCTGGTGTTCCGCTCTGCTCCGGGGTAACGGATTGTTGCGGCGGATCGACGCGGGACCCGCCGTCTTTCCGATTAGGGTTTTGTTTTGACTCCCCCGGTACGGGTTGAGTCCGGTTCTGTTGCTGCTGCAGCTGGCTGTTCCGCCGCATCTCTTTCACGCGCGATTCAACCTCGTAAACCAGCCGCAAGTGATCGTAGTAGCGAATGATCGGCGTAGACGCCATCGTCAGCCGCCGCTCCATGAATGACCGAATCGCGCTCGGCCTCAAATTCGAGATCCGCAGATCCGTCAGCCGCACGCCCGTCATATTCAACGTCAGCGCGATCGAGAAGAATGCCATCGCTGCCGTCATCAGCAGCCGCGGCTCCGCAAACCTGCGAATCCGCCCCATCATCCCTGGCTTCTGCCATGCCGGAATCGGCATCGAGACCACGTTGCCTGCCGTGGCCAGCTTGTACTCTGACGTGTGTCCCGGCCCGGTCTGCGCGAGGATCTTATCCAGGAGACCCTCCGGGACCTCTGGTTCCGGGCTTAGAAACTCCAGCCACTCCCGCCCCTGCCGCGCTTCCTCGAATAGCGCCGTACACGCGGCACAGGAAGCCATGTGCGAGGAGAAAACTGCCTCATCCTCCGGCTGTAGCAGCCCGTCCAGAGCATCCGCCAGCAGGGTCTCCCACTGCCCGCACGCTGGAGAGTTCGGAATGTTTCCGCGGTCTGCCATCACATCACCTCCCGCTTATTACGTTCCAGAAGCCTCGCTAGTTCCGCGCGGCCTCTGCTGATGCGGGATTTAACCGTCCCTTCCGGTATGCCCAGAACCTGGGCGATTTCCTTATAATCCATATCCTGCAAATCCCTTAATATCACTGCCTCTCGCAACTCAACCGACACCTTAGCCAAAGCCCCCTGCACCATCTTGGCCAATTCCTTCTGCGCGGCCTTTTCATGCGGTGAAGCACCGCTGGCCTGCAACCGGTCCACTGGCCTCAGTTCGTCGCTTTCATCCCATCCGGCATCTAGGGAGTCCGTGTTTCTCTGATTTCGCGTACGGCGGAAGTTGTCCACCAGCAGGTTCCGGGTCATCGTCGTGATCCATACCTGCAGGCTGCCCCGCGCCGTGTCAAAACTGGATAGGTTGGAATATATCTTCAGGAAGACATCCTGCGTAAGATCTTCCGCATCAGCAGGATTCCCGGTAAACCGATAACACAATGCGTAGACACGCCTGTGATGGCTGCGAACCAGTTCGGCCCAGGCGCCCGAATCCCCGTCCATGCAGCGGCGCACGACCTGCGACCAGTCGATCTCCAGTGCATCCGGCATCATCGTTCTTGGTTCCTGACCCTGGCGGATAATGGGAGTCCTTGGGGTCTCGGCCAGCTTGCGCGAGGTCCCCGCAATCAGACCGGAAACCGGTGCCGTCTGCGCAGCCTGGCTCCTGGGCTGATCCCTGCGCCCCGATGGCGCCGGACCCTTAACGTGGCTTCCTGAAGTGATCGCCTTCGGCGCCACCATTCCTGCCACGCTCCAGCTTAATGTACCCGCACAAGCCATGGAGCCCTATACGCATCATTTTGTTATGCAGTTCCCGAATGGTCACGACGGTGGCGGAAACGATGCCCCCAGTCCCTCGCATTCGGGGACTGGGGAAGTGATTTCAATGCGGGTGCCCCAGGTCTCCCGCTTATGGAGATCTGGAACCAACGGAGCTTGCAATCTACTTGGGCACCAGAGAAGCAGAAGCTGAGAGCGGAGAACTGAAAACGACCAGCTGGATTTATAGTTGCTAAAAGCAACTAACCACAATTAACCTGATTCCATGCCCGCCGCCCCGTCCCACCCCGACCACATCTCCGCTATCCGCGAATTCAACCGCTTCTACACCGCCCGCCTCGGCCTCCTCCGCAAACGCCACCTCGATGGCGAGTTCTCCCTCACGGAAGCTCGCACACTCTACGAAATAGGCGCTCATCCCCGCATCACCGCGACCGAACTCCGCCAGTCCCTCTCCCTAGACCGCGGCTACATCAGCCGCCTCCTCGCCTCTCTTACCCGGCGCAAACTCATCCGCCAGTCCGCCTCCACCATCGATGCACGCGAAAAACTCCTGACTCTCACCACCTCCGGCGAAAGCGCCGTCGCCCACCTCAACCAGAACTCCGATCGCCACATCTCCGCCATCCTCGAAACCCTCCAGCCGCACCTCCGCGAAGACCTCATCGCGTCCCTCCAGCGCGCCTACCAGATCCTGAACAATTCACAAACAGGCGAAGTCTCGATCCAGCGCGTCAACGTGCCATCGCCCGCCGCACTCGCGATCCTCGACGAGTATTACGAAGCCGTCCACGTCATCAAGCGCGATAAACCTGGAGACCTGCAAGCGCTTCTTTCCGAACCTGCCTCCGCCATGTGGCTCGCCAAACTCGACGAGAAAGTCCTCGGCTGTGTGGTCCTTCGCAACCTTCCGTCGATCCCAAATGCAGCTGAGTGTAAGCGCCTCTACGTCCGCCCCGCCGCTCGTGGACGCCACGTTGCAACACTCCTCCTAGACGCTCTCGAAGAGCACGCGCGCAACCTCAAACTGGATTGGATCTACCTCGACACCTACGACGACCTCAAGCCGGCCATAGCTCTCTACGAACAGCGCGGCTACGAACGCTGCGATCGCTACAACGACAATCCCCAGGCCACCCTCTTCATGCGCAAACGCCTCTGAACCTGGAACCTCGAATGGCCTGCCAACACAAAAAGAAAAGCGGCCCTCAACAGGCCGCTTCTCCAAACCCCATCTCTCCAGCCTCAGTAGCTATTTCCGAACTCCGGCTCAACCGGGTTCTCAAACAACGACGCATCCCTCGTTACAATCGTCAGCCCCGAAGGCGTAACAAAATATCTCCGCTTGTCCTCTACCGGGTCGTATCCGATCACCGTGCCCTCCGGAATATGAACATCGCGATCGATAATAGCCCTTCGAATCCTGCAGTGCCGGCCGATCTGCACATGCGAGAAGATGATGCTCGCATCGATCTCCGTGTATGAGTTCACGCGCACATCTTGCGACAGCACGGAATTTGAAACCGTGCCGCCCGAAATGATCACGCCGGCCGTGATGATCGAGTTCATAGCCATGCCCGTTCGTCCCGGCTCACCAAAGACAAACTTCGCCGGCGGGTACTGCCTCACCCTTGTACGGATCGGCCAGCTCTTGTCATACAAGTTGAAGATCGGAGTCACCGAACACAAGTCCATGTTCGCTTCGTAGTACGAGTCAAGGGTTCCCACATCCCGCCAGTAAAGCGCAGTCTGCTTGTTCTCATCCACAAAGCTGTACGCCATCATCTTCTTCTTGCCCAGCATGTTCGGCAGAATGTTATGCCCGAAATCATGCTTCGAATTCGGATCCTCCGCATCTGCAATCAGCGCCTTGAGCAGAATCTCCGTATTGAAGATGTACACGCCCATCGACGCTTCAACCTTGTCCGGGTTAAACGGCGAACGAAAAGTCGTACTCGCCGGCTTCTCCAAAAAGCCCTGAACTTCGCCTGAAGCGCCCACATCCACTACACCAAAACGCGATACCTCGTCAGGAGCCACCGGGATCGTAGCCAGTGTCACTTCCGCTTTGTTCTCGCGGTGGTAATCGAGCATCCGGCTGTAATCCATCTTGTAGATGTGATCGCCGCTCAGGATGATCATGTGCTTCGGCTGCTCGCTGCCGATCGAATAAATATTCTGG
>Ga0207674_10006441_pt1 | contig 13806 bp, 16 predicted proteins | sample KBSCornC72_FD_184303 | JGI IMG/M metagenome (GOLD analysis project Ga0207674, IMG submission 184303) | Corn rhizosphere microbial communities from Kellogg Biological Station, Michigan, USA - KBS Corn C7-2 (SPAdes) (version 2) | ecosystem: Host-associated > Plants > Roots > Rhizosphere > Soil ... | reverse complement strand
ACGCGCACGGTTTGACTGCCCGCCGGCACGTTGCGGATGACGTATCGGCCTTCGACGTTCGTCGGAGCGGCCAGCGTCGTCCCTTGCACGCTCACCCGCGCGCTTTGGAGCGGCGCCCTGGAATCCACCGCGACCACTTGGCCGACGATCGTTCCTGTGCCTCCCCCCCCGCTGGCCTGGGCCGACGCCACGGCCGCGCCGCAAACCAGCGCCACAAACGATAACGCGCTACTCGTCCAGGATCTCATTGCATTCCTCTCTCTCTCGGACAGGAGTGAACTGCTAACCTGGCTACCACCACACGTACGGCGGATCGTTCGGACCGTCGAAGAAGCTCGGTCGCCCCCCGTTCGCACCCAACATCTGCTCGTCGTCCAAGAACCCCAGACCGGTGCCGGCAGCGCTGTCGGTCGTTCCTTGATTCCAGTTCGGCGGTTGAACGCCGAGCAACCACTGCACGAAGAAGTCGTTGCGCTTCTTCGCCGCGTATTGGCCGCCCGCGCCATGTCCACCGTTCGGCACGACGAGCAGGTCGAAGTACTTGTTCGATTGAATGAGCGCGTTGACGACCTGATAGCCCGACGCCGGATCGACGTTCGTGTCGAACTCGCCGATGACGAGCATCAAGTGGCCTTGCAGGTTCTTCGCGTGAACCGTGTTCGACGACGCCTCATAGTGCGGACCGAGCGGCCATCCCATCCACTGCTCGTTCCACCAGATCTTGTCCATCCGGTTGTCGTGACAGCCGGAGTTGGCGTAGGCGACTTTATAGAACTCTGGATGGAAGACGAGGCCGCCCATCGCGTTCTGTCCGCCGGCCGACGTTCCATAGAGACCGACACGCGTAACGTCGTACCATGGGTACTTCGCGGCGACAGCCTTGTGCCAGAGAATGCGATCGGGGAAGCCCGCGTCGCCGAGGTCTCTCCAGGCGACGTCGTGGAACGCCTTCGAGCGGTTGTTCGTTCCCATGCCGTCGATCTGCACCAGCACGAACCCGAGCTCGGCCATCGCTTGCAGCGGTACGCCGCCGCCCCACGTCTTCGGCACGAAGCTGCCCTGCGGTCCCGCGTAGATCTGCTCGACGACCGGATATTTCTTTTTCGGGTCGAAGTTGAGCGGGCGAACGATGATGCCCCAGATGTCGGTCTTGCCGTCGCGCGCCTTGGAGACGAACACCTCGGGCGGCCGCCAGCCCGTCGCCATCTGCGCCGAGGCATCGCCCTTCTCCAACGGCGTCACGTGATTGTCGCTCACGCGATGCAGCTCGAGCACCGGCGGCATGTCCACGCGCGAGTAGAGATCGGCGAAGTACTGACGGTCCGGCGACCAGCTGACGGTGTGGTTGCCGTTTGCCTCCGTGTACTTCACGAGGCCGGTGCCGTCGAAGTTGATCCGGTAGTAGTGAATGAAATACGGATCCTGGTTCGCGATCATGCCGCTCGCGCGGAAGTAGATCTGTCGCTTGGCGACGTCCACGCTGTCGACGCCGCGAACGATCCATTCGCCCTTGGTGATCTGGTTCTTCACCTTGCCCGTGGCGCCGTCGTAGAGATAGAGGTGCGCCCAGCCGTCGCGCTCGGACATCCAGAGCACTTCCTTGCCGTCGTCGACGTCGTAGCGCCAGTTGCTGCCGTGATCCGTCTGGTTCCCGTTGAGCGGGCGATAAGAGAAGAATGTTTTTGGTTCATCAGACACGACGGTGCGCGCCACGCCCGTGCCCGCGTCGACTTCGATGATGCGGTAGACCTGATGCCCGCGCTGGTTGTACTCGAACGTGAACGCGTGACTGTCCTTCCGCCACACGGCTTGAGAGATCTGGTATGCGTTGGGGAACGTCGCGTTCTCGACGACGGTGCCTTTTCGCGCAGCGACGTCGACGACGACCGGCTGCACGAAGTCGAGCAGGTCGCCCGGCTTGCGGTAGAAGATCGACGTGTCCTTCGGCTGCAGCTGGTCGGTGGGCGACGACAGAACGTAGTGCACGAGCCGCGTGTATCCCGGACGCCGACGATACGCCACGAGCTTCTTGGAGTCGGGCGCCCAGCGGATCGACATCTGCTGGTACGCGTCGCCTTCGGAGCCGTCGTAGGTGAGCATCGTGAACGCCGGCGTGCCGCCGCTGCCGCCCACGCCGGCCTCTGATCTGCCGCTCGCCCGTACCGGGCGGATGGCGACGTTGTAGTTCTGAACGAAAGCGACGCTCTGACCGTCGGGCGACACGCAGCCCGTCGTCGCGGCTGCCGCGCCGGCGCCACCCGGCGCGGCTCCGCGGCCACCGCCGCCACGACCAGCGCCACCTCGGCCTCCGCGACCGGCCGTGGCATCAGTCGCCTGCGGCGGGAGGCAAGCGGTCGAGGGCGTCGGCGGCTCACCGGTCACGCCGCCCGGTCCGGGACCTCCGCGGCCGCCCGGCACACCGGTCGCGCGCGCCGGCCCCGTTCGCGTGCACTGGTACTGTGCCAGTCCGCACTGCCATCGGGACCCCGTCGCGTCGAGCTCGATCGCCGAGTCATCGCGATCGACGTATGAGAATTCTGTAAACGGAAGCGTCGTGGCCGAGAAGGTCTCGCCCGTCGCCGTGGAGAGCGCGGTGGCAACCTTCGCGTGGTCGAACGCCGCCTTCTTCGCGCCCGTGCTCGCGTCCACGACCACGAACTCGTTCCCGCCCTTTACCGATTTGCGATACCAGAAGCGCGTCGGCCCGATCCACGTCGGCATCTGTGCAACGTCGACCGTGAGACCGGCCAGACGTTGTGTGACCGCCGCGGATCGACGATAGTCGTCGAGCGTTCCTTGAGCGACGAGGCCGCTGAACAACGCCGGCGTGCTGAGCGCCGTCAGACTGACGAGGAGAACACGCGCGCTTCGTACAGAGATCGTCATCGTTAGCGAATCCGGGATGAGGTCCACTCGGCGCCGTCGGGCGTCGGTCGTTGTGGTACGCAGGGCGGCTGCTGTGGCGCCGCCCCCTGAGGCCCGGCACTGCGTCGCGTACTGTCACGCGCCGCCGCGGCCTGTCGCTCCTGCTCGCGCTTCCACCACTCGGGATTGTGGTCGCGGACGGTCTGCTCCATCTGCTCGCGCGTCTGGTGCGCGACGTTCGCCGTGACCGGCACGATCTTGGATTCCGGAATGAGTCGGCTCACCAGCTCGTACAGCGTCGGATCCTCCGCCTTGAGCCCGGCACGTTCGCGGCCGCCGTTGCCGACGTACCACTCCACACCGCCGGCCCAGTACTCGTTGAACGTGTTCCCCGAATAGCCGTTCGCGGTGCGCAGGCACGAGGCTTTCGCGTTCTTGTACGAGTCGACGATCGCCTGGAACCACTTCGGATCGGCATTGCCGATCCCCGCCCCCATGATGGCGTGCGAGAATTCGTGCACGCAGATGTTCGTGCCCCAGTAGCGCGTTCTATAGTATCCGAGAACGTTTTCCTCGGCGCAGGTGGTAAGCGTGCCGCCCATGCCGCGCGCTCGAGGATTCCAGTAGCCGCCGGCCGTCATCGAGCCCATGCCGCCGGCCTCGTAGTATCTGGCGCGCTCCTGCGGCGTCAGCCGAGGATCCAGATACTTCGGGACCGTCCAGCCTCGCTGTTCGGGGACGTCCACCGTGTATTCGGTTTCCGACATCACCACGACGCGGCCGCCATGCGCGATCATCGTGTCGCGGACGTCCGGCCGGTTGCCAAGCATGTAGTTCACCTGATCGCGGACGATGGCGACGGCCGCGTCAGGGACCTTGGCCGACGCGAGAACCGGATACCCGTTTGCGTCGGCGAATTTCTTGTAAAAACCGGTATCGAGCTTGAAGCGGTCGACGATCTCGCGCGGCGGCGCCGTCACGACGTAGCGGAGGTAGTCGTCGACGAGCGGCTTCGGTCGATCCTTCGGCAACGCGGGCGGGACGAACGCTTTCAGCGATGCCGGCGCTTTCCAGTTCGGCGGCGCGCAGTCGGGAATGCGCGGGCGCGGCGGATCGATCACGCCCGTCGGAGGGGACGACGGGGCTTTCGGATCAGCGGCAAGTGTGTCGGCGTTGGCAACGGGCCACGGGCAGGCGACCATCGTGGGGCGTTCGCGCGGTCGCGCCGCGAGTGCCGGGCGCGCGGAATCCGGACGCGATTTGCTCGTGTCCATTTGCGCGCTCATCGAGCCCGGAGGAAGGCCGATGAACAGCGCGATCAGAATGGCAGTGCGACGCGTTCGACCGAGCATGTTGCCCCTCGACCGGGCTTCGGTGCCGAGAGTATGCGCCGACTTTATCCAGTATGCAACCACCCAGTTACCGGGCCGAAACAACTTCCCCGAGGATGGGTGCGTACTACATATTGTATCCCGTTTCTAACCCCGCCATCCGGGTGAACGGTCACTTCGACGACGCCACTTCGCTCCACATCTCCGGCCGGGGAACGATCAGCGATTGATCGGAGTAGTTCGCATACAATATCTTCCGCGCGCCGTCTCACAAGCCCGCCGTCGGGTCCCAAACCCCTACACCGATGCCTCGCCGAACCCGAACGCCAGCGCAGCCTTCCAAGGACGAGGCTCGCCACTCAGATCTCGTCCTGCTCCCGCTCCGCCGCCAGACGCTCACCGGCATGACAGCCGACGCGATCCGCGAACGCATCCTGCGCGGCCACTACGCCGAGGGAAGCCCGCTCCGCCAGGACGCGATCGGCGCCGAGCTCGGCGTCAGCCGGATTCCGGTCCGTGAAGCGCTCCGCCAACTCGAGGCCGAGGGGCTCGTCACCTTCAACCCACATCGCGGGGCGGTCGTCTCGACGCTCTCGCTCAAGCAGATCGCGGAGCTCTACGAGCTCCGCGCCGATGTCGAGTCCGATCTCATTCGCCGCGCCGTCCCCAACTTGACCGCCGAGGACGACGCGCGCGCCGCCGAGATCCTCGACGCCTACGAGGCAGCGCTCCACGCCGGACAGGTCGGGGTTTGGGGCGCGCTCAATTGGAAATTCCACTCGACGCTCTACGCGCCGGCGGACCGCGAGCTCACGATGAGCATCGTGAGCAAGCTCCATCATCAGAGCGACCGGTATTCGCGCATGCAGCTCTGGCTCACGCACGGCGAGAGCCGCGCCCGTCACGAGCACCGCGCGATCGCCGTCGCCGCGAAGAAGCGTGACGCGGCCAAAGCCGCCCACCTCATGCGCGATCACATCCTTACCGCCGGCCGGGCCCTCGTGACGTTTCTCGAGAAGGAACGCGCCCAAGGCGACGATGGGGTCAGACTCCAGAAGAAGAATCGAGTCTGACTGCATCACCATTCGAGCCCACTTAGCCGGCTTCGCTGTACCCGCTGATGGTCGACAGGGAAATCTTGCTTCGCACGAAGACCCCTGTTCCTGTCCCCACCACGATGCCGTCGCCGTCCACGATCGACGCCTCGGCGAAGAAGCGCCGTCCTTCGACGCCCGTCACCTTTCCGAACGCGGTGAGCCGGCCGGCCACCACCGGTTTGTTGAAGTTGACGGTGAGCTGCGCCGTCAGCACGAAGACATCCGGCACCCGCGACGCCACGGCGAAAAAAGCTGCGTCGTCGATCAGCTTGAAGTAGACCACGCCGTGGATGGCGTTGGCCGCATGGAAGAAATCAGGCCGGACGTCGATGACGATATCCGCCTCGCCGTCGCGCACCGCGATCGTCGGCTGGAAGTACTCGTTGACCGGAGCGCCCTGGTACAGTCGCTCGAGCCGGCGCCAATGGGGTTGGTGCTCGTCGTTCACTGTCACTTGCCGGACTGGTTCACCGCCCTATCGCGGCATCTGGAGTGCGTCGCTTCGAACGAGTCGCGAACCAGAGCACCCAAATCAACAGCGGCGGACCGGCGACGAGCAACGCGAGCGGAAGAAGGTGGATCGACCGCGAGAACAGCGTCGCTCCGTCCTTCAATACGTTGAACGAAAAGCCGTCCGAGCCAAGGCTCATGTTGAGGCTGCCCTTGTCGGGCTCGGCGTGTGTCGCGCGCCAAATGGGACCGATCGCGGGCCCGAGGCCGATCGCGATCAGCAGGATCCAGTAGCCGATCCACGAGGCGAATAGTTTGCCCGCCGACCAGGAACGGAGAAGCCCCGACATCAGGCCGCGGCCGCGGGCGCCACGTCGTCGAGGCGCGTGAGCACGCGCGTCCCATTCTCGGTGATGGCCACGGTGTGCTCGAAATGCGCCGACAACGACCCGTCGAGCGTCACGATCGTCCAGCGGTCGGAGAGCGTCTTCGTCGCCGGCCCGCCGATGTTCACCATCGGTTCGATGGCGATGGTCAGTCCGGGCACGAGCTTCTCGCGGCGCTTGGGTTTTCCGTAGTTCGGGACCTGCGGCTCCTCGTGGAACTCGACGCCGATGCCGTGACCGACCAGGTCGCGGACGACACTGAGGCCCGCCGCTTCTACCACCGCCTGCACCGCGGCACCAATGTCGCCGATGTGATTGCCGATGACCGCCGCCGCGATACCGGCATCGAGCGCGCGTTGAGTCACGTCGAGGAGGCGTGTCGCTTCATAGCTGACCTGCCCCACCGGAACCGTTGTCGCGCTGTCGGTGAAATACCCTTTGTAGCCGACGCCGACGTCGATCGAGATGACATCCCCTTCCTTGAGGACCCGCCGCGCCGACGGTATCCCGTGGACGATCTCGTTGTTGAGCGACGAGCAGATGCTGCCCGGAAATCCGTACAGGCCCTTGAACGCGGGAGTCGCTCCCTCATGGCCGCGGATGAAATCCTCGGCCAGCTTGTCGAGATCGAGCGTCGACATGCCGGGATGCACCGCGCCGCGCAGCATCTCGACGGTGCGGGCGAGAATCTGTCCACCCTGCGCCATGAGATCGATCTCGCGCGCCGACTTGAGCTGGATCACGCTTCCGCCTACCCGCGCAGCGCCTTCAGCGCCCGCGTCGTGATGTCGTTCACTGCCCCGACGGCGTTCACGATGGCGAGTTTGTCGCCGTTGTCGCGGTACCAGTCGAGCACGGGAGCCGTCTCGTCGTCGTAGACGCGGAGCCGGGTGCGGATCGCTTCCGGGTCGTCGTCTTTGCGACGCACCAAGGCGCCGCCGCACTTCTCGCAAACGTCGCCGACGTTGCGGCCCGTGTACGGCGTCTGGCAGTTCTCACACACGGTTCGGTCGCTCAATCGGCGGACGATCTCTTCGTTGTCGATGTCGAATGCCAGGACGGCGTCGAGCTTCTTTCCGAGCGTGGTGAGCATTCGCTCGAGCCCTTCCGCCTGCGGCACGGTGCGCACGGCGCCGTCGAGGATAACGCCTTTCTGGTACTGTGGCTGGGCGAGCTCCTCGCCGAGGATGCCGAGGATGACGGAATCCGGTACGAGCTCGCCACGATCCATATAGCCTTTCGCCTCGAGGCCGAGCTTCGTGCCGGCGCGTTTCGCGGCTCGGAGGACATCCCCGGTTGCGAGCGTGGGCACGTCAAGCTCTTTGGCGAGGAGAGGGGCTTGGGTGCCCTTTCCTGCGCCGGGTTTGCCGAAGAGGACGAGGATCATCGTGGGGGGAAATCTACGAGGAATCTGGTGGGGGTGGGAATGTGAGGATGATGGTGTTTGCCGGCAGTCGGGCACTCTATCGGGACGCTCGTTGAACTACTTGACGCAGAGGCGCAGAGAACGCAGAGGCGCAGAATGAAACGAATTGATGGAAGGCGGCTGAATCAGGTCAGCGGTGAGATAGTGGACTCGGCGGTCAACGTGCATGGCGTGCTGGGACCGGGTCTGCTGGAAAGCGCCTATGAGGTTTGTTTGGCCTACGAGCTTCGCGAACGAGGCCTTTCCGTCCGGACGCAGATCCCGCTGCCGGTCGTCTACAAGGGAATCCGCTTGGAGCAGGCGTATCGACTCGACATGCTGATCGAAGAGGCCGTAGTCGTCGAGAACAAAACTCTCGCTGCGATCCACCCAGTTCATGAGGCCCAGCTGCTCACCCATCTCAAACTGTCAGGTCATCGCCTCGGCCTATTACTCAACTACTATGTTCCTTTCATGCGCGACGGCATCAAACGGATTGTGAACGGCCTGTAGTGGCCCTCTGCGCCTCTGCGTTCTCCGCGCCTCTGCGTTGAGTAGTTCAAAGCCCGTCCCGTCAGAGTGGCCAGAACGGAAAAAGGGTCCGGCGCGCTCAGGCCGGACCCTCGTACCACAACAACGAACGCGAACTCAGAAGCCCCCTGGTGCCCCCTGCCGCCCCCGGAACCGCACGCGTCCCTTCTTCATGAACCCATCGTACTTCCGGAGCAGCAGATGCTGATTCATTTGCTGAATCGTATCCAGCGCCACACCGACCACGATCAACAGTGACGTGCCCCCGAAGTTGAACGGCACATTCATCGACGTCATGATGAAGATCGGCAGCAGCGCGACGACCGTCAGGAAGAGCGCGCCCGGGAGCGTGATCTTCGAGACGACGTCGTCGATGTACTCGGCTGTCTTCGCGCCGGGTTTCACGCCCGGGATGAAGCCGCCCTGCTTCTTCAGGTTCTCCGCCAGGTCGATCGGGTTGAAGATGATCGACGTGTAGAAGTAGGTGAAGAACAGGATGAGGATCGCCTGGAGCACATAGTAGAGCGTGGTGCCCGGGGCGAGGTAGTCGGCGAAGTCGCGTAGACGCGCGTTGCCCATGAACTGCGCAATCGCGCCCGGCACGACGATCACCGACTGCGCGAACACGATCGGCATGACGCCCGACGAGTTGATGCGCAGCGGGATGAAGCTCCGCGACGCCTCGCGCATCCGGCCGCGCGCCATCGTGCGCTGCGGGATCTGGATCAGCACCCGACGCGCCGCCATCGTCACGGCGACGACGGCCGCGACCACCGCCACCATCAGCACGACGAGCACCAAGAGCGAGAACGCGCCGATGACGCCCGTACTGACGTAACCGAACGCCGTGAAGATGCTCGGCCAGATCCGCTCGACGATCGAGAAGAAGATCATCAAGCTGGCGCCGTTACCGATGCCGCGCTCCGTGATCTGCTCACCCAGCCACATCACGAAGATGGCGCCGACGGTGAGGAAGAACGTCATCAGGATGCGGAAGCTGAACCCGGGGTTCGCTACCGCGCCCGTGATCCCTTCCGAGAAGATCGCGAAGCCCCACGCCTGAACAGCCGCGAGCGCCACGGTCGCGTACCGCGACCACTGGTTGAGGCGTTTCCGGCCCTCTTCGTCCTTCGACATCTTGTCGACCTGCGGCACCACGGCCTGCGCGATCTGCTGGAAGATGCTGGCCGAGATGTACGGCATGATCCCGAGCGCGAACACGGTGGCGCGCGAGAGCTGACCGCCGGTGAACAGGTTATAGAGGCCGAGCAGGCCTCCCCCGTTCTTCTGGCTGTTGATGAAATCCTGGATGGCGATCGGGTTGACGCCCGGTGCCGTCACGTGCGCGCCGATGCGATACACCAGCAGGCAAAGCAGCGTGAAGAGGATCTTGTCTTTCAGCTCCGGCGTTCGGAACAGGTTCTGAACCGCCGTTGCCGCGTTGTTCTGGGCCATGGAAGCCTCGCTTTACTCCTCGACGCGGCCACCGGCCGCGACGATCTTCTCGCGAGCGCCGGCGCTGACCTGCAAGCCGCGCACGGTGACCGCCTGCGTGATTGCGCCGTTCGCCAATACCTTCACCTTCGCGCTGCTGCCGCGAATCAACCCGGCCTCGGCGAGTGACTCGCGCGTCACTTCCGACGCACCGAGCTTCGCGAGGTCGTCGAGCCGGACGATCTGCGACGTCACCTTAAATGGATTCGTGAAGCCGCGTTTGGGCAAGCGGCGAGTGATCGGCATCTGGCCGCCTTCGAAGTGCGGCTTGCCGCCGCCCGGACCGTGATGGCCCGCGCGCGCTTTGATACCCTTGTGTCCTTTGCCGGACGTCTTGCCCGTACCCGACCCCGGACCGCGACCCAACCGCTTGCGGTTCTTGGTCGAACCAGGCGCTGGCGTCAGGTTGTGCAGCCCGAGCTTCTCGACCGTTTCCTTCGGTTTAGCGGCTGCTGTTTGGCGAGCCATTTACTTACCCCCCCCTTCCTCGACCGGCGTCACCTCGACGAGGTGCCGCACCTGCTTTAGCTGTCCGCGCAGCCCGGGCGTGATCTGCTTGACTACCACGTCCTGGTGGTGCTTGAGACCGATCGCCTCGAGCGTGGCGCGCATGCGCGAGGCGTGACCGATGCCACTCCGAACCTGCTTGATGCGTACGCTCCCAGACTCCGGAAGGTTCTGCGCCGGTGTCTTGGCCGGACCGCGTGTCGGGTGCCAAACGAATGTGCGTGCCATTTATGCCGTCTCCCCGGCCACGGCAACAGCGCCGGCCGGCGCCACCACCGTCTCGCGCGCTTCGCGCGACTTGGCGCGTGATCGATATGGCAGACTCGACGCCTCGACACCGCGCTCGCGCGCGACCTGCTCGACCGTCGTGAGCTGCTGAAGCCCGTCCATCGCCGCCCGCACCATGTTGTGCGGATTCGTCGAGCCCAGGCTCTTCGTGAGAATGTCCGAGATGCCGGCGCATTCCATGATGGCGCGGACCGCGCCGCCGGCAATCACGCCGGCGCCGGGCGCTGCCGGCTTCATGAGAACTTTGCCCGCACCGTGCTGTCCAACGATTTCGTGCGGAATCGTGCTGCCCGTGAGCGGGATCTGCACCATGTTGCGACGCGCCGCGTCGACCGCCTTACGGACGGCCTCCGAGACTTCGTTCGCCTTGCCGGACGCGAACCCGACCTTGCCCTGACCGTCACCGACGGCCACGAGTGCGTTGAACGAGAAGCGGCGTCCGCCCTTCACGACCTTCGCGACGCGATTGATCGCGATGACGTTCTCGAGGAGCTCGCTGCCTTCACCGCGGCCACGGTCGTCGCCGCCACGGCCGCCGTCGCGGCCACCACGACCGCCGCGCTCACCGCGATCGCCGCCGCCCCCCCCGCCGCCAGGACCACCGCCCGGGCCGCCGCGGCCACGTCCGCCGCCGCCACCGGGGCCGCCGCGACCGCGTCCACCGCCGCCACCGGGACCGCCGCGGCCACCGCCGCCACGACCGCCGCGACCGCCCCCGCCACCGGGGCCACGACCGCTGCGCGCGGAACCGCCGCCACCGGCGCCACCGCCGCCGCCGCCACCACCGCCAGCAGCACCACCACCACCGCTCTGGCGCTGTTCGCCGGCGCCGCCGGCTGTGTTCTGAGTGTCTTCCATTTTATTAGAACTCCAGTCCGCCCTCGCGGGCGCCGTCGGCGACCGCTTTCACGCGGCCATGATATTTGTAGCCCGCGCGGTCGAACACGACTTTCGTGATCCCCGCGTCCTTCGCCCGGGCAGCGATGCGCTTGCCAACCTCGAGCGACTTCTGCGTCTTCTTGCCCGTCTCGAGATCGGTGCTGGACACCGTCGCCAGCGTGCGGCGCGACACGTCGTCGACGAGCTGCGCCGTGATGTGCTTGAGCGAGCGGAAGATGACGAGACGCGGACGCTCCGACGTTCCGCTCACCTTCTTGCGTACGCGCAGATGTCGGCGCGTGCGCTTCTGTTCACGCGACTTTGCGATTCCCGGCATGGTTACTTGCCCCCCGCCTTACCGGCTTTGCGCCGGATCACCTCGCCGGCGTAGCGAATACCCTTTCCTTTATATGGCTCCGGCGGACGAAGACCGCGGAGCTCCGCCGCGACCTGTCCGACGACTGCCTTGTCGGCACCGTCGATCACGATCTGCGTCGGCTGGGGCGCCGTGAGCTTGATGCCCGCCGGCGCACGAAACTCGATCGAGTGCGAGAAGCCGAGCGCCAGCTGCAGCCCGTACGGACGAACCTCGGCCTTGTAGCCGACGCCCGTGATCTCGAGCTGCTTCTGATAACCCTTCGTCACGCCTTCCATCATGTTGTTGATGAGCGACCGCGTGAGGCCGTGGAGCGCCTTGTGGTTCGTCTCGTCCGACGCGCGCTTGACGTTGACCACATTGTCGGCCCTGTCCACGCTGATGCCAGCCGGAAGACGATGCGTCAGCTCGCCCTTCGGTCCTTTCACCTTCACCGAGTTTGCCTCGACCGTCACCGTGACCCCGCTGGGGATCGAGACGGGAAGCTTTCCAATTCGCGACATGATTTCCGTCCTCCTACCAGACCACGGCGACGAGCTCGCCGCCGGTTCGGGACTGGCGCGCTTCGCGGTCCGACATCAGCCCCTTGTTGGTGCTGAGGATCGCGATGCCAAGCCCGTTGCGAACGCGCGGGATCTCACGCGAGCCAACGTAGCGGCGCAGGCCAGGCGTGCTCACACGTTGCAACTCACGAATCACCGGCTGGCCGCCGGCGTACTTGAGCCGCACGCGCAGCACCTGACGGCCTTCGTCGGTCTCGAGCGTCGTGTAGTCCTGAATGTAGTTGTTCTCTTTCAGGATGCGGGCGATCTCGGTTTTCATCTTCGACACCGGGATGTCGACGCGGCGATGCTTCGATCCGCAAGCATTGCGGATCCGCGTCAGCATATCGGCGATGGGGTCGGTCATGCTCATGTAGTTGCCTCGGCTCCTCTCGTATCCGTAGCTGGACGTGGAGGAATTGAGTGAATTGTTAACGCAGGCACTCTAGGTCTCAGGTCTCTGGTCCCAGGTCTCAGGTGAACTGCCTCGCAGTTACAGGCTGAGACCTGGGACCAGGGACCTGAGACCTTTCTACTCTACCACGAAGCCTTTCGAACTCCCGGAATCATTCCCGAAAGCGACAGCTCGCGGAAACAGATCCGGCAGAGACCGAAGCGACGCAGGAAGGCGCGTGAGCGCCCGCAGCGCGAGCAGCGATTGTGCTTTCGCACCTCGAACTTCGGCTTCCGCTTGCTCTTCTCGATCATGGCTTTACGGGCCATTGCAAACTCTCTCTATATGAAGTTCGATGTTACGCGGCTTGGCCGCGGCCTTTCTTCTCGTCCGTGCGGAACGGCATGCCGAGCTCGCGCAGCAGCGCGAACGCTTCGTCGTCGCGGTTCGTGCTCGTGACGAACGTGATGTCCATCCCGTGGATCGACTCGATCGAGTCGTAGTTGATCTCGGGGAAGATCATCTGCTCCTTCACGCCCAGCGAGTAATTCCCTCGTCCATCGAACGACTTCGTCCCGAGCCCGCGGAAGTCGCGGATTCGCGGGATCGCGATCGTGATGAAGCGATCGAGGAACTCCCACATCCGCGCGCCGCGCAGCGTGACGGCCGCGCCGATCTCCTGACCCTGGCGCAGACCGAAGTTGGCGATCGACTTCTTCGCCTTCTTACGGACCGGCTGCTGGCCGGTGATGATCGCCAGCTCCTCGACGACCGCGTCGAGCGCCTTCGGCTGCTTGATCGCTTCGCCGACGCCGACGTTGACGACGATCTTCTCGAGCTGCGGAACCTGGTGCGGGTTCTTGAAGCCGAACTGCTGCGTCAGCTTCTGTCGGACAGTGCCGTTGTAGAAGTCCTTGAGCCGCGGCGGCGGCACGGGCAGAGCGGCGCCGGCGTGCGGACCGCGCGCCTTTGCCTCACCACCTTTCTTTCCGCCTTTGCCGCCCTTCTTCTCTTTGGTTGCCATAGTCGTGTCTCATTTGTCATCCTCTGCTCGCGAAGCGAGCGGAGGATCTACTCTACCGTTGCTCGTGGCCGACTGGCCACAGGTCTTTCACATTAGATCCCCCGGCCGCTGTGCGGCCGGAGGATGACTGCTGACTGCCCTACCGCGCCGCTCGCGGAATCGCTTCGCCGCTCTTCACGGCGATGCGCTCCTTCGTGCCGTCTTCGTCGATCTGACGCCGCGTCCGCGTCGGATTGC
>Ga0207674_10006436_pt1 | contig 13808 bp, 11 predicted proteins | sample KBSCornC72_FD_184303 | JGI IMG/M metagenome (GOLD analysis project Ga0207674, IMG submission 184303) | Corn rhizosphere microbial communities from Kellogg Biological Station, Michigan, USA - KBS Corn C7-2 (SPAdes) (version 2) | ecosystem: Host-associated > Plants > Roots > Rhizosphere > Soil ... | reverse complement strand
GTCCATGGAGGCGGGGAGGCACAGTCCATGCCAGTGAATGGTGGTTGATTCCGCAAGCTTGTTGGTAACGCGGATAACAAGTGTGTCGCCAACATTTGCCTCCAATGCCGGACCCGGCAGTTGTTTATTGAATCCCCACGCCATAACTTTTTTCCCAGGAGCTATTTCCCAGTTAAATTCACTCGCCTCAAGATTGTATTCAATTACTTTTGTTTGCTTTTTCATTTTTTTTGATTTTATAAAGTAAAATTAGACCAGCCAGTAAGGGTTTGACGGACGATAAGATGTCAGAAACAGACAATAATCAGTGATCGCTTCTCCATCTTTAAATTCAAGAGAAAGAGAGAGGCCATGACCTCTCTCTTTTGGTTATTTAACTGCGGTTCCGCAGGCGCAGTTTTCGCCGCACAAACAAGGATTGCAAGAGCAATTCGATTCGTGATTTTTAACTGTTGTTTTCATGATTTTGTTTTTTTATGTTATTGATTGATGTACGACACAAAGCTATTGCGCGACGAAGGCGCAAGCCTTACGTTATGGAGGGGAAGATTTATATAATTTTTGGATTATAGCCTGTCCAGGTATTTTCGCTTGTCTGCAGCGATCCTTTTAAAATGCGAAGGGGTCAGGCCCGTGACCTTTTTAAATTGAGCAGACAAATGGTGAACACTACTAAAACCTGTTTGATATGATATCTCTGTAAGCGACAACTGATCGTAGACAAGAAGTTCTTTTACTTTCTCAATCCTGGTTAAAATGAAGAATTGTTCGATAGTTTTTCCTTCGATTGTCGAGAACAGATCACTGAGATAACTATAATCATATGGTATTTTTTTCGCGATGAATGTGGAGAGTTTTAAATTTTCGTTATCCATGCCCAGGTTTAGATATTCGATGGCTGCCTTCTTAATGTCCTCAATGATCTTATTCACCCTTCTTTCAATCAATTCAAATCCCACCCTTTTTAGCTCCCCGCCTATTTTTTTTAATTCGTTATCCGATAATTTTTCTGCAAGATCAACTTCCCCAAGGGCAACCTGGTGATATGGAATTTTCAGATCATTTAAAATATTTTCGACTGTGAGTACGCATCTTTGGCAAACCATATTTTTGATCAGTAACTTATTTCTTTTTTCTTCCATGCGTTAAGAAAGTAATTATACAAGATAACGACTTGCTGCAATTCTTTTTACATTAAATACCTTTGTGCGAATATTATGGAGCAGGATATCGCCATTTTAATTGCGGATTTATCTGGATATACAGCGTTAACCGAAACTCATGGAGCCTTATCGGCTGCTGACCTTATCGACAAGTATGTTGAAATAGTAAACAATTCACTTGTTGGTCAAAGTCACCTTCATGAAAGAGTTGGGGATGAAGTAATGATCGTCTCCGAATCGCCAGATGATTTACTTTCAACGGCGGTAGTTCTGTTGCAAAATGTTACCCGTGAGTATAATTTCCTTCACATACATGGTGCACTCCATTATGGTAAAATATTAAAACGCAACAATAGTCTTTTTGGATCAACCCTGAACCTTACTTCGAGGATAGCCGCGAAAGCATCACCAGGTGTTTTTTTATGTTCAACGGATTTTTTAAATGCAGTAGAAAGCAAAAATTCTTACTCATTTAAACCAATGGGAAACCACAGTTTCAAAAATGTAAGCGATGAGAGTGAGATCTTTGAGATTGAAGTGGAGAAGCCGGAAAATTTACATGTTGATCCGGTTTGCAGAATGCTTTTAACCGATCCGCAAAAGCGTATTTCCCATCCATTTCAGCCGGATCTCTTTTTTTGTTCAATCAATTGTCTTCAAACGTTTATGGAAAAGCAATGAGCCAGAATAGGCGACGCAGTCAATTCGCTGTCTTTTAAGACTAAACCGCCGAATTAGTTTGCCTACTCCTGAAGAAACATTTTGGCGCTAATAAATCAATTTGCTTCACCTGAGTAAAAACGTGGTACAGATCATCCAATTTGTTCGTGGTGTATTGATACCGTCGGTTAATAAAGGATTAAAGGTTGAGTTTCAAAGAATGACTCTGTGAATTTCGCCATTATTTTCCCAAATACATATAATACTGCTGTCCACCGCTCTAACCAAAGGCAATTGCCCTTTACCCACCCTATGTTTGACAAAGTCTGAACCCATTACCACTACATTGCCATTATCAACCCAGGTGTATATATTTTTTCCATTTTCCGTTTCAATTGAACAGCTTCTGCCCCTTCCCAATGGCTTCTCCTCTTTTCCTCCCTCACACGCATAGATCACGCCCCTTCTGTTCCATACGGTTTGAAGATTGTCAGATTTGTCAATAGCAAGTCCCCCTCCATCCATCGGACAGCCATTTAACTTCCAGCTTTCTTTGCCTATTTTTTGAGCATCGCCAAAAGAATTGCCGCCGTCTTGTGAATGAACAAAATACAGGTCTCTGTCGCCATTTAACCAGTTGCGGAACATAACATACACCTCTTTTCCTTTCATTGCAACTGACGGTTTACAGCACTCACAAACTGTTGAATCAGGCGAAGCATAGATCAAATAATTTTTAGACCAGGTTTTTCCACCATCACTTGATCGGGAGCCAAAAATTTTGTTATGCCTGTCTCCCCGCAGATCAAGCCATGTGGCAAAAGCGTTTTGACCATCACCAGTTAAAGCAACAAAGCCCTCTTTAGCTACCGTGTCTACATCATTTACCCTTGCTGTTCGCGACCAGTTGCCAGATTGATCCTTTGCGAAGGAAAATATATCCCCCAAAGCATTGCAGGCAGAAACAATTAAGCCTTCTGAAGTAACGGCGATCTGCGGCCCCCTTGTATGAGAGGCAACCAGTTTTGGTAGAACTGAGATCAAAATTGGAGAGGAAAATGTCTTGCCAATATCCGAAGAATAAGAATACATGATACTGTCTCCGCTTCCATAAACAAGGTGCATGGTATGGAAGCGATCCGTTACCATGTTTGGCATCTGGCCCTTTGCAATGACGTATTCGACCTTGTTATCAGGCAATTTGTTTTGACAATTTTCAAGAAAAATGACTAGTATAAGACTTATTATTAAGACAATTGTTTTCATATTTATTTATCGATCATTTTTTTAAAGATACAAATAGGGAACAAAAAAAGCGTTGGAATGGTTGCCGAATACCCTCTCCCGATGCTGGCAATTCCTCTTATTCGTGGCGATGAATGTGAGGTTTAAGCTGCAAATAAATTTCTCCAGCCAAAGGCGTTTTGCCATATAAACTTTGTAATTCCTTTGGACTAAAGTTGATCGCTGCCTGTATTCCCGCTGCCAGGTCGAGGTAAGAAAAATTGAAAAATGTGTAATTATACCCTAAAGTAAAAGCATTGATATTAAATTCCGTTTCTTCCGGGAATGTCCCTATCGCAAGCTCATCGGCAGATTTTTGAACAAATTCATAACGCCCATAAACTGCGTGCTTGCTTAACTGCCAGTTGGCCTCATACAAAAAGGAGTGCTCATTAGCACCGTTGTTGTAGTGATTGAGTCCCCATATTAGCGAATGAGTGAAGTAGTCGTATCTTTTCTTCAGCCATTTAGAATAAATGGCCGAAGCGGTGGTCCTTGTAATGTTGACTTCAGGTTCCAATTCCTCCGGACTATGAATGAAACCCTGTGAAAATTGCAACGCCCAATTTTTTGAAGGATTGTATGAGAGCCGGTAGCTGTAGCTGTCAAATCGCATCTTGTCAAAATCATAGCGATTTTCGTTCGGTTCTCTTCCAGTAAATAGAGACCCTTCTAATTTAAAATCTTTATATCTGAATCCCAACGTGCCTACGCCGAAAGTTATGTGGGTTGCATCCTGCCAATGATGTGTTAGGGGTGCATCGGGATTGTTCATGGTTGAAATTCTATGCATGAATGCAGGTGGGCCTAAAGCCGGTTCACCCGGATAACCAAAATATAAGAATACATCTGCATCCCTGTTTATCATTTGTGTGTATCCAAGGGTTAATCCCGAAAACAAGTCGTGCGGATGCTGGCGATCAACTAATTTTTTCCCATTATAAGATTCACCTGATTGAAACAGCAAGGGATACCCTCCTTTTCCTACCAAAAATGGATCAAAACTTAGCATGGCTGTTGCATTCAATAATCCTTTTTTTCCAATGAGTTTGTTATACATAGCCATGAACCAATCGGGCGCATCAAAATGATCATCGCCTCGTGAACCTTTGTTGAAGAGATCTTGCTTTGTATATCTCAAGAAAATATTCCCGTGCAACATGAACATGGATCGGTCCTTCATCTTCATGTACATATACATAGGGCTCGCATCGGGCATCCAGCTGGTTCCTGATCCATTCCGACTCATTGGTAGATTTTTTGAATACGCGTGAATCATCATATCCATTCCTCCCATCTCCATTCCCTGCATCTGATCCATATTTTTATGAGGAACTGTATCCTGCTGCATATTCATTCCGCCCATATCATTTTTTGGGGGAATCGTGTCTTTCTTCGCAGGCGCATGTTCATGCTGATGTTGTGCAAAACAATTAATCGAAAATGATGTAAAAATCAAAAGCAGAATTATTTTCATAGCCTTACTTTACAGATATATAACTAAACCTGTCATTTTACTTTAAGCAAACTCGCATTGATCGCAACAATTATCGTGCTTAAACTCATTAATACAGCCCCTGCAGCCGGACTCAATAAAATGCCGATCTTATATAAAACACCGGCTGCTAATGGAAGCGCAACGATATTATAACCTGTTGCCCATACAAGATTTTGTACCATTTTTTTATACGTTGCTTTTCCAAACAAGATAAGGCTGACAATATCTTTTGGATTACTATTCACCAAAACAATTCCGGCGGTTTCCGCAGCAATATCGCTGCCACTGCCAACGGCTATGCCTACATCAGCCTGCGCCAAGGCGGGAGCATCATTTACACCATCTCCGGTCATGGCAACATATTCGCCCTTATCCTGCAGCTCTTTAATCTTTTCCAACTTTTGATGTGGCAACATTTCAGCGGTGTAGCTGTCTATCCCTAGCTTTTCGCTTACATTTTCTGCAACTTTGTTATTATCGCCTGTAAGCAAAATGGATTTGATGTTATTGTCTTTTAACGTCTGAACGGCTTCAAACGATTCTGGACGGATAGAATCAGACAGAGCAATATAACCCGCCAATGCCTCATTGATAATAATGAATACCACTGTTTCGGAAGCATCGGAGCTGAAGTGGTGCGGCAGTTCAATACCCTTCTCTTTTAAATATCCAGGACTAACAACCTTAACCCGTTTCCCTTCCACTATGGCTTCTACTCCCTTTCCGGTTATTGCATTAAACTTCCCCAACGACGGGGTTAAAATAGATAGCTCCTTTGTCTTTTGCATTATACCTGTAGCTATAGGATGTTCGGAATTTTGCTCCAATGCTGAAGCCATTCTGATCAATTCTTTTTCATCTATGCCGTATTGGACAGGGACAACTTTTGAAACTTCAAATTTTCCAACTGTAAGCGTGCCTGTTTTATCAAATACCAAAATGGTTACCTTTCTTGAATTTTCAAATGCAGTTCTGTTTTTTATCAGCAACCCATTTTGGGCTGATAATGCTGTTGACTTTGCAACAACTAAAGGAACAGCTAAGCCTAAAGCGTGAGGACAGCAAATGACGACCACTGTCACCATTCGTTCAATGGCAAAGGCCAGTTCTTTTCCATCTAAGTACCAATAAAGAAATGTCGCAACTCCTGCTACAATGGCAATGATTGTTAGCCATAGAGCCGCCTTATCCGCGAGTAGTTGCGTTTTCGATTTGGATTTTTGCGCATCCTGGACGAGCTTAATGACTTGTGATAAATAAGAATTTTTTGCGCCGTGTGTAACCTCTACTTTCAACGAACCGTTACCATTTAAAGAACCCGCTATTACTTTATCACCTGTTGTCTTTTGGACCGGCTTTGATTCTCCGGTAAGCATGCTTTCGTTCAGATAACTTTCCCCCCCGATTATTACTCCATCTGCAGCAATCTTTTCTCCTGGTTTTATCAGGATCACATCCCTTTCTTTTAGCGATTCTGTTGTTACATCCATGATATGATCACCATGGACCAAGTGGGCATCCGATGGCATGAGCTCCACCAATAACTCCAACTCCCTTGATGCTCCGGCGATTGATTTCATTTCTATCCAGTGACCAAGCAGCATGATTAAGATAAGCGTTGAAAGTTCCCAAAAGAAATCCATCCCTTTTAAGCCAAAAATCGTTGCCACACTATAGACGTAGGCGACTGTAATAGCAAAGCCAATCAATGTCATCATCCCCGGCTTCCAGGTTTTCATTTCATTATACCATCCGTTTAAGAATGGCCATCCACCATAAAAAAAAACTATCGAAGAAAGGAGAAGTAATAAATATCCAGAACCGTTGAAGCTTATATCAATATGCAACCAGTGCTGTATCATTTCCGATAGCAGCATGATAGGAAGAGCCAGGATGAAAACGACAATAAATCTTTTTTTGAAATCAGCGATCATTCCACCATGTTGGTGGTGCCCATGGTCATTATCCCCGTGCGGAGGGATAAAATCATGTTGATGTAAAGCGCCCGGCGTATTCTTTTTAGCCGGTTCGTGCGACGGATTCTGATGATGTTCCATGTCCCTGTTCTTCCAATTGTTTTTTTGTGTCGTTCAGCATTTTTTTCAGACACCAATTACAATACCAGTCTGCCAAAAACCAGGAGACAAGTCTTGCCAAAAGATTTTTTGGTCGTTTATATGTAATCGATAATTCAGCATTTGTTTTTCCGTCAGTTTGAGAGATCGCCAGTCGCATCTGGTACCACGAATAAATTATCATTCTCGCATCCCCTATAGTTTCCCATACTTTCTCCACCCCCTTTACCCATTTGGTTACTGCGACAGTAAATTCCATTTTTATTCCTACCATTTTTCCCGTCCATCGATATTTTGAGTTTAACCCCGTACGATTTGTAGCCAAATACTCCAAATGCAATTTACTTCCCATCATCATTGCAGATGAGTTTGTCATGTGCATGCCTGTAACACCTAAATCATCAAGAACTTCAAAAACGCGTTCGGGCGAAGACTGAATTAGGATATGTCTTTTTAATGTCTTCATAAACATATCAAACTACTTATTCAATTAACCCTTTACTGTGACTTCTTTTCGACCAGGGCCCGTCCACATTTAGGGCATTTGCCATCTTTATCGAGCGAAACATCCGGATGCATAGGACAGGTATATATCTTTGTTACCTCTGCTTTCATTTGTTCCTTTGGAGAGAGATTTAATTTCCTCCCGCATTGTGGACATTTACCGGGATCATGACTCGTTACATCTTTATGTACGGGACAGCTGTATGATTTCGTTACTTCCATTTTCATTACCTCTTTTGGACTCAGATTCAGGTCCATACCACATTTGGGACATTTACCGGGTTCATTACTCACGACGTCTGAATGTTTAGGACATGTGTACATTACTGTGTGTTGTGTCGTGTCTTTTTTGCCGGCTTTTTCCTGTGCAGAAATGGAAGCACACAATAAACTGCCCATTACTATTGCCATAATTATCCTTTTCATATTTCTATTTAATAGTTATAAAAAATTGTTTGCTTAGTAAAGATGAAATCCTTTCACATTCAATAAAATGAGTCATCTCAAAAAACAATATGATTTACGTCATCACAATCAACCAAGCCGTTATTTATCGGAAATTTTGCGAAAGACATACCATTTTACATCCCGAAGAGGGTAGATAAAGGTTAGTTTTCCGAAAACCCGATTGAGGGTATTGATCACCCTCTTAAAAATTGGCTTAACGCTCCTTCCTTCCAAAAAAGAAAAGGCGTGGTCAGCATTAATCTTTTTTGGAGGATAGCCTTTAGCGATCAACTCAAACCCATAGTATTTAAATAATATTGACAATGTCTTGTCGGAAAACCAGTGAGCAACACTGCGAGGACAGTATTCGCGCCAACTCTTGCCCATTATTTTTGCCGTCATGCTTTTTACATCCCACGATTCTAGCAGAACCAGTCGTCTTTTTCAGCACATTGGAAGAATTTAAAACCATTTAATTGCATCGATCATAGTCGTCCCTGGCTAATCGTCCAATTTTTCCCTGAATTTTTATCGAAATCTACATCTTCATATTGCTCATATCATGTCCCGACATCGGGTTAGTGCCTTTTTTGAAAATATATTCGCTCTGCAATAGATAGGCTCCTGTCGTTACTACGACATCACCGGGGTTTAATCCTGATTTTATCTCTATCCTGTCATCGCTTTCCAGGCCTACCGTTACCATTCTATTTTTGAAAGAATGAGTTCCTGTTCTCACCCAAACGGTGGCCCCTTTACCATCTCTTATCACTGCGTCAATTGGAAGAGTTAATGTTTGCCTTTGCGGGCTTCTCAATAATATATAAGCTGGCATACCGGGCTTTAACTGGTAGCCAGGATTTGAAATTGATACGCGAATTAAATTGATCCTTGTATCAGGATTAATTTCCGGGTTTATAAATTCAATTTTTCCTTTTATTTCTTTCCCTTCAAATCCCGGTAGCTGAACGGTAGCCAGAGCGTTATTACTTATTTCAGCCAGTTGTGAAGTATAGACTTGCGCTTCGACCCAAAGAGTAGAGAGATCAGCAAGCTTCACGATCGTGCCACCTTCCATTACATAATCACCTTCACGAATATCCATTTGCGTGATGTAACCATCAGCGGTACTAAAAAAAGTAGTGACAGGTGTTGCTTTTTTGGTATCCGCCAATTGCTGAATTTGTATTTCACTCATACCCCATAGCAATAATTTATTTTTCCCGCTTCGTAGCAGTTGGTCAAAGTCTATCTCTGTCTCTGTTGCAAATGTTTTCTTTTGTTCCAAGGCCAGCAAATACTCCTGTTTGGCATTGTTCAGTTCTTCGCTGTACAGTTCGTACAATGCAGCGCCTTTCTTGACATAATCGCCTAAATTTTTATAATATAACTTTTCAACCCGACCCATCACTCTTGAACTTACTGAAGTTGCCTTTGCCTGGTCAAAATTTAATGTGCCAGTTAAGACTACCTGGTCTCCTATTGACCCATTACGAATTGTATCCGTATGAATATTGCCCAACTGGATTTGCTGCTCACTTAACAATATTTCATCTTTATTTTCTCCGTTACTTTTTTTAACTGTGGTAAGTTCCATGTGGCAGATCGGGCATTTGCCCGGTTTGTATTCTATTACCTGGGGATCCATAGAACAGGTATAGTAAACATCTGGATTTTGTGGCGCAGCTATTTTTTTGCTTTTACATGAAGAAAACATAAAAATGCCGAGTATAAAAATGAAAGTTCGCATATTTAGTTTTTTATTTTAATAAAACTTTCGCTATCCATTAAGTACTGTGCATTCACTGCAACGGAATCTGTTTCTTTCATACCACTGAGCACCTGTACGTGATTTTTATGTGTAACGCCTGTATAAATTTTGTGCGCCTTAAAACCACCATCGGCTTTTTGAAACACTACTTTGTCAATACCCGATGAAAGAACTGCTTCCTTCGGCAACCAATAAGCATCTCTTGTATTGCCGAAAATTGTTGCCCGAACCTGGCTGCCGATTGGAATGTTTAAATTGCTGTTGTCGAAATAAACTCTCGCGGTCAGTGTTTTACTTTCTTTTCGATAGAATGGCTCAATAAAATCGATCATCCCTCTAAAATCTTTGGTTGGCACCGTTTCAGGAATCACACGAACTGCGTTTCCAACTCTTACCAGTGCCTGGTTTTCTGCATAAATATTCAATATCGCCCAGGCGCGGCCCGGATTGAATACAGTGAATATTGATTGTCCTTTTTGTATATACATTCCTTCCTTCAATGCAAGCTCCTCTGTAATGAGTGAAATATCTTTCATTAGGCCCGATTCAGGGTTCATTGTGTTTCCTTTAGCTGCCTCATGAATATGACCGCTATAACTGCTGTACACAGCCATGGTTAATGAAGGCTGTCCTGATTGAATAATTCTTTGCAATTGCTGATTATCCATCCCCAGCAATAATAACTTTTCCTTTGCGGCTTCAATCAATGGAGTATTTCCAGCATCATTCTTTAAAAGGAACAGAAGATTTTGTTGGGCTGTCAGCAACTCGGGACTATAAATATCAAGAATGTGCTGTCCCTTGCTGATTTTCTGATAGCGATATTTGACGTATAGTTTTTCAATTCTTCCAGAAACTCGTGCCGAAATACTTCCTACCTGTCTTGTATCATAAGCAATGTTTCCCAATGCTTCGATTTCAATTTGTTCTTCTCGTTTCTGAATCGTAGTGACGGGAATCGAAGAGACAACAAACTCATTCGTAGGCTTCAATAAAGATTCTAATTCCACCCCGACAATTCTTTTCGAATCTGCTTCTTTTTTTACCAGGTCCATCCGGCAAATGGGACATTTGCCTGGGCGTTCCCGGATAATTTCAGGATGCATTGGACATGTGTACAATTCTGTTGTCGCTGCTTCTTTGTGTCCATCATGCAGATCTTTATTGTCGTTGCAGGATATAGAAGCAAGTAGCAATATTAATGAGATTATATTCTTTATTCTTTTCATTTCTTTTCGATTAATCTTTCCAGAGTAATCTGTAATTGAAGTGCCTGGTTGAGCAACTCAGCATATTCCAGCTGCGTCATGTACAATCTTTCCCATGCATCGAAAAGCATAAATAATTCCTCTGTGTTTTCTTCGTAACCGAGTTGCATGGTTTTATAATTATTTCTTAATGCAGGGATAATATTCTCATCATAAAGCCTTAGTTGCTTTTTTTTCAGTTCGAATTCATTTGTCATGGTATAGGCCATGCCGCTGTATTCATTCACAAGCATTTGCTTTTGCGATTGCAGGGCAGTTGCTTTCCATTTCAGGCTTTCAATATTCGCTTTGTTCATTCTTGTTGAACCTGAGATTGGAACTTTCAGCATCCCCATAAGTGAATACTGCATTGGAAGCCCACCGAACCCAAACATGTGGTCATAACGGACACCGAATTGCGGCTTCAGGCTCTTTTTTTCTGTTTCTTGCTTCAGCCATGTGAGATCGATTTCCTTATCTAAAGCTTTTAAATCACTCCGGCTGCCGTAAAAAAGGGTGCTGTCAAATACGGTATTTGAGAAGTCAGCTAACTGGAAAGCTGTATCAATATCAAATTCCATCATTGGATTTCGGTTCATGAGCGCATTAATTCGAATGCGTTTCTCCCTGATATCATTTTCAAACATTAACCGCATATTTTGCAAATTGCCCATTGCGGCTCTTGCTTTGTAATAAGCACTGATTTTCTCTAAACCATTCTTGTATCTTATCTCTGCATTCTTAATTATAAAGTCGAGCAGCTTTTCATCCTGGTCAAGAATAGCCTGTTTCTTTTTCATGATCAGCCATTCATAATAATATTGTTTGGCATCGTTAACCAATTCGTTCAATGACGCATTCTTTTTTTCTTTTTCCACTGATGACATAGCCTCCATGTATGCTGCTTCCGCCTTCTGTTTGCCCTTAACAGGGAACATTTGCTGCCCGCCAATCATATACTGTCCCATGCCCGGCTCCCCGGCAGCACCTTTCTTCCACATGTTTGTATTATAAGGCGTCATCCAGAAACCCGTGGTAAACTCTGGCGGCATCCAGCTCTTTGCACCCTTCGCAGCTTCATCCATCGAGCGGATCTCGTTCTCATACATTTTTACAACCGGGTGCAAAACTGTGACACTATCAATGATAGCGTCCAGCTTCATTATTTGTGCTGACAGAAATTTTCCAATAAGAAAGATTGCCAATATTAAAATCATTCTCTTCATAGTATAAATTTTAAGTACAACAGTTTTTGCCATTTTGTACAGGTGGACAGGGTACAGAACCATAAGAGCAAAACACACAACAATCTCCCTTGGCTGGTTTTAATATTGTTTTGCATTTTTCACACTCATAAAAATATCGGCACGAGTCAGTTGGCATTTCTTCCTCCTTCTGATAACCGCAACAAGGGCACGTTATAATTGATCTTAGGATAATTTCCCTTTTATTATTTGTCATTCCTTTGCATCGATTAATTCAATTTTGCCTCCGCGTTTAAGCTCTCGTTCCTTTACTATTTCAAATATCACCGGAGTGATAAGCAATACATAAATGGTTGATGTGATAGTACCCCCAATTAATGGAATAGTGATCGGGCGCATAATATCACTGCCTACGCCGGTTGCCCATAAGATGGGAATCAAACCAAACAGCCCCACAGAAACCGTCATCAATTTTGGTCGTAATCTTTTTGCTGCGCCTTCAACCACAAATTCTCTTATAATAGCCGGTGTAAGAGACGCTGGGGAGTTGCCATGCCTGGCTACCATATTCTGCATTGCTTCATTCAAATAAATAGTCATCAACATAGCCGTTTCGATTGCCATGCCAAACAAGGCAATGAAACCAACTGCAACGGCAACCGATAAATTAACTCCATAGAAATACACCATAAAAACTCCTCCAATCAAGGCAAACGGAACAGTAATCATGGTAATAACAGATTCTTTAAAAGAATGATAAGTAAAGTAAAGCACCATGAAGATGATGATTAATACAATCGGCATTATCATTTTAAGCGTTCTATTGGCTCTTATCTGGTTTTCCCACTGTCCACTCCATTCAAGGAAATACCCTTTGGGCAACCTGCTCACCATCTGGCTTAACTTCTTCTGTGCTTCCTTTACAGTGCTGCCCAAATCTCTTTCTCTTACATTAAATAAAACTGTACCACGCAACATTGCATTTTCAGAATTGATCATTGGAGGGCCGTCATTTAATTTTATATCGGCCACAGCTCCCAAAGGAATAGGCCCAAAATTCATTGTTTGTACCTGCAACCTTTTTAATGCCGCAAGATTATTTCTGAAATCTTGTGCGTACCGTGCATTAACAGAAAAACGCTGACGACCTTCAATTGTAGTTGTCAGTTTCATTCCCCCTAAAGCACTTTCAATAACAGTGTTCACATCATCTATACTCAGACCGTATCTTCCGATCTCATCCCGCTTCACTGCAATGTCAATGTATTTGCCACCCGTAATCGGCTCAACGTATAAATCCTTTATGCCGTCAATCCCCTCCAGTTGTTTCTTTAATGTTTGCGCAAATACATAAATGGTATCCAAATTTTGCCCGTATACTTTTAAACCCACATCGGTGCGAACACCGGTTGACAGCATGTTGATACGATTGATGATAGGTTGTGTCCATCCATTTGTAATGCCGGGTATCTGCAATTTGGAGTTCAGTTCATTGATGATGCCATCTTTTGTCATTCCTTTGCGCCATTCAGTTTTAGGCTTCAGCAGTATGATTGTTTCAATCATGCTGATTGGCGAATTATCCGTTGCCGTATTCGCTCTGCCTGCTTTGCCCAATACATGCGATACTTCAGGAACAGTGCTAATAATTTTATCCTGCACCTGTAATAATCTTTTTGCCTCGGAATTGGAAACATCAGGCAATGTAACTGGCATAAATAATAAAGAGCCTTCATCTAGTGGTGGCATAAACTCCGAACCTAAACGAGTCATCATAATTATTCCTACAGCCAATGCGGCAAGGTTGATACCGATAGTTGTTTTCCGCCAACGCAAACACGATTTCAAAATGGGTGTATAAATTCTTTCTAATGTTCGGGTAATCGGGTTAGCACTTTCTGGCTTCAATCTTCCTTTCAGGAAGAATGATATCAATACCGGTGTTAAGGTAATT
>Ga0207674_10006433_pt1 | contig 13811 bp, 14 predicted proteins | sample KBSCornC72_FD_184303 | JGI IMG/M metagenome (GOLD analysis project Ga0207674, IMG submission 184303) | Corn rhizosphere microbial communities from Kellogg Biological Station, Michigan, USA - KBS Corn C7-2 (SPAdes) (version 2) | ecosystem: Host-associated > Plants > Roots > Rhizosphere > Soil ... | reverse complement strand
GCTGCTGAGGCGCTCGGCAGGCAAGTGAACGGCGCCAAAACTCTTCTGTTCAGACTCGCCCGACGGCGGCCCTTTGATCCTTCGCCGGCGATCCGGCAATTGGCCGAAGAGTGGGAAACCTCCATGCGCGCGTTAGATTGCGTGGCGTTCGGGGCGGTCCGGAGAACGGCATGATCGCGGCGTCTCCCCATCTGCGCGCAAACACGACGCTCTTCGTCGCATCACGGAGCATTGCGTTGGATGCGGACTGGGAGATGGCGTCGACCACCGAACCCGCAGCCCCTGCAACCTTGAACGGCTTGCGTTTTATTCCGGCCCAAGTGCCCGGCACCGTTGCATCGGCGCTTCGTGAACACGAAGCTTGGCGCGTCGGCGACCGCACTCATTTCGATGCGTCCGAGCACTGGTTTCGTTGCCGCTTCGCTGCTGAGCCCGCCGAGCCGGGCGAAGAAATCGTGCTGAGGTTCGGCGGGATCGCAACGGTGGCCGAAGTGTGGCTGAATGGCGAGCCGATCCTCAAAAGCAATTCCATGTTCGCGTGTCATGAGGTGCAGGTTTCCGCCTCGCTGCGGGAGTGCAATGAATTATTGATCGTCTGCCGCTCTCTCACGGCCGCGATGCGCGAACAGCGCCGGCAACCGCCGGTGGCGCGCTGGCGTACCCGCGTCGTGACCGAACAGCCTTTGCGCTGGTTCCGAACGACTCTGTTCGGACGTGCGCCCGGTTTCGCGCCTGAGCCCGAGCCGGTGGGACCGTGGCGTCCCGTGACCCTCGTACGGCGCAGCGGAATCGTTGTCGAAAACTGGTCGAGGAGCGCTCACGTCGACGGATTTACTGGCGTCATTCAGGTTCATCTCCAGGTGCGGAGCCTGCAGTCCGGCGTCATTCCTATCTCCGGACGGCTGCTGACGGAGGGCGCGGATGCGATTTTCGGGTGGCGAGAGCAGGATGGCAGCTACCATGCGCATGCAGCGCTTTCCATTCCGAACGTGCTGCCATGGTGGCCGCACACACACGGGTTGCCGGCCTTGTATCCACTGCGGGCAGAGTTGCAGCTTGCTGACGGATCGACGACTACCTTAGAAGACGTTCCCGTAGGATTTCGCTCCATCGATGCGGGCAACGAACCCGCCCTTGATGGGATTGCATTGAGAGTGAATGGAACCTCCATTTTCTGCCGCGGCGTGGTGTGGACTCCGCCCGACCCCGCCACGCTCACCGCACCCCCGGACGTCCTCCGCAAGCGGTTGGGGCTGTTGCGGGATGGCGGTTTCAATCTTATTCGCTTGGCCGGCACTACGATTTACGAATCCGAGACTTTTCATCGCCTGTGCGACGAACTCGGGTTGATGGTCTGGCAAGACATGATGTTCGCGAACATGGACTATCCCTTCGAGGACTCCACCTTTCGCGATACTGTTCGTGCCGAAGCAGAAGCGGAGTTGTCTCGTCTGTCGCGGCATGCCAGCTCGACCATCCTTTGCGGAAACTCAGAAATCGAACAGCAAGTGGGGATGCTCGGCCTGAACCCCGCGCTCGGCCGTGGGCCTTTCTTCGGCGAAGAACTTCCGCGTCTTGCGGCCCGCTGCTGTCCGGATGTCCCTTATATTCCTTCGGCGCCCTGCGGCGGTGATCTGCCGTTTCGCACGCGCAGCGGCGTCGCGAACTATTTCGGCGTCGGCGCTTACCTGCGGCCCTTCGAAGACATCCGGCGCGCGGAAGTTCGCTTCGCGTCCGAGTGCCTCGCGTTCTCGAATGTTCCCGAAGCTGAAATGCTGGACGCCATGGCGCTGGCGATTCCCGGAGGAATTTCGCCCACCAGTCCAGCGTGGAAGCGGAGCGTTCCACGGGACCTGGGCGCGGGTTGGGATTTCGAAGATGTGCGTGATCATTACCTGAAGCTGCTGTATTCCGCCGACCCCGCGACGCTTCGCTATACCGACGCCTCCCGCTATTGGGAACTATCCCGCATGGTTTCGGGCGAAGCGATGGCGGAAGTATTCGGCGAGTGGCGGCGCGCCGCGTCTCCCTGTGGAGGAGGAATTATATTGTGGAGCACGGATCTGGAACCAGGAGCAGGATGGGGCATCCTCGATTCCGAGGGCCAGCCCAAAGCGGCGTATTGGTTCTTGAAGCGGGCGCTGGCGCCTTGCACCGTTTGGACTACTGATGAAGCTCTCAACGGTGTCGATGTTCATGTCTCGAACGACGGTCCCGAGCCTATGGATGCTTGGCTGCGAGTGGCGCTCTATGACTCTGGAGGGCGCTGCGCCGGCGAATCGGATGCTGCCGTCTCGATCGCGAAACACAGTACGGCTACGTTCGGCTTGGAACAGATGCTTGGCCGGTTTGTCGACGCATCCTACGCCTATCACTTCGGGCCTCCCGGACATGACGTGATCGCGGCCAGCCTTCATCGGCATCGCGGCGACATTCCGTTCGCGCAGTCATTTCGTTTTCCGGCAGGGCGGGCAACGCAACGGTTGCCCATCGCTGAGTTGGGCCTGGAGGGCCAAGCGAAAGCTCTGTCCGGCGGAGCCATCGAGATGCTGATCACAACGCGCCGTTTTGCTTGGGGCGTGCGCGCCACTGCAGCCGGCTTTATGGCGGACGACGTCTATTTCGGAATCGAGCCCAGCGGTGAACGCCGGATCGTCTTGACTCCGCCGCAGCCCGCAGAGATACCCGCGAGCATTGTCGTAACGGCGGTGAATGCGCAGGGCCGGATATCTGTCGCCGTGGAGAGAATGGCATGATCTATACTCAGCACCGCTGGTTCCGCTCGGGCGCCAATACGCTTCTAGGCCATCTCGATGTTCCGGAGACGGCCGGTGGTAGCCTGGGTGTCCTGATCGTGCCGCCCTTTGCCTGGGAAGACGTGTGTTCCTATCGCCCTCTTCGCTTTCTCGGGCGCACGCTGGCCGCAAACGGAATCCCGGCTCTGCGTTTCGATCTTCCGGGTATGGGCGATAGCTCCGGCGGCGCGCTCGACCAGGGGTTGCTAGAGGCGTGGATCCAATCCGTGAACGATGCGGCTACCGAGCTACGCGCCGCTACTGGCGTTCAGGAAGTCGCCGTGGTCGGCATCCGCATGGGAGCGATGCTGGCGGTGAGCGCAGCGGCCCGTGGAGCGAATATTCAAGACTTGGTATTGTGGGGACCGTCGGCAACGGGGCGTGCCATGCTCCGTGAGATGCGGGCTTTCGGCGCGATGGAGCGTCTGGGCTTCCAGATCGGCGGCTTCCTCATTACTACGGAAACGCAGCGCGCTCTTGAGTCTTTCGCGCTGTCAGCGCTCCCGGCGATGGGCAACCGGCGCATCCTCTTTTTATCGCGCGACAATCTTCCGGCGGACGTCAAGCTGATCCAATCGCTAGAAGCGTCGGGAGCCACCGTGGAAACCGCTATCGGGACCGGCTACGCCGCCATGATGGAAGGGATTCCACCCAGCGGGATAAATCTCGCGATTACTGAATTTTTTACGAAAACCCTTCCGCACAACCCTGACGCTCCGGAAGGCGGCTTGTCCCGGCTGCTTGAGGAACGGCCCGCCAAAGCTGTTGTCGCAAGTGAAGGTACCCCCGTGTCGGAGACTGTTTATAGAATCAATCGGTCTTCCGGCGCGATGTTCGGAATTCTTGCGGAACCTGAAGCAAAGCATCATCCAACCGAGTGGTGCATTCTGTTCTTGAACCCCGGGCCGGTTCGCCACACCGGTCCGAATCGTATGTGGGTGGAAGCAGCGCGGCGTTGGGCGGCGCAGGGGATTGTTTCGTTGCGCATGGACCTCCTGGGGATCGGGGAAAGCGATGGCGAATCTTTACTTACAGTCGATGAACTGTACCGGGTTGAAATGCTGGAACAGGTCGAAGCCGCGATGGACTCCTTGCGATCCCGTTTGGGCGTCCAGCGGTTTGCGGTGATCGGGCTCTGTTCCGGAGCGTTTTTAGCGTTTCAAGGGGCCATCCGCATTCCCGATATCCGCACGGCCATTCTCTTAAATCCGCGCGCGTTCTTCTGGGACCCGGAATTGGATCGCCGCCGGCTAACGCGGGACGCCGTGAAAAAGTTGGGCGCCTGGCGGGACTGGCGCAGGCTGGCTCGAGGACAGGTGCCGCTGGAGCACATTAAACGCGCGTTGCGAAGGGCATTCGGCAGCATTCGTGAGGCGCAGGTGGGTCCGCACCGGCAGCTTCAGCCGGAAGCGATGGCGAATGCCTGGGCGTCCATCGAACGCAGTCAAGTCCGGGTCACGCTGGCCTTTGCCGATGATGAGCCGCTTTTAGAGGAGATGGAGGAAGAAGGGCAGATGCCGCCTGAGACCTCCCGTGTTCGCTGTGTGCGGGTCGCCAATTGCGATCACACGTTCCGTCCGTTGTGGGCGCAGAAATTTATCCATGAACTCATCGACAGCGAGCTCCATGAAGTCCTCCGCGAGAGCCGGGTGAACCCCACCGATGAAGCCCGCGAGAAGCAATGGGCGGCTAGTCAAAAATAGCGCCTGCTCGTGTTTCCGACACCAATTTATGTTTTAGTTGGTCTTTCGGAACAATCTCGATTACCACGACGCCGATGTGGTATTCGGAAGTTTCGCAAGTGCAGTGCCTGACTTCACCCTGAGCAATGGCATCAGCAAGGTGTATTCGCAGAAGCGAACCAGGAGACACAAAGCAGGGAATGTTCAACTTCAAGCTTGACGTCCCTACGTCAAGGATTTGGGCCTGGACTGCATTTTGCGGACGGGGACTCAAAACATCGATGACCGTGTTCCCGGTACAAATGGTGCGGCAATCGTTTCGACGGTCTAAGCCTAGATGCCCTTATTGGATACGGCCATCCGCCCTTCCCTCAGTCCCAGCTTAGCAACATCCCTACTTCGAAACCCTCAGTTAAACACCTGTGTTTTGAAATTTTTGGGGCTGAATCCCGAACCATGCTTGCGGTAACGGCGTGCGATCACCCGACGGTCGCAATTTGGACCGATCGTACTATGGGATTGAAACCTTCAGCCTATCGATCTGTCTTGCCCGGCCCCGTAGGATGGGACCAGGATGACTTGGCAAATAATTGTGGCCCTGAATGTGGCCTTCGCGATTTCAGCAGCCGTGCTGTGGACGGCTTGTTCGAGCTCGAAAAAAATCAAAGTCCGTAAGCACGAAATTCGACATCGGCACGATGAATTTGAGATCGACCCCGCGAATGTTCCACACTTCAAGCCGACTTGGCGAAACGCCCAATAGAACGGGGTTTATCGTTCGCACTTATGTGCCACGACGTGGAGAGCCAAAGCCTTGCGAGCCCTCAAAAACGCCAGGCGAGCGGATTCGGCGGCCTCGTAGGTCTCCTCAAAGTCTTCCTGTTTGCAAGACTCTAGCCGCCGGGTAGCAGCGACATAAACCTTCGTATCAGCGCGTAAGCGACCATGAAGAATCTGGTGCTCCTGACACTTTGTGGAGCGCTCCGTACCTTTGGATATCTCGCTCACGATCCAACTCTCTCTGCGGGCATCGTAGCACGCGGAGGTTGAAAGTTTCCGGCTGCTTCTGAACCGTTAAGGTTGGTTGTAGGCCTGCTGCAAACGCTGGATGTCGAGCTTGTCCATTTCCATCATCGCCCGCATGACGCGATCGGCCTTTTGGGAATCCGGGTCTTGCAACATATGGGGCAAGCCGGTGGGGACGATTTGCCAGGGCAAACCAAATTTGTCTTTGAGCCATCCGCAGCGGTCTTTCCAACCGCCGGCGGATAGCTTTTCCCACAGAGTAGCGATTTCTTCCTGCGTCTCACAGCTTACGAATAGCGAGATGGCTTCTGTGAACTTGAACTTAGGGCCGCCGTTCAAGGCGAAGATTGCGGCCTTCAAGTTGGAAGGTAGCGTCCAGGACCTTTTCGGCCCGGGGCCGGAACCATAAGAATGTGGTGATTTTTTGTATGGCGGGCATCGCTTCTTTCCTTTACTCGAAGTGGGCCCCGAATTGCTGAATTAGACGCATGATCGGCCTACTTCTATTGATTATCGCGGGCGTGCTAGTGGTGGGAGTTGTCGGGGCGTTCTTGCTGTACGTCTCCGTGCTGTCGATCCTAACGGCGGTGGCGATCATCACGGGGCTGATGGGGACCTTGTTTTTTGGCTGCTGGGCGGGTTACCGGGCGCGAGAACTGTCACCTAGCGTGGCTGGGCCTGTCCTCGACAGCGGCGCAGCGAGAACAGGCCCGGTCGCCATTTAGTGATGCAGCAGGAACCACGCGACCAGCAAGACTCCAGGAACTGCTAGCGCCCATGCAACAATGTATCCCATAGCTACCTCCACCTCGTTCATTGCAACTCGGGCCCAAAGCTAGTCGTTTCACTTTGCCGTCTTCACGGCCTGTATCCCGGCAAATTTTCCCTTGAGCGGGTGCTATAAGATCTAAGAAGCTTGCAAGAGGTGCAGCTATGAAGATCTCCACCCGCATCGGCGCGGCGCTCGCCATCGTGTACTCTACTAGCGCGTTTTCCCAGGCTGCGCCGGACGCAATTGATGCACATTTGATTGCCGCCAGAAACGCCGCGGGGTTCGATTTTACGGGCACGCTGGCGCGTTTGTGCATTGCGCCTGCGTTGGTCACGGCGGTTCGCGATGTGGCGCCGGGTCCAGCGCCGGCTCGCGATACTTGGTTCGCGGAACCGGCCAAGGTGTTTGACAATCTGTATTTCGTCGGATCGAAGATTCATTCGTCGTGGGCGTTGACTACCAGTGACGGGATCATTTTGATCGATACCTTATTCACGTACAACTCCGAGGAAGAGATCGTTGGTGGTTTGAAGAAGCTGGGGCTCGATCCGGCGATGATCAAGTTTGTAATCATCACGCACGCGCATGGCGATCATGTGGGCGGAGCGAAGTTGCTGCAGGACAAGTTCGGCTCGCACATTGTCATGGGAGGGCCGGATTGGGATTCAATTGAGAAGTCTGTCAACGGGTATCCGCTGGGCAAGCCGAAGCGGGATGTCGTGGCCGACGACGGGCAGAAGATCACGCTAGGCGACACTGCAGTGACGATCGTCACAACGCCGGGGCATACGCCGGGGACACTGTCGATGATCTTTACGGTGAAGGACAAGGGGAGGCCGATCACGGTGGCTTATTCGGGCGGTACGGCGTTCAATTTCCCGAGCACCGTGCCGAATTTCGATATTTACATCAACTCGCAGCGCAAGATGGCGGCAGCGGCGGCGGCGGCGAACGCTACTATCTTGATGTCAAATCATTCGGAGTTCGATGGGGCGGTTTCGAAGATCAAGATGCTGGCGGGGCGCAAGGCTGGTGAGCCGCATCCTTTTGAAGTAGGAGCTGAAGCGGTGGCGCGGTATTTCAAAGTTTCCGAGGAATGCGCGGAAATTTCCCGGCTCAAGCTGAAGTCGCAATAGAGGAGAACCGTGATGTCACTCGCAAGTCGAGCGGTTGCGATCGTCCTGTTGGAAGCTGCGGCCCTCCGCGGCATTGGTCCGCGAAGTTAACGCGAGGGTCTCGCGACTTTCTCCTGGTTAGAATGCGGCCAAACAGGGCTTGCTAATTCAATACGCCATATCGGGCCACCGTAGAACAACGGTCCCTCCATCTTGACGAAGGCAGGGGCTTCGCCGCCCAAGACCCAGACGTGAACGTCGGGCGGCTGTTTTCCCAGCAACCCCGCGATCTTACCCTCAATGCCTCCGATTTCTACTTTGATTCGGTAGTGCGTGGCCATCCGTTTGGCGCCGGAGGTCGAGAAAGGCTCCTGGCCTTGCGGAAAAATGGCTAGTTTCACGAGCCTCGGCTTGGGCGTGGTGGCGACCATGGACACAGTGGTGCCTGGTCCATCGGGTCGCAGGTTCTTTAGCAGCGTCAGAGTCATGCCGTTGGCAATGTCCGGCGGCAAATCGAGGTGATCGGTGATGACCTTCTCTTTCCCGTCGTGTTCGGTGTGATGAACGGTTACTTGGCCCGAGGCGGTATCGAAGGAGAGGTCGGTGTGGTGTCCGAATGTTGGCCCTTTCTGCATCAGGTGGTAAGTAAGAAGGCGAAAGTTCCCGCGCTGCGAATAGACCGCCATCTCATCATGAATCGAGCCGTCCTTGAAGCGGAATACCAAATGATTCGTGACCCGATCATTGGTAGCCATCTGGACCAGGTCGCCTTGCGCGAGCGGGCTACCATCGATGGCGCTCAACGTCAGGAAGCCATGGACCAGGCCTTCGATGTGGCGCACGGCTACCGGCGCGGGAAACGCCAGGGCCGGGAGCAGGCTTGCGTTGATCAGTATCTTCAAGATTCTGCAAGATCGGGTCCTGTGGCGCATCACAATTTCACGAGCACGCGAGCAGCCGATAGGGCGGGGGCAGGAAAGGAGTTGTCATTTGGAGGAATGGCAACTCCTTATATCCAGTAGGCACCAGGACAAGATGCCAGTTACGATTCAATTCTTACATCTGCCTCGTGTTTCTGCCAGTTATCTTTCGATAGCTCGTAAAGTCCGGCTCGATTCCGCGGGACGAGCAGTAGGCGCGTTCATTTATACTGGGCGCTATGGCGCGATCCGCATGCATATTTATGATCCTGGCAACGCTTCTTCTGTTACCCTCCGCTCGGGCGGAGTCTGGCACCGAAGCCGCGTTCCAACACTTCTTCGCTGCCGATTCCCCTGATGCCGCGGCGCGCAACGCGGAGGAAATCGAAAAGGCCGGGGTCACTTTCGACGAAGCCTGGCGGCGCTTGAATCAGGGCCGAAGCTATGCGGCCCAGCAGAGTGGCGTCGTCTTGCTGAAGAACCGCACCGAGGACGGAGTTGAGCACGCCTACGCGGTCAATGTTCCTGCGGGTTACGATCCGGCGCGGCGCTATCAGGTTCGCTTTCAACTGCACGGTGGAGTGGGCGGAAGACCCGACAATTCGGCGCGCGGCACGGGAGAAATCGGGTCGCTGGCCGGGGCCGAACAGATCTATGTGCTGCCTTACGCGGGGGGCGATACGCCGTGGTGGACCAACGATCAAATTCTCAATTTGAATGCCATCGTCGACACGCTGAAGCGCACCTATAACGTCGATGAAAATCACGTGGTCGTCTCCGGGGTCTCTGACGGGGCGACGGGCGACTATTACATCGCGATGCGCGACACCACGCCATTCGCGAGCTTTCTCCCGCTCAACGGTTTCATCATGGTGCTGACCAGCGATGAGATCGACGACGGTTTTATGTTCCCCAACAACCTGCGCAATAAACCGCTGTTCGTCGTGAACGGCGGGCGCGACCGCTTGTATCCCACCCATAACGTAGAACCGTTTACCAAGCACCTGATGAGCAGCGGGGTGGAGATCGACTATCATCCGCAGCCCGAGGGCGAGCACAACACCAAGTGGTGGCCGGAGGTGAAGGACTCGTTTGAGAAATTCGCCGCCGATCATCCACGCCACCCGCATCCCGATAAGCTCACTTGGGAAGCTGGGGACAAAATCCACAATCGGGCGCACTGGCTGGTGATCGACGAGTTGGGCAGCGCGGCGGGTGAAGCGAAGGCGCTGCCGGATGCGAATTTACGTCTGACGGGCGTGGTGGTGGCTGGCCGGGCGGATGCTTCAATGTTCCCACGCTTCAGGGCGGCAGGGCGCGTCGATCTGCTCCGCAAAGGGAATACTGTCGAGGCCGCGACCAACGGAGTCACGGCGTTCACGCTTCTGCTATCCCCGGAAGTATTCGATTTTGACCAGCCGATCACAGTGGTGGCCAACGGGACGCAGGTGTTCAACGCGCGCGTCGAGCGCAGCGTGAAGACCCTGCTGAAGTGGGCCGCGCAGGACAACGACCGCACCATGCTCTACGCGGCCGAGATCCAGATCAAACTGACTCGCTGATATATAATCGGAGGCCGTGGCTTACAAGGAGGCGTTATGCTTCGCTGTTTTTTGGCGTTGACGTTCGTGTCTTTCGTGCAGTTGCCGGCTCAGGTGAAGACAACGCGGGATATCAAAGTCATTTCGAGCGCCGGAGCGCGGGCCCTGGCGGACGCTTGCAGCGCCTGGGCCGAGCAGAATAGGCAAATCGTGGCGATTGCGATTTTGGATTGGGGCGGGAATCTAATTGAGTCGCATGCCATGGAAGGGGCGCCGATGAACGCGATCGATACGGCGCTACTGAAAGCGAAGTCGGCGTTGCGCTGGCGGCGTGCGACGTCGGAGACTAATAAGATGGTGCGCAGCGGCGAGAATCTGGCACCGACGTTCATGCGCGATTTTCCGCAGCCGGGGGCGCTGCCCCTCGTCGTCAATGGGCAAGTGATCGGCGCGATGGGAGTGTCCGGGGCTGATGGCGAGAAGTGCGCGCAGGCCGCGATTGATAACGTGTTCAAGGGAGCGAAATAGTGAAAATCATTGGGGCGTATGTAATGCTGTTCGGGGCGCTGGGGTTGGCGCAAACCAATCAAGACTTACTGAACGATGGCAAGAATACAGAAAACGTCACCACGCAGAGCATGGGCTACGATCGCAAGAGCTACAGCCCGCTCAAGCAGATCAATAAAACCAATATCAAGCGCCTGGTGCCCATCTGGAACAGCAGCCTGATGAACGATCAGGGCGAGCTGTCGGCGCCGACGATTTTTAACGGCGTGATGTACGTGGTCAACGGCAAGTGGACCTTCGCCATCGACGTCGAGACTGGGCGGCAGATTTGGCGGACGCCGGTGCGCCTCGAACCGGGCACCGTGCGCGCCGCTTACAACCGAGGCGCTGCAACCATCTATAACGGCAAGATCTTTCGCGTAACTATTGACAATCATCTGGTCGCCATCGATATGAAGACCGGCGAGCAATTGTGGAATCAGAAATTCGCGGAGCAGAAAGAGGGCTTCTATTCGACGGGCGGGCCGATCGTCGCGAATGGCGTGGTGATTTCTGGCGTGGCGGGCGGCGAATCGACTACGCGCGGTTTCTTGGATGGCTGGGATCCGGAGACTGGTAAGAAATTGTGGCGCCACTATACGATTCCAGCGCCGGGCGAGCCTGGGTCGGAAACGTGGCCCAAGAATAGCGACGCTTGGACGCAGGGCGGCGGGCCGACTTGGCGGTCGGGCTCGTACGATCCGCAGCTCGATCTGGTGTATTGGGGCACGGGGAATGCGGAGCCCTACGATCCGCGGCCTCGCGAGAATCTGGATAGCTTGTACACCAACAGCGTGCTGGCGATCCGTCCGAAGACCGGCGAGATGGTTTGTTATTACCAGTACACGCCCAATGACGTTTACGATGTGGATGCTACCGATGAGCAGGTTTTAGCAGACATTCCGGTAAACGGGCAAATGCGGAAGGTGATGATTCAGGCGAATAAGAACGGCTTCCTGTATGTGCTGGATCGCACCAACTGCAAGCTGATCGCGGCGCATCCCATCGTCAAGGTGAATTGGGCTACGCATATCGACATGGCTACGGGCCGGCCGGTTCTGACCGACATCCAAAAGCGTTTTCTGGCGGGCGAAGAAGTGGAAATCTGGCCTTCGCGCGGGACTAACGCCGTGCCGATCGCGTTCAATCCTAACACGGGCTTGATTTACGCGAGCACGTGGAATGTTCCGCGTATTCAGAAGCTCGCGCCACCGAAGCCGACGGTGATCGGCGGGCAGTCGACCGGCGTCGAAGCCAGAAATCCGGATACGAACCCGGGGGACGTCTTAGGCCACTTCGCCGCGATTAATCCACTGACGGGCGAGAAGAAATGGGAAGTTCCGTTGACCGACGTGCCCAGCGCGGCAGGGATGCTGGCAACTGGCGGCGGGCTGGTATTCACAGGCAAGATCACCGGGGAATTCGTGGCGCTCGACCAGGACACCGGTAAGACTTTGTGGCAGTTCAAGACGGGGTCGAGCGTAAATTCGACGGCCATCACTTACACGCACAAAGGGCGGCAGTATGTGACCATCGCGTCGGGACTCGGCGGGATTCTGGCTACTCGTTATGGGTCGCGGATCGTGCCGACCGGCGGCTCAGTGTGGACTTTCGCGTTGCTACCCGAGTGAGGTTCAGCTCCGGCCGCGAACGCGGTCGAGTTCACGGCGGTCGCGCTTGGAGGGTTTGCCTTCGCGCGCATCTTCGAAATGCGGCATGGCTTTACGCTCTTCCGCTAGCTTCTGGCGCAGTTCACGGCTGGCGTCGGTCTCGCGGTAGAGCGTCTGCGCCACGGCCGCGGGGCCTCGCGTCTCGCTGAGTAGCAGGATTTCGACCTGGCACTCGCCGCTATCGTTTTTCACTTTTAAGAAATCGCCGATGCGAACTTCGCGTGCGGGTTTGGCAGGTTGTCCATTGAAAGCGATTCTGCCGAGCTCACACGCCTTCGCGGCGAGCGTGCGCGTCTTGAAGAAACGGGCGGCCCACAGCCAGCGGTCTATTCTCACGGCGTTCATGATCCCATTTTCGCCGCCGGAGGGTATAGTGATGGGATGCGTCTCATTGTTATTGCGGGGATCATGGTGACGGTGTCAGCTTGGGGCGAAGATTCCGCTATGGTGCAGGCGGATCGCGCTTTCGTACAGGCGGTGGCGAAAGCGGACAAAGCGGCGCTTGCGTCGCTTCTGGATGCAGATTTTACTTGGACGGACTTTGAGGGAAAGACCTCGACTAGGGCCCAGGGGCTGGGAGAGTTGCCGAGAACTGCTATCGCAAACGAGCGGGGGGCTCAACGGAAAGAGTACGCGTATGGCGAGATTGGCGATGTTCAAGTGAACCTCGGCCGCGCCCACGTCTTGCGTGTGTGGGTGAAGAGGGCGGCGGAATGGAAGGCCATTGTCTATCAGGAAGTGATGTCGCTCGATGCGCCGCCTTCGTTTGCGCCGGGAGCTGGGAAGGATTGCGAGAATCCTTGCAAGAAGATGCCGTACACGCCGATCAATGAAACCGAGCGGCAGGTGATCGCGGCGTACTCGAAGCTGGAGACAGCGGCCATGGCTCACAATTCGGCGGTCTTCGCGACGATGGTGGGCGATGAATTCGTCGCAGCCAGTTCCAACAGCCACCGGGTTTACGACAAGCGCGGACGCATGGAAGACTTCGATCACTCGCGGATGGGGGGCGTGGCTCCAACGCCGCTCACGGCAGCGCGTTTGTTCGATTTCGGGGATGCGGTACTGATGAAGTCGGAACACCGGCCGGACCGCGGGAAGCCGCTGCACGTGACCCGGGTGTGGGTTAAGCGCAATGGAAACTGGGTGGAAACGCTAAGTTATCAGACTTCCGTCAAAGCTGGTTCCAATCCCTGACGGGAGTCACGCGACGACCCGTGGTCACTTGGCGCTAGAGGGTCAACGCCCAAGTATTCCAGAGCCTCCGCCAGACTGCTCGCAAACTTGTCGGGGCGCGTGGGTTGGAAGCGCTGCAGCGCGCGTTCGATTTCGCCGCTGAAGCCCCACACACCGATCAGGATTTTAATCTGCGGATACTTGGCGCGCAGTTGGCGGTTGAGGATTCTGGCGTGCGAAAACGCGAATGGCGGGATCGATGAAATGCAGAAGACGTCGTTGGCGGTGGGGGCGATGAGATCCAGCGTGTTGCCCGAAGCGGTGCCGACGGGGAAAGTTACGGTGGTTTGGCCGCCCTGTTCCAGCAATTGGGCTAGCATGGCGGCGGCAATTTCATCGGCTTCATCGTGTGCCGGGAAACATAGCATGCGCCCTGGCGCGGCGGCCTCCGGGAGATGTGGCGCGCTTTCGGAATACTCAGCCAAAACTTCGCGCAGGCTGAGGAACAAAAACTCCTCGCGTTCGGGATCGAGCGCGCCCTTGTGGCGGTCCTGCTCGGCCATGGTGA
>Ga0207674_10006432_pt1 | contig 13813 bp, 10 predicted proteins | sample KBSCornC72_FD_184303 | JGI IMG/M metagenome (GOLD analysis project Ga0207674, IMG submission 184303) | Corn rhizosphere microbial communities from Kellogg Biological Station, Michigan, USA - KBS Corn C7-2 (SPAdes) (version 2) | ecosystem: Host-associated > Plants > Roots > Rhizosphere > Soil ... | reverse complement strand
GACATGTACTATCTGGGCTTCTGAATTAGCCCTTTAATGTTGAAAAGGTCTTTTCGGATCAATTCCTGATTTCTGCCAGGAGTGCCTCGACTTCAGCCTTCTGCCTTGCCGTCAACGGCAACAGGGGCTGGCGAGGATAGCCACCGTAATAGCCATTGAAGTCGCATGCATACTTGATGCCGGCGATGCCGAGCTGGGCGGTGATGTGCTGGCTTGCTTTGTCGATATGCTGCTGCTTCAATGCTGCGAGCTTTGGGTCGCGGTCTTTCCAGGCGAAATAGACCTCGTAGCAGGCTTCCGGTGCACAGGCTCCGAAGCCGAGAATGGCGCCGGATGCGCCGGCTTCAAGAGATGGCAGAATGATCGAAGCGGAGCCAGTGAGGACCTGAAAGCCGACCTCCCGTGTCCGGGTTTTCGGTTTCGCTGTAGGAGGAGCTACGGCCACGGCTGGGCCTTCCGAGAGGTTTGCGGCAGGCACAAAGGTCTGTGCCAGCTTGACGGTCTGTTTCATCATGCGTCCAGTTGCGGCTTCGAACACTGGCGTGACGGTCACGGTTCGCCTGGGCACTGTTCTGGTTGCTTCAACGGTTCCCTTGATTCTGTCGAGGCTGCCGCTTGAATCCTTAATGGCGATGATGTTGGGATGATGAGCCAACTCCGCGACCATCTCTACGGGAATCTGATACGGAACGCAGCGCGGGATGTTGTAGAGGATGACCGGCAGAGGCGAACAGTCCGCGACGGCTCTGAAGTAGTTTGCCACCACCTCAGGGGTCATCTGCATTGAGTAGTAGGTGGGGGTCCGCACAAGCACGGCATCGTATTGAGCCACTGCTGCAGTTTCCGCGAGGTGCAGGACGGAATGCAGGCTTTCGCGATTCAAGCCGGCGATCAGGACCTTGTCTGGGGCTGCTGCATCTGCCGCAATCCGAAGTACTTCTTTCGTCTCTGTATCGTCGAGTGCCGGCGCTTCACCGGTCGAGCCAAGTACTACCATGCCGGCGAGAAGGCTGCGCGAATATCGCGCAATGTTTGCCTCGAGCTTGCGGTAATAGACGCGCTCGTCGGGATAGAACGGTGTCGTAACGGCGGCAAAGACGCCCTCGATCAGCATGAGTTCATTCTAGGCGAGGCGACCGACTTCCCTCTCCGCCTCTTCGCTTTTTGCGGCATGCAGATTTTGCAGAGCGAAAACGGTGATGTTCTGCTGCTGCATTGCGGCGATACCCTCCACGGCAGCCTGAGCCGCAGCAATGGTTGTGATGGTTGGGACACGCGCAAGGACGGCTGCGCGGCGGATGGCCTTTTCATCAAAGAAGGTGTCTTGGCCGCGCGGTGTGTTCACGATGAGCTGTATGCGGTCTCCCTTGATCAGGTCGACGACGTTGGGACGACCTTCTTTGACCTTAAAAACGCGCTCAACAGTGAGCCCGGCGCGTTCGAGCACGTTGGCAGTGCCCTCGGTGGCGATGAGCTGGAAGCCGAGATCTACGAAGCGACGGGCGAGTACAGTGGCTGCGGGCTTGTCGTGGTCGTTCACGGTGAAAAAGACGGTTCCTCGGGTTGGCAAGATCTGTCCAGCGGAGAGCTGTGCCTTGGCGAAGGCTTCTCCGAAGGTGTCTGCGACGCCCATGACTTCGCCGGTGGACTTCATTTCAGGACCGAGGACGGTGTCGACTCCGGCGAATTTGTTCCACGGGAACACCGGAGACTTGACGTAGTAATGAGCGCCGACTTCGAGATCCTTGCCGGAGGCGAGCTGGTCGGGCAGGAGTTCGCGGAGCTTGCGGCCCGTCATCAGGCGTGATCCGACCTTGGCGAGCGGGATGCCGGTTGCTTTGGAGACGTATGGGACTGTTCTGGATGCGCGCGGGTTGACCTCGATGACGTAGACGTGATCGTCGCCATTTGCATCGCGCTGAATGGCGAATTGCAGGTTTACAAGACCGACGACTTTGAGGGCCAGCGCCAGCTTTCGTGTGTAGTCTCGAATGGTCTTCAGCGTTTCATCGCGGAGGCTGACGGCCGGGAGAACGCAGGAAGAATCGCCGGAGTGTATACCGGCTTCTTCGATGTGCTGCATGATTCCGGCGATGATGACGTCTTCGGAGTCGCACAACGCATCGACGTCGACTTCCACAGCGTTCTCGAGGAAGTGATCTACAAGAACGGGACGCTCCTGCGAGTATTCAACGGCCTGCTTCATATATTCGGAGACGCCCGCCGCATCGTATGCGATGACCATGGCGCGACCGCCGAGGACATAGCTGGGTCGGACGAGCACGGGATAGCCGATGCGTTCAGCGACTGCGAGAGCCTGTTCGACGCTGGTAGCAGTGCCGCCGGCGGGCTGCGGAATCTGGAGGTCTTCGAGAAGCTTGCCGAAGCGCTTTCGGTCTTCCGCGAGGTCAATAGAGTCGGGCGAGGTGCCAATGATGGGCACGCCGGCTGAGAGAAGGCGTTGGGCGAGGTTCAGCGGGGTCTGACCGCCGAACTGGACAATCATGCCGATCTTCGCGCCCGATTGCGCTTCATGGTTGTAGACGGCGAGGACGTCTTCGAGAACCAGCGGTTCGAAGTAAAGACGATCGCTGGTGTCGTAGTCGGTCGAGACAGTTTCGGGATTGCAGTTCACCATGATGGTCTCGTAGCCGTCGTCTTTGAGGGCGAAGGCCGCGTGGCAGCAGCAGTAATCGAATTCGATTCCCTGCCCGATTCGGTTGGGCCCAGATCCCAAGATGATGATCTTTGGCTTGTCGGTAGGGGGCGCCTCGTCTTCCTCGTCATATGTGGAGTAGAGGTATGGCGTCATCGACTCGAACTCGGCGGCACAGGTATCGACAAGCTTGAAGACAGGGCGAATTCCCTTCTGCTCGCGCAGTTCCCTGACCTGCTTGATGCCGTCGTGGCCTTCGAGTTTCCACTCGGTCGCGATGCGCTCGTCGCTTAGGCCGTAACGCTTGAGCTTGTGCAAGTGTTCGGTTGTGATCGCATCAGGCGAAATATCGTGAAGGGACTGCTGCGCCACCGTGACTTCGCGAAGCTGATGGAGGAACCACGGGTCCATGCCGGTGAGACGCGCGACTTCGCGGACACTCATGCCTCGTTCGAAAGCGAAGCGAATGTAGCCGAGGCGCTCGGGTTTTGGGGTGACGAGCATCTGAGTCAGGCGGCGGGGTTCGAGGACCTCGGTGCCGGTTTTCTTTCCCGTCTCGAGCGCACGCCAAGCCTTCATTAGTGCTTCCTTGAACGTGCGGCCCATGGCCATGACTTCGCCGACTGACTTCATCTGCGGGCCAAGTGTGTCGTCAGCTCCGGGAAACTTTTCAAACTGCCATTTGGGAATTTTTACGACGACGTAGTCGATGGTGGGTTCGAAGCAGGCGGGAGTTTTTCGCGTGATGTCGTTGGGAATCTCGTCCAGGGTGTAGCCGACGGCGAGTTTGGCGGCGATCTTCGCAATTGGGAATCCGGTAGCCTTGGAGGCCAGGGCGGACGAGCGTGAGACGCGGGGATTCATCTCGATGACGATCATGCGGCCGTTTGCTGGATTCACTGCGAACTGCACGTTGGAACCGCCGGTCTCGACACCGATCTCGCGCATGACGGCAATGGCCGCATCGCGCATCTTCTGGTATTCGCGATCAGTGAGTGTCTGCGCGGGAGCAACGGTGATGGAGTCGCCGGTGTGAACGCCCATCGGATCGAAGTTTTCGATGGAGCAAATGATAATCACGTTGTCGGCAAGGTCGCGCATGACCTCGAGCTCGTATTCCTTCCAGCCAAGGATGCTCTCTTCAATGAGGCACTCGTGTACGGGAGAAAGATCGAGGCCGCGGGCGAGGATCTCCATCAGCTCTTCGCGGTTGTAGGCGATGCCGCCGCCGGAGCCGCCGAGCGTGAAGCTGGGACGGATGAGTACCGGGAATCCGATCTTGCCGGCGAAGTCAAGGCCATCGCGAAGATTGTTCACCAGTGCCGACTTCGCCACTTCAAGACCGATGCGGATCATCGCGTCTTTGAAGAGGAGACGATCTTCGGCCTTCTTGATGGGCTCGAGTTTGGCCCCGATGAGTTCGACGTTGTAGCGATCGAGCACGCCTGCATCCGCAAGATCAACTGCCAGGTTCAACGCGGTTTGTCCGCCGACGGTGGGCAGCAGGGCGAACTTTCCAGAACCGGTGGCGAGCATCTCGCTTTCGATGCGGAGGATCTCTTCCACATAAGTCCGCGTGAGGGGCTCAATGTAAGTGCGATCGGCCAGCTCGGGATCGGTCATGATCGTCGCGGGATTGGAGTTCACGAGCACGACTTCGTAGCCTTCCTGCTTTAGGGCTTTGCATGCCTGAGTACCGGAGTAGTCGAACTCAGCGGATTGACCGATGACGATCGGGCCGGAGCCGATCACAAGAATCTTCTGGATGTCATTTCTGCGTGGCATTGTTCTCGATGCTTCCTAAATCAATGTCTGCTGTTCTTGCGAATGGTGCGGTCGAAATCGCGTTTGCTGGTCAACACGGCGGAGCACGCATCCTGGCATGCTCCGGGGCCTAGTACCACATAGAGCTTCTTGCGCTCGAGGTGCGTAACGATCTCATCTGTTACGACAATTGCTCGTTCTGCAGGAGCATACTTACTGCGGGCAACTTGGAGAAGGTAGTCGCCTTTGACCTTGTCGAAATGAAATGTCCCCGACTGATCAGTCCTAGTACTCAACTGGGGGGCAACTGTATCGGGCTTTACCAGCGTAACTTCAATGTTCGGAACCGGTTGACCCTCTGGGCTAACAACGATTCCCTCTACGTGCGTGAGACGCTCGGGTTTTGGCAGATCCAGTTGCGCTGAGGCACGACAGACAATGAGCACCAACATCGCGGCACTCAAAAAACAGCGGAGCCAAAAGCCCCGCTGTTTCGAAATGCCGAATTGTTCGCTGGCGAACAAGGTCATCCCTTCCACTCCTCCATGAGATTGCGGAAGTCGCGGAACAGATAGTGCGAATCATGCGGTCCGGGCGCTGCTTCAGGGTGATACTGCACGCTGAAAAGCGGAAGCAACTTGTGGCGAAGGCCTTCGAGCGTGTTGTCGTTCAGATCAACGTGCGTCAACTCGACATCGTTGGCGTTAATGGAATCGGGATCGACGGCGAAGTTGTGATTGTGGGCAGTAATTTCGACCTTGCCAGTCGCGTTATTGCGTACGGGATGATTACCGCCATGATGGCCGAACTTCAGCTTATAGGTTTTGCCGCCCAACGCGAGACCGCAAAGCTGGTGACCAAGGCAGATGCCGAAAACCGGTACGCGCCCGATCATGTCGCGAATAGCGCGAACAGCATAGTCGACTGGTTCTGGATCGCCGGGGCCGTTGGAGAGAAAGACGCCATCGGGCTTCAGGGCCATCACGTCGGCTGCGGACGTTACCGCAGGCACCACGGTGACATTGCAACATTCGCGCGTGAGCATGCGAAGAATGTTCTGCTTGATGCCGAAATCGTATGCAACAACGTGCAAGGGCGGCTTCTCTTCGCATCCGGGCAGCAGCGGATCGCCGCTCTGATTACGGCTGTCATCTGCGTTGAATCCGTAGACGGCTTTGGTAGAAACGACTTTCGCGAGATCGGTTCCGTCCATCTTCCGAATGGATTTTGCGCGTTGAACCAGTTTGTCCGTATCAGTTTCGGTGGTCGAAATCACGCCCCGCATTACGCCGTGCGTGCGGAGATGACGAACGAGGGCACGTGTATCAATCTCGGCGAGCACAGGGACGGCATAGCGTTCCATATACTCGTCCGTGACCTGCTCTGAACGCCAATTTGAGCTGATTGCGGAGAACTCGCGGACGATCAGGCCTTCGATATAGGGCTTGCCGGCCTCGTTGTCGGCCTGGTTTGTTCCGTAGTTCCCGATCTGGGGATTTGTAAGAACGACGATTTGACCGGCATAGGAGGGATCGGTAGCGATTTCCTGATAGCCGGTTAGGGAAGTGTTGAAAACTACTTCGCCCTGACATTCGCCGGGGTGCCCGTAGCCTTCGCCGCGGAAGATGCGCCCGTCTTCGAGCGCAAGGATCGCCTGCATCGCCTCTCCGAGGAGTGGATTCAATAGATTTTAGCAGGTTTGACGAGGCGATTGTATGACGTGGAAAACACGAGTGTATTTCATTTCACTTCACCCACATCGCGGGCCGGCCAGTACACGAAGACGGCCTTGCCGTAGATGAGGTCACGTTCGACAGCGCCGAATTCCCTGCTGTCAGACGAGATGGATCTATGGTCGCCCATGACAAAGTAGGAGTCGTCAGGAATGACAGTGTCGGCGTACGAGCGGCTATCGCGATACATGTCTGGGACGTAGTTCTCGGTGAGAGCTTTTCCGTTGACCCAGACTTGACCATGATCGATGTGAAGTTTGTCTCCGGGCAAAGCGATGACGCGCTTGATGTAGCTCTTTTCAGGATCGCGCGGATAGTGGAAGACAACGACATCTCCGCGTTCGATTGAGGTGATGTGGTAGACAAACTTGTTGATGAACAGCCTGTCGTGATCTTCGAGGCGCGGAAGCATGCTGGTGCCCTCGACGCGCACGGGCTGGTACAGGAAAAGGATGATCAAGATCGAGACGGCAGCTGAGATCAGGAGATCGCGGACCCAGAGGCCCAGCGCACCGTCCGAGACAGGCGCACGTGCTGGAGAGCTCTCCACAACAGGAGGTGTCTGTGATGGGGAAGATACTCCAGGTACTACAGTTTCGTCGGGACTAGTCGCCATCTCTTTCTCGAATTATCAAATGTAAAGCAAATCAACTGCAACCCAAGCCGCCAGGGGGACAAAAGACTGCCGGTTTACCAGGTTTCTCCAAACGCCGCGGCTGGTCGGCTGACGGCACCATGGCGGGAGCAGCGCCGGGTGCCACGCCTTCTCTAAGGTTTGCTTCCTCGAGAATCATGGGTCTCTGGAATACCATCTCTACCTGACTTCCAGCCTCAATATTCACATCGGCGCCACGCGTGAAGAGCGAAACCAGCCCGACTGCGGCGAGCCCCGCTCCGACACCACCGAAGCCCCCTGCTATGGGGTGACCTGATCCGAGCCCGGCTACTGAACCGATGGTGCCTCCGGTTGGAATGGCAATCTCGGCCGTCTTCCCTGCATTACGCGTCTTGTCCTTATCTTGTTCAATGGTTCCTTCGCCATTTTTGACGTCCTGCTTGGTGGCCCCGGGAAGGCCGTTGACAACGCCGGGAATTTCTACGACCGTGCCGTTAGGGAAGATCATCGATGTAAAGTGCATGTCGAGCTGGGCCTTACCCTTGACGTGCCCCGCCCGCGCTACGCGGTCTACAACTCCCTGAACGAAGACGCCGGCTGGGATCAGTACGCGGTTGCCTACTACGACGGGGAAAGTCGATGAGAGGTACACGCCATCTCCGGGCCTGGCGCTTTTGGTGTTGACTGAGCTGCGAAGCTGGAGCAGAACCTTGGTGCCTGCCGGGACGGTGTAAGTCTTTTTCACTGCTGCCGTTGGTGTGGCTGGGTCTGCAGCGGGCGAAGCGCTGGCTGCCGTCCCCTGGAAGATTGGTTCGGGTGCGCTTGAAGTCTGCTGTGGAGCTGCGGCAGGGGTCTGACCCTTTGCCAGACCGGCCTGACTCGCGACGAAGGCGGCTACCACAGTCATTACCACAATAGATGTTGTCATCCGCATCCGCGCGATCACCATCCCTAATGCAAATAGACGGATAGTTTTGTAGCAAAGATAGCTGCCCATTCTTTTTTCTCGGTTCTCTGAAATCAGGGTACGCTACATATTCAGGCCTTGGAGCTCCAGGAGCATGGACACCATTCGATCTGAGACCGATTCCGGGACGCTAGCGACGACGGCCAAGGCGGGCCAGTTCGCCAAGGTTTACGGGGTGCTGCAGGAGGCCATCGATTCGCGTGCGTTCCCAGGTTGTGCCTTTGGAGTTCTGGCAGGCGCAGATGTGGTGCTCTCTGATGCGCTGGGGAACTTCACATACGAGCAGGACGCCCCGGCGGTTGAGGCTGAGACGGTGTTCGATGTTGCGAGCCTGACGAAGGTGGTCGCAACTACGGCCATTGCAATGATCCTGCATCAGCGTGGCGAACTTCAGTTTGAGACGCCTGTTGGCGAACTGCTGCCGGGTTTCGTGATCGGTCGCGTCAACTCTGAATTCGCGCGCCGGGTCACATTGCGGAATCTCCTGGCGCATAATTCCGGGCTGCCGGGATACGTCGAACTGTTTCGTACCCAGGCCACGTCGTCTGCCCTGCTTCGCGCATGCCTGGGGCTGCCGGTTGAAGTTTGTCCGGGAGAACGCAGCGAGTACTCGGATCCTGGGTTCATTCTGCTGGGGAAGGCTCTGGAGATATTGAATCGAGAGTCTCTTACAGCCGCAGCGCGGAAGGGTATTTTCGAGCCGCTGGGGATGACCGCGACCTGCTACCGTCCTGTGCGGCCACGGTGGCATCAGATTCCACCGACAGAGATTGACGAGAGTTTCCGGCATCGGACGATTCAGGGAGAGGTGCAGGACGAGAACGCATGGGTGCTCGACGGTGTTGCCGGCCATGCGGGTGTCTTCTCTAGTGTTCCGGATCTGTTGAGGTTTGCAGCCGGGATTCTGGCGGGGTACAGCGGAGGGTCCGGGATCTTCAGCCGTGAGACTGTGGAACTTTTTGCGGAGAGGCAATTACCTGCCGGGAGTTCGAGGGCGCTTGGCTGGGATACGCCTTCAGAGGAGACTTCGGCTGGGAAGCACTTCTCGAAGCATTCGATTGGGCATCTTGGGTATAGCGGGTGCTCGCTTTGGATCGACCTCGATGCGTCGATTGCTGCTGTGCTGCTTACGAACCGAACATGGCCGGACCGGAAAAACCAGGCTATCCGGCAAGTACGGCCAAGGTTCCATGATGCCGTTCGTGAATCCCTCTAACTGGTTTGATGACATGACATTAAAGTGACACCCTCGTCGAGCAGAATTCTCGGTCCTCTTGCCGAGATTGCAGATACAATAGATTGTGGGGACAGACTTTGATGTTAACGAGTACGACGACGCACGAAGGCGCCGGCGCCCACGGAAAAGAGGAAGCTAAAACGGACCCGGCTTCCCTCCTCCAGCACCTGACAACCGAAAGCCAGAATGAAGCTTCGCAGGGCTTTGATACGAAGTCGGCGCTGGAGATTGCCCGCATCATCAACCACGAAGACGCGAAAGTTGCGGCTGCGGTTAAGAAGGCTCTTGGCGAAATCGCTGAGGTCATTGACCATGTCGCCCGCTCGCTGCGTGATGGCGGAAGGCTTATCTATATAGGAGCAGGATCGAGCGGACGGATCGCTGCTCTCGATGCTTCTGAGTGTCCCCCGACTTATTCCACCGCTCCCGGTCAGGTGCAGTACATCATGGCGGGAGGTCCCAAGGCGCTTGCTTCTGCCGTTGAGGTCAATGAAGATTCCGAGGAACTGGGGCAGCGTGACATCGCTCGCCGTCGGCCGACCCGGAAAGATGTTGTTGTTGGAGTTTCTGCTTCAGGGCGCACCCCTTATGTTGTGGCGGCTACCGCGTATGCCCGGGCTCGCGGGGCCTATACAGCCGCCGTTACCTGCAACCAGGGAACACCGATTGCGAGCGCGGCGGATATTGCCATCGTTGCCGAGGTGGGTGCCGAGGTCGTCTCGGGTTCTACCCGGATGAAAGCTGCGACTGCCCAGAAGATGATCCTGAACATGATCACGACAGGCGCGATGACGCGGCTCGGCTACGTGTACGAGAACCTCATGGTCAACGTACACATGCAGAACTCGAAGCTGGTGGAGCGCGGCATCCGCATCCTGATGCGTGCCTGCAATATCGATCGCGAAACCGCCGTGCAGACGATCAAGAGCGCGGGGCGGAGCGTGCCGGTAGCGCTGGTGATGCTGAAGGCCAAAGTCGACAAGCCTGAGGCGGTTCGGCGGCTGGCGAAGTCGGACGGCAACGTGCGGCTGGCAATCGAGGACAACGTACTCGAGCTCTAACGCGCCAGAGACCTCTTCCCTGCCCCTGCTCTAGCAACTTTGCCATCGGTAAATCAAGGCGCGTCGTTCGCACGTGTCAATGCAAACCAAAGCTTCGCTTTGCACCAGAAATAGTAGTGTCCGTATCCGCGGTTAACCGTTCCTAACAGCCTTTTCAGCGGCAAACGATGGAGACTCGCGGTCGCTTCTCAATAAAGAAGGACGCTATTTCTCTTGTGAAGTCTTTGTTCAGGCAATTGTCATTGAAGTCCACAATCGTTCGTGGAATGCTCTCAACCCGAATCACAGAACCATCATGCAGAAACACCATCAGAGACTCGTTTTCATCCACGTCCCTCAGACCCTCAGATTTGCATTGTGACGCAGAATGCTTCAGGGTCTGGCACTCCGCATCCTTCGGTGTATAGGGGCCAAAGACGAATAAATCTTCCCAGTCGAAGTCGGAGATGCCGCTAATGTTCCATTGCGTCGCGCCCGACTGTACGACCTTCCGTAGAGGCTCTCTGAGGGATGAATGCCTATGACATCCTGCAGAGGAAACGCAAAGAATAGCGACAAGTAGACTCAACCTAAGTTTCACTTCTGCCTTTGGAGTGAGCATATAACAGCCATCCATTGGCGTTCTGGATGTGTGGTCCCCAATACGGAAATATGCGATTTCTTCGCCCCCGTCAATGTCTCTGGAACAGTGAAGTGAAATCCAGTCCGAGACGTCGGGTGTTTTTCGACCCCGTCCGGAAAACCGTTACCTCGGTCTGGATAGCGCGCCGGGATACGGCGGAACGAGCTCTCAGTTTCTTGCTCGATCCCAGAACCCGTCAACCTCAGCATCCGCCGAATACCCTCTAAGTGGTTCATCGACATCGCAAATAACCGTGCCCCTCTTTGCAGTCTGATTCTCATCTTTTGTCACAATGGATACATACCGCGTGAACGGTCGGACCACATCTATGCACAGCCAGAATGCCTTCTCAATCAGTGGAGTCTCCGAACTCCCGGAGCCTGAAACCTGACCGCTGATCCCTGACACCTGATCTCTCTAAGTCCAATCAGGAGAAATATCTACCGCTAAGTCCAATGATTGCAGATTTTTAGCGGCACACCCTCTCCGCAAACCCTTTGAATTCTAATTTTTAGCCCCAGAAACCTATGCGCCGGGCTTTGGGAGCGATCGGATGTCCGACATGTCGCTAATATCGAAGTCCAGCCATCACGAAAATTCGTGGGCGCTCTACTACTCCGTTCGTAGAGTCGACATGGGATCGGTCGCGGCTGCTCTTCGCGCCGGTATGTACGAAGCGAGCAGCGCGATGAAGAGGACCAGCAGAACGACGGACGTCATGATCACAGGGTCAGTGGGGCTCACCTGATAGACGAGGCCGCGAACCACTTGGCTGAGGCTCAATGAGAGGACGACGCCGAGGATGGTTCCGGGGATGGCGAGCTTCGCACTTTGCGCGAGGACCATGCGCAACAGATCGCCGCGCTGGGCACCGAGGGCTACGCGAAGGCCAAATTCAGACGCACGCTGGCCGACGGTGTACGAGATGACGCCGTAGGCTCCGATGGCGGCGAGGATGATGGCGAGCCCGGCGAAGAGTCCAACGAGCGCGAAAGTAAAACGCGGAGTGGAAACTGCCGAATTTGCCACATCGTCCATGAGCTTGATATCCGCGACGGCCAGTTCGGGATCGAATTGATGTACCGCCAGACGCAAGCCGTCGATGGCCTGGTGCGGATCCGAACGCGTGCGTATCGCGATCAACATATCAAATTCGGGAGATTGATACTCCGGGTACCAGAAGGCTGCCTCGGCTCCGGGACTATTGGGATGATCTTTGACGTCGCCCACAACGCCAACTACTGTGATCCAATCCGAATCCTTCTTAGGGGCATCTTCGAAACTCAAACGTCTGCCGGTCGGATCTTCATTCGGCCAGTAGTGTTTGGCCATCGTTTGGTTGATGATGAAGATATTTTTCGTGCCATCCTTGTCTCCATCGTTGAAGAATCGACCTGCGAGGAGCGGAATGCCCATGGCGCTGAAATAGCCGGGCGTGGCTGCGTGGTAGCGTGCGTGGAATTCCTGCCCGGGTTGGGGAGTTTTACCCTCGATTCTGAAACCACCGGCATTCTCGTCGTACCCCGTCCATGGCAGGTCGCTGCCGGCGCCGGCACTTTCGATGCCGGGCAAGGAATTCAATGAGCTCATCAGCTGCGTGAAGAAGAATCTTCTGTCTTTGTCGGCTTTGTATTTCTCATGGGGGAGCGAGACGCTGGCTGTGAGGAGATGATCTTCTTTGAATCCGGGATCGAGGTGGATCAGATTGAGGAAGGTGCGCAGCATGAGGCCGGCGCCAATCAGGAGTACCGAGGCCAAGCCGACCTCAGCCATGACGAGCGCACTGCGAAGCCGGTTCTGGCGCTTCCCTGCTGTGGTGCCGCGGACGGCTTTTTGAAGGCCTTCTTTGGGATCGGTGCGCGAGGCCTGTACCGCCGGAGCAAGGCCAAATAGAACGCCTGTTGCAATGCTGACCGCGAGGGTGAACAAGAGCACCGGCCAGCTTACGTGAATGTCGTTGGCCCGGGGGAAATCCGCGGGAAGCAATGTAACGAGCGCCCGGACGCCGGCAAAGGCGATGAGCAAACCCACGGTTCCACCGAGACAGGATAGGAGCAGGCTCTCCGTCAGAAGTTGACGAACGACGCGCATACGAGGCGCGCCCATGGCGAGACGTACCGAGATCTCGCGGTGCCGCGCCGAGGCTCGCGCCATGAGAAGATTGGCGGCGTTGGCGCACGCGATAAGCAGGACGATCGCGACGGCTCCGAGGAGTACGAGAAGCATCTGGCGGCTGGTGCCGACGACTTCTTTGTAGAGGGGAATGACGAGCACGTGCCACCCTGAGTCGCCGTCGGGATGCTCACGGCCAAGCTGCGACATGATGGCGTTCATCTCCGCCAAAGCGCGCTCAGCGCTGACGCCGGATTTCAAGCGGCCGATGCCTTCGATGAAATGCGAGCCGCGCTGGTTGGAGTTCCCCGCGAAGGAAAAAGGCGACCACACGTCGACGCTCTCCCCGTAGGCGACGGAGCGATAGTCGTTGCCTGGATGAGCGGTTCCGGCGGGCATCACACCGATCACGGTGAAGGGCTGCATGTTCATTGTGATCTTGCGGCCAATGATCTGGGGGTCTGCGCCGAAGCGAGTGCGCCACAGGCGATCGCTGATGATGACCTGCAAACTGTTGCCGGGAATCTCAGCTTGGAATTCGAACTCGTGGCCGAGTTCCGGATGTAGTCCGAGGACTCGAAAATAGCCGGAGGTGACTCTGAATCCATTAAGCTTGATCGGTTCGCCCTCACCGGAGAGCTGGGCGTCCGCACGGGTGAAAGCGGCGATTGCTTCAAAGGAGTGGTTCCGAGCGCGGAAATCGAGAAAGTCCCAGGGATTGAGGGGGAACTTCGGGAATTCCTGATTGGAGAGAAAGAGTCTGACAAGGCGATCAGGCTCGGGATAAGGCAGGCGCTTGAGGAGGACGCCGTTGATCACGCTGAAGATTGCGCTGTTGGCTCCGATGCTCAGGGCCAGGGTGAGGATCATGACGATGGTGAAGGTGGGATTGCCGATGAGTTGCCGGATTGCGTACTTCGCATCGTCAAGGGTGAGCTCGATGAAGCTGGTGCCGCGGGCGTCGCGGCAGTCTTCCTTAACTTGTTCGTGTCCACCGAATGCCATGCGTGCGGTCCTCCTGGCTTGCTCTTCTGACATGCCACGG